>Ga0334884_1001426_pt1 | contig 35512 bp, 26 predicted proteins | sample GraSluR1_MG_7_FD_207215 | JGI IMG/M metagenome (GOLD analysis project Ga0334884, IMG submission 207215) | Sludge microbial communities from methane-producing bioreactor in Wageningen University, Netherlands - Granular Sludge_12_05 R1 | ecosystem: Engineered > Bioreactor > Anaerobic >... | reverse complement strand
ACCTTTCAATCATACTCATAGACCTGGTTTTTCGACTACGCTCGAAGACCGTAAACTCATCAAAGCGGCTTCTCGACTACGCTCGAAGACCTTTCAATTATACTCATAGACCAGGTTTTTCGACTACGCTCGAAGACCGTAAACCCATTAAAGCGGCTTCTCGACTACGCTCGAAGACCGTAAACCCATTAAAGCGGCTTCTCGACTACGCTCGAAGACCTTTCAATCATACTCATAGACCTGGTTTTTCGACTACGCTCGAAGACCGTAAACTCATTAAAGCGGCTTCTCGACTACGCTCGAAGACCTTTCAATCATACTCATAGACCTGGTTTTTCGACTACGCTCGAAGACCGTAAACTCATTAAAGCGGCTTCTCGACTACGCTCGAAGACCTTTCAATCATACTCATAGACCTGGTTTTTCGACTACGCTCGAAGACCGTAAACTCATCAAAGCGGCTTCTCGACTACGCTCGAAGACCTTTCAATTATACTCATAAACCTGGTTTTTCGACTACGCTCGAAGACCGTAAACTCATCAACCCATCAACCCATGAACCCATGAACCCATGAACCCATGAACCCATGAACCCATGAACCCATGAACCCATAAACCCATAAACCCATGAACCCATGAACCCATAAACCCATGAACCCATGAACCCATAAACCTATGAACTCATCAACTCATCAACTCATCAACTCCCCCTCAAAGTCCCACTTCCAAACTAAACTTAAACCCAAAATTCTTGCCCACTTCATCATATCCATAGGGGCCGAAACGGTAAAATGTTCCTAATCCAATCTTCAGGGTTGGCAGTTTCAAGAGCCTGTTTATCAATAGTCCACCTTCGTAAAAACCATGTTCCATTGTATTGTAGCTTATTCCGTGATGCAGTTCAGGATGTTCAAGGCTTCCGAGCCCGACATTCAAAGCCAGAGCAACTTCTGGTTCAAATTTATTCTTACGCAGTAGCAACTTCCCCAAGCTGTGGGTCAAAAATAGTGCTCCAAAGCGGTCTGAAAGAAATTCATTTGTTCGCATGGTGCCAAAGCTCTCGGGAGCATAAAGTGCAAATCCACGATAAGTACCCGGTGCATTAAAAAGTTCTGTTGCCGGAAGCAATTCATCAGCTATACCACCCAGCAGACTGATCGTTGTTGTGCCGAAATAGGGTGTAAAAAAACTATAATTGGTTTTCATCTCAATTTTTTCTCCCTTGAAGCCACCATTGAATAACTGATCGCTAAACTGTGTATAACGCAGCCACAAAATGGGATAGTCAGAGCCAAGCGATATAAGGTTACGGGTGGTTTGCATAAATTTCTCCTTTAAGGCAAAGCGGCTCTCTAGCTGTATCCTGGTAATACGAAAATCACTTTTGGGATCTTCCTCTGTCACAAACTGATACAAATCCATTGCGGTTTTCTGCTCTGATATCAATGCAATTTTCCAGTTGAAATGCCGCAGAGCCCTGAATTGAAATCCGGCAGTGGCGGAACGACTCATATCCATATTGTTGATATAAAAAAGTCTGTAATTGTCAGGCGACCAGGGATTTTCGCTTTCGTTAAACAGGGCAAATCCTCCACGTTCAACAGCTTTATAATGATAATCAAGCCAAAAACCGGTGCTTTGGGTTCGGTTGAAGTAGGTGTTGAGTTTCAGACCGTATTTCGCTGTCAGATCGCCAAAACCATAGCCCCAAAAACCAGATAACCTGAGCTTTTGCGAGAACTTATCGTTGGTTTGCAAACCAAGTCCCAGGTAAACACCTTCATAATCATTAAAACGGATCAGCTCTTTCAGGTTTAGATCAAATTTGTTAATCGGAATTTTTCCGGTCAGCAGGGTTTCAAAACTTTTAGCAATACGGTCGAATTGATTGGCTTTGCCCAGGGAATCCATAAAGCGATAGGTTTCAATTGTTCGCTCATTAAGGCTGTCGATACGATGCTGCAACCAAAAGTCAGCATCTTTTTCTGCAACATCAGTTGCTACTTCGATGGTGATTTCCGAAAACTGTTTTTTCACCAGGGCGGGATTCAGCACTATCTCGCGCAGATAACTTTTCCCCACGCCAACCAGGGGATAATTGCGATCGGCCTCCGACATCACGGCATTACTGAGCAGAATATTGGTGTTGAGCTGCACCGGAAACCATTGTTGGCCTTCAATTTTTTCGTACATCTGCTGTATCTCAATACTAAAGCCTGTTTCTTCGCGATCGGGTTTGGCGGTAATGTTTTGAATGGCCCAGCCATCGGAGCGTATGTTCATTACGCCTTTCAAACCGTCGAAATTGGTGTTGCGCAGCGGCCTGAACGAAATGGTATAAAGTGTATCTTTTTCATTCACTGCGTTTTGCTGTTCCAGAATAAAAAGATATTTGCGCTGGCTGCCCTTACTAATTGGATTGATGTAGTTTTTATCTGCGATACGAATCGTCTCCTGATAAAAACTCCTGCTTTGAATTTGCGCCATTAAAAAGATAAAGATGGGATCCTGAAAGCCAGAGATTTTTGTGGCCAAAACTTTTTCGTAATTGCGATCGGGTGCCATGAATTTTCTTTCTGTCACCGTTTCCATCATAAACAGATCGCGCTGGCGCAGAAATTCGCGGGCTTTTTGATTGGTGTCGGAAACAGCTGTATCTGTTGGCTCTTTTTGCACATAATTCAGGGTGTCGATGGTCAGAACCATTTTATCATAAGCCGTATAGGCAAAGGATGACAGCTTCTCGGGATTGTTTTTTGCGCTGTAAAGCAACACACTGTCGATAATCCGATGTGCCGGATTGATGCCGGGACGCACGACTATTTCTTGCAGGTCGATGCTTTGCACTTGCAAAAAGATCACAAGGGTTTTGGGATGGCTTTCGAAATGCTGCTCATAAGCCTGATAGCCCACATAGCTCATCCTGAGCTGATAAACAGGCTCGCTGCTTATCAGATGGAATTTACCATCGATATCTGTGGTGCCACCAAATATTCCATCGTTCAGCACGATATTCACAAAAGGCAGTACCTCATTGGTTTTGCTGTCTTTTACCAATCCTTTCAGTTCATATTGCTGTGCCTGCGCGAAGCCGATGCTAAACACTAAAATAAGTAGCAGGAAAATAATTTTTGACTTTGGCTGCATCATACTGCAAAATAAGCTTTAAGTGTTTCCAGGGTATCTTGTCCGGTGATAATGTCCTGCGCCACCTCACCTTCGTGAAGCACCACAATGCGGTCGCATACTTCGGCGATGTGATTGAGGTCGTGGCTCGAAATCAGGAACGTAGTACCATTTGTCTCCTGAATTTTTTTGATGAGTTTCACAAGCCGGATTTGAGTAGTAGGGTCGAGGCTGTTGAAAGGCTCATCCAAAACCACAATCTCCGGATTGCCCATCAGTGCAGCTGCAATACCGGTTTTTTGCTGGTTGCCCATCGAGAGATTGCGGATAAGTTTTTTACGGCCAAGCACTTCACCACTAAAAAACTCCTGCATATTATCTAAAAAGGCTTCAATATCACCTGAGCTCATGCCTTTGGTTTTTCCAACGAAATCAAAAAATTCCTCCGGACTTAAAAAATCAATCAAGAAACCCTGATCCAGATAGGAACCGAGTTGATGTTTCCAGTTTTCACTTTTTGCTACATTTTCGCCATTGATGTTCACTTCTCCCTGATCGGCACGTATCAGATCGAGCAGCAACCTGAAAAGTGTTGTCTTTCCGGCGCCGTTATTACCTACCAAACCGAAATTTACGCCTTTTTCAAATTTTAACTCGGGAATGTTCAACACGGTGATTCCGCTGTATGATTTCTTTAAGTCGTTGATTTGTATCATGTTGTTCACTATTTTTTTGTTTAATTTTTTTCTCTGAATCCTTCGGCCATCTGGTATTTTCTGTCCATCAGGTTTTGCTCGATCAGCTTGGCAAAAGCTGGTCTGAAAGCCAATGCCAGCAGACCAAAACCACCTAAAACCAATATGCCTGTCTCGGGCTGACCAAACCATTTAAAGGGCATATATATCACGGTAGGCAACACAAAAGCAGGCAACATCACCAGCCAATGTACCGTGCTGGTTCCCTGGTAATTAAAAGCACTTCCTTTGTTCAGCATCATGGCTTTTTTGTTGTAAGTGGCAAAGAATAATGCCATCGGAATCAGAATTCCCAGGTTGAAAAGAGCCGTTGCCGTGTTGATCATTAAAATACTTTTACCAAAATAGAGGTAAGGGAGGGTGAGGAACCAGGCTACAATTACTACAAGCGTTGCCACATAAAGCTTTGCGCGAATATATTGCCGCATGGGGATGGGCGAGCTGATCAAAAAATCCCAGTAACTGCCTTCGTAGGCAAAAGCATATTGTAGATAGCTGAGCATAAGGAAACCGGAGATAAAAATACCGATAAAAATCATAAAGCCACCATCGCTGCTGTATTCTTCGTTGGGATAAAAAATAAGCCCGTAGGCCAGGAAAACAGGTGCAAGAAACAAAATAGATTTGGTGCGTTTGTTCCTTAAAAACAGTTTGATATCCAGTAGCATAACCTCACCGATGATGCCAAAACGTTGAAGGTATCCAAAACGGCTGCCGAATGCAGTGTCTGTTTTGGCTTTGCTGATTTCCTCCAGGTAGAGTCTTTGTTTCAAAAAGCGGTAGTTGATTCCATAAGCCAGCATAAAAGTGAAAAGTGGGATAAACCAGAGAATTTTGTTTTGCATCATGGCATCGATCAAGGCAGCTAAAAGATCGCTATAGGAATACCAGCCAAGATACTCGCCGAGAGCCAATAAGCCAATCAATCCCAAAATCAAACTTACGGTTTTGAGGCTGGTAACCATGAGTTTTTTAAGCCAAATAACCAGGTAATTGATGGTGAGCTCGAAAAACAGCATCCCGGCCAGCCATATCCAGGCAGCAGTTGTTCCTTCATAATAACCCACTTGCTTAAAGGCAAAAGGGGTAAACAATATAAGGCTAATTAAAGTGAAGAAGTTGAACTTTCCCTTGATCAACATAAAGTGGATCAAAGTACTTTTTTTGATAGGCAGATTTTGATAATGTCTTATTTCGAGGGCTGGCAGTTGTTGCATGAAAAACCGGATCACAAAGCTGCCAACGAAATACCAGGCAGCAAGCTGATAAAAGGATGTTAGCACTTCTGATTCCTTTACGATCTCGTGCCAGCTAAAGGCCAACAACAATGAGAGCCCTACGGCTTCGGCCAGCAGGATAAAGGCCACAAAAATGAGCAGAATATTAAGTGCCAGGCTTTTTTGCCAGATCGTCGATCGGCGTGCCTGTTTCATTTGATGATTGATAAACTGAAAAGCAAGCATAGGTGTTGATTTGATGTGGTTGGCTTAACAAATATTATGCGGAATTTTATAAAAGTTTAATAGCAAGTATTTTGAGTAATATTGCATGGATGATAAGCCAACTGATTTAGTAAAGAAATGAACAGTATTGTACGGTTTTGAACAACTACTTCAACTTTGGGTTGTTCTGATGTCTGTCCTTATCCCGTATGGTTTTTTTATTCAGATTGGCTTGCAGGGCCTCGGTGAGGTCAATACCGGTTTGATTGGCCAGACAAATTAACACAAACAACACATCCGCCATTTCGTCGGCCAGGTTTACAGTTTCATCCGATTTTTTAAACGATTGATCGCCATAGCTGCGTGCCATGATACGTGCCACTTCTCCAACTTCTTCCATCAGCATGGCGGTGTTGGTGAGCTCGCTGAAATAACGCACACCCACTTCTTTTATCCAATTGTCGACAGTTTCCTGAGCTTGTTTAATAGTCATATCCTATTGTTTGATTAGCGGCTTAATATTCTAGCGGTAAAAATAAGGATTTGTTTTAAAATCCCCACATTTAGGTAGAGAGCCTAAGCTAATTATTTTTAATTTTGGTAATTAAATACTTAAAATAAGGATAATTTATCAATAGTTTTAAAAAATTAGAAATGAGTGAGTTAATAAACAATTCCGATAATCGTAAAGCCACTTTAAAGCAGTTGATTCTGCGTTTGCATGCTGGCGAATCAGAACAGGAACTGCGCAAAGAGTTAATGAGTTCGCTTCAATCCATCCCCTATGGTGAGGTGGTTGAGGTGGAGCAGGAGCTAATCAGCGAAGGACTTCCAGAGACTGAAGTTTTAAGGCTTTGCGATGCGCATTCGGCTGTTTTGCAGGGAAATGTAGACATGAGTGGCAGCAAAGGTATTCCCGAAGGTCATCCTGTTGATGTGTTTCGCGAGGAAAACCGTGCATTGAGATTGCTGACTGCCCAAACGCGTGAATTACTGGCCGAAATCGAAAAGCTTCAATCGGAGGTTGTAGGAGCAGAAATTTATAAGTTACGCGGCTTTTTTAACCAGCTTTTTGATGTCGACAAGCATTACCAACGCAAAGAATACCTGCTTTTCCCTTATCTCGAAAGGGAAGGCATCACCGGACCTCCAAAGGTGATGTGGGGCAAGCACGATGAAATCCGTGAGCAGATCAAAGGCACCATCGAATTGCTCCAAACAGAAAATATTTCACCTTCCGATTTGCTCGCCGCTGCTGAACTTGTGCTTATTCCTGCGCTTTTTGGTGTTGAAGATATGATCATCAAGGAAGAGGAATTTCTATTCCCGATGTCGCTGGACAAACTAACAGATATTGATTGGTACGAAATTGCCAAACAGTCTATCGAAATTGGTTTTTGTCTGTACGATCCGCAAGTTGACTGGAAACCTGATTGGTTGCCCAGACAATCAATCAACGAAGCACAAAAGACGGGTGGTCATGTGCAAATGCCTTCGGGAAGTTTTTCCGTTGAAGAACTCCTGGCTATTCTCAACACCATTCCGGTGGATATGACTTTTGTGGACAAAGACGATAAGGTGAAATATTTTACTCAGGGAAGCGAAAGGATTTTTACCCGTAACCGTTCCATTCTGAATCGTGACGTAAGGCTTTGCCATCCGCCGGCCAGCGCGCATATCGTGGATAAAATCATCGATGATTTCAAAAGTGGAAAACAAAATCGGGCACCTTTCTGGATCAACAAGGGCGGAAAGTTTGTACACATCGAATATTTTGCGTTGCGCAACGAGCAGGGCGATTATTTGGGCACATTGGAAGTGTCACAGGATTTGACCCATTACCGCGCTCTGGAGGGTGAACAAAGAATTTTGTCTTATAACTAAAGCAAGAAATCATGGAAGAAAAACTCATTATAACACCCAAAACCAAAGTTTTACAACTCATTGAGGCTTATCCCGAACTGGAAGGTATATTGATAGCCTATGTGCCCGCTTTTTCTAAATTGAAGAATCCGGTTTTGCGTAAAACAGTGGCGAAAATTGCTACTTTGCAACAAGCTGCTGGTGTGGGCAATGTAAAGGTTGAAACCCTCATTAATGTGCTTCGCAAGAAAGTAGGGCAGGAGCTTTTTGAAATTTCAGTCCAAAAACAGGATCAGCCTGCCGTACCCGCCTGGTTTGATAGTTCTAAAGTGGTGGCCGAGCTGGATGCTGCCCCGATGTTGGATGCCGGAGAACATCCTGTTAATCTGGTCGTATCAGATTTAAAAAAGCTTGCACAGGGAGAATTGTATTTGCTAAAAGCTCCATTTTTGCCTGCTCCTTTGATTGATAAAGCTACAAGTTTGGGTTTCGAAAATCATGTGCTGGTAAAAGGAGATGAGCATTACGAAATTTATTTCTGTCGGTTTTATTAATGGGGATTTTATAAACCTTCACCATGAGGAATAGCCCGCAGATAGCGCGGATTTACGTTGATTTTCAGTGTTGAGAAACGGTTATTTATTTCAGCGAGAATCGGCACTATCCATTTGGGAAAATGCAATCCAAAGCTTTCTGAAGCGAAAAGCAATCCAAAGATTTAGAGGCAGCCCCAAACGTTCAAAATGCCTTACCTTTGCGCTTTTAACAAAAGCAGTTATCGTGCAGCATACAGATTCACATTTTACTTTGATTGCCAAAACAGTATCAGGGCTGGAACCACTGCTGGCCAACGAATTAACCAAAATTGGTGCTACTGATATTTTACCGCTAACCCGGGCAGTAAGCTTCAAAGCCGACAAGCGTTTGATGTATCGTGCCAACTATGAGCTACACACTGCCTTGCGCGTACTCAAACCCATTCATCAATTTGTTGCCCACAACGAAAATGCTTTATACGATGGCGTTTCAAAATTTCAATGGCATGAGCTGTTTACCGTTGACCAAACTTTTGCCATTGATGCTGTGGTTAGCGGCGGTGCCTTCACTCATTCGCATTATGTGGCCTTACGCACCAAAGACGCTATCGTTGATCAGTTTAGGGATCGTTTTGGGGCCCGGCCTTCCATCGATGTGAATAATCCTGATTTGCGCATCAGTGTGCATATTGCCGAAAATCAGGTAAGTCTGCTGCTGGATAGCTCTGGCGAATCGCTTCATAAAAGAGGATACCGCACCATGGTGGATAAGGCACCGATCAACGAAGTGCTGGCGGCCGGACTGATCTTGATGACAGGTTGGCAAGGCGATCGCAACTTTGTGGATGCCATGTGTGGCTCGGGTACTATTCCCATCGAAGCTGCCATGTTGGGAATGCAGATACCGGCCGGATATTACCGCAATTCCTATGGTTTTATGCGTTGGAAGGATTATGAGCCGGAACTGTGGGAAAGCGTGAAAAGCACTGCTGATGAACAAATTCGGGAAATGGAAGGACATATCCTGGGCTCAGATCACTCTGCCAAGGCAGTTGAAATTGCCCGTGCCAATGTGCGCAATGCTCACCTGAATCACGATATCCAAATCATCAAAAAAGATATGGAGGCCTTGGTACCGCCCGAAGATGGCGGCATTCTGCTGATCAATCCGCCCTATGGCGAACGACTGGAAGAGGAAGACCTCACCGCTTTGTATAAAACAATTGGCGACAGCCTCAAAAAGCAATTCAAGGGCTATAATGCCTGGATCATCAGCAGCGATTTTCAGGCCATGAAGATGATCGGGTTAAAACCTTCGGTTAAGAAAACAGTTTTCAACGGTCCGCTCGAATGCCGCTATATGCGTTTTGATATTTTTGAAGGCTCCTACAAACAAATGAAGACTGAAAAAGCTGAAAAGCGCAGGGAATGAAAGTTCATTTTTGAGAGGTAGTTAACAAGCTCAATATCTTTTAGTCATAATGGTGCTGTTCAATTGGAATTTGCTTTATTTTTTTTTTACACTGCTGTCTGGTATAACTCACATAAAAACGCTCAATCGTTTGAGTGTTGCAGTCCTATGCGTACGGGACTTGAAATGATAGAGGTAACTTTTTATTCTACCCAAATTTTGTCCCTAACGAGGCTGTCCCGCTAGGGGCAAAATATGGGTAGTCAAGGCGTTAGAAATTAAGAAGAAGTCCCGTACGTACGGGACGGCATTATATTTTACCGTACAACAATGATTTTTTAAATATTATCGATGATCTTAAAAAGCGGGAGTTTCAATTTTTCTTTTTCAGGTGATTCACCCCTAAACATATCATCTAATTCCCAATCTTCTGCTTGTAATATTTCTTTGGCAAGTTTTTCCGCTTTATCAAGGTATTCGGTTTCATTTTTACAAATACCAGATAATAGGCCATAATGCAAAGTTAAATCATGCGTCAATTGCTCTGCCTCTCTTAAAATTCCATTATATGCTTCTCTTGATAAATCGTCTGTATCCATAGTTGCGTTTTTTTAGTGACTTACAGAACTTCCGACTTTCAGCCTTTGCTTTAAAAAAGAAAGGATTTAGCTTTTTGACAGGACAGTGCAAATTTGATGGAAATTTATTTCGTTTTTTTCTTCCCCCCGCAATAAAAGAAGAAAGAAACCCCACACACATTGCAGCACAGTGCGCCTCGACTTAGAGGACAATTAGTTCTTTGATACGCTATTATTGAGATGGTGGACGACCCACCGGAAGCGGCTTGCAGGAGCAGCTTTCAAACCGCTTTATGGTGCTTTTGGCCTGAAAGGGCATTGGTGCTTAGCAATAAAGAAAAGGCTTCATAAAAGGAGTCAGGTACGGTTAAAGGAGATGAACGCAAGTGAACCTTTGATGAAGTGTCGAGAAAATGTAACCCGTTGGCAAAACTGCCTATTTTGTGCTATTGGCAGGACGAGCATAGCAGATACCTGTTTACTGGCTATGTGCCAACCGATATTAAGGAGGCATGAACTTTAACCAGGCTCATTGATGGAACGAGGGAACCCATACGTTGATGATAAGGGAAAATGCACAAGTGCCACAACACGAGGCAGAAAGTACCAAAGCAACGAATGGGGGCGGACTAAACCGTAGTAGTGTTGAAAGCTATGGAAACATAGAAGGAGCGAAGGGTTTAGGTCAATTAGTAAAACAAGTTTTAACAACATGCCAAATTAGGCAAGGAGGATTAAAATGAGTGGAACAAAACCAATACCGGTTACAAAACCAATGGTATGGGAAGCTTACAAGAAAGTGAAAGCCAACGGAGGTTCGGCAGGGATTGACGGGGAAAGCCTCAAGCAATTTGAGGAAAACTTGCCAAATAACCTGTACAAGCTATGGAACAGGCTTTCATCGGGTTCGTATTTTCCACCCCCGGTAAAAGAAGTTGAGATACCCAAAGCCGACGGCAAAACCCGAAAACTTGGGATACCAACGGTAGGGGACAGGGTGGCACAAATGGTGGTCAAAGATTACTTAGAGCCACGGAAGGAAGCAATTTTCCACGAAGACAGCTACGGTTACCGCCCCAACAAGAGCGCACACGATGCACTCCGAAAGGCAAGGCGCAACTGTTGGCTGTACAATTGGGTGATTTACATCGACATCAAAGGATTCTTTGATAACATTGACCATGAAAAGTTGCTGCTTGCCATTGACAAGCATGTTAGCGAGAAATGGGCCAAGATGTACATTGTTCGTTGGCTCACTGCACCTGTGCAGAAAGCCAATAACGAAATGGTACATAAGCAGGGCAAGGGTACACCTCAAGGGGGCGTTATCAGTCCTTTGCTTGCCAACCTGTTTCTGCACTATGCTTTCGACCAATGGCTAACCAAGTATTTTAACGGGGTAAAGTTTGAACGGTATGCCGATGATATTGTGATTCATTGCAAATCGGAAGAACAGGCAAGGTACGTATTAGAAAGGCTGCGCAAACGCATGCAAGAATGTAAGCTGGAATTGCACCCCGAAAAGACAAAGCTTGTTTATTGCAAAGACCACAAGCGGACAGGGGACTACGAATTGGTAAAATTCGATTTCCTTGGGTTTACATTCAAACCACGGTCATCGAAAACAAAAGATGGGCATCTGTTTTTGGGTTTTGACTTAGCAATTAGCGTCAAATCGGGCAAACGTATTTTAGAAACCTTGAAGCAAACGCACTTTCATCGTTGGACTAGCGCCACCATTGAGAGTATAGCAGCGGAGTTAAACCCGCAGCTTAAAGGATGGATAAATTACTATGGCAAGTTCCGTCCATCAGCCATGTCATTTATTTTCCGATGTTTTCATCGGCGATTAATTAAATGGGTTATGAACAGGTATAAATCGTTACGTAACAAACTAAAGAAAGCGCATGAGTTTCTGTACAATATTCAGAAATCAAAGCCTAATTTGTTTGCATCATGGCAACATGAAACTGTAACAGGTTTAAAATTGACAAAAGCCGTATGAAGCGAGAGTTTCACGTACGGTTTTGTGAGAGGCTTGGGCTGAAATGCCCTTACCTACTCGACTTTGCAAACCCGCACGAGCCAACACTCAAAACCTAAGCTTGCAAAAGAGTTGCAATTTGGCTTACGCACCCGTGCTAAATTGTTACTTTTGAGTTTTAATTGAAACTTGTTGAATTTAAAAAAGAAAAAATATAAATGGCAAAGAAAAACGGAAACGGCACAGAAGAACCTTTAGAAAAACAACTCTGGAAAGCAGCCGACAAATTGAGAAAGAATATTGATGCTGCTGAATACAAGCATGTAGTTTTGGGATTGATTTTTCTAAAATACATCTCTGATGCTTTTGAAGAATTATTTGCTAAACTGAAGGCCGAAGAAGCACAGGGAGCTGACCCCGAAGACAAAGACGAATACAAAGCCGAAAATATATTCTTTGTACCGCAGGAAGCCCGTTGGAAAATGCTTTTATCCAAAGCAAAACAGCCCGATATTGGCAAATTTGTTGACGATGCAATGGATGCCATCGAAAAAGAGAATGCTTCGTTGAAAGGTGTTTTACCCAAAGTTTATGCAAGACAGAATCTCGACCCGACAAGTTTGGGCGAATTAATTGACTTGGTTGGCAACATTGCCCTTGGCGATACCAAAGCCCGAAGTGCTGATGTACTCGGACACGTTTTCGAATATTTTCTTGGTGAATTTGCACTTGCCGAAGGCAAGAAGGGCGGACAATTCTACACCCCACGCAGTGTTGTTGAATTGTTGGTTGACATGTTAGAACCATACCAAGGACGTGTATTTGACCCCTGTTGCGGTTCAGGTGGTATGTTTGTGCAATCGGAAAAATTTGTTGAAGAACGAAAAGGAAAGATAAACGATATTTCCATTTACGGACAGGAAAGCAACCAAACAACATGGCGATTATGCAAAATGAACCTTGCTATTCGTGGTATTGACAGTTCACAGGTAAAATGGAACAACGAAGGCTCATTTTTGAACGATGCACACAAAGACCTGAAAGCCGATTATATTATTGCCAACCCACCTTTTAATGTGAGCGACTGGGGAGGCGATTTGCTGCGCAAAGACGGACGTTGGCAATATGGCGTACCGCCAACTGGAAACGCAAATTACGCTTGGATTCAACATTTTCTTTATCACTTAGCCCCCAACGGACAAGCAGGTTTTGTATTGGCTAAAGGTTCGCTAACAACCAAAACTTCGGGCGAAGGTGATATACGAAAAGCATTGGTTGAAAACAACCTGATTGATTGCATTGTAAACCTGCCAGCAAAGCTTTTCTTAAATACTCAAATTCCCGCTTCACTTTGGTTTATGAACCGCAACCGTACAAATGGCAAATTCCGTGACCGCAGCAAGGATATTTTGTTTATTGATGCCCGAAACTTAGGCTATTTGATAAACCGCCGAACCAAAGAACTTTCGCAAGAAGATATACTGAAAATTGCAGAAACTTATCATAACTGGAGAAACCCCGATGGCAGATATGAAGACATTGCTGGTTTTTGTGCTTCTACTCCAATTTACAAAGTAGCTGAATTAGACTATGTGCTTACGCCCGGTCGGTATGTTGGATTGCCCGATGACGAGGACGACTTTAATTTTAACGAACGTTTTACTGCCCTGAAAGCTGAATTAGATGAACAGCTAAAGGAAGAAGCACGCTTAAATGACATTATTGCCACTAACCTTTCAAAGATTAAACTATAGGTTATGACAAAAGAATTATCTCATAAACACAATAATCTTTTCGAAGAAATAAGACAAACAGACAAAAAAGGTAATGAATTTTGGAGTGCCAGAGATTTGTCTAAAGCATTGGAATATTCTGAATACCGACATTTTATTCCGGTCATAGAACGGGCAAAGGAAGCTTGTGCTAACAGTGGACAGCAGGTAGCCGATCATTTCGAGGATATCCTCGAAATGATAACCCTTGGAAAAACGGCACAGCGTGAGGTCGAAAGCGTTAAACTATCCCGGTATGCCTGTTATCTGATTGTTCAAAATGCCGATCCGGGTAAGGAGGTTGTGGCTTTGGGGCAAACCTATTTTGCAAATCAAATCAATGCTATAGTGCGTAACAATAGCAATGTTATAAATTTCATTTATAGAATTGATGGTCAATATATTATACTTGACAGGGATTTGGCTTTACTTTATCAAACGAATACCAGAACACTAAAGCAAGCCGTAAAAAGAAATATAGAAAGATTCCCTTCTGATTTTATGTTTGAACTAACATACAAACAAATAGATAATATGGTATCACAACTTGTGATACCCTCAAAAAGTTATTTTGGAGGAGCAAAACCATTTGCTTTTACCGAACAAGGAGTTGCCATGCTTTCGGCTGTGCTGCGTACTAAAGTTGCTGTTGAAGTTAGTCTTCAAATTATCCGGGCGTTTATAGAAATGAGAAAAATAATAGCTAATGACGCTTTAATGCTGCAACGGCTTGATCGTATTGAAATTAAGCAAATTGAGACAGATCAAAAATTTGAACAGGTTTTTAAATCATTAGAACAAAAAAACAGTAGTCCCAACCAAGGTATATTTTTCGATGGGCAAATATTTGATGCCTATGTATTTGTGGCCGACATCATCAAAAAGGCGAGTAATAGCATTATGCTGATTGACAACTATGTGGATGAAACCGTATTGACACTGTTGGCTAAGCGCAGCAAAAATGTAAGCGCTACCATTTACACCAAAGGCATTTCTAAACAACTGCAATTAGACCTGCAAAAGCACAACAGCCAATACCCCGAAATAAGGGTGATTGAATTTACCGAAGCCCATGACCGCTTTTTGATACTGGACGAAAAAGAACTCTACCACCTTGGAGCTTCCCTGAAAGATTTAGGCAAAAAATGGTTTGCTTTTTCTAAAATGGAAGGGATAACAGAAACTGTATTAGCTAACCTTTTAAAGATTAAGACAAATGAGTGAGTGGAAAGAATATAAACTGATTGACATTACAGAACTAATAAAGGACACATATATCCCTGATGGCTCTGAAAATATATGTTATGTTGGCTTAGAACACATTGAACAAGGAACACTTAGGTTAAACGGTATTGGAAAATCAACAGATGTAACAAGTAATAAGTTTCTTTTCAAATCAAATGATGTACTTTTTGGTAAACTGAGAGTATATTTCAGAAAAGTTATAAAGCCTGATTTTGATGGTATTTGCTCAACTGATATTTGGGTGTTAAGGGCTAAAGAAGGATTTAACCAAAATTTTTTATTTTATTTTTTAGCAAACTGGGATTTTGTAAATCTTGCTGATAGCGGAGAAGGCGGAACTCGTATGCCGAGGGCAGATTGGAATTTTTTGAAAAATACTATTTGGAATATTCCCCCATTCAGCGAGCAAAAATCCATCGCCTATATCCTCTCCTGTCTCGATGACAAAATAGACCTGCTCCACCGCCAAAACGCCACCCTCGAAAAAATGGCGGAAACGCTTTTTAGGCAGTGGTTTGTGGAAGAAGCGAAGGAGGATTGGGAGGAGATTTCCTTATATGATGCTATTGAATTAGTAGGTGGAGGAACACCGAAAACAATTATTAATGAATATTGGAATGGAAATATAGAATGGCTTTCAGGAGGTGATATTGCAAGAAATCACAAAAACTTTGTAGTCAGTTCAGAAAAAACAATAACAGAATTGGGGTTAAGAAATAGCTCAGCCAAACTTTTACCTAAATTTTCAACAGTTATTTCTGCAAGAGGTACAGTTGGCAAATATTGTTTACTATCAGAACCTATGGCTTACAGTCAGTCAAATTATGGGATTTTGCCAAGATATAAGGATTGCTTCTTTTTTACGTATTTGCTTGTTGCTCATTCAGTAGATGAATTGCAATCAGCAGCATATGGAAGTGTTTTTGATACAATTACTACAGACACTTTTAAAGGCATTTCTATCTCTCTGCCCAAAGAAGAAAACATTATACAATTTGAAGAATCAATAAAACCATTTTTTTTCAAAATATTAATAAACCAAACTCAAATCCGCACCCTAACTGCCTTGCGTGACACATTGTTGCCGAAGTTGATGAGTGGGGAAGTAACAGTTGAAATGTAAGCTATGAAAATAACCAACGAACAAGCCGAATACCTGCTGAAACTGCCTAAAAAGGTGGTTCAAAACGATATGCTCTTAGATAAGCTTACCATTGACCAAAAGTTTCCGTTCGATGCCCGCTTTGAGTTGGTGTCGGAAAAAGACGACGAGTTTACCTTTTTATGGGAAATTCAGCAAAGCAAGAAAAACAGCATCAGGGTTAGTTTTCATCATCAGGAGAACGATGGCAAAACTGGCTTGCTCAGGGTTGATTATAACAGCGGGCATAAAAATCCGGAGGTTGCATCGGAACATGTACCGGAGAAATTTCACCCATTTGTAGGCAAAATATTTTCCAATAGCGAACACCACATCCATTACCATGTACAAGGTTATAAATCGCTGGTGTGGGCTGTCCCATTATCAATAGATAAATTTGAAATCAAGGAGTTAAATAATGGTGCTGATTTTAATAGTACCTTTGCAAATATTTTAAAATTGTTTGCAAAAACAGTTAATATTGAAACAGAAATTTCTGTTAATGAATTGCTATTATGAACTGGATTGACAACAGCATAAAAGAATATTACAATTGGTTGCGTGAAAAGACCGTTGTAACCAAAGATGAACGAACCGGATGGAGTGCAATCACAACACCTTTCCTTGGTTTGTTTAATGACAATATTGAGATATATGCAAAATTGGATAATGGAAAACTAATTTTATCCGATGATGGTATGACTTTGTCTAACCTTGAACTTGCTGGTGCTCCAATTTTACGTTCTCCCAAACGGAAGGAATGGTTAGAAATGGTTTTTTTGAATTATGGAATTACACTTAACGAGAATAATGAACTACAGGTAATTGGCACCGAAAAGGATTTTAACCAGAAAAAACACAACCTGATTTGTGCAATTTCTGAAGTTTCCGACATGGCAATGATGGCAAAGCATACTGTTTCCTCTTTATTTAAGGAAGATGTGAAAGCCTATTTGGATGAGCAGAATATTATCTACACCCCTCAGTTTATAGCAAAAGGTTCTACAGGTATTGAATTTACTTTTGATTTTCAAATTGCTGGCCGTCAAAAGGAATTGGTTATAAAATCTTTTAATTCTTTAAATAAAATCAATGTACCAAATTTCCTTTTTGGTTGGGAAGATATTAAGCCTGCACGTGAAAAGGTTTCTGGAAAAGAATTAAAGGGATTAGCCATTGTAAATAACGTGGACAAAGAAATAAAACAGGAATATTTGGATGCCTTAGAAAGTAAAGGAGCCGGGTTTATTTTATGGGGGCAACGCCACCAACCCGATATGTTGAGAAAATTAGTCGCATAAAATGACCCGAATTACCGAACATAACATTGAAGAATTTGCAATTGAATTATTGGACAAACTCGGTTACGAATACATTTATGCACCAAATATTGCTCCCGACCTGCCTGCCGAAGCTTCAGCGCAGGCAGGTGGTGACCAACGCGAATCCTACGAGCAGGTTTTGTTGCTTCACCGCCTCCAAAAAGCCGTAAAGCGCATAAACAAATCCATTCCTGCCGATGCACAAACCGAAGCGATAAAGGAAATTCAACGCATTGCTTCGCCCGAACTATTGGCAAATAATGAAGCTTTTCACAGGCTTTTAACCGAGGGCATTCCCGTTTCAAAACGGGTTGATGGCGATGACCGTGGCGACCGTGTTTGGTTGATTGATTTTAAAAATCCGTACAACAATGATTTTGTAGTTGCCAACCAGTTTACTGTTGTGGAAAACAACAATAATAAACGCCCCGATGTAATTTTATTTGTCAATGGTATTCCGTTGGTGGTAATCGAATTGAAAAACGCAGCAGACGAAAACGCTACCATTCATTCGGCATTCAAGCAAATTGAAACTTACAAAACCATAATTCCATCGCTGTTTACATACAACGGTTTTGTAGTAATTTCCGATGGGTTGGAAGCCAAGGCAGGTTCTATTTCGGCTGGGTTCAGCCGTTTTATGGCGTGGAAGTCTGCCGATGGTAAAGCCGAAGCATCGCATTTGGTAAGCCAGTTAGAAACCCTTATTTTGGGTATGCTCAATAAAGAAACCTTGATTGATTTAATCCGTCATTTTATTGTATTTGAAAAATCAAAACGAGAAGACCCGGAAACGGGAATTATAACAATAACCACAGTTAAAAAGCTTGCAGCGTATCACCAATATTATGCTGTAAACCGTGCTGTTGAATCCACATTAAGAGCATCAGGATTTTCGGTTGAAAAAGAAACGCCCTTGAGTATGGTAATGGAATCACCAGAAAGTTACGGAGTGTCGGGTGTAAAAAAACAACCCATTGGCGACCGAAAAGGAGGTGTAGTTTGGCACACACAAGGGAGCGGTAAGTCGCTTTCAATGGTTTTCTATACTGGTAAAATAGTATTGGCAATGGATAACCCAACCATTGTGGTAATTACCGACCGTAACGATTTGGACGACCAGCTTTTTGACACATTTGCGGCATCAAAACAGTTATTACGCCAAGAGCCTGTACAAGCCGAAAATAGAACCCAACTGAAAGAACTTTTAAAAGTTGGTTCGGGTGGTGTGGTTTTTACAACCATTCAGAAATTTCAACCTGACCCGCCTGCACGTGGAAGCACGCGGGCAGGTAATGGCAATGTTTACGAATTGCTTTCCAGTCGTGAAAACATTGTGGTTATTGCCGATGAAGCCCACCGCACCCAATACGGTTTTAAAGCCAAAACCATTGACGACAAAAACGAGAAAGGCGAATTAATTGGTAAAAAAATAGTTTACGGTTTTGCAAAATATATGCGTGATGCTTTGCCAAATGCAACATATCTTGGTTTTACAGGCACACCCATTGAAAACACCGATGTAAATACCCCTGCCGTTTTCGGCAATTATGTGGACATTTACGATATAGCCCAAGCCGTTGAAGATGGGGCTACTGTCCGTATTTATTACGAAAGCCGATTGGCAAAAGTAAATTTGAGCGAAGAAGGCAAAAAGTTAGTTGATGACTTAGACGATGAACTCGACCAGGAAGATTTAACCGATACCCAAAAAGCAAAAGCCAAGTGGACACAATTAGAGGCTTTGGTAGGTAGTGAAAACCGAATAAACCAGATTGCAAATGATATTATAGAGCATTTCGGGCAACGGCAAGCCGTTTTTGAAGGCAAAGGAATGATTGTTACCATGAGCCGCCGTATTGCAGCTGATTTGTACGAAGCCATTATAAAACTAAAACCCGAATGGCATTCCGATGAACTGAACAAAGGCGTTCTCAAAGTGGTAATGACTTCTTCTTCGTCCGATGGATCAAAGATTTCAAAACATCATACAACTAAGGAACAACGCCGTACTTTAGCCGAACGCATGAAAAACCCCGATGATGAATTAAAACTTGTTATTGTTCGGGATATGTGGCTTACTGGGTTTGATGCTCCGAGTATGCACACGCTTTACATTGACAAACCAATGAAAGGTCATAACCTGATGCAAGCAATTGCAAGGGTAAACCGTGTTTACAAAGACAAGCCGGGCGGTTTAATTGTTGATTATTTAGGCATTGCATCTGATTTGAAAAAGGCACTTTCCTTCTATTCCGATGCGGGAGGAAAAGGCGACCCAACCATTTTACAGGAACAAGCTGTTCAGTTGATGTTGGAAAAACTGGAAGTGGTTTCAAATATGTATCACGGATTTAATTACGAAGATTATTTTGAAGCCGAAACGTCCAAAAAGCTTTCAATGATTTTAGCAGCCGAAGAACACATATTGGGCTTGGAAGATGGCAAAAAACGATACATAAATGAGGTTTCGGCACTGTCAAAAGCTTTTGCAATAGCTATTCCGCACGACCAGGCAATGGATGCCAAAGATGAAATTTCTTTCTTTCAGGCTGTAAAGGCACGTTTGGCAAAATTTGACAGTACAGGCTCGGGTAAAACCGATGAAGAAATTGAAACAACCATCCGACAGGTAATTGACAAGGCATTGGTTACAGAAAAAGTAATTGATGTTTTCGATGCAGCAGGATTAAAGAAACCTGATATTTCAATACTTTCAGAAGAATTTCTTTTAGAGCTGAAAGGAATGGAACACAAAAATGTTGCCCTCGAAGTATTGAAAAAATTACTCAACGATGAAATAAAATCGAGAGCTAAAAAGAACCTTGTGAAAAGCAAGTCTTTAATGGAAATGTTGGAGAACGCCATTAAGAAATACCATAATAAGATTCTTACAGCAGCCGAAGTAATAGAAGAACTAATAAACCTGAGCAAGGATATTGTTGAAATGGACAGTGAAGCCAAAGCAATGGGTTTATCAGATTTTGAATATGCTTTTTATACAGCTGTTGCAAACAACGACAGTGCAAGAGAACTCATGCAAAAAGACAAATTGCGTGAATTAGCCGTTGTTTTGACCGAAACCATCAAACAAAACGCTTCGATTGACTGGACTATTAAAGAAAGTGTAAAAGCAAAACTCAAAGTTGCAGTAAAAAGACTTTTAAGAAAATACGGTTATCCGCCCGACATGCAAATGCTCGCTACTGAAACTGTATTGAAACAAGCAGAAATGATTGCAAACGAATTGACAAATAAATAATTGATATGAACCGCCTGCCCACAGTCGTAAGCACATCCCGCAAACCGCTCAAAGCCTGACTAAATCCAAAGTTTGCGGGAAGAGCTTCCGCCTTTCCTGCCCGAGTAACCGCCTTTTAAGGGCGGTTTTGGGATTACTCACGAATTGTTTATTTAAAAAAACTAAATAAATTTGTGCTTCGTGGATAGGTTTAGGCATCGAGGGTATGAGCAAAATAATTACTTATTATGAAAGTGGTAAAGTTAAAACTAATTCGTTTTGTTGCTTGTTTCATTGTAATGTTTTTGATGAGATTTCTGATATCAAAAGACACAATAATTTTCTCATTGTTTTTTGCAATTGTCTTTTGTATAGGTCTATATATCTTGTTGAAAATTTACAATGTTGTTATAAGGAAAACAAAAACGAAGGGAAATGATTAAAAACTGCTCATAACAGCAAATAATAGCCCATAGCCGCTTCACGGTCTTAGCAGCAAATATGTAATTGCTTGAATATTTGAATAATCAAGAAACAACCTGCAAGTGAACGGCTAAGGGCCATATTTGCAACACGTTAGCAACAAGTGTAAGAGCGACAGACGAGCAGACAGATACGATAGTGATAAAATTGAAATAGGAAAGGATTTAGCTTTTTGACAGGACAGTGCAAATTTGATGGAAATTTATTTTGTTTTTTCTTCCCCCCGCAAAAAAAGAAAGAAACCCAACCCACATTGCACACATTGCCAAAGCCCCACAAGCCAACGTATAAACCAATGCTTTACCAAAGAGTGCAATTTTGCCGTCACACCGTGAACTAACTTATATCAATTTTGTTTTAACAGACAGATTTTATTTACTTTTGCATTTATGAAAAATAAAATATATGCCATATCATTATTACTGTCATTTCTGGTAGTATTGAGTCATGAGATGATTGCTCATCATCATGATGACTTGGCATTGAATTTTTCTCTTACGTATGAGGCTGATATTGAACATGAACACAAACATCCGTACAGTAGAGAGAATCAGCATAATAATAATTCTCAACAAGAAGAAAAGAACTCTGAACACAATCATCCATTCCCTTTTCATCAACACATTTCAGCAACGAATGATGTTTATATTGAAAGAACGAACTTATTAGAATCAAACTCTCAGATTCGTGATGTTTCTTTGCTCGTTTATACCGAATTATTCCGAACAGAGCTTTCTAAGCCACCTAATCTTGAAGGAAAGCTATACGAAGATCCTCCTTTTTTATTACTTTCATTAAGTTACCTCGAAGCGTTTGCGCTGCGAGGACCTCCTTCTTTTGTTTAAATTTCTCTTTTTTTGAATGTTGCCCTCCTATTTTATGTAGGCTGTAAATAGGCATTTTATTCTACAATTTTTAAAAGTTTAAACAATACAGTAATGAAGAATAAGATAATTTTATTTTCTGCTCTTGCATTCATTTTTGCAAGTTGCCATACAAATCATAACCACGATGCGGAAGAATCACACCATGACAAGGTCTCAATAAAAATCACCGCATACAGTAACGAATTTGAAGTTTTTGCTGAAGCCGACCCTTTCGTGGTTGGAAAATCCGGTGAAATATTATCTCATTTCTCCCATTTGCCAAGTTTTAAAGCGTTGGAGAGTGGAAGTATGACTGCTCGTTTAAAAATTAACGGAAAAGAAACCAGTCATACCCTTGATAAGCCAACCCGTAAAGGCATCTATAAATTTATAATAACACCCGAAACTGAAGGTGCAGGTCAATTGGTTTTTGACATTGTAACAGAACAGGGAACTTTTCAATTAACTGCTCCCGATATTCATGTGTATGCCGATGACCATGATGCGATTCATGCAGCAGAGGAAGTTATTGTGTCATCAACCAATGCAACAGTTTTTACAAAAGAGCAATCTTGGAAAATTGATTTTGCGACTGAATATCCAAAAGTTGAACCCTTTGGACAGGTTATTAAGACTACTGCTCAGGTGCAATCTGCACAGGGAGATGAAATTATTATTACAGCTAAATCGAATGGTATTGTTGTGTTGGCTGCCGAAAATGTATTGGAAGGAAAAAGCGTATCAAACGGACAAACACTTTTTTCCATATCGGGAAATGGATTAGCCAATAATAATTCTGCGGTTTATTTTCAGGAAGTAAAAAACAATTTAGAAAAGGCAAAAGCAGATTTTGAGCGTTTAGCTGAATTGGCAAAAGATAAAATCACATCAGAGAAAGATTTACTCAATGCAAAAAATCAATACGATAATGCCAAAGCGAACTATGATAATCTGGTTAATATCTTTAGTGCATCCGGTCAGAATGTAATAGGTTCAATGAATGGATTTGTAAAACAGGTTTTTGTGCAAAACGGTCAATATGTTGAAGCCGGACAAGCCATTGTTTCCATTTCTCAAAACAAAACCTTTCTGCTAAAAGCCGAAGTTCAACAAAAGTTTGCACCTGTTTTGGCAACTATCAAATCTGCTAATATTCGTACACTTCAAAACAACCAGACTTATACGCTAGCAGAATTAAATGGTAAAATAGTCTCGTTTGGCAGAAATACAAATAACGATAATTTTTTGCTTCCAATTAACATTCAAATCGACAATAAAGGAGCTTTTGTTTCAGGCGGTTTTGTGGAATTATACCTAAAAGCTTTAACGAATACACAGGCATTAACAATACCAAATGCGGCAATATTGGAAGAACAAGGCAATTATTTTGTATTTGTACAGATTCACCCCGAACTCTTCGAAAAAAGAGAAGTGAAAGTGGGTGCAACAGATGGTTTAAAAACTGAAATAGTAAAAGGAATTACCCAACAGGAACGTGTTGTAACCGAAGGTGCTATTCTTGTAAAACTGGCACAGGCAACAGGAACATTGGATGCTCATTCAGGTCATAACCATTAAATCGTACAGACATGTTAAATAATATTATAAAATTCTCACTGAGCAACAAATATTTAATTTTGCTCGCTTCAGTGTTGTTGGTGGTTATAGGGACGAGAACCGCCATAAATATGGATGTGGATGTATTCCCCGATTTTACTTCCCCAACAGTGGTTGTAATGACCGATGCCCACGGAATGGCATCGGAAGAAGTGGAACGTTTGGTTACATTTCCCATAGAAACTGCCGTAAATGGAGCTACTGATGTTCGCAGGGTACGTTCCGTTTCTTCGCAAGGCTTCTCCTTTGTATGGGTCGAATTCGATTGGGGTACTGATATTTTCAAAGCCCGCCAGATTGTGAGCGAAAAACTCATTAGCGTTTCATCGCAAATGCCTATTGGTGTTGGACAGCCTACATTAGCCCCACAGTCGAGCATCATGGGCGAAATTTTCCTTATTGGGATTCAAGCCGATAGCACAAGCATGATGGATTTAAGAACCATTGCCGAATGGAATGTTAAACCTTTGATTTTGGCAACCGGAGGCGTTTCGCAGGTAACCATCATTGGAGGTGATTACAAGCAATATCAGATATTGGCAAATCCCGATAAAATGAAATACTACCAAGTTTCAATGCTCGAACTGGCTGATATTTGCACAGGAATAAGTCAAAACTCAGCCGGAAGTGCGGTAAGGCAGTATGGTAATGAATATGCTGTACGTGGCATGGCTCGGACTGCTGATGTAGAAGAATTGGGAAATTCATTTATAAAGTCGGTAAACGGAAAACCTGTTCGGATAAGAGACGTTGCCGAAGTGAAAATTGGCGGTGCTATTAAAATGGGACATGCTTCACAAAATGCTAAACCTGCCATCATTCTAGCCGTCTCAAAACAACCCAATACCAACACTCTGGAACTTACTGAGTTGGTTGAAGCAAACCTTAACGGACTGCAAAAAGCCCTACCCCCCGATGTTGTTTTAGATACAAAAATTTTTCGTCAGGCCGATTTTATTGAAACATCGGTAAATAATGTCCAAAATGCCTTAATCGAAGGCGGAATTTTTGTAGTCATTATTTTGTTTCTCTTTTTAGGCAGTTTCCGTACAACCATTATTTCTCTTACCGCCATTCCTTTGTCCTTACTTGGTGCAATATTGGTGCTAAAAGCTTTGGGCTTAAACATAAACACCATGAGCTTGGGCGGCATGGCTATTGCCATTGGCTCTTTGGTTGACGATGCCATAATTGATGTAGAGAATGTATATAAACGCTTACGGCAAAATCAACAAAAACCAAAAGCCGACAGACAATCTTCGTTTAATGTTGTTTTTGAAGCATCCAAAGAGATTCGTGCTTCTATTTTAAATGCTACACTGATTATCATTGTAGCATTCCTGCCTTTATTCTTCCTGTCAGGGATGGAAGGACGTATGTTGAAGCCGCTTGGAATTTCGTTTATAGTATCCCTTTTCGTTTCTTTAATTGTAGCAATGACCCTAACACCTTTGCTTACTAAATTGATGCTTACCGATGAAAGGTATCTGGCTAAGAATGAAAAAGAAAAGTGGTTGGTGCGTAAGCTAACCAACTGCTATGAAAAATCGCTTACATGGGCGTTAAAGCATAAGAAAACGGTAGTGTTTTCATCCCTTGGAATGTTTGCCATATCACTTGTGCTGTTTTCTTCAATGGGGCGTAGCTTTTTGCCTGAATTTAACGAAGGCTCATTAACACTTTCTGTGGTTACCAAACCGGGTGCCTCATTAGAAGAAAGTAACAAACTTGGTAATTTGGTAGAAACCGAATTGTTGTCCATTCCTGAAATTAAAGGCACAGCACGCAGAACTGGCCGGGGGGAATTGGATGAGCATTCGCAAACAGTAAATAGTGCCGAAATTGATGCCACGTTTGAACTCAAAGACCGAAGTCGTGAGGAATTCATGGCTGATGTACGCGAAACTATTGCTCGTATTCCGGGCATAGCCGCAACTGTGGGTCAGCCTCTTGGCCATCGCATCGACCACATGCTTTCCGGGACAAGGGCAAATATTGCCATAAAACTGTTTGGCAACGACCTGAATAAGATGTTCATCATTGGAAATCAGGTTAAAAGTGCTATTACAGTAATAGAAGGTTTAGTTGATGTAAATGTTGACCAGCAGGTAGAAATACCGCAAATACAGATAAAAGCCAATCGCAACATGTTGGCAGAATATGGCATCACCATCGAGCAGTTTAACGAGTTTGTAGATATTGCTTTTGGCAGTGAAAAACGTGCCGATATTTATGAAGGTCAAAGCCGCTTCGATTTAGTATTGCGCCTGAATAGCGATTACACCGAAACTATTGAGGGGATTCGTGCTGCGCTTATTGATACCGATGATGGCAAAAAAGTGCCTTTGGAACAGGTGGCCGATGTGGTTTCAATTTCGGGGCCTAGTTCCATAAGCCGGGAAAATGTGCAACGTAAAATTGTAATTGCTGCAAACGTGGCAGGTCGGGATTTAAGAAGCGTTGTGGAAGAAATACAAGCTATAGTAGCCGAAAATGTAGAACTACCCGAAGGTTATCGAATTGAATATGGAGGACAGTTCGAAAGCGAAGCAAGTGCTTCAAAAACACTCCTGATAACATCCATATTGGCTATACTTATCATTTTCTTACTGCTATTTCAGGAATTTAAAAGCTTTAAACTTGCCGGAATCATATTGCTCAACTTGCCATTGGCGTTGATTGGCGGGGTATTTTCAATCTATTTTACTTCGGGCATATTAAGCATTCCTGCAATTATTGGTTTTATAACGCTCTTTGGAATTGCTACCCGAAACGGCATATTGCTTATTTCAAATTATCAGCGATTGCAAAGCAAAGGAGTTTCCTTGATTGAAACAATAACACAAGGTTCATCCGACCGTTTGAATGCTATTTTAATGACAGCTCTTACCGCAGCTTTGGCGTTAATTCCGTTGGCTATGCAAGGTGACTTGCCGGGCAATGAAATTCAAAGCCCTATGGCACAAGTAATTTTGGGTGGATTATTGACATCCACACTGCTGAATATTTTTATTTTGCCAATAGTTTATAGCATCTTAAACAATCGTGGAATTATTAAAACTGAACAAGTATGAAAAAAATAATAATAGTTCTTATAAGCATCATAGCGTTTCACACAATTCTTTATGCCCAAAATAATATTGATTCAGTTTTGGCTCAAATAGAAAGGAATAACACTACGCTATCTGCTTTACAAAAAAGAGCCGAAGCCGATAAAATTGGCAATAAAACAGGCAATTACCTCCAAAACCCTGAAATTGTATTTAATTATTTATGGGGTAATGATGTGACTGGTAATCGCACAGATTTGAGCGCAAAACAAGCTTTCGATTTTCCAACAGCGTATAGCCATAAAATTCAAATTTCAGAAATTAAAAACGAACAGGTTGAACTGGAATATCAAAAGCAACGAAAGGAATTGCTTCTGAATGCCCGACTAATTTGTTTCGATTTGATTTATACAAATGCTTTAAAATTGGAACTTACAAACAGGCTTAACCATGCTAAAACCATTGCTGATGCGTACAAATCGAAATTCGATATTGGTGAAACCAATATTTTGGAATACAATAAGGCACAATTAAACTTGTTGAATTTGAGTAAAGCTATGGAATCGCTTACCATTGAACAAGAAGCATTGCTAGCCGAATTGACCCGTTTAAATGGCGGTGTTCCGGTCAACTTAACAGAAAATGAGTTTCAGGTTATCGTTCTTACGACCGATTTTGAGCAATGGTACATTCAAGCCGAGCAAATCAATCCTTTATTGAATTGGTTGAAAAAGGAGGTTGAGTTAACGCAAAAACAAATAAGCCTAAACAAGGCTTTGAGTATGCCTAAATTTCAGGCAGGTTATATGAGCGAATCATTGATTGGTCAGGATTTTAAAGGTATTACTGTGGGGTTGTCAATTCCCTTGTGGGAGAACAAGAACACCGTAAAATACGCAAAAGCCAATGCGCTTGCACTTGAAAATACGGCAGCAGATAATAAAATTCAGCTTTATAGCCATTTGAAAATGCTACATACAAAGGCTATTTCTTTGCAAAAAAGTGCAAATGATTATAAATTAAAATTAGAAGAATTCAATAACTCAGAACTTCTAAGAAAGGCATTGGATAAAGGTGAAATTTCACTGATTAACTATATGCTCGAACTTTCCATTTACTATGAAAGTGTAAACAACTTACTGGAATTGGAGCGAGACATGAGCAAAACAATTGCAGAGTTAAATCAATATTTATGACAGAGCATAAAAGTAAACACGAAAATAAAACCATGTGGGTAGTACTACTTACTGCCATTACAATGGTTGTAGAGATAATTTTTGGATTAACAACAAAATCAATGGCTTTATTAGCTGATGGCATACACATGGGTTCCCATGTGCTTGCCATTGGGCTAAGCTGGGTAGCTTATATCATTGTTCGCAAAGTATCTAAAAGTGAGAAGTTCAAAGGAAATTCAGATAAAATACTTTCCCTTTCGGGATACAGTAGCGGTTTGATGTTACTGATTTTTGCCGTAGTAATTATGATTGAAGCAGTTAAACGCTTTTACAATCCGGTAGATATTTTTTATAAAGAAGCCATATTGGTTGCCATTATTGGGCTAATTGTAAATATAGCAAGTGCATTCTTGTTGCATCACGACCATGAACACTCCGACCATAACATACGTGCAGCCTATCTCCATGTTATTGCTGATGCCTTAACAAGTGTATCTGCAATTTTAGGATTAATAGCTGCAATGATTTGGGATATTCCTTTTATTGATACTATTGCTGCAATATTAAGCTCTTTTGTAATTGTCAAATGGTCGATTGGATTATTGAGGGATTCTGGAAAAGTGCTGTTGGATATAGAGCATGAAAATCATCATGGCCACAGTCATTAAAAATGTATGATAAATGATTAGATAAAGAGCCAGCTCAATTTGCACACACATTGCCAAAGCCCCACAAGCCAACGTTAAATCCAAAGCTTTGTCAAAGAGCTTACAATGCCGACCCAATTAGCCCACAGGGCTTTTTGTCCAACGCTCAAAAAACAAAATAAATTTGTGCTTTGTGGATAGGTTGGTGCAGGTTGACAACGACAAGAGAATTAAAGTTAATTAAATGATAAACAGACAGATATAAATTAACACTAGTTGCCAACAAGCGGTATAGTTAATTGCCGGTGCAGTGGGTATTCGACCGGCACAGCTCGTATCAATAGTAGTTGTAACTTGACAGGAAAGTTCTTCGAAATCGGCAACTAACCATACCGCCAAACGATGTGCTCGACTACACCCTATTAAGAATTAAAGCATTTCTTTACCAGAACTTTATGATTTAATGGTTTGACTTTGCTAAAACGCCGAAAAACACTGTTTTAAGAATATTTACCAGTTGTTTAGGCTTAGGTAAGCGAGATAAGACTAAGCAAAAACCTTTCGGCAAAATGTGGCTGTGTCAAGCGAAAATGTTGATTCTGGAAAGTAACGGATTTATCAAATTAGCGTAAGAAAGCTTTTGTTTACGTTGGTTGGGGGCTTACCAGGGAGCTTACCAGAGAGTTTACCCGAGGATATAGAATCGAATATCAAGCTTCAGCTACTTGTTGAACGAATCGTTTCTTTGAAATAGCTTTTTGTTTTTCAGCACATAGAAGATGCCAGCCAACAACAAAAGCAAGCCGCTAATCATCAAAGCTGCTGATAAATAGGGCCTGACAGTTTGCAAACGGATCGGTTCATTGTCTCCCAGCTGTATGTATCCCGCCCAGTAGTAAGGGTGTGCTTTCAAATTGTCGGCTGTGGTAAGATAGGTTTGTTTGGCTCTTTGTAAGGCTTCATCCAGAGGATAAGCTTTTGAAGCCAAATCATAAAATGAAATTACAAGCTGTGAGGCCGTTTGGTCATCAACCTCCCAAAGTGCCATCACAAGGCTTTGCACTCCGGCATATAAGAAGCCCCGCGCGAAACTCATTACTCCCTCGCCTTTTTGTATGGGACCGTCACCCGAATTGCAAGCACCCAAAAATGCAAAGGCAGCAGGTAAATGTATGGCGTACAGCTCATGTGTTTCGAGCACTTTAGTACGATTTTCAGCAGAAAAATAAAGCTTCGAAAACATGGGATTTTCATCATCAATTGTAGCATGCATGGCCAGATGAAGTACCTGGTAATGTGGTGCCTTCTGGTTAAAAAGTTGTTTATTGGCCAATTCGCCCACATACACATCTGTTTGATAGCTTTTCGCCAAACTTTTAACTTCTTCAACAGCCCAGGGCAAAGGCATCAGCTGATCGATAGTGTCATCGTTGTTTTCATCCACAATTGATGAATATTCAGGTGCCAAAGCAAGTATTTTATTATTGGTATTTTCAGGTTTACGATTGTGTAAATATTGATCCAGGGTAACGGAATAGGCATACCGCACTGCATGATTATGAAACAAATAGGGCAAGCTGACAAAGTCGATAGTTGCAGGTGCTGTGTTGTTTGTGAGCAGTGCCTCAAAAGGCAGGTAGGCCAGTTGTTTATCAGGGACAACGATAAGTTTCCTGCTTCCGAGTTGTTGCGATACAGGCTCAACCAAATACTGATAAAGTTCATAGGCCGTCGTCAGGTATTGCTGATAATCGTGAATAGAAAAAGAAGCCAATGTTTGGCCTGACAATTGCCTGCGCATAGTCTCCAGTAATTGGAAAAAGCGCACTCCTGTTTGCTTCCTGAAAAAAAGTGCTGTATCAGGCATTATGGCAAATACATAGAGGTCGTTTTCGGCAAGTGTATAGGATAAAACGGCTTCATCTGATGCCAAACCCGATTGCAGTTGGGCCATTGAGGTTGAAGTCAGATCAAATTTCATGGCCTGATAATCAGGAAACCGTTGGTGAATGGCTTGCATTAAGCTATCCTGGCGGTTTTTCAGGTGAATCAGCTCGGTCTGCCATTTGTTAAGTTTATCCGAATCCGGCTTATTGTTGCCGCGTTCGTTGCGGATAAAACCTTCCAGGGTATGCATCCGGTGTTTTATACCATTTTCAGCAGTTTGAATATCTTCGGGCAACTGACTGATTTGTTTTGTCTTCAAATCGTGCAACATGCCCAGCAATACTATGGCTTTACCCATTTCGGAAATTGTAAAGGCGTTTTGAAGCTGATGATAATCTGGTGTATGATTAAAATGTTCGTAGGCACAATCCATAGCGTTTGAAAGGATTTCGGAAGTGAGCCTGGTAATATGCAAGCGGTTTTCGTCGCTGCTGTAAGCATTTCGCATTTCGGTGAGTAAGGCAATACTCAGTTGGTAAGTTTTGGATGCCGCCTGCAAATGCTTCTCCGATCCAGTCTGGGAGTAAACCATATGAAGCGCCCTTGCTTTGAGGTAAATTGTATTGAGCAAAAAGGGGTCATGAACCAATTGCTCTATATCCGGATTGCGTAGATAATCACTGCTATCAACTTCAGGAGAAAACACGGCAACAGCCTGTTGAAACACTTCTAAGGCCTCCTTTGTATTTCCCTGCTCCAGATAGTTTGCGCCCCAATTAAACAATGCCAGGCCATAATCGCGGTTGGAAGCACCCATCACATCTTTTAAAAAACGGGCTGCCTGATGCAGCAATTCGTGTGCCTGATCAAAATCGCCCATATCGGTTAAAAAGCTGCCGTACCTTACAAATGTCACTGCCGTTTGGCGGTGGTTGAGACCATAAAGCTCAATTGATCCGGTCATTGCTTTCCTGAACCAGATAGCAGCCTCTTCGTTTTGATCCAGCTCATGGTAAAGCACTCCCAAATTGCGATAGGCCATTATGTTAGTGCTGTTCAGCAGATTGGGGTTTATGCTTTTATGCAAATAAATTGCAGCCTGCTCATATTTCCCCATAGCCTTCAGATACACCCCTCCATTGTGATAGCTTGTTAACAGATCATCGTGTTCAAAATCATATTGCTGTTCGAATATACTAATGGCTAAATCGTTATAATGATAGGCCTTGTCATAATCAAATAATGCGCTATAGACTACAGCCTGATTTAATAAATTCAAACCCACCGAAATGTGTGTGTAATCATAATTTTGTAACAGGATTGCATTAGTCTTTTTATAGTATTCAAGCGATTCGGTTAAAAATCCTGTTTTTGAATGCATTGAAGCATAACTACTGTAAAGCCCGGCCCATAAAGGGTCATTGGGTTGAAGGAATCCATCATAATGTTCGAAAGCCTGGTGAAGCATATACCTGGCATTCTCATAATCACCTATTGATGTATAGCAAATTGCAATATTTCGATAGCATTTGGCTTTGGTTCTTTTACTCTTTATATTACCCAACTTGATAAGCTGAATAGCTTTCTGAAAGTAAATGTGGGCATTTTCGAAGTGGTCCAGAATATAAAAACCATTTCCCAGGTTGGTATATACATTCACCAGGTTGCTATCAGCATTACCTGCAAGGCTAGTCCTCAGCTCAATGGATCGCTTGGTTGCATCAATACCTTCTTGATAATCACCATGGCTCAAATACGCTGCCCCAAGCCTGTAATAATAATTTGCCCATATCAGGCTTGTATCAGGAAGACTCCTGCTTAATTCAGCATGTGTTCTCTGTAACAGTTGAAAAGCACTGTCGAAATTACGTCCGCGCCGATGTATCTCAGCCATAAGTAATAAAGCGGAAAAATAGGCTTCCTTTTCTTCATTTCCAGCTGTATGGACAATATCGCGCAAGACCATCATGGCACTGTCCTGCTTACCGGCATCAAACAAGGCTTCAGCTCTTTGAAAATGGGCTGTTGCCTGCTTTTCGACCGTTTGCGTTTGCATAGCTTTTGCCGGTGAAACTTTTAAAAGCCCACCATTTTCCGAAACAATTGGTTTATGCTTTGTATGGGCCGCGTTAAGGCTTGGGGCAAATGCAAAAACTATGGCCAATAACACGAACAAGCTAACAATCTTGCTTATAGTTTGCGGCATGAACGGCAATACTACAAATGGTTTGTGCAGAGTGTACATGCCAGCAAATGTACCGTTTTTAGTTCATGCCAGGCATTATTTTTTTGGTCAATTAGCCCCTTCAACAATTTGATTATGGAAAATTATTCTGGTATGAACAACAGGCTTCGCCCAGCAGAAGATGGTGTTGAACCCTGGATGGATAAATTTAAAATATACAAACCCTGTGGCAATCCATTCCGGTTAAACAAAAAACTATGGAATCCAGCCATTTGCACCTGATCAACCAAAGTGTGGTAAAATCTTCCATCTGACGAAAAGAGGGATAGTGTAACGGGAGCCTCTTCTTCCAAAAAATACTCAATATTGAGCTGCGACATTACTGGATTAGGCCAAATTTCGAACAGAACATCTTGTCTAGCACTTTTGTTATCAATAACTTTGATAGGCAATTTAATCTGAGGTGAGAATATTTTAAGGTCATTGTTAACAAAATGAGTTTTGCCAGTTAGTACAATATTATCTTTTTCGATATTTAAAATTTGCTGTTTAGGACTTGCCAGTATTTGCACTAATGCATCTCCGGGTAAAAGCAATAAAGGCTTTTTTGCTTTAGTTGCAGCACTAATGATGATTCGATCATCAAACAAACCATAGCCAAAATTTGGCAATGCACATGAAACTTCTACAAGCTCCAATAAATTGGTCTGAAGTGTCAAACCAATGAGAAAACCCGCCAATTCAACAGTGTCACTTGATTTAATCTCAAGTAAAATTTGCTGGCCAATAGCACAATCTGTAGACGCCTTATGAACTAAATCAATAAAAGGCATCTTATCAATGTTGATTTTATCCTTATCCTTCACCTCAGCTGTACTAGAACCTATAACTTCATACACCAATGACGAACCTGATGCATCGTCTAGGGTAAACTCAATTTTTTCAAATACCCAGTCGCCAACAGGGAAAGGATATCCGTAAACAAGGTGATCGGTTAAAATATAATCGTAGTCGGCCCATGTTATGGCATTATCACCATCAACATCCGCAGCAAGCAATGCGATACCATCAAGCAGTTTGATTCCTTCGATGTGTTCCGCTACCGTTAAGGCATCAATGATGTTTATTTCGCCGGGAGGTAAGTCGCTGCTCCCTGTTAAACTATATTCACCCTGTGACAAATCAACAAACTCATACTACCCTGCATTGTTTGATTGGGTGGTTGCTACAAGTACATTATCCACATCATAAAGCAGAAGGGTAATACCAACCAGTGGCTCTCCTCCATTTTTACCATAACTGGCAATTCCGGAAACAGTAGTTTTCGCATTGATTACATTGAAAGCACATGTCATGATAAAGATGGCAATAAACTTAGGGTAATTAACAAAATTTTTCATTTCTTTGGTTTTTGGAATTTTAATTAAAAACATGATTCATTTTGTTAATCAGAAAAAATCCGGAAAAGTAACTGATGAGTTTATGTTTTTTTAAAAACTTTATTTTTTTTCATACGATATATTATTGTAAACCAAATAGATAACTCAAACACCTCTGATGCAAATTCAAAAATTTGAATATTTTTGTGTTACCTTTTCAAAAAAATCGGATTAAGGAATGAAATCATCAAGTAATGATTCTGTGGAAGTGTTGAAGGAAATTGCTGAAGCAAAATCAGAAACACTAGAGATGATTTACAGGAATTGTTATCTTCCTGTGCAAAGACTGGTGATAAACAATTCAGGAACTTACGCTGATGCTGAAGATATTTTTCAGGATACTGTTACGATTGTATTCAGACGCGCCAGGCATGATGAATTGCAATTATTTTCGGATACGAATATTTGCACCTTACTCTATGCCATTGCCCGTAAGCTGTGGTTGCAAAAGCTGACTTATCTCAAAAGAGAAATAGCTGTCGGGCAAGAGATCGAAGGTGTTTTTGAAATGCCGCAAGCTATCGAAAACGAAATCGCTGGTCTGGAATCAATGAAACAAAGGATTTGCCAAAAGCATTTCTTGCAAATGACAGAAAAGTGTCGCCTGTTGATGAAACTATTTATGAAAGGATTGAAAATGAAGGAAATAGCAGAGATTATGGATTTTGAGACGGAGGATCAGGCCAAAACAACCAAATACAGATGTAAAAAGGACCTTGCCAATCGCATACTGAACGACAAGGAATACAAAGCATTATTGTAAAACGAAAAGTCATGGAAGATCTATTTGAAAAGGTAAACCGCTATGTGGAAGGTAAAATGGAACCGGCTGAAAAACTTGATTTTGAAACAAAATGCCAACACGATCCCAAAACAGCTGCTGCCCTTAAGCTATGGACCGATCTGGATGAGTTGGATGAAACCGATGAAGCTGAACTAAGGCTGAGAGAGCAATTGAAGGATATCCATCAGCAGCTTTACAGCAAAAAATCAGCAGATCGCAGTCGTTTTTTTTTCAAAAAATCCTATTGGATTGCTGCCGCATCAATCGCCGCTTTACTTATCCTGGTAATCAGTATATCAATACTTAGTTTACGCGACAAGCCAACCGGAAATGAAGAATTATTCGCCTTGTATTTCAAACCCGAACAGCTAATGCAAATCAGCCGCTCGGCCGGTCAGCCATTTGCCGCAGCTGTACGACTTTTTCAGCAGGCCGATTATGCCGCTGCAGCAGCTTCGTTCAGCCAATTGCTTAAGCAGGACACCGCTAACTACCGCCTCATGCTCTATTCAGGCCTGGCCGAAACAGCTGCCGGTAATTATGAAGATGCTATCACAGCCTATCAGGATATATTAAAAGCCGATGCCAACCTCTATAGCGGATATGCCCGGTGGTTTCTTGCTTTGGTTCACCTCAGAACCGGGCAAACCGACACGGCCATTGAAGAACTCGGCTATATCGCACACACTAAAGGCCACCCCTTCAATAAAGAAGCAACTGAGCTTTCTGCCATCCTCAAACGGCGAAAATAAAGCTGTTGCTGTGGCCATCAGTCATGGCACGAATCCAAATCGCAGCCTGCTTTCCTGAGATTTTATTTGATTTTTTTTACTTTGCTTACTTATTGATATATAGGCATATACAAAAAGTAAAGGATCTTTTTTCAAAAAAAGATTCATTTTTTCTGTTACCTTTTGCTTTTTTCGTGATTAAGGGGTAGAAAGTTTGTACATGAACCTA
>Ga0334884_1001423_pt1 | contig 35557 bp, 13 predicted proteins | sample GraSluR1_MG_7_FD_207215 | JGI IMG/M metagenome (GOLD analysis project Ga0334884, IMG submission 207215) | Sludge microbial communities from methane-producing bioreactor in Wageningen University, Netherlands - Granular Sludge_12_05 R1 | ecosystem: Engineered > Bioreactor > Anaerobic >... | reverse complement strand
GCAACGGGGACACCTTCACTCCCTTGGACTTCTATCCGAAGGATTGGAGTTCAAGCAGCGGGGACACCTTCACTCCCTTGGACTTCTATCCGAAGGATTGGAGTTCAAGCAGCGGGGACACCTTCACCCTTCACTTCTCCCCATTCCCGCTGTTTGAAGTCAATGCCGCACGAAGATTGAGGACTTCTCTGAACATAGTTATAAGTTCAAAACTCATCAGCATGTATGGACATCCACAGCGGCATTAACTCCAAAGGATACCACTCCTCTTACCGTGATGATACGGTCATGATACGGTCATGAAAACCACGAGATCATGACCGTATCATGACCGTATCTCAATAGGCAGGAAGCATGAAACAAAGCTCATATTGAGATAGTTTGCAAGAATCTGATTGACAAACGGATACGGTGGATAAGACTTGCGCTTACCCAGAGAAGGAGATTTGCCATGTTGGAACGCCAGAAGCATCCCTTTCAGCCATACATCCCGCAGGACGCGATTGCCCTGATCATCGGCACGGCTCCGCCCTGGAACTTCTGTACCTCAAATACAGCTGATCTCAGAGAGGGCGAGATTCCCTTTTTCTATGGTTCCATCCACAATCTCTTCTGGTACATCATGAAAGCAGTGTTCGAGCCGAAAAACCCGCGGTGGCCGCGAAACGCTTTGCAGTGTGAGAACTTTCTAAAACGCTGGAAATTGGGGATCGGGGACATCCTGGAAAGCTTTGTGCGCCAAGACCGCAAAGCCGCCGATGACCATCTTTCCGGGTTCACATTCAATTCCCGCCTTTTGGCCAAGCTGCATTCTGAACACAGCGAGATCCGCTTTCTGTATTTCACGTCCCAGTTTGCTAATGAGCTTTTTCTGAAGTCTCTAAAGCAGCATTCCTACATCTATCACATCCAAAAAGAGGACAAAAGCGCTAAAAGCTTTTTCCTCACCTTACAACAGGGCAAGAAGGCCTACCATTTTACCTGCTTTGTACTGAACTCACCTTCACCACGCATCAATCGTTCGCTGCATGAAATGGTGGATGATTACCGCGTGAAGTTTGCCGCCTGCCTGAGAGCGGAAAGCACCTGATATGTTCAAAGCTGAGTTTGTGACAAAAACTGACCACAGAGAAGATATTGTGCAGGGACTCATGTTGACCTCAGTATTAAAATCTATCAAGTTTTGGCGCGTGGATTGCTTACCAAGTTTAACCTTGGCAAAATCCTTAGTGTCAAGGCCTATCCGGGAGAATTAAAAAAATGGACTCGAGCAAATTGCAAAACCTGGCCATGAATGATAATGGCTTTATCTTTGACCCCAATACGGGCTACAGCTATACCAGCAATGAAACCGGCCTGTATATCCTGAAATTGATGAGTATGGGCAAAACCAAAGCGGAAATCCGCGCCGAGATCATGGCAGAATATGATGTGTCAGAAGACAATTTTGACAGTGATTACGAGCACTACCTCTTGATGCTGGAAGCTTTGAGCCTGGTGGAATACTGATGGACACAATACGCACAAATCCTGACCTCTCAAAGCTTAAGGTCACTATAGCCGTCACCGGGCTCAAGACCGGAGACAATCCTCAACCCGGTGTCGCGGTAATTCGCAGCATCCGCGCGGCAGGCTTTAGCGGCAAGATCATCGGCCTGGTCTATGACTCCATGGAATCCGGAATCTATCTGGAAGATTTGGTGGACGCGGTGTATCAAATGCCTTATCCTTCTGCGGGAGCCGAGGCATTTTTGGCAAGAATGGAGTATATCACAGCGAAGACCAGGATCGACGTGATCATCCCCACGCTGGATGCTGAAGTGATCCTCCATATCCGCTTGAAAGACGAACTGAAAGCGATGGGCATCAACAGCTATCTACCTACGGAAGAGTGCTTTCTCTTGCGTGATAAAACCAAGCTGGCCACATATTTCCCACCCAAAGGAATTGCCGTTCCGGAAACTACCCTGATCAGTGAAGCCAGCCAGATTATCGCTAGCAAAGACCAGTTTCCCATGATGATCAAAGGCCGCTATTACGAAGCTTTCAAGGCTAACAACATCGAAGAAGGCCTGAAGTATTTTTACGATATTGAGAGCCGTTGGGGCTTGCCCATCATCCTGCAGAAACTGGTTCCCGGTGATGAATACAACATCGTGATCGTGGGTGATGGTGAAGGCGGCATCCTGGGTATGGTGCCCCAGAAGAAACTGGTGATCACCGATAAAGGCAAAGGCTTTGGCGGCGTGGTGGTGAATAATCCTGAGCTCTTCGACTTTGCCACCAAAGTGATCGCCTTACTCAAATGGCGCGGCCCTTGTGAGCTGGAAGTGATGCGGGGTTACGACGGTCAGTATTATCTGATCGAGATCAATCCGCGCTTTCCGGCCTGGGTGCGTCTGGCCGAAGGCAGCGGACAGAACCAACCTGCAGCAGTGGTGCTCAAAGCCTTGGGAGAAGAGCTATCTCCCTTGCCGGCATGCAAATCCGGAACTCTTTTTATCCGTCACGCGGAAGACATCATTGCGGACATCTCGGTGATGGGCGAAATCTCAGCTAAAAGTGAATTGATCAGAAGGTAAGATACATGAAAAAGACATATATTGCCCCCAATATCGAGCGCAACAGCGCGGGAAACATGAACAAATATGGCGCCAAAAGCGTTGTGCGCCATCAGGATAAGATCGAAGGAGTTCCCATCAATGATTTGGTACGGGATTATGGTTCTCCCCTGATCGTGCTCAGTGAATCTCAGATGCGCAAGCGCTATCGCAGATTGCAGGACACCATGCAGATGCATTATCCCAAGGTGGAAATGGCCTGGAGTTACAAGACCAATTACCTGGCCGCTGTTTGCAATATCTTCCATCAGGAAGGAGCTCGGGCTGAGGTGGTCTCAAAAATGGAATACGAGATGGCCAGAGCGCGGGGCATTGCGGGCAAAGACATCATTTTCAACGGTCCCGGCAAAAGCCCTGAAGCCCTGAGAACGGCCATCGAGGAACATGCCCTGATCCACATTGACCATCTGGATGAACTGTATCTGATCGAAAAGCTGAGTCGTGAGTTAGACGTGCAAGCCCAGGTGGCCATCCGGGTAAATATGGACACAGGAATCAGTCCCCAGTGGACCCGCTTTGGTTTTAACTATGAAAACGGAGAGGCTAATCGCGCCATCCAGCGCCTGCTTTCCGGTAAAACCATGAATCTGCGTGGTTTACACACTCACATCGGCACCTTTATATTGGATGCGAATGCCTATTATTGGGCGGCCAAAGCTTTGCTGGATCTGGCCACACGCATTGAACAGGATCACGCCATCGTTCTGGACTACATTGATCTGGGCGGTGGCTTTGCCTCGCAAAACACACTGCATTCACAATATACGCCCGGAGAGTTTGCCTCACCATCCTTTGATCAATATGCCACCGCCATCGGTAATGCTTTTAATGAATCACACTTTGTGAGCGAACATCTGCCCACTTTGGTGCTGGAAACCGGACGGGCACTGGTGGATGAAGCAGGCTATATGATCTCCAGTGTGTTGGGCAAAAAGAATTTGCCCACAGGTGAACGAGCCATCATCCTCGATGCCGGAGTGAACACCGCGATCACAGCGTGGTGGTACAAACTGAAAGTCAGTCCCACCCGCAGCTTCCCTGGAGCATACCAAAATACAGTATTCTATGGCCCGTTGTGCATGAACATCGATATCATCCGACCCGCTATCCCCTTCCCGGACTTGCATTTTGGCGATAAAGTGCTGATAACACCGGTGGGCGCATACAATAATACCCAATGGATGCAGTTCATCGAATATCGCCCGCAAATCGTGATGATCACAGAAACCGGACAAACCGAGCTGATCCGGGAAGCAGAAAGCTTGCAGGACGTAACCAACAGAGAGAGAATCCCGGAACACCTGAGAAAGATTTGATGAAGCCCGGCAATCTATCGGCCTTTATCCGGGCCATCCCCAATGCCTATTCTGCTACTTTGTATTCAGATAGCTGGGCTATCGGTCTGGCCTTGATGGCGCTCACCTTTGTCTCTCCCATCGTGGGACTGGCTGGGATTTTGGCTCTCTTGACGGCAATGCTGGCTTCACGCGGATTGGGCTTTGAAGCTTGGGATTCTGCCAGCGGAGTGCTGTCCTTCAATAGCCTGCTGATCGGTTTGGCCATCGGATATTACTATCCATATAGCGGAGCGGCAACCCTGAGCGCGCATTTCTTTGGATTGCTCATCATCGCGGCACTGGCCACTTTTTTTCTGTATGTGGGGGTAAACTATCTCGTTCAGAGCCTGTTTAAGATACCGTCCATGAGCCTGGCCTTTTCCATCGCCGCTGTATTCTTTTGGTACTATCTGGTGCGAGGGGGGTATTTTACCGGGCTAAACTTCCAGAAACCATTGCTCTTTACCCATCAATTGCAGCTCAGTTGGTTTTGGCAGGACTATTTCCTGAGCCTGGGCAGCATCATGTTTGTGCCAGATGTTATTGTGGGGATCATGCTGGCGGTGGTGCTCTTCGTGATCACGCGCATTGGTTTTATGCTATCCCTGGTGGGCTGGAGTATCTGCTATGCGCTCTTGCAATATACCGCTCTGGGCAGCACTTACGGGATGTTCTTCCCCGGTTTCAATCTCATATTGATCTCGATGGCGGTGGGCTCAGTGTTCCTGATCCCGGGCAAAAGCTCATATCTATTGGCCATTTTTGCCACAGTCGTGGGCTTCCTTTTGGCCTACGCGATGTCCGGTAAATACTACTATTCAGATCTCATGTCCGGCCGTCCATCCTTCCTGTATTTACCCATCTTTGCCTTTCCTGTAAACATCGTGGTGATAGCTCTGATCTATGCCATGAGATTGCGGCTGCAACACCGCTCTCCGGTGCTCAATGACTATGGCATCCTGCACCCGGAAAAGGCTTTGGATGCGTATCTATCCAGATATCGACGCTTTGCCAGCGCGGGAGTGCCCCAAATCCAGATGCCGGTTACCGGACAGTGGCTGATTACGCAAGGCCACAACGGCGCGCATACTCATAAAAAGGACTGGGCTTTGGCCTGGGATTTTGAGATGGTGGACAGCTCCGGCAAGAAGTATTCACAGAATCAAGAGTCCTGCGCAGACTACTACGGCTTTGGCAAGGCAGTTTACGCAGCAGCAGCAGGATACGTGAGCAAAGTGGTTAACAGCATACCCGACAACCCCATAGGCACAGTAAACACAATTGACAATTGGGGAAACTATGTGAGCATCAACCACGGTTACGGGTTTTTCACCCTTTACGCTCACCTCAAAGAAGGCTCCGTCAAACTTGCCGAAGGGGACTATATCAAGATGGGAGAAAAGGTAGGCCAATTGGGAAACTCAGGAAGATCATATGTTCCCCACTTGCACTTCCAGGCCCAAGCTGCCATTGACGCCGGTTCGCGCACCATCTACAGCCATATCACGAACTACAAAGTCATGCAGGCAGACGGTTACCGTTTTGTCGCCAGTGGCGTGCCCGAAGAAGGAGAGATGGTCTCACCTCTGGTTCCGGAAAAGGATCTGACCAATATCCTGCGTCTGGGATATGGCCAGACCCAGCTCTTTGAGGTGGAGGATAGCTCCGGTACTAGAGAGGAAAGCTGGAAGGTGGAGCTGGATCTGGCAGGAAACCACAGCATTGTGGCCAATAATGGCAGCAAGCTGGATTTCTCGGTGTATCAGGGCATCTTCAACGTGTTGAACCTCACCGGCAAACGACGCAGCGCGCTTTCAGCCTTTGCCCTGGCTGCCGGACGCATACCATGGGTCGAGAATCAGAGCGTCTCCTGGCATGATGAACCCAGCCTGTCGGTCGCCATGAATCCCTTTTTCAAAAACATCACGCTCTTTTTGATCCCCTTCTTCAAGCCCATCCGCATGCTGAATACCGCCACTATGACTACTATGGATAAAGTACTTGAGATAAGAGGCAATACCGAACTCTCGGTCATGGGACTGCGGGTGGTAAACTATCAAACGGTATTGAGACTGAGCAGAGACAGCGGTATCAGAGAGATCATTCTGACGCGCGAAGGCAAGACCCTGCTGAAAGCGAAACAAATCGAAGACAAGGAGAACAGCAATGTCTAAATACCCCCTAATCCTGATCATCATCCTCTGTAGCACATGGCTGCTTAGTGCCGCCAATATCCAGGATTCCTATCTGGCCGAAGCTCGGGGAGACTACCAAAGCGCTCTGACGATAAGCCAGGAACTCTCCCGTCAGGATACCGATGAAGTGTTCTACACCATACGCATGGCCTGGCTCAGATACCTGTTAGGACAATACAATGAGGCCAAGACTCTGTATCAGCAAAGCCTCGCAAAGCTGGATCACGCGGACGCGCACTTGGGCATCATCAATTGCCATCTGGCCCTGGGAGAATGGGATCAAGCGCGTAGCCGGGCTGATCAGCTCCTAAAAAGCGAACCCCGCAACAGCATTCTGCTCTCCAAAGCTGCCTATGCCGCATACATGAAACAGGACTATCAGGTAGCAGCAGAGTACTTTAGCCGCATCGTCGCCCTCTATCCCTGGGATCTGGACAACCGAGGCTATCTGGTAAACAACCTCTACCTCAGCGGGAACATCCCTGAAGCCAAAAAACAGTATCAGATCCTGAAGAAGTATGCTCCGCAATCGCAGATGGTGATCGACTATAAAAGCATTCTGGACAATTAATGAAGTTACTGAGCTCTCTGCTGCTATTGCTATGCCTGACTCTGCTTTGCGCTCAAGGCACCTCTTCAGACTTGCAAAGTCTGCGATTAAAAGTGGCGCAAAACCCCATTGATGCGGAGTCCCGGCTATCGCTGGCTTACCAATTGATGCTTTCCGGCAATAGCGCAGAAGCATTGAAGCACTATGAAACCTTGCTGAAGCAGGATCCGGAGCACGCGCAGGCCATGGAAGGCAGCCTCTGGGCTTTGCAAGTGCAAGAGCGCTATCAGAAAAGCGTGGAACGGGCAAGAGCCTTTCTGAAGCATAGCCCGGAGCACAGCAGCATACTAAGCTACCAAGCATATGGTCTGTCTCAATTGGGCTTACACCTAGCCGCTCGGGCTCGATATGCCAGAGCTGAGCTGCTGGCCAGGGACGATGCTGCAAGGCAAAGCGCAAAGCTTGGCCTGGCCTGGGAATACATATACTTGCAGGATCACCCTTCGGCCATGGCTATGCTTGACAGCTCCCAGGATCCCCAAGCTATGGAGTTCCTGAATAAGGCCAGGCTGAAGCTATCCTTGGGGGCTAGCACGAACTATGATGGCCTGAACAGTGGCACTCTCACAGTTGCTCTGCATAAAGCCCAATGGGGCCTTGCAGCATCCTATGAAGAGCTGCTGCTGGATGGCTCCCGTTTCCGTAAGAAGCTTGGAGCCACAGTTGATTGGCAGAATCCCGTGGCCAACCTGAAAGCAAGCGTCAACACTCTCAGCGGAAGGGATAAGCGAGTGTATCCGGCAGTTCTCTACAGCCTCTCCATGCAGCCCATCTTCTATCTGGATCAACTGCTAGTAAAGCCATCCCTGACCGGGCACTATGGCAGCTACCATCGCTTTGATATCCAGCAGGCCGATCTGGGCTTGCAGATCAGTGGTGACCGCCTATCCGGAGGCTACAGCTTTTCCACGCTCTATCAGGATAATGACGCTTTGGATAGCGATACACAAGAACAGCTGCACAGCGCTAACCTTGGAATCAAAGCCTACAAGGACGCCTGGCTAAGAGCATATCTCTACCTGGGAGAAGCTGCCTGGTGGACAAACCCCTACGGCGTTGTCTATGACGATTTTGAGACCAAAAACACCGTCTATGGTCTCTCTATATCCAGCCCCATCGGAAAGAAGATGGGAATCCTAATTTACAGCCAAATCGGAACACACAATGATGAAACTGATTTCAGCTCTGCGCTCACCCTTTCTTATAGCATGTAGTCTGCTGCTGCTGGGACTGATCCTCAGCTCCTGCAATCTGCGAGAGGACATCCTGCTACCTCCAAACCTGGATCCTAAGGAATACGTTCTATCCAGCCGCATTCAGGTCTATTCCGACCATCTAATCCGCTCTGAGAACGATGACAGCTATCTCTATCTGCCCAAAGAGAGCATCTCCGATTCCCTAATCTGGTATGGTGACGAGATCGCTTTCGGTCGCGTGGAAAACCTGCTGGCCAGAAACACCCTTGCTTTGGCCGAAGGCTCCACTAAGCTCAGTGATAGCTATCGGGTAGGGGTGTTTCGCGACGGTGCCTTCATCAGCTTTGATAATGCCGATTCCTTTGCCACCATCTATACGGATTTGAACCGTAGTAGCAACCTGGGCAGCGCAAGCCTGATCTCCTTTGAATATCTGCTGGAAGCCGAGAACATAAGCATCTATCCTTATGGCAAGAAGCGGGTTTTCTTTGAGATCGACGGTACCGGAGATTACGCTTTGGCAGAGCTTTCGGACAGCATGGAGCTGGTAATCGAAGCAAGCGATAGCGCGGTGCAGGGCATTCTGAGAGACGGCAACACATTGCTGCAAGTGTTTATCCCCGCTGAGTTTACCACTGAAATGGGACAAAGCGTAATCAGTTTGAAGGATAGCCTTGAACCCCAGCAGTTGCAAACCGTGCAAGAACTCTATCAAGGCTTTGCCATGCTAAGCAAAGTACTCCAAGTAACTACCGAGCATACCGGCAATAGCAGCCATCCGCCAATCATTCACTATTCCATGCCGGGAAATAGAAGCATTGGCACCCAGTGGCTGAAGATGGAAAGTGGCAGGATCGATAGCTGGGCTGAAGGCGAAAACACCTGGCTCATGCAAGAGAACAAACTGATCAGCTTTATCAATGGCAGTGGCAGCTATTTCCTGCTGGAGCCTTTAGCCGAGCAAAATACACTGCGAGTCAGCCTGGATGGGAGCTACAATCAGATTTACATGGAGGATCTGTGGCTGGATTTGAAGGACACCGTTGCGCCCGGCATTGATCTGGAAATCACCACCAATCCTGCCACCCAGGACATCATGCAAGATTACTTCGGACTCCGGCCTTACACCCACTACGGCCAACTGCAAGCCTATCAGATCAGCTTTAAACAAGGCTCTGAGACCCTGGAAAGCCTGCCGGATGATGGCTGGTTTGAGTTTGGCTTTGCCACGGACTACCATGATCCCTCAAACGCTCGTCTGATGCGTGTCTATCGCGATCCCACGCAGGACATCATCAGCTATAAGACTCACGCGAATGCCTATGATGACACTCATTTCAGCAGTGATGATGCTTTCGTTTACACCGGCATCAGCGCTTCCGGAATATACCTCTACGGCCACATCACTGAGCCCAGTAGCACTCAGCAAGTTCCATGTGTGAAGGACAAGCTGTATCTGCAAATGGCTAAGACCACAGTTAGTTATCAGGACAGCAATCCCCCCTGCACAGCAATCAGATTGGAGTATAAAGCTAACGTGGAAGCCGGACATCCCTGGCTGAATGAACTGCCCCATTTTTTGACTAACTCCCAGTCTATCATGGAGATTGAGAGCATTGATAGCAGTTCTGATGCCTTGCCCCAGAATCTCTTTTTGCAAACCAGGCTTAGCGGCAATCCCCAATCCGTGATAAATATCTCTCTCCTCCCGGGCTATCCCAAGTTCATCCGCTACCAACGCGGTAACACCTTGGAACACAATAGCTTCCTCTATGCTGATGGCACATTAAGCATTTCTCCGGCCTACGCGGGTTACCTCATCAATGGCAACAACCTACTGGAAATCGGCAATAACCGCAATCTGGCCATGTTCCCCAGGATGGTCTTTGACGATTATGACATTGAGCTATATCTGAGTTCCGCTACTCCCATGCCCCCCAGCACCTTGCGCATCGAGAAGAAAAGCAACCTCAACGATCCCTATCAGGTGCTGCAACAACAGTACGATCTGGAATACCTCAGCTCGGCCTACAGCTTTGAAGTGCTCAATAATCCCGGCTTCTACCAGAGCTTCCAGCCCTATGTGCGCGTCAAGCACCAATCCCGATCCCAAGACCTGCTGCTGAGTGTGTCCGATTACCCATATTACCGCCTTTACAGCTATCCTGAGGGTAGCAATGCTGATGGTTGGCATTTCTCAAATGCCGATGGGCATTATGCCTTCGTGTTACCCCATGACGCGGAGTATGCCATCGTGCGGGATAACAATCCCCACACCGGCATTGAGACGATCCCCATTGCCGGCAGAGACGCGCATCTATCCTTGTATCAAGCTCAGGTCACAGTGCCCATGGAGCACATCGGAAACAGCCTGCCCTTGGGAAGCCGGCTTCGTCTGGATCAGCTCCAAAGCGTCCCTCCCGGCATCACGCCCCGCTCTGCCTATAGAATTGGCATCATCGGTCCGCAAAACAACCCCATCCTGCCAGGCTTCTTTTCGCAAACGATAGAGGACTGGCCATACCTGTACCTTCCTGTGCCAAATTACGTCCCGGGAGAGCCTCTGAGCGTGTTTTACCGCAATCCTGCAGGCGTGGTTCAGGAACTGCAGCAGGTGCCAGGCTTTAGCGACGATCCTGTGGATGAATACATCATCATCGGCAACTCAGTGGTGGCCTTTATCAACAATCCCGGCATCTTCTATGTGGAGTAAGTTTCTCCCCTCTTAGTTCACTCCCTGCTTCCGCTCGATTTTGCCGCTTGCTTACCTCATGTTCTCCTCTTACTATGGGGTGAACATGAGGTATTCAAGGAGTAGTTCAGAAGGATGAACAAGGGCTCGCATCCCTCGCTTGACAGAAATCCTGCTTGATAAACCAGTGTAACAGTAGCTTGAAGCTTGGAACATTTACCGGGCAGAAGCACATATTTAGCCAACCAAACAAAGGGGATTCAATGAAGATATTGATGATCAAAGCCCATCCCAGGGATGAGAGCTTTTGCCATGCTCTGGGCGATCCCGGAATCAAAATGATGAATGCCAACCTCCGGTTTTGCGGGATAAAGCCAGTACGCAGATCATACTTTGGCTCGGTGAAGCTATCGTCCCATTCCACAAAAGGTAGATGGCTGAAGAGGGCATATCAGATTGGCTTGAATGAGAAGTGAGGTAGATGGGGATGTAATAGGATTGCTGACGTCTCGTCTGCACAAGCAGCGAAGCTGCTTACTTTTTTACGGAACTGCGTTCCGTTTCGACACGAGACGTGTCGAATCCTAGGGACTCAGTCCGCGCGAGATGCAGGGATCACGTTGATGCCAAAAACAAATAGGAGTGAGCAAAAGCTCACTCCTATTTTGTATTGGGCTATATGCTATTTCCTTACGGTGAAGGAATAGATACTGCGTTGGTTGGATTGCACTTTCCAGCCCAGCATCAGGTCCGCGATATCCTCGGTGAGTTTATCACTAAGGTTACCCATCAGATCTGTAACGTTTGCGGCCTGGATTTTGCCATTATTGAGGAAGAGATCCACTTTCACGGCTGCTTGTGCAGAGTTTGCCAATGCAGTCGCGATCATGGTTCTGAATTCATCTTCCAGTGATACGGGGATGCCAAATTGAGTGGTGCTGTAGGCGGTTTCCCGATCTATAGTTCTCACCACGCGGGTTTGACGTCCGGCTTCACGGAATTCGCGGTCCCAATCCTCGATCTGATCCTGTGAGTATTCGATACCCAGGATCTTGAGTTCGGTTCTACGGTTTCTCTGACGGCCTTCCGGAGTGTCATTGGTGGCAATCGGTTTGTCAAAACCGAAGCCGACACTCTTGATGCGCGCAGCAGCGATGCCATTCTGAACCAGATGATCGGCCACTGCTTTAGCTCTGGCTTCAGAAAGCCTGAGGTTATAGGCTCTGGTGCCGATGTTATCGGTGTGTCCTGAAAGCTCAATTTCGAGGCTGCTATTGGCTTGCATAGTTGATAGTACCGGTTCCAGAATCTTTAGAGAAGCAGGAGTGAGTACTGCTTTGTTGAACTCAAACTCGACGTTTTCCAGCTGGAACACAGCCTCTTCTTCCAGGCGAACCAGGCGAAAATCGCGATTGATATCGTGCTCACCGGCAGGGACTTCCAGTACTCCGGAAACCTGCATATAATTGGTTTTGGCTACACGGTAATCAAAGCTGGCTCTGCGGGGCAAGGTTACCCTGTAATCGCCATCGGTATTTGAGCTCACGCGGTATTCCACCATTTCACCGTCTCTTAAGTAGTTCCAGAAGAGAGTGGCGGTCAGCGGGCGACCGTTGTTATCCACCACTTTACCATAGACCAGGATGTCGTTACCCAGCGAGACCAAACGAATGATGGTGTCGTAGCTGTTGATTCCTTCAGGCAAGGTGATGATCTCTTCGCGCGGAGCGTAGTTCGGTTCATTAATGTTGTATTTCAATCTGCTGACCTTGGGGACATGCAGTTTGAACACACCATTTTGATCTGCTTCAACCAATACTTCGTTGAGTTCACCATTTATCACGTATGACCAACGGACAAGGGAGGGTACGGGATTATTGTTTTCATCCAGCACTCTGCCGTTGACCACAATCTGATCCTCAAGCCTTCCGGCATCGCCCATCAGGACGATATTAACCATCACATTGGGGTTGTCTTCAGGAAGGTTTACGGCAGCAGTGGTTTTACGGAAACCGGGATGGTTCACTTCGTAGCTGAGATCTTGAGCATTGGCGGGTAAATTGAAAGTGAAGTTACCCCTATCATCGGCCGGAACGATACGCATATAGGTATTTCCGTCCAGGCTATAGATCCAAACTACGTCAGCGCGAACAGGTCTGCCATTGGCATCGGAGACCGTTCCGGTGATATTGTATTGATCAAAAGCATCGGATTTTCCGGACATGGCGGCAATCTTATCCTTCAGTCTTTGCAGAAGGCCGAGATCCACATAGTAGATATCTTCCATTCCTGCGCCGCCCATACGGGTTGAAGAGAGATAAGCGAATTGACCGTCAGGAGAAATCGTGTAATAACGATCGTCCTTCACAGAGTTGATGATGGGGCCCATGTTTACGGGTTTGGACCATTCAGTCCAGGTATCTCCCAGACGGGTGGAGACAAAGATGTCATTGCCACCATAACCGGGATGTCCATTGGAGGCAAAATACAGATACCGGCCACAAGGACTGATAAATGGAGATTGCTCGTCGTATTGGGTGTTGATTGAGGCCCCGATGTTCACCGGTTCAGACCACACGCCACCGCGTTTTTGGGAAACAAAGAGGTCATAGTTATCATGGTTCCCGTGGCGGTTGCTGGTGAGCACCATTACTTCGTCCTTCCAAACGAAAGGCTGCAGGTCATAGTATTTACTTGATACTTCGCTGATGAGCGAGGGTTGTGACCAGTAACCTTTTTCAGTAAGCACGCTTTGGTAGATGTCGCCATTAGTATTTGACTTATGGTAGTAGCCAAACAGATAAGCTGTTTTGCCATCTGCGGACATTGAGCCCAAGGATTCGTTGAAATCTGTGCAGAGTTCATCTACTTCGATGGGATCTGCCCACACCATGTTCCGGTGAGATGATACAAAGATATTTTCCTTGCCGTGCACACTGCGCCGCAAAGAACTGAAATACATAGTTTTACCATCAGGCGTAAGGACGGGGGCGTATTCAGAATCGGATGTGTTGATCGGTCCCCGCAATTTACCCAAAGATACTGCTATGGGAGATTGCTCCTGATAAAGGCTGGCTTCATGGATAAGTCCCAGAAGGTCGCTGCGTACCAGATTTTCAGTGCCCAAAGAATTCTTCCCATACTCCGAAAGCCAATAGTGAGCATCCTTGAATTCGCCCAAAGCGAGGTGAATTTTACCGCGCAGAAGGGCATACTCCATGGTGGTGCTCTCTTCAGTATCCAGAATCGAGAGTAACTGTTTTGCCGCAGTAAAGTTGCCCAGCTCATAATGCTGCTGAGCGCTAATAAAAGAGCGGCTATCGGATTGGGCAAATGCAAGCTGGCAGGCCAGGAGGATTATCAACCAGATAGTAAGTTTCTTCATTGTTTCTCCTAGTTTGGCCTTTGCTCCCCCGGTACTAGAACCGGGGGAGCTAAGCCACTGAATTTTATCGCTAACCATTATGCTGCCGGCTTAGAAGCGCAGCAACAGGGAATATAGATGAGTGTCGTTAAGCAGCAGCTCATCATTAGCCATTTGGAAAGCGTAGTTCATTTCCAGCATCTTGAACCGCAGGCCAAAACCGGCAGAGAAAGCGCCATCGTTTACACCGGCGCGGATCCCAGCCTGAGTTTTGGACAGGATGTCGGTCCATGTAGCATTTTCCTTGATCCGGATTCCGGAAAGCGAGGAACCGATCTCAGTGTCGTCTCTCACGCCCAACCAATATTCTACACCAAGCTTCAATCTTGAGGAGGAGAAATCATCTTCTCCGGAAAGATCAGCAGCCAGGATCAGGCCGGGGATCGGGAAAGCGGCAATTGAGGGCACCAGTTCGCGAGGGGCTTTGGTTCCGTCACCGTCATAATCTGATACGAGATCACGAACGTGGAATCCCATATTGAAATAACGGTTCACATGGTACAAAATACCCATATCCATGCTGTATCCGGTTTTGGTATCTTCATGCACATTAGAGATATACATTTTGGGAGTTACGCCCATATTGAACTTGCCAAGCTTGGCGGCATAGCTGATGCCAAGGGCGTGTTCTGCATTATTGAAAGTACCGACGTAGTTTCCCGCGCCATCGTACTCTTCAAAATCAGATACAGAGCCATTGTTCCAGAAAGCGGCCACATAGCCGGTAGGGATTCTGAATCCCAGGGCTACAGCGTTTTGGGCTCGATCTAATCCCATTCCCTGTCTTGTGGAGGTGGTTAATTCGATTCTTTTCACGTCCGCCAGAACAGCCGGGTTGAGGTAAGCACTGGAGACGTTGTCCAGAAAGGCTCCACCAGTACCACCCATACCGATTGAACGGGCATCGATGCCAAGGCGGGTAAATACCGCTGCCGAATTATCCTCAGCAAAGACAGAAGATAGCGAGACCATCAGTATCAGGGCGAGTAGTATGCTTTTCATTGTTTTCATTTTTTCCTTCCTTTTAAGGATGGAAGGGAGGGGGGTTGCCCCTCCCCTCTCACCTTTATTTCCTGATAGCTATCTTTACTACCTTTTCAACTGTCTTCATGCCGTCGTTGGCAATGACACGGGCAAAGTAGGAACCACGTGCCAGTTTTACGCCATCATTGTTCCGACCATCGAAGACGATCTCAATTGTGGACTTACCGTCAGCTTTAGCAGCGTGATGCATGGTACGAACTTCACGGCCGGCGAAGTCGTAAATTCTTACGCTCACGGTCGATCTGTTGTTCACACTTACGCTGAATCTTGCTCCGGTATCCGCGTCCGAAGGATTCGGATAGATGCTTGCACTTGTAATATCAAGCGCTACAGGAGGAGCAGGAGGTTCTACTACTGAGAAGTTCACACTTGCCATGGCCTGGTTTCCGGCTTTGTCGATCACAGTTACGCGAGCGATGTAGTTGCCAAGAGCCAGATCTGTGAGCTCATGTGAAGTTTCGGTAATTCCGGCACCTGTTTCCACCGCAGCACCAATCTGCATGCCATCGGGTCCGATCACAACGAGGCGGCTGGAGGCAATGCCAGAGCCGGATTTTGTTTTCGTGCCGGGCATGAGGTCGGCAAACTGAGCTTCAATCATGACCTTGGTAGCTTCGTTCACGCGAGTGATCTCGGCACCTTCGGCAGGATTGAGGATGGTGATGGCAGGAGCAATCTTATCGACGTTATAATAGTAGTTGGCCACGACTTGGTTGCCAAACTGATCATTGACGGTTACTTCCAATCTGATGGAGTTCTGATCGGCAGGAATCATGTTTCCGTTTACGCCTACGGTATATACTCCGTTTACGGGGTTAACTGTGAGCGGACCCATCAGCATCGCCTCGGAAGGATTGGCATATACATTGGCGGTTACAGAGCTGATGCCCTGGCCGTTTACATTGAACTGCAGATTGTTCATCTGGTTGGCAATCAGCCAGCCGTTGTTGTAGTCCATGAAGTCCACGGTAGGACCGGTTGTGGGAGCTACCATGAAGGTTCTGGTTACCATGCTCTGGTTTCCGGCTTGGTCGGCAGCGATCATCACGATGGTGTAAGTACCCAGCTCAGCAGTTTGCGCGCCCGAAATGTTTTGGGCAACAACCTGCGCTACAGGGATGGTTACGTCTGCAAAGAGATCAACACCCATGGGGTTGAAGACTTTGAGTTCGATGTGATCGAGACCGGAACCTGCTTTCTCCATGCGAATGGAGCGAGCTTCACCGAGTACACCGCCCTTGGTGGCAATCTGGTCACTGATGGTGGCAAGAATGTTTACCAGAGCGTTCTGGGTGAACACGGAATTCTCAGCTGGGCTGGTAAGGGTGATTTGCGGAGCATCATTGTCGATGCCGTAGGTCTGGTTCGAGGTGGAGGTCAAGCCCAGCACGCTGGTGGCGATTACTTCAAGACGAACTCCAAACTGTCCGGCAGGAACAATTCCACCCACGAGGGTGAAGCTGTAGTCATTTCCGTTTGCGGTAGGAGTGATGGGGCCCTGGATGATCATGTTACTGGGTTCAGCATAGACATTGGCAACCACTGTTTCGATTCCGACATTACCCTGGGTATTGACTGTGAAGCCAAGCAGGTTGTTGTTTGTGGAATTGATCCAGAAGTTGTTCGGGTCGCCGTTGATTCCGGCAAACGTGATGCTGGGAGCACCACCGGTTACAGTGAAGGTGTAGGACAAAGATCCCGCGTTGCCGGCATTGTCAGCAACGGTTGCCACCACAGTGTGGAGGCCGGGAGCCAGGCCGGTTTGCAGAGCTGTGAAAGCTCCACCGTTCACAGTACCATTGAGTGCAACACCATTCAGGGTTACTACTACCTCGTTAGTATTGATGCCGCTGGCACCGGTATAATAGACCAGATAGTCATGGTGCCAGGTATCATCAGCAGGTACCCATACCCATTCACCAGTTTCCTGGATCGCGAAGCCCTGCATATCCTGGAAGCCGACTGCGATAGACACAGGGGTTCCGTAAGGAATTACAGCGGATTCATAGGTTACGGGGAATTCGCCCGGATTGACGGGAGCACCCACAGGGGATACAGCCCATACGATCGGAGCTACGTAGTCGATCCCGTAGGTCTGCTGAGACATTGTTGTTACATTGTAGCTATCTTCAGCTATCACAGACAATCTGATGGCATGGGCATTCGGAGCCACAGAGTAACCGAAGTTCAGGCTGTAGCTATAGACATTGCCATTCACGCTTACAGGAGTGAGCTGCATTTGCTGAATGAGGTTGTTGTAGTTACCGTTCACAGGATCATTAATCAGCTCTTCCAGAGTGATCATCAGGTTGTCCTGAATCTCACGACCGGCAGGTGCGATCACGTTGAAGGTGAGCGGAGTATTTGCGGTAGGATTGATCCACCAGCCATTATCAAAGCCGGTGAAGACAATGCCGGGGCCTACGATGTTCACGGTGTAGTTCACGTTCACAGGGTTGACTACAGCCATTTCCAGGTTGTTCTCAGCGGTCCAGGACGCGCTCAGATCCATAGTCTGACTGAAGTTGTATCCCAGGGTGAAGAGATCTTCATCGGTGATATTGTAGGTGTAGGTGTTTCCACTTACGGTCAGGTTGCTCATCGGGATGACAAGCACACCGCCAAGGGTGAGCTCAGCATCCAGGATACCGGTTTCGGTATCGGTGATGGTGGCTGTGATCGCTCTGTTTGTGGAAGTGATCTGAGATCCGCTAGCGATGATCACAGGTTCAGTGGTGTCAACATGGAAGGTTTGTTCCGCGCTGGCGGTGAAACCGTTTTGTTCGACAACCACACGAATTGTGTGAACACCTGCGGACAAGCCGGCTGCTTGGTATCCCACCAAACCGGTAGCAGGATCGAAGGCAGCTGTAGGAGCTACAACTACGTCGTCCAGATACAGATCCAGGCTGGATACTGCGGCAGGAATGATGTAACCATTGGTGTCCATTCCTTCATAGATGAAGAATTGGAGCATTGGAGCATCGGTGGTCCAGAGGTTTGCACCCACGCTGTGTACAGGATCGATGGAGCTGAACATCGCGTTGATGCCCACACCGGTGTACTGCAGCACGGTAACGATATGTCCCGAAGGAACGCCGGCAACGCTTACGGTGCCATTACCATTATCGGTTACAGCCATCGGAGCACTCCAGGTTCCGGTGGTCTCATCATACCAAACAGCTACCAAAGTGCCTTCAGCAGCAGGAGCCGCGATGGCGATCGTAAGGTCTCTGTTTACCAGGTTTCCTGCGTTATCCTTCGCGAAGAAAGCATGCTGCGGACTGAGGGCGTTGAAGCCATCAATCAGAGGCATTGCAGGAGCTACGTTCTGGAAGTAGCCGAAGCCACCTGCAGGAACGGTGAAGCTGATTCCGTTATCGCTGGCTGTGCCGGCATTGACGGTCTCTACTTCAGCTTTGGTAAGCTGAACGTTACCGTTGTTATCCAGGACGGCAGCCCAGAAGGTATGGGTTCCGGCGGCGTTGATAGCGATATCAACAACCTGGTTGCCATTCATCATGTAGGGCTCGTTCATCACCGGTGCGGCACCCTGAAGGGCAGTCACAATCGGTGTGGCCTGGAAGCTTTCTACCACGCGAAGTTCGTTGAGGTAGAAGACGTTGGCAGAGATGGCAGGATCTACGGTCACGAGGCTGTGGTCGACAGCGTTGTAGCTGACAGCCAGTTCGGGCATCGGGGCATTGTAGTTTCCGTTCACCACGCCTCTGAGAGCGGTTACACCGTTCATCAGTTCAGCATTGAAGTTTGCACTGTAGTATCCACCCTGATCCACACCATTGGCGAAGAAGTTCCAGGCAGTGCCATTGAAGTATTCAAAGGTGACTGCAGGAGTCGCGCCGGTATTGGGCCAGTCTTTTACTACGGCATACAGTACGTCGTTGTTTGAGGTGTTGTAATCGAAGTCCATCGCAACGATCATGGCATAAGCCTCGAGCTGCTGAGGAGCAACGATGTTCACGTTGTAAACCAGAGTAGCGGTGTTATTGCCGGCATTGTCATAGGCTACAGCGTGAATCTGATGTGAGGTATTGATTTCGAAGCCAAGGGTATTCCATACAAAGGTATAGACTTCACGGCTTCTCACACCGGCGAGTACTTCACCGATCATCTCGGCGCCATTGTAGAATTCTACTCTGTTGATACCGGAAGCGATCAGATGAATCTGACCACCGGTGATATCGTAAGCAGAAACCGTGATAGCAGCTTCGGTACCGAGTTCGATATCGATAGCTTGAGTGAGATCGGTTTGGCCATTGATGGATACCATGTTCACAAAAGGAGCACCGGTATCGACCAACACGTTTTGAGCCAGATCAAGTTCCATGAAGTTAGCCATCGGAATGGCGCTGTCCTGGACTCTCATGCGGAAGTTGTAGAAACCATCCACAGGCACATTTACGTTAGCGAAGGTAGCCACATAATCGATTCCGTTTGTTGTGGTGAGGGTAGCGATTGCTGCCGGCATCCAAATCGGTTCGATTGCGGTGTTGTATTCCAGAGCCACAGCAGCTTCATCGATCTCATCTTCATTGGCAACTGTGAAGTTGACCACGAAGTTGTTTCCATCGAAGTAGCCGTTGGTTTCGGGAGCGAAGGAGTTAACTGTGACAGCGATGTCGTTATCGATAGTTACGAGAACTTGATCTGCAATCACAGGATAGATGTTACGTCCGGCAGCACGAACACCAATGTAGTATTCGCCGCTGGCCAGTTCGGTGAGATCGTCGAACACGTAGATCATGGGGTTGTTGACGAAGTTTACGAAGTCCACGGATGTCCATTCGGTTTCGTCAGCAGCACGAATCATGAATTCCACACGCGGAATGGCAGGATCGTTCACAGTAACCTGTACGGGGATGTTGTCTCCATGCAGGCGAGGAGCGATAATGCCGATTGAGGTGGGAGCGATACCGGCAACGGTATCAATCACGATATCGGTGGTATGATCTGTGATCACGAAACTGCGAGCGTAGCCGAAGCTATTGCCTTCAGCATCAGTAACCATGGCTTTGAGCATATAGGCATCACCAAAGGTCCAGTTCTGAGGCACATCCCATTCCAGAGTCCAAGGAGCAGCATTAAGAGCTGTCAGAGGCACCCAGACAGGAGCAGCAGGAGCTACAGGAGTTGCAGCCCAGAAGTATTGAACAGCAGCTATTTCAGCAGCGATCGGATTAGCATCCAGCACCACGGTGCTTTCGCGTTCCAATTCACCTTCAAGTACTTCACCGTCATGAGTTACCACGAAGGTTCCGGTAGGCAGGTTGTTGAAGTTGACCACAGCTTCATTGGTGTTGCCAAATACATCTGTGGTTACCACTTTCAATTCTCCGGCTACAGCGATGGCATCGCTAAGCAGGTTCATCGGTACGGATACTACCAGAAGATCATTGTTCATCTGGGCAGGAGTCCATCCGCTTTGCATATCAAAGCTGGTGAACGCTGCGTCGGTATCCAGTTTATAGAGGAATTCCACGCTAACCAGATCCTGCGGAGCAGAGCTGGTATTGATGGTAGCGTTTACGATAGCTTCGTGAGCCACGCCATCTTCAAGCACTGTGGCTTCCCAGTTTACAATCGCTGCGCTTACGGCAGGAGCAAGCTGGTTGACGATGTGTACATACTGGCTATTGGGCAGCACCTGAGCAAGCGGAGTAGTGGTACCCCACTGGTCAAGAGCCATGGCTACGATCTGTACGTGGTTGTTGTAGAGGTAGTAGGGATATACAGTCCAATCGAAGCTGTAGTCAGCCTGGATCCAATCGGTGAGGAAAGTACCCTGGTTGTCACCAAAGTGCATCCATTCCGAAGTGGGACTGTTGTTGTTATTCGGGTTGACATAGCGATACATGTAGACTACGCCTTGAGCGAAATCAGCATTGCCGGTGAAGGCAGCAGCATCATTCAGGGCAAGGGTGTAGGTCTCACCACGTTCAACCTGACCGTTCATCGCGCCGTTAACGCTGAAGTTCGGAACCAGGTGATCGTTGTAGATATGCAGGGTTACTACAGATTCGCTATCACCGGCAAGGTGACGGCTTACGGTCTTGATCTGATAGTCGCCAGTAGGCAGACCCTGGATATCCCAGGAAGCCATGTATTCGCGTTGGTTTTGATCCATGAACCCGGGGTGTACGAAGGGCCATTGGGTTCCGGCAGCATCGGAGCCAATCAGGTTCCAGACATCAGCTACAGCGTCGTACCAGTAGAAGTCAACGCCATAGGCAGGGATATCGGATTGATGGGCAAGATATGCGTAGATATCCAGCGGCTGAGGATTGCTTTGATCTGTACCCAGAGTGGCTACAACCTGCGGAGTAGGCAGATTCCAGTTCACCATGTGAACGCGATCAAGGTATTCGTCACCAGGAAGATTCGGATCTTCGTTTACATTGTAAGCATAGTCCGTCACAACCATGATCTTGGTGGTGTTCGGAATGCCATAGGTAAGAGTAAAGAAGTTGGCAGTATTAGGCACGATGCCTTCATTACCAAGCAGATCTGTCACTTTAACTACAGCGCTTACGTTGATGTTCATCTGACCATTTGTGATGTACTGCTCGAAGTCAGCAGAAGGATCCCATGAGAAATCAATCCAGCCATTAGCAGCATCCAGGGTGTACTCAGTTACTACTTGTTCCATAGCCTGATAGCTGAAGGTGGCGCTAAGGGCACCAGCAGTATCATTCAGGCCGATGAGGTCAGTGTAATCCACTCTGAAGTTAATCACTGCATCATACGGAGCTACATGATCCACATAGTTGGTGGAAGCAATCGCCAGGTTGGCAGGAGCCTCGGTATCAATGTAGAGCATCTGATAATCGGCAGGCAGGATGATTCCGGAAGCATTGCCGGCAAAGTCCACAAGCTCGATTTCCAGCTGGTAGATTCCATCATCGAAGTTGGCGGCAGCCATTGCGACTGCGGTAATCTCGAAGGTGGAGTGTGCAGGAGAGTTCACGATGGTGAAGCTGGCATTGTCCAAGACCTGCTTGCTGCCGTCGTTTTTGATCACTCTCACGATCACGTCTTTTACATCGATCAGATCTGCTTCAGGCAGATTGGTGTAGCTAAGTGTGATTGAGATGTTTTCGGTATGGTCAAGCACCTTGGCATTGGTCACAGGTTCCACCGTGTGGGTGAAAGCTACAACTTCTGCGCCAGGAGCGGTGGTATCAACATAGAGTTTCACGATCTCAGAAGCTTCGGTATTGGCAAAGGCATCTTGAGCGTTTACCTGCAGGTAGATATACGGTGCGCGGGTGAGCACGGGCACAGTCCAGGGAATCATCACAGAAGGAGCACCATTGGTGGCTACAGTGTTGATATTTGTCCAGGGACCATTCACGGTTTCAGCCCATCTTGCGGTCACGGTATTGATCTCAAGCGGGTTGTCGATCACTACGTTGATGTTTCCATTGAAATGGGTATAGGATTGAGCAAAGGCATATTCATCTGAGATAATCGGGATCGGATTGTTGTTATCCAGAGGATTAGCGCCCAGGCTCACGATATGAGCATTGGAGCCGTCGCCATCATCAAATACCACGTAGGTATAAGGAGCGGCAGCGATATTGATGTTTCTCAGAACGTCACGAGCAATAGCGCGGAAGCCATAGTAGCCTTCCTGAACCAGGGCTGCGGGAAGAATCTGAGAAGCTGTGCCATTGGCTACAGGCTGCCAGATGTCATTGACGTCGAAGGGCTGCGGAGCAGACCAGGGAGCATTGACAGTGGGTCTGTAGATGTATTCGAAGTAGGCTTGTACGGGAGCGTCGAAGTTTGCAGGAGTGATATCTCCAGCAGTGATCGTCACGTCGCCCACTGTGGGGATAGTGAAGATGTTCTGGGTATCAGCCATGAGTTCGCCATTGATGTTCTGCACCTGCATAAGCGGAGCATTGCCATCAACTACGACTTCGATCACATTAGAAGTGAAGTAGTTACCGGCTATATCGCGAGATACGGCACGCAGGTAGTATACAGCTTCAGCTTCATCGGCTTCATCAACCAGACCGTCAGCATCGTTGTCGATGTTATCGGTAAGCGGAGAAGGAATGCCACCTGCAAGACCAACGGCGAAATCTACCATGTAGTTTCCGGCCATTGTGGTGCTGCTGGCAAAGTCATTCCACTGTCTGATGGTGGCACCAGGAACCTGAGCAGAGTATTGGTAAGTTACTTCGATGATATCGTCACGGGCTACCAGCAGTTCATTTACGTCGGCAGCAAGCTTGAGTTGTTCATAAGTTACATTGATATTGTTGGGATCCAGAGCCACGCGGATGCGGTCAACGCCACCGATGCTTTCAATGGTGGTTGCAGGAGCGGTGTTGTCGATGTGCAGCCAGGTGGAGGGGCTTACGTAGTTGAACAGAGCTGCGCCATTGGCATCGATCGGCACAGCACGGAATTCGTAGAGACCGTCAGTGATCTCTTCTGTATTCATGCTGTAAACCCAAGGAGTTACCGTGAAGTTGGTAAAGCCGTTGGGATCCATGATGCTGCGCATATTCAGTCCACCCAGAGCGATAGCGATGTTATCATCCAGATTACTGATGATGCCATCATTGTTCAGATCCAGGAAGTATTCGAAGTTATAATTACCCTGAGCCAGTTCATAAGTGTTTGACCAGCTTTGGGTAGCTTCGTTCCAGATCAATTCGCCATGGTTCACATTATTCACATAAAGGTGTACGCCGGGTACGTTCGGCAATCCGTCGTAAGCCGGAATATCCTTTCTGTAAAGGTGGAAATGGACATCAGAGGTAGCGGTATTGGCTACTGTGGCCATATCAACCCATGCGGCACCAACTTTACGTTGGAAGACTACTTCGTTCACTGCTACGCCACCAACGTTGTTGGTCACGTTTGCAGCCATGTTCACCCATTCACCCACGATAGCATTGTTTGCAGGGGCCACAACCTCAACCTGTACGTCAGCAATATTGGTGACGTTTACAGTAAGGTCGATAGCGGCAACCATTTCATCATAGCCGAACACGCCGTCGAAGGCCTGAGTGTCGTCCGCGAAGTTTCCTTCCCAGTTGCCACGGGTATCACTGGAGGCCAGGATGAAGTAGTGAGCACCTTCGTTGGCGATGGTAGCTGCAGGAATATCAAATCCATACAGGCCATCCCAAGGTTCGTGATCATACAGAGCTCCGGGAGTCCATGTGATATTATTCAGGTCACCGGTAGCTGAGAAGCCGTGATACAGACGCACAGGGGGTCTGAAGTCACTGGTTCCGTTGTACCAGGAGGCCATGTTGTTCCAAGCGTTGTTAGCGCCAAGAGCCACATTGGAAGTATTGGTGATTTGGGCAGGATCCACGTAGATGCGCAGAGTGGAAGTTCCATAGTTGCCCTGAGTACTGGTCACCACGTTGATGGTGTTATTGGCTTCATTAGCCAATGTTCCCAGCGCGTGCAGGCTGCTGTAGGTTCCTTCCGGTACGCCGGCTTCCACATCCGGATGGGTGCGGTAAGCTACGTGAGTTACAGGGGTTACAGGAGCTACGTTATCAATGAAGAGCTGTACGGGCGCAGATTCTCTCTCGTTGCCAAGAGCGTCAACAGCGTTCACTTTTACCCAAACGGCACCTTCGTAGTCAAGCAGAGTTTCCAGGCTACCACCGGCAGTATTCCAGTTCTCAAACAGAATATGCGGAGTAGGTAGGGCTACACTTTGGAAGGGCAGAGCTTGGTAGTTTGCATCCTGCGCGGCCAGCCAGGTGCTGTTGTCGCTGCTCCACCACATGGTGATAGCGTCAACATCAGCTACATCACCGGTGATTTCGAAGCGGTTGTTTTGGCTCCAGGTGATGTTCGGGGTGGCATCGGTGATGGCTATTACAGGAGCGTAGTAGTCAAGTCTGATTCCGGTATATACAGGTGCTTGCAGCACGGCAGGATGGATAGGAGTAAGCTCGACGAAGAAGTCGTAACTGATATCCTGAGCATCATAGCCGGCTACCATGTAGAAGTTATCCGGAATGAAGAGGGTTACGGTGTTGTTAATGATCTGAGGAGTCACTTCGATGGCACCTGTAGCAGGATAATCAGGCTGCAGGGCAATGTCGTTGACCAAATCGATCACGGTAACGGCACCGGTTACATTATTGGTTACTCTGGCTTTGAAGGTAAGGGCTTGGACGCCTTCAAGGGAGAGCTGACCATTAAGAGGATGCAGAGGATCGTTGATGAAGAACTGAGTATCCAGACGGATGTCTCCCACAGCAGCAACAGGATTGTTGGTGCCATAGATGGTTCCGGCAGGAATGAGAGTTTCATCGTCAAAACCTTGTACATCGGTCATGGTCATGTTGTAAGAGATCAGCGATGCAGGATTCTGGATGGATACAGGAGCAGCATCCACTGCAGCACTGGTGTTTCCTACGAAGTCTGTAGCTGTCACGCTTACATGGAATACGCCGGGTTCTTGTCCGTTGTAATCCCAGTTAGCAGTTGCCACACCACCTACGAAGAGCACATCAATGGTCTCAATGACGTTGTTGAGATCGTCTTTGATGGTAAAGCTGGCTTCTTCGGCATCAATCCAGATCGGATCGATGGTAGCGGTGATGGTAAGCACGTTATTAGCGGTTGTGATGTAATCAAAGATCTGATTGCCAACGATCACAGGCACATTCGGCACCGGTGCTTGATTGTCAACCACGTTGATTACCACGATGCTGTCTGTTACAGCTCTGGCGCCTTGGCTGAGGGCGGCAGCGCGAAGCAGGAACTGACGGCTGGCATCGCGATCGTAAACTGCATTCACCAGATACTTGTAATGAGGAGCGTCGAAGTTCCACATTGCGGTATAAGGCGCGAGGTTATCAATGGCGCCATTGGAGGAGTCATTGGTAAGATCAGCAGTTCTGTCGATATCGATTGCAGCGTTATAAACGCCATCTCCGTCCACGTCTTCGTAGAGGAAGAATTGTACAGCCTGAACCTGTCCATCAGGATCATTGGGGAAGGCTGTGATTTGGAATTCATTGATCGCACCATCAGCTTTAAGCACGTTGATAGTGCTCAGATGCTGAGGAACGATTTCCATCTGTGAAGGATGGTGCCAATAAAGCAGGCGTTGGACGTATTGAGCGTCATTATCAAGACCGTCGAAGGTGTCGATAGTGAAGTTATAGTATCCTTCAGCCAGATCGAAAGCAGTGAAGCCGGCATTGAAAGCCAGTTCGATATAGTTTCCGGCTACATTGTAGGTAGCGGTCATATTCTGCAAGGGATCAGGATTCGGAGTGTAGGTTTCGGCTTCGCGATCAAGAGCGATAGCGATGTTTTGAATACCGCTTCCGGCAACACCGGCTCTCAGCTCAGGATCGTTCATTGCGAAACGTACTTTAGTCCAATTCAGGTTATTGGCAATATAGTTTGCAGCGCTGTAGTTGTCAGTCTGGACGATGTCGTCACCTTGATAGAAGGTGATGCCATCATTAGAGATCACAGGAGCGTGCTGGTCGAAGTTGAAGGTAATGGGCGCGCTGGTTCTGGTGTGTCCCCAGATGTTTTGATACTGAAGCGTGAACGCAAGCTGATTTACGCCGGCGGCGAGAGCATCGTTGATATCAGCAGCATCAAAGGTCCAGGTAGCCACAACGTCGTTTCCATTGATCACTATTGCAGGATCTGCGATGTTCACAAAGGCTTCAGGAGTAGCGTTTTGCAGCACGAACCAATCGGCAATGGCTACAGGAAGGGCATCCACACCGTTGTCCACGATCAATTCGCCAATATCATTGAAGCTGGCAACGATCGTAGCATCGGCTTTGGGGCTCAACATTCCTACGATGTTCTGGGTGCTGGAGATACCCGTGATAACCGTGTTATCCAGGATATAGTCCTTGCCATCCACAATCACAGGAACTGTGTAGGTGCCGGTAAATACCTGGCCACCGAAGGGATTACGTTTGGTGTGCACGACAAAGTCGATGTTGTCGTGAGCATTCACATTCACGGGATTAACCGGAATAGTTACCAGCCACAGGTCGTGGGCAATGTTGAGAACATTGTGCACTGCTTGAGGCACAAGCACAGGAGTGCTCTTGGTTCCATATTGGACGCCGGTGAAGGCTTCTACCCACACATCTTCGATGAAGGCTGCGTATTCGGCATCGATGTACACCTGCATGGTGGCAGGCACGTTCTGAGCCAGGTAGTTATATACGGGGGTTCCGCTACCGGGTACTGTGGTGAGCAATCTGGCTTCACGGATGATCGGAACGATCGGGCCGTTAGCGGCGATTTCTACCATTCTGTTTCCGGTAATGGGGCCGTTTCCTACTACGTCAGTGATGGCATAGTTAATGGTTGATGAGAAGATGGGCGGATTCTGAGCGAAGATAGCCATGTTATCAAGCGCGGCCACCCAGACGTTGTTATAACTATAGAGATTGTTGTTTATGGTCAGAGAATAGCTATTATGGTAGCTGAGCTCTGAAGCCTGAACAGTGTAGTTGAGGGGCATGCCGGCAACAAACTGATTCAGATTTGAAATCACAACACTGGGTGCTGTGGTCGGATTGGCATATGCATATTGATTGTCATCTTTGAAGATCAAACGAAGTTGACCATTGGTGTCGCCGGGAACCACATAGCCTTCTTGAGCGGATCCGATGGATTCGCTCCAGTAGAAGATGCTGCGTTGGTTGTTAGGATTTGTGGGGTCATTATTCGCAAAGATGAACTGCGGAAGTTCTTTATCCACATAAACTACGTTCGGAATCACGGGAGATACAAAGGCAGGCGGTACAGATGTGCTTCCGTCAGTGTAGGTAATCAGATAGTTTATGCGGTATTGCATGCTGATGCCAGCACCGTGAGCAAAGTTTGTGTTCACGTTGTAGTTGGCATTCAGATAATACAATCCGGTTACAGGATCCTTCTCCAAGGTAACCCAGTTGTCAGTGCCACCGGTTACGTTGGTGATGGTTTTGGTATTCAGCTGAACAGAGCTTACTTCAATGGACTCAACATCGGTACCGCGACTATTGTCCGGAACCACAGGGCTGAGTTCAAGCATCATTCCGATGGGAGCTCCGGCCTGAACGTAAGGAGAGGTTGCCCAATCCTGACGGTCTCCGCCTAAGTATTTGAAGCCTCTGATCATCTGGTGGGTAGTAGCATAGTCTGAGCGGAAATTGAAGTTCAGCACAGGAGGTGTGGCTACCCAGTTGGGATCAGTAGAGTTTACAGGACCACCATAATTCAGGTGTCCCACAGCGTCTTGCACTGTTCCCAGAGTAAGAGTCATGGTTGAGTTGCCATTGAGATTGCCGGGTACGTTGGGAGTAAGACTGATGATCTTCTCCGCGGTGCCGTCAGGATTCACAGTGTGAGAAACCTGAGCAACAGTCCAACCGGTAGGATTAGCAGGGTTGGCGATATCAAGCACGCCGGCACCCACGCCGTCCATGGCAACGTATTTCAGATAGATCTTCTGATTGGCAGGCCAGGTTCCATTGGGATTCAACGCAACGCTGATTTCCGGACTGGGGCCGGGGAAGCCATTCATCAGAGGTTGATAGCTGGCAGGAGGTGTAGTGCCTGTAGCTATCCACAACTGGTTGTCATAGGTGGGAACTTTCTTGTCAACTTTGATATCCCAAGTGTCGGAAACTTGTCCGGTAACCTGAGTGTAATCAAAGAAGATGTCGATAGCTTCGCCATCATCATAGGCGTTCCAAACGCTTTGGACGTCAGGAGAAATCACCCATTTGGCCATATACTTGTAGGTATTGACATTGATGGTATTGGTGGTCAGGGTGCCGCGAACCAGACTCTGAGCAAGAGTATTCTTGGTGGAGCCTGAACCGATGGCTTGAGCCTGACGCCAGTTGTCGGTGATATTATCTTCGATCAGGTCAAAATCGGCCACGATCGGAGGATAGGTGTTTTCGTTAACCGGGGTTACAAAGGTGTATTCAGTGTGCAGGAAGTGCTCAGGGGCAAACCATCCGTCAGGATCGGTTCCGGCATAAGGAGCACGGCCTGTTTTTCCCTGTACCACGGCTACAGGATCTTTCATTACGACCATGTCGTGCATGTACTGCGTAGCGGCATAGCCATAAATGGTTTGAGTGTTCACATTGAAGCGAGCAACTTTGATGTCGCTCACAGGTGTCCAGCCAAGGTTGGTGAAGCTGACGCCATTCCAGGTGATAGTCTTGGTATTGCCCACAGCGGTGATCACGGGATTACCGGTCCAAGCGAAGGTTCCGGTAATGGTTCCGCTGGGAGTAACCATGGCAATGGTGGGAAGAGCATTCAGGTCATTGATGCTGGTAACTGTGGCTTCAATGGTGAGTCCACTCATGTTGGGTACCAGGTGATTGATTACCTGAGTTCCCTGTTTGAAGTTCACAGCAGTGATCACGGGCTTGCTGTCAACAGTGATCACATCCACATTGTCGGTAGCAGTCGTAGCTCCATAAGTGAAGTTACGATTTGCGGTTGTGGAGGCAGTGGGACTGGTATAACCGGTAGTCCAACCTGTCACTGTGGCAGTAAGAGTTCTGTTATCCAGAGCTGTGTTATTATTGTAGAAGTTATTGAAGGTATAGGTTCCCGCAGCCAGTTGAGCAGCGGTGAGATTCACGCTTCCACCGGTTACAGCAATGCTCGAAGTAAGAACAAGCTGTCCTCCGGTAGCTCTTTGTGAATTCTCAATATCCCAAGTAACCGTAAGGTTTGTGCCAGGTACGAAGTGAGAAGCATCGTTGTTGATTCTCACATTGGTCAGATGCGGCACAGGATCCACGTTGATATAACGGGTAAGTGTGAAGACGTTGCCCATCATATCATTTACGGTGTAGGTGGCTGAGAAGTGCTTAACAGCAGAATTGGTCGGAATGGTAATAGTCCACTGCGCGTTGTTCACCTTGGTAACAGTCATCCCAGTGTTGGGATTAAGGGTGAGAGCTTCAGTGGTCCAGTTGATTCCAGAGCCGGTGCCATCAGCAACCGTAAAGTTCATCGCTTTAGCGGTTCCATCAGCCACGATGGTGACGGTGCTGTTGCTGCCTGTTGGGATTTGTTTGTCAACAGTAAGAACGATATTCTTAACTTCCTGATGCGCGATCGGGTAAGGAGAATCAGTATCTTGCGTGATGATCGTGATCGGGATGTCAAGAGTGCTGTTGTGAGTCCAGGCATTGGACATGGCTGTGGGGATTGTGCCTGTCCAAGTGAGGGTCCAAACTTGAGCTTCATTGGGGCTTCCGCCTGTGGTGGTGGAAGTAGGTACCACTGCAGCGTTAGCGGCCGCGGTTCCCAAGAGAGGTCTCAAATCTGCCGTCCATGTGGTAGCCATGGAGCGGTATGCGCCACCGTATACTGTAGCAGTGAGTGTATAGTTCTGCTGTCCAGTAACTGTGGGACCCACAAATCCTTTGTCAACCGCAGGATTCCAGTTGCCGCCAACGTTTCCGGCAAGTCCTGTCACGCCTCTGTGTTGGAAGGTGATGGTGTCGATACGGGGCTTGCCGTCAAGGATATTGAAGGCAAGGTAGTATTCGGCACTGTCGCGATGCCACACGTCTGCGTTGTAAGGATAGGACGGAGTGTTATAGCGGCCGGGGTTGCTGGCAGAATCCCAGGGAAGCTGTACGATGAGAATAGCATTCTCATGGGTTACGGTGCCGGCAAGGCCGTTTACTGCTACTTGCAGATTGAAGGTCTTGTTGTCGCCGCTGGCCAGCACATCAGTCACAGTCGCGGTTACAGGAACCAGGCCGTTCATGATGGGGTTGTTGAATTCATCAACAAGTTTTACCTGCCAAGCGCCGGCAACACCGAAGTTATCAGTAAGAGGCTCAGATGTATAGAGCGTGAAATCCAGAGTGTTTTGAAGCTCAGTGACCACGCGGGTGGGGCCATCAAGATTGATCACTCTGGTATTCTCTACTATAGAGGTACCTGTACCTGATACTAATTTCGGGTTTGTGTTGTCCACTACTATATCGATGTTGGGGTAGATTCCCGCAGGAGGAGCTACATACCCGGGATCTGCCATAGGCACCGGCTCGATATAGAGCGAAACAGTCAAAGGCTCTGTGGCAAGAGCACCAACAGCAGGAACCAAAGCGCTGCTGAGACCGTTGAAAGTATAGGGAGCAGGGGTAAAGGGGGTAGCTCCCACGCCCAAAGCACCATTCCACTGACGGATCAGGGTGGCATCTTTGCTGACTTCCAATCTCCAGTTCAAGTTATCCCCTGTAGGGATTGTGAAGCTGAGGTCTGTGGTGTCTTTCACGTCATCATTTGCCGGGTTGGTAACAGCGTCATAAGTATAGAGCGGGTTACCAGGCGAGAAGACTTGCTCTGAAGCTGCCAATTGATACACGTTCCAGTCCGGATCCGGATAGACCGGTGCCGGCGGAATAACCAGATAGAAAGCATCTGCGCCAATGGCATCGAAGCTCTGGTTGAAGGGAACGCCATTTACGGTGTACTGGATGGCATGGGAAACAACCTGGATGTAGTTCGCAGGATTGTCAGCGCCACCAACACCCCAAAGAGTTCCGGGAGCTACGGTGCCGGCACCAATCGGAATGATATTAGCCGGAATCGTGATGGTTGCCTTGTTGTTGGCACCAAACTCGCTTCTTTGGATGTATCTGGTTACGGGGGTCGGAATCCCCAGCAATTGGTATCTGAACTCCACAGAGTTTGTAGCTCTGAGGAAGTTTCTATTGTTTACTTCCACTTCAAAGGTGATTTGATCCTGGGTATTGTAATAGACTCCACTGAAGGGGCCGCTGTATCCGGGATCATCGTCACCATATTGAGAAGTGAGATAGAAGTTTTTCACGCCTGCATTCAACACTGGCAAGCCACCGGGGCCGGTGACATGCTGAGATACAACATCAATCGTTTGCACGAGCGGAATATTCATGTACACATGAGAGATGTTGATCGACAAGTCTTGCGCGGCTTTTGTGATGTTACCGGCATTATCCTGCACATATACTGAGGCAGTGTATGTGGTTCCGGCTGTTGTGCCGGTGAAGATAGTGCTGGGTAGATTTCCCAAGTTCCAGGGAACGCTTACCATCTCGGAAACAGCAGCATTCACCGGGAAAGGAACTACCAGGGGATTTGTGCCCTGAACGAAACCGGACATCGGAAGCCAACTGGCTCCGTTCCAGAACCACTTATCCAGAGGATCGCCACCCACACGCTGAACCACGTACCAATATTTCTGAGTTTCATAACGCAGTTGGTTATGGTCCGCGGTATAATTACGTTGTGTCTGCAATCTGGTATCGAAGTTACCGCTGGCAGGATTACCATTGGAGTAGTTGTAGTAAACTACTTCACCCGGATCCCAAGTATTGTTATTATTCACATCATTGATCAAGCGAACAATGCTCAATGATCTAACAGGAGACCCCAGCAAATCGCTTTCAGCGCTGAATTCAGGCTGAGTGGCAAATGTGGGAGCCATTCTGTCGACCACCACGTGAATACGGTGGGCTACGGTGGTGCCAACGTGAGCCAGCCCGCCACCGTAAATCAAACGATGGTTTGCCGGATTGCTCATATCGCCATAAGCCGGAAACTCGCCGTTGAAGGGCAGGCCGTCGCCGACAATCTGCGTAAGCAGGGCAGGGTTGCCCACATAGTCTTTGACGTCGATCAAGGTGATACCCATGGTTGTGAGAGCATTTGGCCCAACAATCTGGCCACTGTTGTTTCTGCCATCCCATGTGACCATGAGCTCGCCGGAACCAAGATGTGTTACCGTCGCGGGGGAATCAAGAAGGCTATAAGTTTTCTCGAATACTTCACGGTTTTCAGAGGTAAACCTGAGGGTGAACTCAGTGGGTCCGCCCAAAGTGCTCCAACCCGGAAGTTTCAAATAGATATCGAAAGTACTGGGAGTAGTCGTAAATCCATCCAGCGCAACAGTGCCGGGTGAAAAGCGAAGTGGAAGATTTGATTGATAATACAAGTCCCAGGCACCAATCATGCTGGGAGGATTGAGATCAGCGGCAATCGGCTGGCCGGCAGCATTCTTGCTTACCACACGGTTCCAGGCCGGAAGGGACAGATATGGGCCTGCCGCGCCATTGGAAATGGATTGCATTTTGCTGATCGTTACACTAAGATCACTCACATAAGAACTGGGCAAGCTTCCTGATGCGGGGGTATAAGAAATGGACACATTGCCATTTGTTACAGGGTATTCAATCTCGGGAGCTCCCGCGAAGGTGGCGCCCCAGTTTACCCACACCCGATCGATGTAGTTTCTGAAACTGGCGATGAGGTGGACTGTGTCGCCCACTTTCATCAGTTCATTTGAGTTGCTGCTGTTGATCCGTAAATACAGAGAGCCTGTAAAATCAGTGTTATTCATGGAGGGGACATTATCCACCGTGTAGGATTGAGTTCCTTCCACGGAGGTTGATCCATCCGGATTAACAGCAGTTACAGTAAACTTTCTGTTTGCAACACCATCAATTGTGCCAAGTTGCACAGCATAGCTGGTTCTCCATTGACCTTGTCCGGGGGCATTTGACACTCTGGTCATTGCCTGATCAGCCGGACCTCCAAATTGGGTGAGGTCAACAGTTGCCGAAGCAAACTGTAAACTTGGATTCGTGATGTTGTTCACGTCCACAACAGTAATCGTTATTGTACTACCTATGGTTAGGGTAGAGCCGCTGGCCGGAGTAACCGTGATGTTGTCGGTTGTAAACACCGGAGGAGCAGCAAATAACGAAGTTACCGCAAGAACAAACAACACTACAAACAGTAGTGTAGTGCGAACATTGCTTTTCATTTGCACCTCGCTTTCTTTAATATAGTTGCATAACTAATTGGTATCATACCATTTTGTAAAGCATCTTCAATTTTTGCCTTACGCATAATTTTGTCCATGATTTCTCCTTGAAGCCGCAGCTGCGAAGAGCAGATTGAGGCTTGGTTAATATTATCGAATATTCTATCGTTTGAATAGGCTTGCAGATTCGCCAGGTCATACCCGGTTTGAGATTGCCCGGTGGCAATGCCCTCAAGACCAATGATAAAATCCTTGATCGGGACCCTGAAGATGCCCGGATACGTGTATGCCAAAGAGGCAGACACAGCGCAGCCTGTATAGCCGGAACTTATATTTAGCTCCGATGCCCTTGATTTTGAAAACCTGATACTCATACAAAGGTATCCTAAGCCCTTCTCAAATCTGAGAAGAGACTAGAGACTTCGCTCTCAAGCTTCCATCGCCTGATGGAAAGTAAATAAACAAAACATGCATCGGCACCTCTCTGTTTCATATTAGACAAGCTCATAGCCCCTCAGCCGGGGCTGTTTATCGGTCTTTCTTTTAGTATCTGTCATTAACTTTTCCTGTAACATACTAGTCCTGATTTTCACTCCTTTCGTGAAAAAACTTTACCACGAGCGCAAGACAATAGTATTCAGATAATTTGTCAAGCAATTTGATCGACTTTTTCAGGAAAATCGCTAAGCAGTTGTATTTCATCAACATACAGCAAAGCTCAGAGATGACGCCAAAGGCTGAAAACCGCATCAATAAAGGGAGAGCGGCTCTTTGCAATATCCCTCTTTTACGACCCCTGTTTTACGAATCATTTCGTGCTGCACTGAATTTAATAGGTCTCTGTAATAATATCAGTTACGCATTTTACTGTCGCCTGCAAGCGCAATTTTCCTTACTCACTCACATCTTTCCCGGCAAATTTCTGCTTATGTTCACTATCTGTCAGATGTAGCCTACCCAGGATATTCGCTTCTGGATTTTCTCTGCTTTACCTTGTGTTCTCCTCATGCGAAGAGGCGATTATGGGATAAGCAAGAACCAAAAAAGAGCCATAGGCGTGGGCATGATCTTGCATCGTTGCGGGTGGATAGGATTCGACACGTCCTCGTGTCGAAACGGAACGAAGTTCCGCAAAAGAAAACGACTTCGTCGCTTGTGCAGACGAGACGTCTGCAATCCTGAGAGGCGCAGACGAGACGTCTGCAATCCTGATGGACGTCGGCAATCTCGATGTCACGCGTGGAATAGGATTCGACACGTCCCCGTGTCGAAACGGAACGAAGTTCCGTAAAAGAAAGCGACTTCGTCGCTTGTGCAGACGAGACGTCTGCAATCCTGAGAGGCGCAGACGAGACGTCTGCAATCCTGATGGACGTCGGCAATCTCGATGTCACGCGTGGAATAGGATTCGACACGTCCCCGTGTCGAAACGGAACGAAGTTCCGTAAAAGAAAGCGACTTCGTCGCTTGTGCAGACGAGACGTCTGCAATCGTGCGCCTGTAAGCATTGCATATCAGATTGGTGAAAGTCCGATCCGGAGTATCGTCAAGCTCCGTAGCCTGAAGTAACTGCGTCACCGTGAGGTGGGGTGGAGAGCAACGGAAG
>Ga0334884_1001422_pt1 | contig 35560 bp, 27 predicted proteins | sample GraSluR1_MG_7_FD_207215 | JGI IMG/M metagenome (GOLD analysis project Ga0334884, IMG submission 207215) | Sludge microbial communities from methane-producing bioreactor in Wageningen University, Netherlands - Granular Sludge_12_05 R1 | ecosystem: Engineered > Bioreactor > Anaerobic >... | reverse complement strand
CTGAGACAGTGCCCAGATCGTTACACCATTCGTGCAGGTCGGAACTTACCCGACAAGGAATTTCGCTACCTTAGGACCGTTATAGTTACGGCCGCCGTTTACTGGGGCTTCAATTCAATGCTTCTCCCCGAAGGAATAACATCTCCTCTTAACCTTCCAGCACCGGGCAGGTGTCAGGCCTTATACCTCATCTTTCGATTTTGCAAAGCCATGTGTTTTTGATAAACAGTCGCCTGGGCCATTTCTCTGCGGCCCCACATCACTGCGGGGCGTCCTTTATTCCGAAGTTACAGGACTATTTTGCCTAGTTCCTTAGCCATGATTCACTCGAGCACCTTTGGATACTCTCCTCGACTACCTGTGTCGGTTTACGGTACGGGTGGCCGGCATCTGATGCTTAGAAGGTTTTCTTGGAAGTCTGATTACACACACTATCCGTTTGTCCGAAAACGCACGGTACTATCGGGCTTCAGCAAGCTATACGGATTTGCCTGTATAACTTTTACCTTTGCCCTTCAACCTACTATTCCGTCAGTAGGCGGTGCTGTCACTACTTCGTCACTCCATCGCAATGCCGGTCAGTACTGGAATATTAACCAGTTGTCCATCGACTACCCCGCCACTATAGCGGGTTTGCCTTAGGTCCCGACTAACCCTGATCCGATTAGCGTTGATCAGGAAGCCTTAGTCTTCCGGTGTGCGGGTTTCTCGCCCGCATTATCGTTACTTATGCCTACATTTGCTTTTCCAGACGCTCCACAAAGCCTTACGACTCTGCTTCAACGCTGACTGGAATGCTCCCCTACCAGACTAACTTGTTATAGTTAGAATTCATAGCTTCGGTAATATGCTTAATGCCCGTTTATTATCCATGCTCGATCGCTCGACTAGTGAGCTGTTACGCACTCTTTAAATGAATGGCTGCTTCCAAGCCAACATCCTAGCTGTCTGTGCAATCAAACCGCGTTAGTTCAACTTAGCATATATTTGGGGACCTTAGCTGATGATCTGGGTTCTTTCCCTCTCGGGCACGGACCTTAGCACCCATGCCCTCACTCCTGCAGAACATGTCATAGCATTCGGAGTTTGTCAGGGTTTGGTAGGCGGTGAAGCCCCCTAGCCCAATCAGTAGCTCTACCTCTATGACACTATATTGCAAGGCTGCTCCTAAAAGCATTTCGGGGAGTACGAGCTATCTCTCAGTTTGATTGGCCTTTCACCCCTACCCACAGCTCATCCGAATACTTTTCAACGTAAACCGGTTCGGTCCTCCACCCCGTGTTACCGGGGCTTCAACCTGACCATGGGTAGATCACAAAGTTTCGCGTCTACCCCCACTGACTAGGGTCGCCCTATTCAGACTCGCTTTCGCTTCGGCTGCTTCCGTCTACGGAATTAACCTTGCCAGTGAGGAGTAACTCGTAGGCTCATTATGCAAAAGGCACGCCGTCACCCCGTATATACGGGACTCCGACCGCTTGTAAGCGTATGGTTTCAGGTTCTGTTTCACTCCTCTGTTCGAGGTGCTTTTCACCTTTCCCTCACGGTACTGGTTCACTATCGGTCTCTCAGGAGTATTTAGCCTTGGCGGATGGTGCCGCCGGGTTCAGACAGGATTTCTCCGGTCCCGCCTTACTCAGGATACTGATTAGGTATAAAACTCGTTTCACCTACGGGACTATCACCCTCTATGGTCCAGCTTTCCAGCTGTGTTCTGTTACCAGTTTTAAGTCCATGTCATCAGTCCTACAACCCCCAAAATGCCGTAACATTTTGGGTTTGGGCTCTTTCCCGTTCGCTCGCCACTACTTGGGAAATCACTATTGTTTTCTTCTCCTCTGCTTACTTAGATGTTTCAGTTCAGCAGGTTCGCCTCCCCCGTATTTACGGGGGATATCCCGTCTTCATCGGGATGGGTTGCCCCATTCGGAAATCTCCGGATTAACGCTTATTTGCAGCTACCCGAAGCTTATCGCAGCTTATCACGTCCTTCATCGCCTCTGAGAGCCTAGGCATCCTCCATACGCCCTTAATCACTTTCTTCTTCTCTGTAACGATTTGTATCTTGATGCTCTTTTTGCTCGTTCGTTATGATCTATCATCACAAATGCTTTACATATCACTATGTGCTACACCTGCTCCTGATCACAACTTTATTTTTTTACTCGTTGTGTCTCCTTTCAACATGTCAAAGAACCTTTTTTGATTTAAAATTTTGAATTTTGAATTTTAAATCAACTGTGGAGAATAAGGGAGTCGAACCCTTGACCTCTAGAATGCAAATCTAGCGCTCTAGCCAACTGAGCTAATTCCCCCCAAACGTTTACTGTAGTCCCGGGCAGACTCGAACTGCCGACCCCTACATTATCAGTGTAGTGCTCTAACCAACTGAGCTACGGGACTGTTTCGCATCACGCTAACTATCGGTGTCCCGGCTTTTATCCAGCCTTTGTTACCGGTAGTCGCTTGATGTACCAGTTGGTCTTTGTGTTGAACCGGGTCAGCCTTTTTAGCTGCTTTGCGTTTGGGTGTTTCTTGGTTCATTTTTGCTTGTAAGCCTAAAGTAAAAGCCTGAAAAGGCACATTGGCCTTTTGTGTGTATGATTTTTTGCCGTGCGTAACATCTCTCCAGAAAGGAGGTATTCCAGCCACACCTTCCGGTACGGCTACCTTGTTACGACTTAGCCCCAGTTACTAAGTTTACCCTAGGCAGCTTCCACGAATGAATCACCGACTTCAGGTACCCCCAGCTTCCATGGCTTGACGGGCGGTGTGTACAAGGCCCGGGAACGTATTCACCGCGCCATGGCTGATGCGCGATTACTAGCGATTCCAGCTTCACGGAGTCGGGTTGCAGACTCCGATCCGAACTGAGACCGGCTTTTGAGATTAGCATCCTGTCACCAGGTAGCTGCCCTTTGTACCGGCCATTGTAGCACGTGTGTAGCCCTGGACGTAAGGGCCGTGCTGATTTGACGTCATCCCCACCTTCCTCACTACTTGCGTAGGCAGTTTCATTAGAGTCCCCAGCTTGACCTGATGGCAACTAATGATAGGGGTTGCGCTCGTTATGGGACTTAACCCGACACCTCACGGCACGAGCTGACGACAACCATGCAGCACCTTGTATATTGTCCGAAGAAGTATCCCTTTCAGAATACGTCAACATACATTTGAGCCCAGGTAAGGTTCCTCGCGTATCATCGAATTAAACCACATGCTCCACCGCTTGTGCGGGCCCCCGTCAATTCCTTTGAGTTTCAACCTTGCGATCGTACTCCCCAGGTGGATTACTTATCACTTTCGCTTGGTCGCTGACTGTGTGTCGCCAACAACGAGTAATCATCGTTTACAGCGTGGACTACCAGGGTATCTAATCCTGTTTGATCCCCACGCTTTCGTGCATGAGCGTCAGTTATAGTTTAGTGAGCTGCCTTCGCAATTGGTGTTCTGTAGCATATCTATGCATTTCACCGCTACATGCTACATTCCGCCCACTTCAAATATACTCAAGATTATCAGTATCAATGGCAGTTCTACAGTTGAGCTGTAGGATTTCACCACTGACTTAATAATCCGCCTGCGCACCCTTTAAACCCAATGAATCCGGATAACGCTTGCATCCTCCGTATTACCGCGGCTGCTGGCACGGAGTTAGCCGATGCTTATTCTTCAGGTACATTCAGCCCCGGATACATCCGGGGGGTTATTCCCTGATAAAAGCAGTTTACAACCCATAGGGCCGTCTTCCTGCACGCGGCATGGCTGGGTCAGACTTGCGTCCATTGCCCAATATTCCTTACTGCTGCCTCCCGTAGGAGTCTGGTCCGTGTCTCAGTACCAGTGTGGGGGATAATCCTCTCAGAACCCCTAGCCATCATCGCCTTGGTGAGCCTTTACCTCACCAACTAGCTAATGGCACGCATGCCCATCTTTAACCGCCGGAGCTTTAATTATTAATCGATGCCAATCAATAATACTATGGGGTATTAATCCCGATTTCTCGGAGCTATCCCCCTGTTAAAGGTAGGTTGCATACGCGTTACGCACCCGTGCGCCACTCTCATTAAGTATTGCTACTCAAATCCCGTTCGACTTGCATGTATTAGGCCTGCCGCTAGCGTTCATCCTGAGCCAGGATCAAACTCTTCATTGTATATAAAGTCATTTGTACTGTCTCTTTACAAGATGTCACTGCAAAAAAAAAATTGAAAAGGTTATGTGTTTTTCCTTTCCAGGCTTTTGGCTTCAAGCTTTCAAAGAACTTTTATTCTTTCTCTTTTCCCGTTATCCTTTCCCCTCTTTTCCTCTCAAACGGGAGTGCAAAATTACTGCTTTTTTTGTCCCAGACAAGCTTTTGTGAAAAAAAATATTTAAAAATATTCCTCTACGCTTTAACCGGTTGTCTTTCACTTCTTTAATCTACGCAATTTTATTGCCCTCTCCATCACTACAACCTGCTTGTCCTTCATCAACTAAATAACTTCGCCCTTTCTCGCTATTCACTGCTGTGTTTCCCGCGTTTGGGACGGCAAAGATACAACCTAATTTATCTTCTTTACAAGATTTTTTTGAAGAAAAATTAATGTGTTTAATAATGAGGTTGTTAGACGTTGTGTATATGTTTAACCACGGGTGAAAACAGGCTTTCCGTGTGACGATAATGCGTCGTTATAGTGATATCCTTCTTCCTCAAAGCTCAAAAGTGCTTCTTTGCTAATTGCCTTTTCTTTTATAAGGTGTCGCGCCATCAATCCCCGTGCTCTCTTTGCATAAAAACTTATGATCTTATACTCGCCGTTTTTATTGTCCTTAAAAACAGGTGAAACCACATCCAATTTAGTGCCTTTCAGGTTTACACTTTTGAAATATTCGTTTGAGGCTAAATTAATTAAAACATTGGTATTCAATGATTTCATCTCGGTTGAAATCTGTTTTATAAGCTTCGTCTTCCAGTAAACATATAAACCTGAATATTTGCCAACAGATAATTTTGTTCCCATTTCGAGTCGATGGGGAGCAATTTTATCAAGAGGCCTTAATAAACCATAAATTCCAGATAAAATCCGGAGGTGTTTTTGGGCAAACTGTAAATCTTCATTCCTTAAGGTGTTGGCATCAAGGCCTTGATAAACATCACCTTTGAATGTAAAAATTGCTTCTTTTAGCTGTTGGTCACTCAGATTTTTCCATTGTTGATACCGTTCATAATTCAACCTGGCCAGATCATCGCTGATATGCATAAGTTTTGACAAATCCTTTGGTTGCTTCTTTCTTAAAATAGCAGCTATTTTGTCTGCATCTGATTTAAAAGTTGGCTGACTTGAGGGGAGATTACTAGAATAAGTGCTGATATCCAGCGTTTTAGCTGGTGAAATTAAAATGTACATTTCGCATTATTTTAAAACCTGAATGGGTCTGTTGGAAATCCATTACCTATATAATATGGAGATGTGCCAAAAGGAGTGAATGGTTGTTGAAATTCGTTGTATAAAAAGTTGCCTGAGTTTCCGTTTCTATAGTTGAATGAAGCATTAATTTGCAAATTATTAGTAATCCGATAATTCATATAAAGCTGAAAACCTCTGGCATTGAAATCCGGTGTGTTGTTTTTTCTTTGTATAATCGTTTGCTGGTCAGTTTGTTTCCATGCGACTCCACTTAATCGTAATTTTGGATTTACCTGATAGCTTCCTCCGGCGTACCAAAGCATATAATTTGCATCAATGTGATCTATTTCCCAGTTTCCTTCTTTTTTTAATTTAAACTGATTGAGGTTTTGAATCCAGGTTTGTTGTACGCCTGCAAAAGCCGTGAAATTTTTTGATAATTCGTAATTGAACTGAGGATTAATTCTCTGATAATAAGTACCTTTTTTGCTTAAGTAAGCCGATTGAAATCCAGCTTCCAGATTCATAAAGACTTTAAACTTTGATCTTTCGACGGGTTTTTGGTCCTCAGCAAGCTGCGAAATCTCTATGGGTTGAATGCTTTGAGCTATTTGAGAATAAGCATGAAATCCAATCCCTGAAAGCAGAAGCACAAGGATGAATGGTATTATTTTGTTCTGACCAATCTCAATCATAGTTTTATTATTTCTGATGTATATTCGGGGATGTTACAAAGGTGTCGTTTGAAAATGAGGCGATGCGCTCCATAAAATCTGATTCGGTGAGGTAATATCGGGTATGTTTTTCGGTAAGTTCGATAGAAATGATTCCAAGCAGTATGAAATCGACCAGGATGGCTTCGGCATATCGCTTTTTAATTCCGGTTAGTTGTATAAATTCATCAAGACTAATGGTTTGATATTCATTTAAATAACGTAATAATTGCATTTCGGTTTCTGTTATTGAAATCTTGACAGCAATTTTCTGTTTCTCTTTTTTCCAAACTTTAAGCATCACTGGTGTTGCCAAAAGGTTTTGGTCGCCAACACGTACAAAGATCTTGTAATTGTTATTTTTGTCAGGGGCTTTGTGCTTTAGCTTTTTGTTTTTGGGCACAACCACTTCCAACACTAATTTGCCGTTGATGTTCCATTCTTTGGTTGTGAACTGTACTTCTGGCTGACAATATAGCTGGGCGGCAGCTTCCACCATGTGAATTTCTTCATCGGATCGCACTCCTGCAATGGAACCGTTGTCTTTTACCCCAACCAAAAGCCTTCCACCATCAGTATTGGCAAAAGCTACCAGGGATCGGGCAATTTTTTTGCTGTCAGAAATTTCAAATTTAAAATCCTGCTGCTGATGTTCACCTTCTTTTATCAATTCCTGAATATATCCTGCCATGATTTTCTGAAATTGTTACAAATTTATAACAATACTTCCATTGGAAAGTTTGACTGGATGGAATAACGAAAAAAAAAGGCTTTGAATTGATCACCCAAAGCCTTTTTTAACAAAAAATGGTTTTTCAATTAAACACCATATTATTCTGTGAAGTATTTTTCTCGCAATAGTGACAGGCAAGTTTTATTTCGCCATCGATTTTGATTACTTTGAACTTTGTTGGAACCTGTTCTTTGTTTGTTATGCAATTTGGATTGAAACATTTTGCAATGCGTTCAATCGAATCCGGAATGTTTACGGTAGTCTTTCTTGTAACTTCATAATCCCTGATTTCGATTAGCGTAGCAGTAGGTGCAACCAGAGCGATCTTATCTGTTTCGCTGGGTTTAAAATATTTCTCACTAATTTTAATAATCCCCTTACGACCGTATTTTTTGCTAACCAGATTGGTTCCAAAATAAATCTCCTTTTCAGATTCTTCGAGGTCGAGTATTCTGATAACCTGAAACACTTTGTCGGCCGGGATGTGGTCAATAACTGTTCCGTTGCTGATGGCCGAAACGATTAATTCTTTGCGCTTAGTATTCATGATTTTTGATGATTTTCGTTTTACTTAAGTCCCAGAATAGAAGCAATTAAAGCTTGTCTTACAAAAACTCCGTTAAGAGCCTGTTCAAAATAGTAAGCCTTTGGATTATCGTCCACATTGATGCTGATTTCATTTACGCGGGGCAGTGGATGCAGAATTCTACAATTCTCTTTTGCGTTGTTTAACATGCTGTTATCGAGAATGTATGCGTTTTTAACTTTTTCATATTCCAAGGGATCCGGAAAACGTTCGCGCTGAATACGTGTCATATAAATGATGTCTGATTTTGGAATCACCTCACTGAAATCAGTGTATTGTTCATATTGCAAATTAGCTTCCTTAATATGTCTTTTTACAGCACTTGGTAATTTTAATTCAACCGGAGAAACCAAATGGAATTTTGTATTGAACTGGCAGAGTGCTATCACCAGACTATGAACCGTGCGGCCATATTTGAGATCTCCAACAAAAGTCACCTCAAGATTTTCGAGTGTGCCCTGAGTTTTTTTGATTGAAAAAAGGTCGAGCAAACACTGAGTTGGGTGCTGATTTGCCCCATCGCCTGCGTTGATGATTGGAACACTGGCCACTTCACTGGCAAATCGCGCTGAACCATCAACCGGATGACGCATTACGATGAGATCAGAATAGTTACATACTGTTAAAATGGTGTCTTTTAGGGATTCGCCTTTTTGTACACTGGAAGTTGCTGCACTGCTAAATCCAATCACATTGCCACCCAGCTTTTGAATGGCACTTTCGAAACTTAGTCGTGTGCGGGTTGATGGTTCAAAAAAAAGTGAGGCTATCACCCTGCCATTCAGTAAATTCTGATGGGGCTTTTTCTCAAATTCTGCTGCTATTTCCAGAATTTGCATGATCTCCTCTTTGGAGTAATCACTGATGGAAATAAGACTTCGGTTTTTCATTGATTAATTTTTGGTTTAGAGATTATTCTAGGAAAAAATATTTTCGGGAAGGACAAAAAAAAGACGGCTAATGCCGTCAGAATATCTTTATAGAATACTTGAAAAAACTGAGTTTTCGATATATTTGAATGTCCGGGTACCTTGTACATATATTTAAGGTTATCGGGACACAAAAGTAAACCATAATGTTGAAGTTTGATACATTTTTTATTCACAATTTAATGATTTCTTGTTAATAACTACTAAAACTTCAATATTCGTCCCAGGCTTTTATTTTCAAATCCTCAATATTGTAACGTCCTATACTATAAATAAATGCACTTGCCAATCGTGCATTTGAGATCAATGGGATGTTGAAATCCACGGCTGCACGACGAATGGTGTAATCATTCGACAATTCTTCTGAGCTTAGATTTTTGGGGATATTAATCACCAGATCAATTTTCTTTTCTCTTATCAAATCCAGCGCATTGGGGTATTCAGCTACATCCGGCCAGTTGACTTGCGTAGAGGCTATGCCGTTTTCGCTCAGAAATAAATGACTACCTTTTGTTGCATAAATTTCGAACTTATGATCGGCAAGCCATTGCGAGCTGTTCAATAATTCTATTTTGTCACGCATTGTGCCAGAGGAAATTAGCACTCCTTTCCTGGGAATTTTAAAACCTACAGCCAACATCGATTTTAGGATGGCTTCGTAATAATCATCGCCAATGCACCCAACTTCGCCTGTTGAAGCCATGTCAACACCCAAAATGGGATCGGCTTTGCTCAATCGGGAAAAAGAAAATTGTGGGGCTTTCACGCCAATGTATTCCAGTTCGAACAACGATTTAAACGGTTTTGCAACTTTATCGCCCAACATTATCCTGGTTGCCAATTCAATAAAATTGGTTTTCAGAATTTTTGAAACAAAAGGTAAACTTCTGGAAGCTCTTAGGTTACATTCGATTACCTTAATATCATTGTCGCGAGCCAAAAACTGAATATTAAACAGACCGCTGATGTTCAAGGCAAGTGCAATTTGCTTGCTTATTCGCTTTATTCTACGGATAGTTTCCACGTAAACTTTCTGGGGAGGAAACATAATAGTAGCATCTCCCGAATGAACGCCGGCAAATTCGATGTGCTCGGAAATGGCGTACACAATTATTTCACCTTTGTCGGCCACCCCATCAAATTCAATTTCTTTGGTATCGGTCAAATATTTTGACACCACAACCGGATATTGTTTGGAAACCTGTGTTGCCAGCTCAAGAAAATGCCGGAGTTCATTTTGATTCGAAACGATGTTCATGGCTGCTCCCGAAAGTACGTATGATGGCCTTACCAGCACAGGAAATCCAACCTGCGTAGTAAATTTTTCAATGTCATCAATACTACTCAGCTCTTTCCAGGCTGGTTGGTCAATGCGCAGACTATCAAGTAATGCCGAAAACTTATGCCTGTTTTCGGCCATGTCGATCGAATCTGCTGGTGTGCCCAAAATTGGAACATTGTAGGCCTGAAGTCTCATAGCCAGGGTGTTGGGTGTCTGGCCTCCGGTACTCACAATAACGCCTTTGGGATTTTCAAGTGCAATAATATCCAACACACGTTCGAGGCTTAGCTCATCAAAATACAGACGGTTGCAGCTGTCGTAATCTGTGCTAACTGTTTCAGGATTAAAATTTACCATCACTGATCGGTAACCTGATTGTTCAACAGTTTTGATAGCATTTACAGCTGACCAGTCAAATTCAACGCTGCTTCCAATCCGGTAGGCACCTGAGCCCAAAACAATCACTGATTGCCTGTCTCTCTCAAAATCGATGTCGTGATTGTTGCCATGATAGGTGAAATAGAGGTAGTTGGTTTGTGCCGGATGTTCAGCAGCCAGGGTGTCAATTTGTTTGGCGTAAGGAACGATTTGCTGCGTCAAACGCTGTAGTCTGATTTCTAAGATTCTATTCTCAATGGCATCATGGTCAACTTCATTGTAGAGTAATCTGGCGAGCTGAAAATCAGAAAACCCGGCTTTTTTAAGGTCAAGAAGAAACGCATTATTCAAGTCTTCAATTTTCTGAAAATTAATCAGTTCCTGTTTGAGCTGATGAATGTTTTTGAGTTTTGCCAAAAACCAGGAATCTATTTTTGTGACATTATGTATTTGATCAACTGTCCAGCCCTGGTCAAAGGCTTTAGCAATCCAGAAAATGCGCGTGTCTTTCGGATTATTGAGTTCATCTTCGAGATCATTTTCGGGTAATTCATGATTGGCAACAAAGCCATGCATACCTACACCAATCATCCTCAATCCTTTTTGAATACATTCCTCAAAGGAACGCCCAATCGCCATAACCTCTCCAACACTTTTCATGCTGGATCCGATTTCCCTGTTTACGCCATGAAACTTACTCAAATCCCATCTGGGAATTTTGACAACCAAATAATCCAAAGCTGGTTCAAAAAAGGCTGAAGTGGTTTTGGTAATGTCATTCTTTAGCTCATGCAAGCCATATCCCAAGGCCAGTTTTGCTGCAACAAAAGCCAGTGGATATCCTGTAGCTTTGCTTGCCAGTGCGCTTGAGCGTGAAAGTCGCGCATTTACCTCGATCACACGGTAATCCTCTGATTTTGGGTCAAGTGCATATTGTACATTGCACTCACCAATTATACCGACTCTCTTTACGATATCGATCGAAATTTGCCTTAGTTTGTGGTATTCCCTGTTTGTGAGGGTTTGTGAAGGAGCAACAACGATACTCTCACCGGTGTGAATTCCCAAAGGATCGAAGTTTTCCATATTACAAACAGTAATACAGTTATCATAGTGATCACGAACTACTTCGTATTCGATTTCTTTCCAGCCTCTTAAGGATTCTTCAACCAATACCTGAGGGCTGTATGAAAAGGCCTGATGAATTTTTTGTGTCAGTTCTTCACGATTGTGACAAAATCCACTTCCTTGTCCACCCAATGTATAAGCTGCCCGGATGATGATAGGATATCCGATTGTTTCTGCCGCAAGGATGGCTTCTTCAGGTGATGTTGCAGAGAGTGAGCGGGCAGTTTTAATTCCGATTTCATCAAGCATTTCAGCGAAAAGCTGCCGATCTTCTGTTTCCTGAATAGCTTGAACAGGAGTGCCCAAAACCTTTACTTTATATCGATCAAACATCCCTTTATCGAATAATTCTAAACCGCAGTTGAGTGCTGTTTGCCCTCCGAATGACAACAGGATTCCATCAGGTTTTTCTTTTTTTATCACCTGTTCAACAAAAAATGGCGTTACAGGTAAAAAGTAAATCCGATCGGCGATCCCTTCTGATGTTTGCACTGTGGCAATATTTGGATTGATCAGAACGGTTTTAATGCCTTCTTCTTTTAATGCTTTCAAAGCTTGAGAACCGCTGTAGTCAAATTCGCCGGCTTCGCCTATTTTAAGTGCTCCGGAGCCCAGAACAAGAACTTTTTCTATTGATTTTTGCATTGCTCGATGGTTTGAATAAATGTGTTGAAAAGGAAAGATGTATCCGTTGGACCACTTGATGCTTCGGGGTGAAACTGTGTGCTAAAAAAGGGTTTGCTTTGATGGCGAATTCCTTCGTTTGTATGATCATTTAGGTTGGTAAACCAGCTTTCCCATTTTTGTGGAACAGACGCTTCACTCACTGCATAACCATGATTTTGAGAGGTGAGATAGGCTTTTTGAGTGCCATTAAGCAGAACAGGTTGATTATGCGACCTGTGTCCGAATTTAAGTTTGTAGGTTTTTGCTCCTGCAGCTAATGAAAGCAGTTGATGTCCCAGGCAAATTCCGAAAATTGGTTTTTCATTTTCGAGAGCTGACTTCAAATGTTCAATTGTAGTTTCACACTTTTCAGGGTTTCCCGGGCCGTTTGAAATAAAAAGACCATCAAACGCCAACTTATAGAAGTCGTAATCCCAAGGAACCCTGATAATTTTTGTGTCGAATTGAAGTAATGATCTGATAATGTTGTTTTTGACACCACAATCTACCAAAGCAATTTTGATATTTCCATTGCCATATTCAATCACTTCTTTGGTGCTGACTTCATCCACAAGGTTGCGGTCATTGGGATCCTCAAAGGGAATATCTTCGATTAAATCATGAACGATTTTAGCCGGCATGGTGCCTTTTTCGCGTATTAATTTGGTTAACGATCGTGTATCGATTCCGAATAATGCCGGTATTTTTTCTTCTTTAAGCCATTCTCCCAAACTTTTAACAGCATTCCAATGGTTATAATCCTCTGAGTAATCGGCTATTATCAGGCCAGAGATATGAATATGCTCAGATTCGAAATAACGAAGAAGTTTGTCAGTTTTACTATCAGCAGGAACACCATAATTGCCAATGGAAGGGTAGGTGAGCACCAGTATTTGACCTTTGTAGGAAGGATCAGTAAGACTTTCCGGATATCCGGTCATGGCGGTATTAAAGACTAATTCACCACTGGTGGATGAAGGAAAACCGAAAGATTTTCCATGAATTTGAGTGCCATCGGGCAGTACTAATTTTGCCGGAGGGTAAGTGCGGTCTTTCATTTAACGATGGATTGAATGGATAAAAAAAAGACGGCTAATGCCGTCTTAACAAATATTTTTTCTGACAGTTCCTGACTGTCAGTAGCAATAATCATGGGAAGGAGAACCGAATGCATTTGATCTGTTTTTATTGCGTTCGGAGTGCAAACATAAATCAAATTGTCATTAATGCAGTCAGAATTTTTGTGGGTTTATTTAGGGTCAATGTTAATATCTCATGCTTTAGAAGTAAAAAAGCCGCATCAGGAGCGGCTTTTAAGACAATTTAAAGATGAACTAAACTGCTTATAACTTTTGTTTTTCAACAAACTCATTTAAAACACCTTCCAGGTTTGGTAAACCGATTTCTTGCAAATCGTAATACACACGGGTATTTGGTTTGTTGATTTTAACAATACGATTCAAGTCGATTGGTGTTCCGATCACAACTGAATCGCATTCGGTGTTATTAATCGTGGTTTCGAGGTCTCTGAGTTGTTGTTCGCCATAACCCATAGCAGGAAGCAAAGTTCCGATATTGGGATAAATCTGGAAAGTTTCGGCAAGTTTACCAACGAGGAACGGACGCGGGTCAACCATTTCAGCAGCACCAAATTTTTGAGCGGCTACGGTACCAGCACCTATTTTCATTTCACCATGGGTGAGGGTTGGGCCATCTTCTACGATCAATACTTTTTTGCCTCTGATAAGCTCAGGTTTATCCACTTTTATTGGCGATGCACCATCAACAACAATTGCTTTTGGGTTTACCTTAGCAATGTTTTCACGAACGATCTGAATCGCCTCTGGTCCGGCACTGTCCATTTTATTTATTACCACAACATCAGCCATACGCAGGGTAACTTCACCCGGATAATAGCTTAATTCGTGGCCTGGACGGTGTGGATCAACTACGGTAATATTCAAATCTGGTTTGTAGAATGGGAAGTCGTTATTGCCACCGTCCCAAAGGATTACATCGCAGCCATCAGGATCATTTTCGGCGGCGCGAAGAATGGCTTCATAATCAACGCCAGCATAAATAACATTTCCACGAACCACATGTGGTTCATATTCTTCCATTTCCTCTACGGTGCATTTATGTTTGGCCAGATCTTCGACAGTTGCAAAACGCTGAACTTTTTGAGCTACCAAATCACCATATGGCATAGGGTGACGAATTGCTACAACTTTCAGGCCTTTAGCCATTAAATATTCAATCACTTTGCGTGAGGTCTGGCTTTTTCCACATCCTGTTCTTACAGCACCAACTGCGATAACAGGTTTTGTGCTTTTCACCATGGTATCAGCTGGTCCGAGCAAAACAAAATTTGCACCTGCAGCATTCACAATAGCGCTGACCCCCATTACACGATTGTAAGGCACGTCGCTGTATGAAAATACACAATCGTCAACTTTGAAGTCTTTAATCAGTTTTGGAAGGTCTTCCTCAGCATAAATGGGAATTCCTTCGGGATATAAATCACCTGCTAACTCTTTTGGATATTTTCGTCCGTCGATGTCAGGGATTTGTGCTGCAGTAAAGGCAACTACATTATACAATTCATTTCCACGGTAATAGGTGTTGAAATTGTGAAAGTCTCTACCAGCTGCGCCGATAATGATCACATTTTTTTTCATAAAAGATTTATTTTGGTTAAAATTTCAGTGAAGTAGGCAACAAATTTAGAGGAAAATGTCTTAAAATCGAACACTTTTCATAAAAAAAATATTTGATAGATTTTTAAGTAACTTCTAATCAATTAAATAGATTGTTAAATAAATAACATTGTTAAGGATTTACCCAATCAATTCTATCTATAAATACCCCATGCAATTTCACTAATTTTGCACACTAAAATCTGATTTATGCTTGAGAGTAACCTGAAAGAGACACTTTTGAATATTTTTAAAAGAGATTATCAACTTGAAATCGATCCGGAACTAATTAGTTTTCAACAAACACGTGTCGAGTTTGAAGGTGATCTTACCCTGGTGGTTTTTCCTTTTTTAAAATTGATCAAGACGAATCCGGTCGTATTGGCCAACGAGCTTGGCACTGCTTTGATGAAACAAAGCCAGCTGATTAAATCTTATACTGTGATAAAAGGTTTTCTTAATCTTTCAATACAAGATGAATATTGGCTCAACTGGTTGAATAATAATTTGAAACGTACTGGTTTTGAGCAGTCTGTAATAGACAGTTCAGTGCCTATCGTTATTGAGTATTCATCCCCTAACACGAATAAACCTTTACATCTGGGGCATATTCGCAATAATTTGTTGGGATGGAGTGTTGCCGAAATTCTCAGAGCGAATGGTGGTAGTGTGGTGAAGGTGAATCTGGTGAACGATCGCGGGATACATATCTGCAAATCAATGCTTGCCTGGCAAAAGTTTGGTGAGGGAAAAACTCCTGAATCAACCGGAATTAAAGGAGATAAATTGGTAGGCGAGATGTATGTTGCTTTTGATAAAGCCTACAAAGCCGAGCAAAATGATTTGATGGCTAAAGGATATTCGTCTGAAGAAGCTGCTAAAAATGCACCACTTATTCTGGAAGCGCAACAAATGCTTCTGCAATGGGAAAATGGCGAGCAGGAAACCCGGAAATTATGGGAAACAATGAACAATTGGGTTTATTCAGGATTTGATTTGACTTACAGACGTTTAGGAATTGATTTTGATAAGATCTACTATGAATCAGAAACTTACCTTCTTGGTAAGCAAATTGTTATGGAAGGCCTTGCCAAGGCTGTGTTCTTCAAAAAGGATGATGGATCAATTTGGTGCGACTTATCGGATGAAGGCCTGGATGAAAAATTACTTTTGCGTGCTGACGGTACTTCAGTTTATATGACTCAGGATATTGGAACTGCACAACTTCGCTATGATGATTACAAAGCCACTAAACTAATTTATGTGGTGGGAAATGAGCAAAATTATCATTTTGATGTTTTGCGTAGGATCCTCCTCCGACTTGGAAAAGCCTGGGCAGATGGAATAGAACATCTTTCGTATGGGATGGTCGAATTGCCCGAAGGGAAAATGAAGTCGCGCGAAGGTACGGTTGTGGACGCGGATGACCTGATGGATGAGATGGTGCATACGGCACAAAAAATGTCGGAAGAGCTTGGCAAGGGGGCTGATTTACCTCACAAAGCAGCCGAACAATTGTATAATGACATTGGTTTGGCTGCCTTAAAATACTATATGTTGCGTGTTGACCCCAGGAAAACAATGACGTTCAACCCTGCTGAATCTATTGATTTTAATGGCAATACAGGGCCTTTTGTGCAATACACACACGCCAGGATAAAATCGGTTTTGCGGAAAGCAGTTGACAATCAGCTAAGTTGGCAATCAAATACAAGCCTGTCAGTTGAACTGATGCCAAAAGAAAAGGCTGTGCTCACCCTTTTGCATAATTGGAACGAGATACTCAAACAGGCTGCCATTAATAGAAGTCCGGCCTTGATAGCTAATTTTCTTTATGACGTAGCTAAATCATATAATCAATTTTATCAGGATAATCCAATACTAAGGGAATCAGATGCTGACAGAAGGTGTTTGCGCTTACAAATCAGTGATTTAACAGCTAGAATGCTGAATTATGCTGCCGGATTATTAGGAATCAGGATGCCGGAAAAGATGTAAAATTGCGGGATAGTGTATTAGAATATGGTAATTTTCATAATAAATAGTTAAATTCTGATTATTAATTTAAAGGGTATTTACGTTTCGTATAATTTGGTCGTATTATTCTGTCTTTAATTTTTGCTACATTGTCTTTCAGTCCGTGTGTCGGAGAGGGAAGGGCTTGAAGGCTCTTTTGGCATTTTGGGATTGCGGGCAAGCCTTGTGGGAATGCCAAATGTGCCTGAAAGCGAAGGGAAGGTGCGTGTCGGCTTTCTAATGATGTGAACATGTATATCTTGTACATTCGCATTGATAACCTGCTCTTTTTAATGCTCTGTCTTTAGTTTCCTGACTAAATGGTTCAGGCGATTTTCCTGGTGTTCCATAAGTACTTGTGTTTGCATGACAATCTGAACACAAAACTTCAGCATTGTCTAAGCCATTTCCGCCATCTCTTCTTTTATGATGGACTTCTAAGTTTCTGGTTCTTGTACAACGTGATTATAGGATATAAGTTGATAATAAACTGTTTATTTCAGAATCTCTTTAATTTTTTCTTCCTCTTTTCCTTGCTCAATCAAATAGCATTCAACTTTGTCATTAATCACATATTCTTCAAATGGAATTTGTGTCTGATATGCTTTAATGTTTTTGAGCTGTTTCTGCACGGTCATTACATCAAGTACTTTCTTTTTATAGGTCGTGTCAATGTTTCCAAGTAGATGCTCTCCTTTACTTTCAATGATGTAAACCAATTCCAAATGATTATCGGCTGTCTTTTTTGCAGCAACAAAATCTGGTCTTATTTTATTTTGTTGCCAACCTTGTATTGAGTACCATTTTCGGTTTACTTTATTTCTGAACCACCAAAGAATTTTTTCCTGTTTGTCAAGTAAATCTCCAACTTTTCTTTCAAGCGTATTCATTGCTGTTACCTCCACATCATCGAAAAGATAGTATTTGTAAGTGCTTGGAATTGGGCTTACTGTAATTACATCCTCTTTTGGAACTTTGAAACCGACCGTATCATCATCAGATACTGCGAGAACAAGATTTTGGGCTTTCAATTCTTCCAAAAATATTTCTTCTTCCTGCTTTGTTTTTTCTTCCTGAACCTTTTTACATAGCTGAGAAACAATGAAACTGTAATGTTCTTTAAGTTTTTCTTTTCCAATCTTTTCTTCAATTTGTGATAAGTATTTCGTTCCGATAATCCTTGCCAAAAAAGGATTTTCAATTAATTCATTCAATCTGCGTGTTAAGTAGTCAATATTTATTTCTGCTTTTCCGTTTGATTGGCTTTGTTCTTCAACAAATGATGCTTTACTCGAATCATCAAGTGTAATGGCAAATGCTTTTCTTTCTTTTGTTTCGTTGCTTAATGAATTTTCAAGTTTTGTCAGAAATTCATCATTCAATTCCAGTTTTGTAAAATCAACTTTTGGTTTGATGTCGCTTTCGTAATTAAATCGTCTTTTTGAACCGTTTTTATCAACCATTAGCCATACAGGCAAATAAAAAGAATTCTGAAATTTCTCGCTGAACTCTTTTTTTATCTTTACTGTTTTGGTGGCATTTATCGCTTCATTATCACGGAATTTTAATTTTGTAACCAAGTCCTCAAGTCCTTCATTTTTGAATCCGGTTGAAACCCTGTCTAAAATTTCACGTGTATCGCCTTTTGTGTAATAAACATAGCTTTCGTCCAATTCTTTTACTCCTGATTTTCTTGCAAAAGGCTGACGTAAAATTCTGCCGACTAATTGGGTAACTCCTGTATTTGAATTTACATTTGGAATAATACCCAGTATGTAGGCAAAAGAAAAATCCCAACCTTCCCGCAATGCTTCTTTAGTAATAATAAAGCGGACTGGACAATCTTGTGAAAACAGGTTTACATCTTCAATATCATTTTGCGAACTTGTTTTAATTGCAATTTCATCAGGGTTTACTTCAAGACTTACCAAATATTCTTTTACGTCAAGACTGTGAACCCTTCCTTTCCCTCTTTGGTCTTTTCCTGTTGCTTCAACTTGTAATAATGCCGTTGGACGAATGTAAACTCCTGTATCTTTCTGATATTGTTTTGCTGTATCTTCTAATTTTTCCCGATGCTCTTTTATTTCCTTTACCATCGCTTTCCAGTCGTTTTCCTGTTTGCTGATGGGTGGCAGAATGTGCATATCGAGTTTTACCATTTCTTCCTCTTTGAGTTCAAGCCCGGTAATGGTAACCAAAACATTCATTTCGGCTTTGGGAGTAGCGGAAAATCCAAGAACAAATTCAGGATTTAAGCTGTCAATGGTTTTTCGGGCATTTTCTGAAAATACTTTGTGAATTTCGTCAATTATGATGAAAGGTTTTGAAATACGGATTGCGTTTCCAAGACTTGTCATTATCAATGGCTGCTCTGTGCCAAGGGGTGAAATAAAATCAATGTTTGGAACTTGCTTTAAAAGTTGTTCGTGTAAGTCGTAACGATTATCGGCAGGGAAAAAACTGTCATAACCGCCACTGTCCTGAAAAACTTTCAACGCTTCTTTTCCATTGGTGCGACTTATTGACTGAATCATTACAAACAGTACAACCAAATTTTCTTCAATATCACTGGTTGTTAATCGTTGTCCTTTTTCCAAGATAATAGTTCGGTTTCCACTGCATTGGTCTAATAACTGACGTAATGGATTGCCTTTATCCCTGATTTTTTGAACGGTCTGGCTATATATTGTTTCACTCGGAACTATCCAAACTACAAGCCCTGTTCGTTTTTGAGCAAAAAGGTTTTGATATTCACGGATTGATTCAACGGCAAGCAATGTTTTTCCGCCACCTGTCGGCACTTTAATAATCATTCGTGGATAACTGTTTCCCAGGCCGTTTGTACAACGGTCTTTATATTCCAAACCACTTGTTTGAAAAGTTGTTTGCACCCAATTTAACGTATGACGCATATTTTCGGGTAACGCCTGTTTTGCAATGTCAAATGATGTTTTGGTATCACGGGCAGTTTGCAAAAACTGCTTGAGTCCATTTACAACTTTTATTTGATATTTCTTTAGATACATATTTTATACTTTTTAATGGCACACGGATAACGCGGATTTGACGGATTTACGCCGATTTTATCCGTGAATATCTGTTGCATCCGTGTCATCTGTGTTCTATTTCTTCCTATCATTCGTAAATATTTTTCTTTTAAATTCAGGTTTTTTACCAAAATTTAACAACAATCCTATTTCCTTATCAGTAGCTTTTAAATAGTTTATTAATTGTAACTCGTGTTCTTCTATTAAAAATTCGGCAGCTTTTAATTCAATAATAATGGTATCTTCTACGATTATGTCAGCAAAATATTCTCCTACGAGTTCATCATCATAATAAACTTTTATTGGTTTCTGTTTTTCGGCTCTTATACCTTGTTTATTTAATTCAATCATAAGAGAATTCTCATATACCTTTTCAAGAAAGCCATAGCCAAGCGTGTTATATACTGTATAATAACAATTTATTATTTTATTGGTTAATTCTTTGTGTAATAATTCGTTCATACTATATTTATTTAATGGCACACGGATAACGCAGATTTGACGGATTTACGCCGATTTTATCCGTGAATATCTGTTGCATCCGTGTCATCTGTGTTCTATTCATTGGTTTCTTTGAAATAAATTATAAGGAATACCAACGTATTCAATTTGATTGTCGATTAAATATTCTTCGTCCAGAAAGCATGATGGAGCGTACACAATACGTCTTTTGCCGGGTTGCTGTTCTTTAATTTTTTCGGCAAGTGTTAAATTTAATGCAAGTCGGGTGAGTGTTTCATAATCTTGTTTGTAAACCAGATAAATGGCCTGTTTGCCAAATTCCCCAACATAAAACTCTGCCTCGTTTATTTTGTCTTCGGCTGCCAGATTCTCTCCTGTACATAAGTAATAAACATATTTTGCAAATTGATTGTAGGTTGGCAACTGTCCCTCAAGCATTGTCTCTGCATCAAGCGGAATGCCGAGGCGGTAGTATTTAAAACCCAAATCATAACCGTATTTATCAATAGCCCGTTTTACCCTTTCCCTAGTTATATCTTTGCAAATGTTTTTGTCAGGTTCGGATTCGGAATTTTCAAGCATTTGAATAAGAATAAATGAAAGATTAAGTGCATCTTCATTGTTTAAATCTAAAACTGAATGGCCAGTTGTGCCCGTTCCGGCATATGAATCTAATACAATAGAATTATCGTCTAAAAACACAGATGACTTTACCAAATAATTAATTAGCCTATATGGTTTTGAATAATCAAATATTCTTTCTTCTCCAAATAATTCTTGTAAGTTTTCATAAGCATCATCTGTAGTTGCTTTATACTCTCTTCCGTCAAAAAATGAAGGTAAACCTTTGTGATGTTCCTCATCATAAGCCCTAAAAACACGTGGTTGAAAATTCTTTGTATTAATAACTACTTGAGTTCCCTTTTTAAGTTCATCTTGCAACATTTGTTGTGTCCAAACGAATGGGCCGTTAAGTTCAAAATCATTTGTAATAATATTATCTTTTATAATGACTTCGGTTAAAAGCTCAACTGAACTACTACCATTACCATATTTACCAGGTTTATAATTACCGTCAGGTAATTTTGTTCTGACAGTATTACCAATAAATTTAAGGGGTTTAATAGAGTTTGTTCTTTTTACAATTGGCTGTGATTCTGATTCATCAGGTCTTCCACCAAAAAGCGGTATTGAATAATCTGCTTTTTTATAAACTACGATATATTCAGTTAGGCTAATCATTTCTTTAGACAAGAAACTCCCTTTTCGTTTTTTGTACCATGTAATTATGCCAACTTGCTTATCCTCACCAAATATTTCATCCATCAAAGAGATTAAGCGAGGTAATTCGTTTTCATCAATACAAATGAAAATCGCACCATCATCACTCATCAAATCTTTTATAATTTTTAGTCTTGGAGCCATCATGCAAAGCCATTTATCATGCTTTGTTAAATCATCCTTTCCGACTATTTTACCAAACCAATCGTTTATTAAGGGACTATTTACTTTATCATTATATGCCCAACCTTCTTCACCTGTATTATAAGGCGGGTCTATACACACACATTTAATTTTACCTGTAAATTGTGGTAAAAGTGCTTTTAAAGCAATAAGGTTGTCGCCTTCGATAATCATGTTGCCGTTAGCTTTTTCGGGTTGGTAATGCAATTCGGGCACTTCGTCTAATGTATGAAACGGAACAGCCAAATGGTGGTTCCAGATGATGTTTTTCCCCTTGAATTGGAGTGTTGGCATATTTAATTTTTTAATGTTTTTGCAATATCGTCAGTTACACCTGTAAGCACAGTAAAATTCATCCTTCCGTCTCGCTCAAAAGAGATTTGAAAGTCGGTAATAAAATCGTTGTATTGCCCAAACTGTTTACATTTAATTTGTATGTACTCATCGAGCAATTTTCTTTCGTCGCTGTTTTCTTTGCTTTTAAATGCCTTCATTGCATCTTTCAGCTTGTCTTCGCCCAACGTTTGCTTAATAATTCCGCAATTCCATGCTACAACGCCCATTGATATAATCCCCCTTGCATCCTCTTCATCCTGTGCGGTAAATAAAACAGGCTTTATCATTTCGAGCAAAACGGTTGATATTTTTTCTTTTCTGCCAAGCAATGACCTGTCAATAATCTTCATGTTTTCTTTCTCTGCTTTTTTAAGCAGCATTTGCTGGTCTTTGAGCAAATTATCATTGAAAAGGGTTTGTTTTTCCCTTTCTTTTTTTCTTTTACGAAGAAGCTTTGTCCGTTTTATATTATCAGATTTAGACATTTTTCTGTTTCTTATATTTCATTTGTTTCTCAGCTACCTTCAGTGCTTCAAGCCCAAAATCTTCGTCTTCAAGTTCATAAAGTACTTTTTCACTCAAAAAGTCAATAACCAGTTGGTCCGAATTAGCTTTATAAAGGTCGGCTAATTTCAAAACCAGTTCTTTTGAGAATTTTCTCTCTCCACGTTCCATTTTGCTCAATACCGCCACATCAATATCTACTTGCATTGCGGCCTTTCGCAAGGACAAACCTGCCTGTTCCCGCAATTCTCTTAATTTCAGTCCTAGTGTTGACATCTTTAGTGTTGACTTATTTTGTCAAAGGTAATGCAATTTTTACCTATTGGGTTCTGAAAATTTCAATTATTTATCAACAGTTTGTTATCAACGGGCGGGTCGGCAAAAAAAGCATGTGTGTGGCTGCGAGGGGAGAGGGTTGCAGGGAAGGGCAGTAAAACAGGATTTCTTCGCCAAAGTTTTCCTGATGACACTTTGTGCAGCTTATGCACACCCAATTGAAGAAAAGGTTGTTGCAGAATACCGTGAAGAAAAAGACCATAAACATGCACAAAAAATCAACCGCACCAATGCTTTGTCCATGACTCAAGACATTTTAATAGGAGTGGTGATAAAACAGAAGTATAAACAAGCTTTGGAGGCTTTTGATAAAATAGTGGCGAGCACCCGCGAAATTGTCCGCCCAGGCCGAAGTTTTGAACGAAGAAAACGACCAAAAAAGACTTACTCAATGAACTACAAACGATTATGATGAATTCTTAACTAAACGACATTGAATAATGATTAATGAGTCGAAAGTACAAATTCCATAATCCTGATGGCACTTACTTTGTCACCTTTGCAGTGCAAGGATGGGTGGACGTTTTCACAAGAAATCAGTATAAAGACATTCTTATTGAGAACCAGACTCATTGCATTCACCATAAAGAGCTTGAGATTTTCTCCTGGTGCATTATGACAAACCATGTCCACTTATTGGGCAGAGCAAACGGACAAGAATCATTTTCAGATATATTAATGGACTTTAAAAAGTTTACCAGTAAGGCAGTAACAAAGGCTATTCAAGAAAATGAGAAGGAAAGCAGAAAAGAGTGGTTGCTTGAACAATTTACAACAGATCAAGGATATCGTTTCTGGCGATCTGATAACAAGCCAATCGAAGTATGGAGCAATAAAGTCATGCAAGAAAAGTTAAACTACATTCATTATAATCTGGTAGAAGAAGGGATTGTCTTCAGGCCAGAAGACTATGTTTACAGCAGTGCAGTCAACTATTCAGGACAAAATGGTTTGCTTGAAATAACATTATTGAGTTGAATGATATGTATATGTTTGAAATTAGGTATGGCACGGATTGCACTTCGGCAGGGTCAGTGCCCAGGCAAATCCGCACCAGTGGGCTGACTGTGCTGACGGTCACCTTTTTGTTTGAATCAGAAATGCAACTCTGATTATAACCTTTTAAAAGAAAGCTAAATAGGAAAAGACCTGACTGCCCGCTGTTTTAAAAACTCAGAGAGTCCAATTTTTTCGATGAAGAGTTTAACATTAAAGGTAATGAATTAGAAACTAAAATTCTGAATTGATCTTTTTTACCTTCTCCATAACTGATTTTTCCAATTCGGATTTATAGGCAATGACTTTTTGTTGAATAGTCGGGTCGCCGGCCGATACAATCTGCGCAGCAAGAATTCCGGCATTTTTAGCACCATTTAACGCAACTGTGGCAACCGGAACTCCACCTGGCATTTGTAAGATGGATAACACAGAATCCCAGCCATCGATAGAATTGGACGATTTAACCGGAACGCCAATAACCGGAAGAGGCGAAATGGCCGCTACCATGCCGGGCAAATGAGCAGCCCCTCCGGCTCCCGCAATAATCACCTTGATGCCTCTACGGTGTGCATTTTTGGCAAAATCAAACATCCTTTCCGGTGTGCGATGTGCCGAAACAATAGTTAACTCGAATTTAATTTCAAAATATTCAAGCATCTTGGCTGCTTCCTGCATCACCGGAAGATCCGAATCTGATCCCATTATAATGCTTACTAATGGTTTTGTCATGATACAATTTTTATGATATTCTTTACTTGATTGGCTTTGTCGATGACATCTTGCCTGTCGTTACCCAAAATAGTGATGTGACCCATTTTACGAAAAGGTTTGGTGATTTTTTTTCCATACAAATGTACTTTAACTCCGGCAATTTGCAAAGCCTGATGCAGGCCATGATATTTTGCAATTCCTTCGTATCCAGGCTCTCCAAGCAAGTTAAGCATGATTGCCGGCTTTTTTAATTCCATACTTCCAAGTGGAAGCCCTAAAATTGCCCTTAACAATTGCTCAAATTGTGAAGTCACTACACTTTCAATCGTATGGTGTCCGCTGTTGTGGGGACGTGGAGCTACTTCATTAATCCAAATTTCATCGTTTTCGTCCACAAACATCTCTATTGCCAGCAGCCCTGTCATATCCCAGGCACTGATCAGATCATCGGCCAGCTTACCGGCGTTTGTGGAGATGCTTTGCGAAATGTCGGCCGGACAAATTAATTTCTCAACCAGATTAGCCTCTGGATTAAACTCCATTTCTACTGCCGGAAAATGACTTACCTCGCCTGAAGAACTTCGGGCAGCAATGATTGCAATTTCTTTTTTAATTTTAATCTTTTTTTCGATAACCGAGGGAGAATCAATCAGTTTAGTAAAGTCTGAGGCGTCGTTAACAACAATTACACCACGCCCATCGTAGCCACCCTGACGAACTTTTTGCACAAAAGGAACACTAAGTTCTGCTTGTTGAATGGCTTTTATGATTTCTGACTTATTTTTAAAAAGCTTAAAATCAGCGGTTGGAATTTGATGGTTCTCAAAAAAAAGTTTTTGTAATCCTTTATCCTGTATCGTCTCAAGTATTTCAGGGTCAGGCAATATGATTTTTCCTTCCGATTTTAATTTTTTAAGGGCTTCAACATTGATGCTCTCAATTTCATAGGTGATCATATCTACTTCTTGCCCAAATCGGTAAACATCCTCATAATTGGTGTGACTGCCTTTAAAGAACTTTGTGCAATTGTGAGCGGCCGGACATTCAGGATCAGCGTCCATAACGTAAGTTTTTATGTCCCAATTACTTGCTGCTAAAACAAGCATTTTGGCTAATTGTCCGCCGGCAGTAATGCCCAATCGAAGGGAGGAGATGTTACTCAAATCAATCATAGTGCAGAATATATTCAATCGTTTTTCGAAAGCAAAGCTAAAACAAATGATTGATTAAGAGTGAGAGTAATTTGTTGATAACTATTTGGTGTAAAACTAAGCTATATAGTTTTAAATCACTCATTATCAATTTTATTTCTTACCAAAATAAGACAATTTTCGCCTTTATGATGCTGATGGTAAAGTGATGTATCTGCAATATCTCCATCATCGAGGCAGGAAATACCCGTATTCGTGTTTTTAAATCCGGGCAAGGGAATTACAATCGATTTGATGTTTAGCGTATCAGCACGTTTGAATAACTCATCCTCCGCAAAGGCGTGTCCCTGCGCTACTTCTTTGTATTCAAAAGCTTTGAAACTAGCCAGAGGATATTTGTCTAATGCATTGAATACCATATTGTAAGGAACAAGAATCAAGCTTTGCTTGTCAGGGATATTTGAGAATATATCTTCCGTGATCTTTAGATGTGGAGAGTTTTTATTAATGATATCAACAAATTTAATGCTTACAGTCATTATTTGTAAAATCAATAAAATGGTGAATAAGATTTTTAGTTGGAATTTTTTTTCGCGAATCAAATTGACCAACCCATAGGAAATGATAAGCGACATGTAGGGGAACAAATAAATGAGAAAGCGTTCGGCAATTTGTGATCCAAGGACATTGAGTGTTAGAATAAGTGTAATGGTGTAAATTATTAAATTCGGATGAATCTTAAAAAGTCGTTTAAAATTAAATACCAATACCAGAATAAAAAAAGAGGAAATACCCCATACTTTTGGACTCCAGAAGAATCGTTGATGCTCCTGACTTAGTTTTATGATTACATTTTTAACAAGTTCGATAAGGCTTCCCGATAGGTAGTTTGTCGCGTTATTATCTGGCCAGTTTTTTATTTGATAGAGCCAGGTTTCGAGATGTCCTTACTGCCAAAGATCTGCAAAATATAGGATGGAGGTAAAAAAACCGGCAATACTGAACCACACAAATGATTTCCATTGCCTTTAATAAATTAACAACACAGCCCCGGCCACCAGAAAAATTAATCCGTTTAGATGAGTCAGAAATGCCAGCCCTGCCATAAAACCAGCCAATACTACATTTTTTACGGTTAGGTTGCTGTTTCTGCTTTGGTCAAGCTTAACAAATGAGATAAATCCAAAAAACATCACCCAGATTTCCGGCCTGAAAGTAAAGGCATAGAGAACAATTAACGGATTGACTATCAGAAAAAATAGTGCGATTAGAACTTGTTGATTTAGGGTTTTAGTGTTTAGCAATTGCATGGAATACTGCGTGAATACCAATAGAAATAAAACGTATAAAATCAGAGTGAATGTGCGGAGTGGGGTAACTGACCACCCAAAAATCTTAATGAGACCTGCCCCGACGAGTATATTAAGTTTATGATAAGAAAAAAGCCGGACATCACATCCCAGAAAATCAATCAGACTTACTGTTTTTACAACCCCATCCTTAGCTAACCAGTAGGCTTGTTCGCTGAAAAAGGCATCATCTATATAGATAAACCTGTTCCACATCGAAAACAGGAATACTATTAATGTCGCTAGTATCAATGCTTTCATGGTTTGTTTACTGTATAAAAAACTATAAATGCGATTTATCATAATAATCTTATATTGAGTTATTTACGATTTCGATTTATTTGAAGAATTGATCTCACCAGTAAAAAAATTTCATCTCATTTTTTTCTGAAAAGAATCATTTGATCCTTCTAATTAAAAATTTATCCGGTTTACGTAGCAAGTAATAACAAAAAGTAAAAGTAGAAATTATTGAAACAGATTGCGACAAGAGCGCGTTTAGTGCCATATAATTCGTGTTTGATTCATGGATTATGTGAGACAGCGGTTTATGATAATTAGCTTAATTTTGCTGGTTCTAAAAAACAAACCAATTTATTAGGATTACATTTGAATGACAACAAATTTAATTTATGGAATATAATTTTGACAAGCTTATTGAAAGAGCAAACACGGCAAGTGTTAAGTATGATCTACGTAAACAGATTTTTGGTCATCCTGATGTGCTTCCAATGTGGGTGGCAGATATGGATTTTGAAACGCCCGAATTTATCAGGCAAGCTGTAATAGACAGAGCACAGCATCCCATTTATGGATACACCTTCAGGCCGGAATCGTATTATGAGTCTATAATTAACTGGCTTCAAAAAAGGCATAACTGGAAAGTGGAGAAGGATTGGATTTTGTTTAGCCCGGGAGTTGTTCCGGCATTGAACTTTGCTGTTTTGGCACTTACCAATCCGGGCGATGAAATTATTGTACAACCTCCTGTGTATTTTCCATTCTTTTCTGCCGTACAGGAGAATAACCGCCAATTAATATATAATCAACTGATTAGAGAAGGTGATCAATATCAGATTAATTTTGAACAGCTCGAAAAGCAAGCCCAAACAGCCCGAATGTTGATCTTATGTAACCCGCATAATCCGGTAGGACGATCCTGGACCAGGCAGGAACTTACCGAGCTGGGAAAGATTTGTTTGAAGCATAATTTGTTGGTGATTTCAGACGAAATCCATGCCGACCTGGTACTTCCCGGACACAAGCATCAGGTGTTTGCTGAGGTTTTTCCTGAATTAAGCGCAAATATTATCACCATGCATGCGGCAAGCAAAACCTTTAATCTTGCAGGCTTGGCGTCCTCATCGGTTATTATCAGCGATTCGGCATTGCGCGAACAATACAAATCATTTATCTCGCGGCTACATATTGAAATGGGAAATCTTTTCGGAATGGTAGCCACTCAAACGGCTTTAGAAAAAGGGGAACAATGGTTGGGTCAGGTTTTGGATTATATCTTTGACAATATTGTTTATGTTACTGATTTTCTGGCTGATCAACTACCAAAAGTAAAATTGATAAAACCTGAAGCAACCTATATGATCTGGCTCGATTTTTCAGCTTTTCAACTGCCAGACGATGAATTGAAATCTTTTCTGATCAATGAGGCAAAACTTGGATTGAATAGCGGAATTGATTTTGGTCCCGGTGGCGAAGGTTTTATGAGAATCAATGTAGCTTGCCCAAGGTCGCTCCTCCAGCAAGGACTAGAAAGAATGAGAGACGCATTTACACAACTTTCTCACGGAAATGACGTATAAAGTATAGTGTAAAAATCTTTTGTTTTTGAAAAGAATCATTTTTATATTTTTATTTTCCCTGTCCTTTTGTTTGTCGTTCCCTCTAAAAGGTAACGGACAAGGCAAAGAGACTGGTATGTTGAAGCTTCGGACTGGCTATGGCATTCCTGTAATGTCATTCGGTAAATTCACCGGAAATTTGGATTACAGTAGTTTTGTTACGGTGGGAGCACATTATGGCCTGGAAGGTTTTTATTTTTATAGTGAGAATGTCGGATTTGGTGGTTTACTTTCATACAATAGGAACACAATAGATGCACAACGATTTACTGGCGCATACATCAACTCCAATTTTATTTATGATACTGCATTTGTAAACGTAAATCCGTTCAGAACGGTTATAGGATTGGTGGGTTTTTGTTTTGACTTACCATTGAATGATTATGCAGCCTTTACGTTCAAAATGATGGCAGGTGCTTTAACTGTAACAAAACCAGCTGGTATCGTAAGGGTACAGACGGAAGATGGCGATGAATTGATTTTCAGAGAAACAAAAGATACTAGAGCTAAATTCACTATATTTACGGCTGCCGGGATGAGATTCAGTCCTTTGCCTGACTGGAGTATTACAATGGAGGTCGAATATATTGGAGCTCAATTTGATTTTTCATACAAAATGAACGAGGCAACTGTTAATAGAACTAATCATGTTCAATTGTTGATGTTGAATTTTGGAATAGCGTATTTTATTGAATAATAAGCTTATGCGTGTACTTAAATTTTTTGGATTTGTCTTGCTGTTTTTTCTGATTGTCGCTTTGTTGTTGCCTTTGATTATGCATGATGAAGTAGAAACAACACAATCAATTGAAATAAAAACCAGCTCCATGCTTGTGTTTCGGCAGGTAAATGATTTAAACAATTGGAAGAAATGGAGTCCTTTTAAGCTGGATGATCCCGGGATGACACTTAACTATAAAGGAGCCAAATTAGGCGAAGGTGCTGAACTCTACTGGACAAGTAAGGGTAGCGGTGAGGGAAGTCTGAAAATTGTGAAAAGCGAACCTTACAGCCTGATTCAAAGTGTATTAGACTTTGGTAATCACGGACTTGCAACAGATGAATGGACTTTTCAGGAAACGGAAAACGGAGTAGTGGTCAGTTGGTCTCTAAAACTGAGGGAGCTAAGTTATCCTTTTGGTAAGTATTTTGGGTTTTTTGTTGATGGCTTATTTAATCCACTGCAAACTCAAGGATTAAACAATTTAAAAACTTTGTGTGAGCAAGCTGATAGCGAAATTAATGTGAACAGAGAAAAGAAAAAAGCAAGGTATATACTTGGGGTTTGTGATACATTACCTTTTAACGCACGTCACGAATTTTTGAAGCAAAATGAACAAGCTCTGTCGAATTATTTTAAAAGCCTGCGTTACAAACCCGACGGAGATGCCTTGCTGGTTTTACAAGCCTTTGTAAATGACACTTATATCAGCTGTTATGGTTTTCCAATCCTGGATGAAGTTAAGGAATCGGGTCGTTTTAACATCATCGAAATTCCGGATTGTGAACAAATTTCTGCTGAAATGAATTGGAGTGAAACGGCAGTTGACGAAATGCATCAGACCTTAAAACTATTTCTGCTCGAAAACAACCTCAAAGTTCGGTATATCACTGAGGAGGTATCTACTGAAACTGAAAATAAGGTAATCAGGATTTCTTACTGTATTTGAGATTAAACAGGTATTTATTGTCATTGAACAATGAAGCCAGGCAGCTGTTTAGCTTAGGATAATCAAAAAGTATGCAGGAGGAAAAACCGGAAATCAAAAAAAGACTCAGTTGGGCAGGACTACGACGTTTGTTGTCGCTGTTGAAGTTTATGTGGCCTAAACGTTGGGCTTTTTTTGGTGGCCTCGGAGCTTTGGCTGTTTCCAGTTTAGGAACACTGGCCTTTCCGATGCTGCTTGGCGATTTGCTTGATGCGGCTAATCCGGACGCCAGCCTGGCGAGAATTAATCAAATTGCACTGATTTTATTGATAATATTTGCGATAAATGCTGTTTTTTCCTATTTCAGGATTTATTTGTTTGCCATTGTAACTCAATTTATGCTGGCCCGTTTGAGGCAAACCACTTATGACCAGCTCATTCGGTTGCCTATGGCATTTTTCTCCGAACGCAGGGTAGGTGAACTTAATAGTAGAATTACAGCGGATATCGCTGTATTGCAGGAAACTTTCACTTTTACCATCGCGCAATTCATCCGGCAACTCATTATCATTATTGGAGGCACTAGTCTTTTAACGCTTATTTCATACAAACTCACATTGTTTATGCTGGCGTTTGTGCCGTTGGTTGCTGTTGGTGCCCGTATTTTCGGGAAGAAAGTTCGTAATTTGTCAAAAGATGCACAGTCGCAGCTTGCTACCTCCAATGTAATTGTTGAAGAAACCCTTCAGGGAATTAACAATGTAAAGGCATTTAACAACGAAAACTACGAAACTACCCGCTATTTCAATGCAACCAATGATGTGATTCAAATTGCCTTAAAAGGTGCAAAATGGCGTGCTCTTTTTATTTCTCTGATTGTTTTTAGCCTGTTTACCAGCATCGTAGGTGTTATCTGGTTTGGGGTTTACCTCGTAAATCAGGGGGCTGGGATCAGTTCAGGCGATTTATTCAAATTTATTTTATATACCTTATTTATAGGGGCATCCATATCGGGGATGGCCGACCTGTATTCGCAAGTACAAAAAGCCATCGGAGCCACTGATAGTTTACTCGATACTCTTGAAGAACCAACCGAATTGGAATTAAAAGGTGATTGCGTGGAAAAAACGCAGTTGCAAGGTAATGTCAGCTTTAATAATGTGTTTTTTTCTTATCCTTCACGCCCTGAACTTCAGGTGTTAAAAGGAATTAGTTTTGATGTAAAAACCGGACAGAAAGTTGCTTTGGTAGGGGCTTCAGGGGCTGGCAAAACAACAATTACAGCTTTACTTTTCAGGTTTTACGAACCCGATTCCGGCTCAATTTTATTGGATGGTATTCCTGCCAATCAGATCAACCTTAATTGTTTAAGAAGACAAATGGCGATCGTTCCGCAGGAAGTTTTGCTGTTTGGCGGAACCATTTATGAGAACATTGCTTACGGAAATACCGAGGCTGCTGAGAACGAAATAATTGAAGCCGCCCGAAAAGCTAATGCATTGGAATTTATCATGAGCTTTCCGCTTGGTTTCCAAACTGTTGTAGGCGAACGCGGTGTGCAACTTTCTGGTGGGCAAAAGCAAAGAATTGCTATTGCACGTGCCATTTTGCGTGATCCTAAGATTCTGGTTTTGGATGAAGCAACCAGTGCCCTGGATACGGCTTCTGAAAGTATGGTGCAGGCTGCATTAAACGAATTGATGAAAGGTCGTACGGCCATCATTATTGCGCATCGACTATCAACGATTCGTGAAGCCGACAGGATTTTGGTTATTGATCAGGGAAGGATTGTAGAATCAGGTTCGCACGAAGAACTGCTGGCACGTGATAATGGGAAGTATTTGGCACTTCAGCAGTTGGCTGTTTAATTAGCCAATTAACTGATAAAATTCATCTTCTGAAATTATGGGAATTCCCAGCTTTTCTGCTTTGTCTTTTTTAGCAGGTCCCATATTGTCACCTGCAATCAGATAATCTGTTTTTGCACTAAGCGAACTGACGTTTTTACCTCCATTAACCTCAATCATTTCCTTAAGTGACTCACGCGACACAGAAAAAACACCGCTTACAACAATTGATTTCCCTTTTAAAGGGCCGCCTGAATTAACCTTTGATTCTTGACTAAACTGTAAACCGGCCGTTTTCAATTGCTGAATCATATCCAGATGTCTTGGATTATTAAAATAATTTTGAACTGAAGCTGCAATTTTTTCACCTATTTCATCCACTGCTACCAGTGATTCATAGCTGGCTTCACGAAGCTGTTCAATGGATAAGAATGCATCGGCGAGTTTTTTAGCTACCGTTTCGCCAACAAACCTGATTCCCAATGCAAATAATACCCTGTGAAAGGGAACTTTTTTCGATTCTTCGAGACTTTTCAGTATATTTTCTGCTGTCTTTTCTTTAAAACTAACCTTGCGAATGATGGTGTTTCCCGGATTATTTTCATCGGGTGTTTCTATGGTTTTCTCTAGCCCGAACAGGTCGCTGTAAGAAAGTTTGTACAAATCAGCAGCATTTTTTATCAAGGCCTGATCAAAAAGCAAAGCAATTTTTCCTTCACCCAAACTTTCAATATTCATCGCCTTTCTGCTGATGAAATGTTCGATTTTACCTTTTATTTGTGGTGGACAGCCATCACTATTCGGACAATACCAGGCTGCTTCGCCTTCTGTCCGGATTAGTTTAGTCTGGCATTCCGGACAGTATTTAGTGAAATCAACGGAACGGCTGTCGGGTTTGCGCAAATTCAAATCAACTGCTGTTATCTTGGGAATTATTTCACCACCTTTTTCTACAGTGACGATATCATCATAATGCAGATCAAGTTGTGCGATGAAATCAGCATTGTGCAAACTGGCACGTTTCACGGTTGTGCCGGCAAGTAACACAGGTTCCAGATTAGCCACCGGTGTGACGGCTCCCGTGCGACCAACCTGAAAATCAACTCCCAGCAGTCTGGTTTTTGCCTCTTCGGCTTTGTATTTATAAGCTATTGCCCATCTTGGCGATTTGGCCGTAAAGCCCAATTGTTTTTGCTGATCGAAATTGTTTACTTTAATAACAATGCCATCAATGTCGAAAGGGAGTTCGTGCCGGGCTTTATCCCAATCATCAATAAATTCAAAAATTTCATCCTCCGTGCTGCAAAGTGCGATGTTATTCGAAATTCGGAAACCCCATTTCCTGGCCTCCTGAAGGCTTTCGTAATGAGTTTTAAATTTTAACGACACTTCATCGCTCATCAGATAATACAACCAGCAATCCAGGTTGCGTCGGGCTACTTCTGCCGAATCCTGAAGTTTTATCGTACCAGCAGCTGCATTGCGTGGATTTGCAAATAACTGTTGGTCCTCTTCTGCTCTGACAGCATTTAACCTTTCAAAACTTTTTCGCGGGTAGTAAATTTCTCCCCTGATATCGAAATCTTTTGGATAATCTCCTTTAATCCGAAGCGGTATACTGCGAATGGTTTTTACATTGGTTGTGATATCATCTCCTTTAGTTCCATCGCCTCTGGTCAATGCTTGTTTGAGTGTTCCATTTTCGTAATGCAAACTCACTGCCACGCCATCATATTTGAGCTCGCAAACAAATTCTACTTTGTTTCCTATGCTTTTTTTAACGCGGTTGATAAAGTCGGCAATTTCTGCACGACTGTATGAATTTCCCAGCGATAGCATGGGATAACGATGCGAATAAGATTGAAAATTTTTTGTGATATCGCCACCAACACGTTGTGAGGGGGAATCGGATGAAACTAATTCGGGAAATTGCTTTTCGAGATTGATAAGCTCTTCCATCAACATATCGTATTCATAATCTGATATTTGTGGTTGAGCTAAAACGTAGTATTGATAATTATGCTGATTGAGTTGCTCGCTGAGTTCGGCAATTCGTTTGCGGGCTAATTCAATGGTCATTTTAACAGCTTTTTATGAAATGTTCAATGTTTATGGGATTTGGGAATTCTGGCTTCATTGCGATACAGATGTATGGTTTCATTGGCGTTTATCGGATTTAGCCAATGAATCAACCGATCCAGGTTCCCGGGTTTAAAACTCTTTTCGTGCACCAATTGAGGCAGGTATTTTTTTACCGAATCAATCCTTGTTTCCAATTGTTTGTCCTGTACAAAAAACACAAAATCAGGTTGATGCTCTGCTTCCTTCCAGTTGTTTGTAACTGCCATTTCAACATAGGTGTTATCATCGAGCATGTATTCATATTTTGGCCAGTTGTGTCCGGTGTAAAACACTGGAGGGAACCGTAAAATATTACTGTTGATGTCTTCAAGAAAAAACTTCTTTGTTTGCGGATAATTCCTCAGATAACTCATTGATTCAACCCTGGCTTTCTTGCTGTACATTGGTGTTATGAGCATCAATAGGACGATGTTAATAAACCAGAAAAAAGTCCAGAAACCTTTCTCCATTCGGATGTTTTTTTTCCAGAATTTCGATTTTGAGATAAAATCATCCCAACCAATCATGCCTAACACAATAAACATGGGCACAATGGGAAAAATGAATCTTTCCTGTTTGTTGGGGAAAATCGAATGAAAAAACAGGAAAACAAAAACAGGGAGAAAAAGCAGGAAATGCCGTTTCCAGTCTTTTAGAAAGCCAAAGATCAACATCACACTCACAGGCGGAATCATCAAACCAAACAATACCAGCCCAAAATGATACCATGGTGCAGTGTGGTAATCATAGGCATGATTCAGGTTGTAGGTAACATAGGCTATTAATTCGGCAAAAGGCTTTTTCCAGATGTAAAAATCAATAAATCCCTGAAAAATAATGACCGAAATAAGAAAACCACCAGCTGTTGTTAGCATTCCTTTCCAGTTTTTCATCAGCAAAAGTGCTAAACCAATACCGCCGGTATAAAAAATTGTTTGGTATCTGACCGAAAATGCCAGGCCGAGAAAAAATCCTGCTACCAGAAATGAAGTTCGGTGATAGCCAGGTTCGTTTTTTTTACGAATCAATTCCTGCCTGAGGATAATCAAACTGCCATACATAAGAAATGGTACCGAAACCACCTCCACAAGGTTACGAACACTCAAAAAGGGCATAAACCAAAAAACAGCTAGCAGCAAGGCGACTTTGTAAGCGGTTTGTTTTTCAGTTAAAAGGCTGGCAATACGGTAGCCAAACGAAATCAC
>Ga0334884_1001410_pt1 | contig 35778 bp, 36 predicted proteins | sample GraSluR1_MG_7_FD_207215 | JGI IMG/M metagenome (GOLD analysis project Ga0334884, IMG submission 207215) | Sludge microbial communities from methane-producing bioreactor in Wageningen University, Netherlands - Granular Sludge_12_05 R1 | ecosystem: Engineered > Bioreactor > Anaerobic >... | reverse complement strand
CGAACCCGGAAGTTAAGCCTTTCAGCGCCGATTGTACTGCAGGCGGGAGCCTGTGGGAGACTAGGACGCTGCCGGACAAACAAAACTCCCCTTGAGGACTTCGGTCTTCAAGGGGAGTTTTTTGTGCCCTCTTTGTGCTCTCTTTTGTGCTCTCTGGGGGCTGTCATCCCTTTCCAGGGAGTCCGTCCCATTCCGGGGAGTCCGTCCCATTCCGGGGAGTCCGTCCCATTCCGGGGAGTCCGTCCCATTCCGGGGAGTCCGTCCCATTCCAGGGAGTCCGTCCCATTCCAGGGACTCGCCTTATGTCGTAGTCATCAGCCGCCGGTCGTATTCGAGGTCGGACCCTGCTGGCGCGAGGTGTCTTCGGCCTGAGCTGAAGCCGGTGCCTGAGCAGAGGTGGGCGGGGCGGATGCCTCGGTGGTGGTGCTGGTCGTGGCGGGGTTCGTCGTGCGGGTGGTTGCGGTGCCCGCCGGGCGGGGGGACGAGGTCTGCGTCGCCGCGGGGGACGAGGCTGACGGCAGCTGGGATGTCGTCGGCAAGCTGTCATCGGTGCTGTCGTCTGTTGGATCACTGCGCGATACTTGCTGCTGCAGCTGACCTGTGCCGGTCGACAGCGAGTGCCCGGAGAATGCTTGGATGGCGAAGATGACCCCGAAGGCCAGCACGAACGCGATCAGCGTGGTGACCACGGCGACGTGAATGCGGTGCCGGCGGGTTGCGCTATCAGCCTTCGTGCGCTGACCCTTTGCGGTGCTCTCGCCTTTGGCATGTGTCGCGTCCTTCGACGATTGCGCCGCAGTACCATGCCCGTTCGCAGCCAAGTGGTGGAGCTTTTCCTCGCCGGTACGGAGGGGACGTCGCAACAGTGGCAGTGTGATGCCGGCGACGATACTCACCACGAAGGCGCTCACCACGCTGCCGACCGCGCCCAAGGTGCCGCCCACCACCGCAGCGATCGCCGATGCCAGCCCGCCCGCAAGGATGTCCGAGACCCTGATGCCCCCTTCTTTCACCGCGGGGCGGCTGGTGTCAGTGTTGTCGGCCGAGTCGCTACTCGTCCCACTCGTGCGTGCCACTATCTCGACTCCTTCTGCCGATCAGAGGGGCGCTCCGAGGGGCACCACGCCGACCGGACCTGTTGGGACCTTCTGTCGCCCACAGTAATACCTTCACCTGAGCTGCTTGTGATGGGCCGGTTCGTCACAACAGCAGGTCTCGGTGCCGCCCGGCCGAGGCAGTCGGCGTCACCGGCTACCTCCTGGGGAACAAGCGCGCGATGTCCGGGATTGACCTGGCGAGGCCGACCCGGGCACATGCGGGGCATAATTGCACAGGGAGCTCTAACACTGGCAAGCAGAGGAGGACCGCATGGCACGCCCTCGGGCACGTCACCCGCATTCAGGTGAGCAGCACATCGGCTCGGTCGACCAGCGACTCAACTGGCTGCGCGCCGGAGTCCTCGGCGCCAATGACGGAATCGTCTCCACCGCAGGGGTGGTCATCGGTGTTGCCGGCGCCACCAGCCAGCCATTGGCGATCGCGACGGCAGGCATCGCGGCGTTGGTCGCCGGGGCGTTCTCAATGGCGGGTGGCGAATACGTGTCGGTGAGCACGCAGCGCGACACAGAACGTGCGCTGCTGGCCAAAGAGCAGCAGGAACTGAACACCATGCCCGCCGCGGAGCTCCAAGAACTCACCGATATCTACATCGACAGAGGCGTCTCTCCCGATGTGGCAGCGTTGGTGGCCAAGGACCTGACCGCCCATAACGCTCTCCAGGCCCATGCCGATGCCGAGCTCGGGATCGACCCCGACGACCTCACCAATCCGTGGGCCGCGGCCATCTCGTCGCTGACCGCCTTCAGCCTCGGCGCGATGATCCCCCTCATCGCGATCGTGCTGCCCGTCAGTCACGCGGAGTGGATCTGCGTGGCCGCGGTCGTCATCGCGCTCGCCGTGACCGGCTGGGTCAGTGCCCGGCTGGGCGGCGCACCGGCGGGGCCGGCGTTACTGCGCAACATCGGCATGGGGCTGCTGACCATGGCTGTCACCTTCGGGGTGGGGCACCTTTTCGGCACCGCAGTCGGTATCTGATCGGACCGCCGAGCACATCCGGGCCGTCGCCGGCACTTTGACCAGCCCCCGAAAGCGGCCACGCTGGTCGAAAGAAACATGGCGGGAAGAGCACCGTAACACCCCTGTGATGAATGGCTCCTAGCATTCCAGTGGTTGGTGAGCCTTTTAACACCCCTGACTGAGGAAACCCAACCGGTGTCGATTGTCCATATCCGGGAGATCAAACATGGCCCCAACTGTTCGCAATAGGATCGCATTCCTAAGCATCATTTCGGCCTTGGTGTTCGCGGTCTGTGGACTCATTGCCGCTTCGCCTGCCCGCGCTGCCGCAGACACCATCCGGGTGACGGTCACTTATGAAGGTCAGCCCGTCCCAGGGGTGGACGTCGTGGTGAGCGGCACATCGGGGGATTCCTCGGGGACGACCGACGCAGCCGGTCGTATCGAACTCGAAGTGTCCGGAACGGGCCTGTACACGATCGCGGTGGATCCTGCCACCCTTCCCGAGGGAGTTCCGGCTCCGAGTGCGCCGCTGGAGTTCAACAAGATCTCATCCGGATCCTCGTTCGTGGTGTTGAAGCTCGGCGAGGACGCAACGACGGGATCATCGGCATCCAGTCCGTCCAGCTCAGCATCCTCGGCATCAGCCAGTCCCACACCGGGCGGCACCGATACATCTGGGACCGGCAATGGCGAGGCGACCACCCAGGACACCGGCTCCTTCGGACACCAGCTCGCGACCAAGGTGGTACGCGGGGTCATCTTCGGCCTCATACTTGCGCTCGCGGCCATCGGTGTCTCACTGATCTACGGCACGACCGGGCTCAACAACTTCGCACACGGCGAATTGGTCAGCTTCGGTGGCTTCGTCGCCTACGTCGCGATGACCTCGTCCGCGGGAATGAACGGTTGGGCGGCCATGCTGCTCGCGCTGATGGCCGGCGCCGGGTTCGGCTGGCTGCAGAATGCGACGATCTGGCATCCGTTGCGCAAGAAGCGTGTGGGTCTCATCCAGATCATGATTGTCTCCATCGGCCTATCCCTGTTGCTGCGCTATATCTACGCCTTCATCTTCGGCCCGAACCGCCTGGTGATGCCGCAATCGTTCGACGCCGTGGCCACCCCGTTCGGGGTGCCGGTGAGCTACTGGGGCCTTTGGGGTTCGGTGCTGTGCCTGGTGCTGTTGGCAGCCGTGGTTCTGATTCTTGAACGAACCCGTTTGGGGAAGTCGATTCGAGCAGTCGCCGACAACAAGATGCTGGCTGCTACTGCCGGCATCGCCGTCGAACGCGTAATCCTCATGGTGTGGATGGGTGGAGCCGCGCTTGCCGCCGTCTCGGGCGTGCTCGTGGCCTTCTACCAGACCCTGAGCTTCCAGGGTGGTGCGCAGATCCTCCTCCTGATCTTCGCTGCCGTAACGCTGGGTGGTTTGGGATCGGCCTACGGAGCCCTCGTCGGCGCACTCATCCTCAGCCTGTTCGTCGAACTGTCGACCTTCATCATCCCAACCTCGATGAAGAACGTCGCGGCGATGATCGTCATGATCGCAATCCTGCTGATCAGACCTAGCGGCATCCTAGGCAAGGCACAACGGGTCGGCTGAGGCCAGGAAGGAACGATGATGAACTGGAACTTCCTATGGGTGGCGCTCAGTGAACTGATCACACCCCAGACGGCAGCCTACGCACTGGCCGCACTGGGCCTGGCGGTTCACTTCGGCTACACGGGGCTGCTGAACTTCGGCCAGGCCGGCTTCATGGCGGTGGGTGGCTATGCCTTCGCCATGTGCGCCGTCACCTTCAACCAGCCGTTCTGGGTCTGTATCCTCGCTGCGGTCCTCGGCTCCGTGCTGCTGGCCCTCCTGCTCGGCGTCCCGACCCTGCGGCTGCGGGCCGACTACCTGTCGATCGTCACCATCGGTACTGCTGAGATCGTCCGGCTGGTCGTCCGATCGCCGGAAATGGGTACCTGGACCGGGGGATCAACCGGCATCAACCGGTCGGGCGCCAGCTTCTTCGCCATGAATCCGCTTCCGGACGACCTTTCGTGGACGCTGGGAACGATCCGCTACAACTCGGACGCAATCTGGGTGCGTCTGGTCGCCTGGACCGTGGTGGTGCTGGCCGGACTGTTCGTCTGGCAGATCATGCGCTCGCCTTGGGGTCGGGTCGTGACGGGCATCCGCGAGAACGAGGACGCGGTACGCGCGCTCGGCAAGAACGTATTCGCCTACAAGATGCAGGTGCTCGTGATCGGTGGAGTGCTGGCCGGGGTGGGCGCGATATTCGCGATCATGCCGACCTCGCTGCAGCCGGACAACTACGGAACGCAGACGACATTCTTCTTGTGGGCAATCCTGCTGCTCGGTGGCGCCGCCACAGTCCTCGGCCCGATCGTCGGGGCGATGATCTTTTGGGCGCTGCTGGCACTCACCGACGGCATTGTCGCGGCGGGCGTCTCAACAGGTGTCCTGCCGATCACCACGCTGCAGTCCGGTCAGATTCGCTACATGATGGTTGGTCTGGCGATCATGCTGCTCGTCATCTTCCGCCCCCAGGGGATTTTCGGACGCAAGTCGGAGGTTTTGTTCAATGGCTGACGATATTGCAGCTGAGCGCGCGTCCCTGGATGAGACCGCGATCGAGGAGTCCGCCGCCGACGCCTACCCGCTACCCGATCCGCTGTGGAAGGGTGACATCGGGCCGGGATGTGCGAAGGTCGATCCGATTCTCATCGCCGACAGCGTGCGCAAGACCTTCGGTGGCCTGGTGGCAGTCGATGTCGAGCACGTCGAGATCCCGCGCCACGCCATCACGGCACTCATCGGACCGAATGGCGCCGGCAAGACCACCTTCTTCAACCTGTTGACCGGCTTCGACAAGCCGGACAGCGGAAGCTGGGAGTTCGACGGCACTGACCTGGCCGGGGTCCCCGCGTGGAAGATCGCTCGCCGAGGGGAGGTCCGCACATTCCAGCTCACGAAGGCGTTCGGCGGACTCAGCGTGATCGACTCGATGAAGCTTGGCGCCCGTGACCAGCTCGGCGAAAGCTTCTGGGCCTGCCTCATCCCGCCCTTGTGGAGGGCGCAGGAACGCGGCATTGAGGAACGCGCCCTGGAGCTGCTCAAGCAGTTCAAGCTCTACGAGAAGCGCGACGACCTCGCCCTGTCGATGTCCGGCGGTCAGCGCAAGCTGCTCGAGATGGCTCGGGCGCTGATGTCGGCCCCCCAACTCGTCATGCTCGACGAACCGATGGCGGGCGTCAACCCCGCCCTCACACAGTCGCTGCTGGGGCACATCGTGCGCCTCAAGCAGCAAGGCATGACGGTCGTCTTCGTCGAGCACGACATGCACATGGTGCAGGCGATCGCAGACTGGGTGGTGGTGATGGCGGAGGGTCGTGTCGTCGCCGAGGGCAAGCCCACCGAAGTCATGAAGGACCCGGTCGTTGTGGACGCCTATCTGGGCGCCAACATGGATCGCGACCTCGGAGAGGTCGTCAAGGAGATCCGCGCCAGCTACGCCGCATCGCGGCCCGAAGGGGGATCCGCCCAGTGACCACCACTCCTCAGCCGGTCCTGAAGGTCGAGAACCTGGTCGCCGGCTACGTTCCCGAGGTCAACATTCTCAACGGCACGAACGCCTACGTCGGCAAGGGTGAGCTCGTAGGGATCATCGGACCCAACGGCGCAGGCAAGTCGACCCTGCTCAAAGCCATCTTCGGGCTGGTGACGATCCGATCTGGCTTCGTGACACTCAACGGAAAAGACATCACCGGGCTGCGGGCCAACCGGCTGGTCAGCAAGGGAGTCGGCTTCGTTCCGCAGACGGAGAACGTCTTCGAGAGTCTCACTATTGCCGAGAATCTCCAGATGGGCTGCTATCAGAACCCGAGCCTGTACCCGAGTCGCCTCGATTTCGTTGTCACGCTGTTCCCCGAACTCAAGAAGCGGCTCGGCCAGCGCGCTGGCTCGCTGTCCGGCGGGGAGCGTCAGATGGTGGCGATGTCGAGGGCGCTGATGATGGATCCCCACGTGCTCCTGCTGGACGAGCCGTCGGCCGGGCTCTCCCCGGTACGTCAGGACGAGACCTTCTTGAATGTCGCCCGCATCAATGCCGCGGGCGTCTCGGTGATGATGGTTGAGCAGAACGCGCGTCGATGCCTGCAGATCTGTGATCGCGGCTACGTCCTCGACATGGGGCGCGATGCTTACGTCAACACCGGGCACGAACTGCTCAACGACCCGAATGTGATCCAGCTCTACCTGGGTACTCTCGCCGCAGATCACAAGGCCGGCTAACTCTCAGAAGTCTGGTTGATCCCTGTCGGGTTGACTCCTCGGACGCCCCTCTTGCGCGGTCTCCTGACCGTTCGGGGGGCGTCTTTGTGGTCCGCGTCTTTGTGGTCCTTGGCGTGGCGGCGTGGTCCTTGACGCGGCACGGATCTGCCTGCGCGGCAGTGAGGGTGTTTCGTCCGTGGACAGACAATCACTCCGGGCCCCGGCGAGGCTCGCACCTCAACCGGAACCCGGAGTGATCGAAATGAGACAGCAGACCTCAGCTGAGGGTGCCTGACACCTGGTCAACCCAGGCGGACTCGTTGCCGGCGCTGTACTTGTAGATCGAGATGGTTGCCTCGGTCACATCGCCGTTCGCATCGAAGGTGATCGGGCCGGACAGCCCGTCGTAGTCGATGTCGGTACCGGAAGCCAGCAGCTCGGCGCAGTCACCGAAGGTGGTGCACTTGGTGCCACCCTCCGAAACCGACTGCAGGTTGTCCCTGATGGTCTGGCCATCGGTAGCTCCACCCTGCAGCGCTGCGAGCGCTGTCAGGACGGTGGCGTCGTAGGCCTCCGCAGCATAGCTGAAGACGTTCAGCGGGCTTGCTCCCTGGGAAGCGACGAGCTCCTGCAGTCTGGCCTGGAAGTCATCGGTGGCCTTGACGCCGGGGCTCGTGAACTGGGCACCCGCGATGTCGGGCTGATCACCGGGCGCCAGCTGACCGTAGTTGCCATCGGTACCGTACAGGTTCGCGAAGTCGAAACCCTCGGTCGCCAGGTTGGAGAAGATGATCTTGGATTCCTCGAATCCGATCACCGCGACGGCATCGGGGCTCTGAGCGAGCACCTGGCCGACTTCCGAGGTGAAGTTGGAGGCCGACGGATCGTAGGTGATGTTCGAGGAAACAGTGGCCCCACCGGCTTCGAGGGTCTTGACGAGGTTCTGGGCCAGGCCAATGCCGTACGGGTCGTTCATGTACAGGACGCCGACCTTGGTCTTGCCGTCCTCCAGGATCTTGTTTCCGAGGATCTGGCCCTGCAGGACGTCCGATGGCGCGGTCCGCCAGTAATACCCGTCGTCGTCGTAGTCCGTGAAGTCGGGCGACGTATTCGCCGGCGAGATCTGAACAACGCCCGCACCGGTGATCTGGTCGATGATCGTCATCGAGACACCGGACGACGCAGCTCCGACGATCGCGGACATTCCCTGGGACAGCAGCGAAGTCGCCGACTGGGTGGCGATGTTGGTTGTCGTATCGCCGGAGTCCGTGTGGGTGACCTGGACGGACAAGCCCTGCGCCGCATCGTTGATGTCCTTGACGGCCAGGTCCACGCCGGCGATCTCGGGCGGGCCGAGAGTTGCCAGCGAGCCGGTCTGGGGGAAGATGGTGCCGACCTTCAGGTCCAGATCACCGGCGGCGCCGGTGGGTGAGGAACCCCCGGAGGTCTCTCCACCAGAACAGGCCGAGAGCGCGAGCGCCGCGATCCCTGCGACCGCGGTCGTGCGAAGGATTGCCGAGCGGGTTGATACCCGGCGTCGTTGGATATTCATGGGCGACTCCTGCGTTTGCGTATGAGCAAGCCACACGTGATTGTGTCTTTTCGCAGGACGCTAGGTCCCGTTTGTTACGGCCACGCAAAAATCAGTCGCGCCCTCCATGACGAAATGGACACAAAATGGAAACCGCGGGTTTATCGAGCATGGGCGTCCTGCCGGGTGACTCAAGAAGAGACCGACCCAGCATCTGGCTCAACTGTGGAGCCCTTGTCGAGACTCTGGGCGCCATTCGGGCGAGTCGGCGGCCGGGAGGCCGGCCGAGGGGACATGTCGACTAATCTTGGCTCGTCACCCGGCCTGTAAGGAGCACCTGCATGAACAACCGATCAACGCGGGCAGACGATGGGCTGTTCGAGGTCGAGACCTCCGAGGATGTCGAGCCTGTCGAACCAGAATCTGAGCTCGGACCGACCGGGCGTCCGCTGCCTGATCTGCCCGAGCCGACGCCTCCGGAGCCCGGGCCCAAGCACGCCATCATCATCTCGATGACCAATCAGAAGGGTGGCGTCGGGAAGACGACGAGCACCATCAACCTGGGCGCCGCGCTGGCCGAAACCGGACGCCGCGTTCTCCTGGTCGACTTCGATCCGCAGGGTTCGCTGTCGGTGGGGCTCGGCGTGAACCCGCACAACCTCGACCAGTCGATCTACAACCTGTTGCTCAGCCGTGAGTACTCGTTCGACGAGATCGTGCTGTCCACCGCGACCGAAGGCATGGATCTGCTGCCGGCCAATATCGATCTGTCGGCGGCCGAAGTGCAGTTGGTCAGCGAAGTCGCCCGGGAACAAAGCCTGAAGCGGGTGCTCGATCGGATACGCGACCGCTACGACTTCATCCTCATCGATTGTGCGCCGTCGCTGGGCTTGCTGACGGTCAATGCGCTGACCGCCTCCGACAAGGTCATCATTCCGCTCGAATGCGAGTTCTTCGCGTTGCGCGGTGTTGCCTTGCTGACCGATACGATCTCGAAGGTCATCGACAGGCTCAATCCCGATCTGGAGATGATCGGGATTCTCGCGACCATGTACGACTCCCGCACGCTGCACAGCCGTGAGGTGCTCCAGCGAGTATTGGAGGCCTTCGGGGACAGCGTCTTCCATACCGTCATCCGCCGCACCGTGAAGTTCCCCGAGACCACCGTCGCAGGTGAACCGATCACCAGCTACGCGCCCACCTCTCCCGGCGCCGAGGCCTACCGGATGCTCGCGAGGGAGGTGCTCGTTCGATGCCACGCCGGGTGAGTCTGCCGGGCGCGGACGAGCTGTTCCGCGGCCAGGCCGAGACCCCCATGCCGGACGTCCCCGCGTCCGCTTCGCCGCCACCGACGAAAGTGCCGGCCGGTCCGACCGGCCGGATCCGCCACGATGAGAAGATCACCGTGTACGTCAGCACCGAAGAACTACTCAACCTGGAGCAGATTCGGTTGCGGTTGCGGGCCGAGTACGGCATCAATGTCGACCGCGGGCGGCTGGTCCGCGTGGCCATCGGCATGCTGGCCGATGAGCTCCAAACAGGCGGTGACGACTCAGCTGCGCTGCAACGGCTGCAGCAATGACCAGCCGCCAGCCGGCCTCGGAACCCGACGGCTCATTCCTGCTCCGCCTGACCAACTTCGAGGGGCCGTTCGATCTGCTCCTTCAGCTGATCGGACGCCGGCAGCTGGACATCACCGAGGTCGCCCTCAGCCAGGTCACCGACGAGTTCATCGCGCATGTGAAGGTGGGAGGTGAGGTCTGGGACCTGGAGCAGACCTCGTCCTTCCTGGTGGTCGCGGCGACGCTGCTCGATCTCAAGGCCGCCCGGCTGCTGCCCAGCGGCGAAGTGGAGGACCAGGACGATCTGGCCGTGCTCGAAGCACGAGACCTGCTTTTCGCCAGGCTCCTGCAATACCGCGCCTACAAGCAGATCTCTGCCTGGTTCGCCGACCGGATGGCCGCCGAGGCATTGGTCCGGTCGCGTCCGGGGGGACTGGAGGACCAGTTCCGCCGGCTGCTACCGGAGGTCACCATCCCCGGCGGGCCCGCGCGGCTGGCGAAGCTCGCAGAGCGCGCCTTCACCCGCGAGGCCGAACAGCAGATGCCGCTGTCGCAGCTGCATCTACCGCAGATCAGCGTGGCTGCGCAGGCCGGCATCATCGCGGCGCGGATGCGCGCAGCGCGCACGCTGACCTTCCGCGCATTGACGCAGGATGCCACCAGGCTGGAGTGCGTCGCGAGATTCCTGGCACTCCTCGAACTCTTCCGCCAAGCCCAGGTGAGTTTCGAACAGTTGAGCCCGCTGGGTGAACTCACTATCCGCTGGACCGGGCAGGAGTCGGGTGAGATCGAGATCTCCGACGAGTTCGATCTGCCCGCCGTCCAGGACAATCAGGAGAGGACACCGGAGCCGAATGAGTGAGATCACCGAAGCAGCCACTGGCGTACAACCCGAGCTGGAGGCTTTGCTGCTGCTTGCTACCGAGCCGCTGCCCGTCGTCGTGCTGGCTGAGACCGTGCGGCAGCCCGAGTCCGTCGTCGCCGAGGCGCTCGTGGATCTGAAGGACTTCTATGACCGCACCGGGCGGGGCTTCCAACTGCGTGAGGTCGCAGGGGGCTGGCAGTACGCGACGCGCCCCGAGCAGGCAGATCTGATCTCCCGCTGGGTCGTCGAGGGCCTGCAGAACAGGCTCAGCCAGGCGTCCATGGAGACGCTCGCGGTGATCGCCTACTCGCAGCCGGTCGCCCGTTCGCGGGTCTCGGCCGTGCGCGGGGTCAATGTGGACGGCGTGGTGCGCACGCTGATCGCGCGAGGCCTGATCGCCGAACAGGAGCGCGACGAGAGCACCGGCGCCGGGTTGCTGTGCACGACCGACTATTTCCTTGAGCGGCTCGGGCTGGCTAGTCTGGATGATCTGCCACCGATAGCCCCGCATCTGCCTGAGGCTGCCGACCTGGCTGCTGAATTGTCAGCCCTGGCAATCATTCCCGACAACGTGGAGAAGACTGATGACCGACGACCCAACTGAAGGCCTGCGCCTGCAGAAGGCGCTCGCGCAAGCGGGCGTAGCCAGCCGACGGGCGAGCGAGGAGCTGATCGCCGAGGGACGCGTCGAGGTCAACGGCAGGGTTATCACCGAGCAGGGGACCCGCGTCGATCCGGAACGGGATGTCATCCGGGTGGACGGCTCCCGCATTCCGCCGCCCCGGCGCCACCTCTACCTCGTGCTCAACAAGCCGCGAGGTGTCATCTCGACGATGGACGATCCGCAGGGCCGGCCCAGCCTCCAGCAGTACGTGCCCCGGCATCAGCGGCTCTTCCATGTCGGGCGTCTGGACACCGACACCGACGGTCTGCTGATCCTGACCAACGACGGTGAGTTCGCCAACCAGCTGGCCCATCCCAGTCATGAGGTGCCGAAGACCTACCTCGTGGAGGTCGAGGGTCTGCTCGACAACAAGACTCTGCGCCGCCTGGAGAAGAGCGTCACCTTGGAGGACGGCCCGATCAAGGCCGACAAGCTGAAGCTGGTTCAGCGCGCCGCCTCGCGCAGCCTCGTCCAGATCACGCTGCATTCGGGACGCAACCGCATCGTGCGCCGGATGATGGACGCCGTCGGGCATCCGGTGCGTCAACTGTCCCGCATCGCGATCGGCCCGGTGCGACTCGGACAGTTGCAGTCCGGGCAAACCCGCGAGTTGACGCAAGCCGAGCTGGGTGCGCTGCTGGATGTCATTGACCACCAGGGATGAGCTGGTTATCAGGCAGGTCGGGTAATCTGCACTGGTGCATGACCATAGATTCCAGTCTCCCAAACGCCGGTCGGCGCGCCTGGGTGCGATCGCCGGGGCCCTGGCTCTGGTATTGACCCTCGCAGCCTGTGGTGGCAGCGATACCGACAACAGCCCGAGCCCGACGCCGTCCGACACGCCCGCGAGCGCGACGCCGAGTGCTACGCCGACGGTCGATCCCACCGTGCTGACCGATCTGAGCAGTATCGATGTGACCGGTGACTGGGGTACCGAGCCGACGGTCAACGCCCCCTACCCCTTCAAGGTCGACGAGACGATGACGAAGGTTGTCATCCAAGGCACCGGAACGGAGGTCCCCAGCGCGACCGCGACGGTCAACATGCACTATGTCGGCATCAACGCCCGCAGTGGTTCGGTGTTCGACTCCTCCTGGATCTCGGGAGCACCGACGACCTTCCAGCTGTCCGGAGTGATTACCGGCTTCGCCAAGGGCATCGTCGGTCAACGCGTGGGCAGCCGCCTGGCGATCGCGATCACCAGTTCCGAGGCCTACGATCCCAACGGGCAGGCCAGTATCGGCGTCGATCCCGGAGACACACTGCTGTTCGTCGTCGACATTCTGGACAGCGAACTTGCCGGCCCGGTGGGTTCGACCGTGACACCGCCCGATGGTCTGCCGGTCGTCACCGAGACAGCCGATGGCGTCCCCCAGATCAGCATTCCCGCCGGGCTCGCCGAACCCACCGAGGTCGGCGTCCAGCCGCTCATCCAGGGCAGCGGCGCGGCATTGCAGGCAACCGACGCGCTCACCTCACACGCAGTCTGCGTCACCTGGGACGGTACCGAGTACTACAACGACTACGGCAGCGCGTCGGTCACCGATGCGGCCAGTGCTGCGGTGCACCAGGCGCTGTTCAATGCCCTGGTCGGCCAGCAGGTCGGCAGCCGAGTCCTGGTGACCCTGCCCGGCTCGGTCGCCTACCCCACCGGCAACCGGACGCCGTCCATCGCGCCGAATACCTCGGTTGCCTGCGTGGTCGACCTGCTGTTCACCCAGGCGTACAGCTAGACCTCGGGACGGCTCAGCGGCGGTCGATGATCGCCCGAGCGTCCACGACCCAGGGTCGCCAGACCGCTTCGATCGTCCACCAGCCCCTGCCCCGGACTGCGTCCAGCAGTTCCGGGGCCGAGCCGGCTGCCGGCAGGCCGGCCGAGCGGCAGATCGTCTCGAAAACCTGCCGACCGGACAACTCCGAAGACTCCAGCTCGCTCAACGTGACCGCCCCGTCGCGCTTGGCCAGCCGTTCGCCGGCCCGATTCACCGCCAGCCCGACATGGGCGTAACTCGGCGGAACGAAACCGAGCTCGCGCGCCAGCCACGCCTGACGGGGTGCTGAGTCGAGAAGGTCCGCGCCCCGGCAGACCTGGGTGACGCCCTGCAGGCCATCGTCGACCACCACGGCAAGGTTGTAGGCCGGGGTGCTGTCGGCGCGGAAGAGGACGAAATCGTCGACCTCACCGCTCACCTCGCCGGCATGCAGGTCATGCACGGTCATGGCTGCGCCGTGGGCGCGCACCCTGATGGCTGCCGGCCGCACTGCCCGTCGGGCGGCTCGCTCGGACCGGGTCAGATGCGCGCAGGTTCCCGGATAAGGGCGGTACGAACCGTGCGGGGCCTGGGAAGCCTCGGCGATTTCGCGGCGCGTGCAATAGCACTCGTAGGTCTCCAGACCGGCCGCAGCATCCCGGTAGAGATCCAGCCGCCGTGATTGCCGCACGACCTCGCCATCCCAGTCGATGCCCAGCGCTGCCAGATCGGTCAGCTGACGCTGCGCGACCTGCGGGGCGGCCGCGACCCGCTGCTGATCGAGATCCTCGATACGCAACAGGAAGGCACCGGCATCGTCGCGGGCCAGCAGCCAGGCCAGCACAGCGGTGCGCAGATTGCCCAGATGCAGATCGGACGTGGGGCTGGGAGCGAAGCGTCCGGTCGTCACGGGTGGTAGCTTACGTGGCCCATCACAGTGCATCGAAAAGCTGCCTGCTAGCGTGGATACGTGGCTGCGCGCAAGACCGAGAGACTCGTCAATCTGACGATTCTGTTGCTCAGTTCGCGACGATTCGTCCCACGCGAGAAGATCCGCGAGACTGTCGAAGGCTACCGCGGTCTGGGCGACGAGAGCTTCAACCGTGCGTTCGAACGCGACAAGGACGAACTGCGTGCGATGGGCATTCCGGTCGAGACCGGCAGCGATGAACGCTTCTTCGACGACGAGCCGGGCTACCGGATCGTGCGCACCGACTTCGAACTGCCGCCCATCGAATTCACCGGCGAGGAAGCCATGGTGCTGGGGCTCGCCGCGACAGTCTGGCAGCAGGCCAGCGTCGCCGATCAGACCAGTCACGCGCTGGCCAAGCTGCGCGCCGCCGGCGTCGACCCGGATCCGAGCCGATTGCGGGCACTGGCTCCCCGGCTGAGCGCCCGGGAGGCTGCCTTCGACCCCCTGTGGCAAGCCATGATCGACCGGCAGACCGCGCAGTTCGACTACAAGTCGGGCCAGCGGCGTACGGTGCAGCCGTGGCGGCTGGTGCTGCGCAACAACAGCACCTATCTGCTGGCTTTCGACTGCGACAGACAGGCCCCTCGCATGTTCAAGCTGTCCCGGATCAGCGGAACGGTATCGACAATCGGACGCCCTGGTGCATTCGTGCCGCCCGACGATGCCGCGCTCAGCGGCCACGTCGACGCTCTGATTCCGAAATCCGACCTCGAGGTGGTGCTGGCCATCCGCACCGAACGCGCCCCGGCCCTGCGCCGCAGGGCCGAGCAGGTGGCGTCGTCCATCGAGCTGCCAGCCGGCTTCGAGGCCTATCGTCTGCAACTCAACGCGGCAAATGCGGTCGCCGAGATCGCCAGTCACGGAGCCGACGTGATCGTGCTGGAACCCGCCGGACTGCGCGCTGGGGTGCTCGACCAGCTGCGTGAGGTGGTGGCCGCGCACGCCGACACGCCGCTGCGGGCCGTGGGGGAGCAGCCATGACATCCCAAGAGCAGGTGGCCCGGTTGCTGGCCATGGTTCCCTATCTGCAGGCCCATCCGGGTATCGGTGTGGCCGAGGTAGCCGCTGACTACGGCATCACCCGAAGGCAGCTGCTTGCCGATCTGAACGTGCTGTGGATGTGCGGACTGCCGGGTGGCCTGCCCGACGATCTCATCGAGATCGACATGGACGCCGCGGAGAGCGAAGGCGTCATCCACCTCAGCAACGCCGACTACCTGTCCCGGCCGATGCGCTTCACCCCCGACGAAGCGGTCGCCCTGCTGGTGGCTCTGCAAGCAGTCGCCGAGATGACCACCGGCCCGGTCCGGGAGGCGGCCCGCAGCGCCGCCAGGAAGCTGTCCGAGGCCACCGGTCAACAGGACCTGGTGTGGCTCTCGGTGAGCACCGGGGACGAGCGCATTCGTGAGACGCTGGCGTCGGCCATCGATCGGCGGCAGCGGGTGCGGCTCACCTATGACGGAGCGGCCCGCGGGGTCACCAGCTATCCGGAGGTGGACCCCGCCGAGATCCAGATGCGCGACTCGATCGCCTATCTGCAGGCCTGGAGCCTGGAACGCCAGGACTGGCGCACCTACCGGCTCGACCGTATCGTCGATGTCGCGTTGACCGGGCAGAGCGCCGACAAGCACGGCTCGGCACCGGAACTTCCCGAAGGATGGTTCGATCAGTCGAATGGGGAAGTCACCTTGGAGTTGGCGGCGAGCGCAACCTGGGTGGTCGACTACTATCCCGCACGCGAGATCCAGAACCATCCGGATGGCAGCGCGACCGTCCGCTTCGCCGTGGCCGATCCGGCCTGGCTCGACAGTCTGCTGTTGCGGCTGGGTGACCAGGCGCGGGTGAGGTCGCCCGAAGGAGTCGGCTCGGCGGCAGCCGCGGCGGCGCGGGAAGCGATCGAACGTACCGAGACGCTTTTCGGTTGACTGCCTGATCCGGCAGCGCCGCTACACCAACAGCCGACACCCGGAAGAGTTCGGGCCTGGCGTGCCCGTGCGCATAGCATGGAAGCCACGCGCGTTGCGAAAGCTGGAGGAAGTCATGGGTTCTATCGGTTGGCCGGAATTGATCATCATCTTGATCGTGGTCTTGCTGCTGTTCGGAGGGACCCGGCTGGCAGGGCTCGGAAAGGCGTCCGGCAAAGCCATTCGCGAGTTCAAGGAAGAAACCCGCGATCTCAAGAAAGAGGATTCCGCTGCGGCCCAGCAGCCCCAGATCACCGCCGCGCCCCAACAACCCGCCCCGCAGGTGCAGCAGCCCTACGTGCAGCCGGCACCGCAGCCTCCGCAGGCCTACGATCCCGCCCAGCCCCAGCCGCAGTTCCCGCAGCAGGCTCCGCAGGCGCAGCCCTACCCCTCGCAGTCGCAGCCGGTCTACGATCCGCAGCAGGCCCCGCAGAACCAGCAGCCACCGGCCGACCAGCGGTAAGTGGGGTCGATGTCGACCGATACCAGCACCAGCGGCAAGCCCGGGGGGAGGTTTGCGTGGCTCAAGCCACCCCAGTTCGATGAGAACGGGGCGATGAGCATCTGGGACCATCTCCGCGAGATCCGCTACCGTCTGATCGTCTCGATGGTGGCGATCGTGGTCTTGTTCATCGTCGCCTTCATCTTCTACGCTCCGATCGTCGAGTTGATCCTGCGTCCGTACCAGATCGCGGCGGACCGGGTGAGTGCCAAGAACCCCGACGCGATGATCCAGGTGGTGAACTCCGGTGTTGCCTCGCCGATGCTGCTGGCCCTGAAGGCGGCGGGCCTGGCTGCGATCATCGCCGCCTGCCCCGTCTGGTTGTATCAGCTGTGGGCGTTCATCGTTCCCGGCCTGCTGAACAACGAGAAGCGCGTCGCCCAGCTCTTCTTGTTGTCGGCGATCCCGCTCTTCCTGGCCGGTGTGGTCGTCGGCTACCTGACGCTGCCGAAGGCGTTCGAGTTCATGCTGGGCTTCACCGTCGCGCAGGCCGGAGTGGCCAACCTGCAGGACCTCAACGACTTCCTCTCGCTCGAAATGCGCATGCTTCTGGTCTTCGGGATCAGCTTCTTGTTGCCGGTCATCCTGGTCATGCTCAACATGTTGGGCATGCTGAAGAGCTGGCAGCTCAGGAAGGCGCGCACGATCGCGATCTTCGTCTGTTTCGTGTTCGGGGCGGTGGCGACACCCTCGGGTGATCCGTTCTCGATGCTCGCGCTTTCGCTGCCGATGGTAATCATGTACGTGGTCAGCGAGCTCATCTGCTCGCGGCGAGAGAAGAGAAGCCTGAAGCTGCGGATTCGCAGCGGCGAGATCAGCCCCGAAGAAGCCGAAGCCGCGTACCTGGGAAAGACAATTCAGACCGATGACAAGTGAGCCACCAAGTCCCGACGACTTCGGTTTCCGGGTAGATGCCAGACTGCCCAACGGCCTGGGACGCGCCGGCGTCATCCGGACTCCCCATGGCCAGATCGAAACCCCGGCGTTCATCGTGGTCGGCACCAAAGCCAACGTGAAGGCCGTGCTGCCCGAACAGATCGCCCAATTGGGCGGCCAGGCCGTGCTGGCCAATGCCTTCCACCTCTATCTGCAGCCCGGCAGCGATATCGTCGACGAGGCCGGCGGCGTCGGGGCATTCATGAACTGGCCCGGGCCCACCTTCACCGATTCCGGTGGCTTCCAGGTGATGAGTCTGGGAGCGGGCTTCAAGAAAGTGCTGGCCATGGACGTCACCGGCCTGCAGAACGACGAAGTGATCGCCGAAGGCAAGCAGCGCCAGGCCCATGTGGACGATGACGGTGTCTGGTTCAATTCACCGATCAACGGCGACCGGCATCGCTTCACCCCCGAGATCAGCATGACGGTGCAGCATCAACTCGGGGCAGACATCATCTTCGCGTTCGACGAGTTGACCACGCTGCTGAACACCCGGGGATACCAGGAAACCTCGGTACAGCGGACCCAGGCCTGGGCTCAGCGGTGCCTGGTGGCCCACCGCGAACTGACCGCGCAGCGCGCCCATCGTCCGTATCAGGCGCTGTTCGGTGTGGTGCAGGGTGCGCAATACGAAGACCTGCGCAGGCAGGCTTGCCGCGGGCTGCTGGCGACCGAGGCCGACGGTCAGCACTTCGACGGCTACGGTATCGGCGGTGCACTGGAAAAGCAGCGGCTCGGTGAGATCGTCTCCTGGTGCACCTCGGAGCTGCCGGAGGACAAGCCGCGGCATCTGCTCGGCATCAGCGAACCGGACGATTTCTTCGCCGCGATCGCCGCGGGAATCGACACCTTCGACTGCGTCAACCCGAGCCGGGTCGCCCGAAACGCCGCCATCTACACCGCGGACGGCCGCTACAACGTCACCACCGCGGCCAACCGGCGCGCCTTCGTCCCGCTCGAGGACGGTTGCGACTGTTACACGTGCACCCACTACACCCGCGCCTATCTGCATCATCTGTTCAAGGCCAAGGAGATGCTGGCCGCCACCTTGGCCACCATCCACAATGAACGATTCACCGTGCGGCTGGTCGACACCATCCGCGCAGCCCTGGTGTCCGGCGACTTCGACGACTGCCGTACCGAGGTACTCGGCCGCTTCTACGGCCGTGTTCCTTCAATCAAGAGCGACTCTCACGACCTGAGGAGGCCCACGTGCCCGGCACTGTAACGCTGCTCGTCAACACCGGTACTCCCGACAGCCCCGACAAGACCGCAGTGAAGGAGTACCTGTCGGAGTTCCTCAATGATCCGTACATGATGGGCATGCCCGACGCGGTCCGCCGGGTACTGGTGGACAAGATCATCGTTCCTGGACGGGTGGGCGGTTCCGCGGCCCGCTACCGGGATCTTTTCGCGCAGGCAGGCGGACGCTCGCCCCTGGCCGTGCACAGCGAAGCCCTGGCGGTGCGGCTGAGCACCGAACTGGGGCATCCGGTGGTGCCGTTCATGAGGTACGGGCATCCCGGGATCGATGATGTCGTCGATCAGCTGGCCGGCGCCGATCAGATCGTGGTGGCTCCGATGTTTCCCCATGAGACCTACTCCAGCTACACCAGTGCGGCCGAGTACGCGATCGAGCAGGTGAGCGCCCGCTGCCCGCAAGCCCGGCTGCGGCTGCTGCGTCCCTACTACGATCACCCCGGCTATATCGACTCGCTGGCCACCAGCGTGCGGCCGTACTTCACCGACGACTACGACCTGATGGTCATCTCGTTCCATTCGATCCCGGTGAGCCATCAGGTGCGCGGTGCCCGCACCGGCATGGACTACGAGCAGCAGTGCCGCTCCACCGCCCACCTGCTGGCCAAAGCCGTGGGCGTACCCGACGACAAGCTCCGGGTGACCTTCCAGTCGGCGATCAAGCCGATGAAATGGCTCGAACCGGCGCTGGAGACCGAATGCGTCGCATGGGCGCGCGACGGTGCCCAGCGGGTGCTGGTGGTCTGCCCGGGGTTCGCCGTGGATTGTCTGGAGACGGTCTACGACATCGGTTCGAAGCTCGCCAAGACCTTCACGTCGGCCGGCGGCGCCGAGTTCACGCTGGTACCGGCATTGAACGCTCAGGAGCACTGGGCTCAGGCGCTGGCCGGTATTCTGCGTTCGGATCTCGTGCAACCGGTCGGGAACTCGTCGGACGGTTCCGCGGCCCGCGTTTAGGCCACTGCCCGACGGCCCAGTTGGGCGCGTCTGGGCACGCCGTATTGCCGGTGATGGCAGTATCGATACATGACAGAGAACATGGCACACAGTGAGGACGCACCTGAGCCCTCTGTACAGATGGAGCAGCTCAGCCAGTCCGATTCGCTGATCAACCGCGGCGTGGATGATGTTCTCGATGAGGGCTATACCGCGCCCGACAATTGGTCGCCTGCGCAAGGATTCGGCAACACACCCGCAGAGATGCGCCAGGGGGAGACGCTCGAGCAGCGCATCGCTCAAGAAGAACCCGAAGAGAACCCGAAGAAGCTGCGCGGCCCCTGGAACCCGAACCGCGAGAACCGCCAGGTCGGCTCCGCCAGAGCAGGACGCTTGATCTCGGCCGGCGGTGGTATCGACGCCGAGGACACCGAGGCACAGTCGGTGGCCGCCGATGTGGGCATTTCCGGTGGCGCGGCCAGCGCTGAGGAAGCGGCAGTGCACATCATCTCGGAAGAGGACCTGGAGAACCCCGGGGACGACGAGGACGACGAGAGCTGAGACGCGCTGGATCGCCGCCGCGGTGCCGACGGTTGGCGGCGCGCGCATAGAATTGACGGGAACGCTACGGAAGGATCGTCCTGTCTACCAGTCATCAACCTCTCGAGGATGCCGCTGACCCCCGATCGGCGGCAGGCACTGTAGCCCACATGCCCGGCAGCCGCACATTCGTGGTACCTGCCTCCATCGACATGGTCAACGTCCTGGGCCCCCGCGACGAATTCCTGCGAATCATGGAACGCGAGCTGGCGGCCGACATCCATGTGCGCGGAAACGAGTTCACGCTCACCGGCACAACCAGCGACATCGCCGCTGCGACCGAGGCACTCACCGAAGTCATCACCATCCTGCGTACCGGCCAGGGCCTGAGCACCGAGACCGTCGAGCGGGTCATCGCGATGGGCGCCGACGGCGTGCGTCCGGCCGAGATCCTCACCCAGGACATCTTGTCCAGCCGTGGCCGCACGATTCGTCCCAAGACCCTGAACCAGAAGCGCTATGTCGACGCCATCGACAAGCACACCATCACCTTCGGCATCGGTCCTGCTGGCACCGGCAAGACCTATCTCGCGATGGCGAAGGCGGTGCAAGCGCTGCAGTCCAAGCAGGTCACCCGCATCATCCTGACCCGCCCCGCCATCGAGGCAGGGGAGCGGCTCGGCTTCCTGCCGGGCACCCTGAACGACAAGATCGACCCCTACCTGCGTCCGCTTTACGACGCGTTGCACGACATGCTCGATCCCGAGTCGCTCCCCAAGCTGCTGACCGGGGGCGTGATCGAGGTGGCGCCGCTGGCCTACATGCGCGGGCGTACGCTCAACGACGCTTTCATCGTGCTGGACGAGGCCCAGAACACCTCGATGGAGCAGATGAAGATGTTCCTGACCCGGCTGGGATTCGGCTCGAAGATCGTCGTCACCGGTGATACCACGCAGGTCGACCTGCCCGGCGGGGTCCGCAGCGGTCTGCGCGCGGTGCAGGGCATTCTCGACGGAGTGCGCGATATCGCGTTCTGCCAGCTGACCAAACGCGATGTGGTGCGTCACAAGCTGGTCGGTGACATCGTGGCCGCCTACGACCGGTACGACTCGACCTTGGCCGAGGCCTTCACCTCGCGCGGACAGCGAGGGACCCGATGATCGAGGTCAACAACGAGTCGGGTGCCGAAGTCGACGAATTGGCGCTGGTGCAGCTGGCGGAGTTCGCCCTCGCCAGGCTGCGCATCCATCCGCAGGCCGAGCTGTCGGTCCTGCTGATCGATCCGGACGCGATGGCCGAACTGCATCAACGGTTCATGGATCTGCCGGGTCCCACCGACGTGATGAGCTTTCCGATGGACGAGCTACGGGCCCCCGAGCCGGGTCAAGAGCCACCTCGCGGCATGCTCGGCGATATCGTCATCTGCCCGCAGTTCACCTCGGCGCAGGCCCCGGAGAACGGCCGTGAGCCCGCCGAGGAGATCCAGTACCTGCTGATTCACGGGCTGCTGCACTTACTCGGCCACGATCACGGCGAGCCGGCGGAAAAGGCCGTGATGTTCGGGCTGAACGACACGATCATCGCTGAGTGGCGACGATCGAGGGCTGGACAGTGACCGGTCTCGACTGGGTCATGGTCGGTTGCGCGGTGCTGACAGCCGTGCTGGCCGGGGTCGGCTCCGCGGTCGAGACCGCCTTGGTGAGCATCACACCGACTCGCGCCGAACAGATGGTCGCCGACGGCAAGCGGGGTGCTGCAGCGGTCAAGCAGATCACCGATGATCCCGCTCCCGAGACCACCACCGCCGCATTCTTGCGGGTGGCCTGCGAAGTCACCTCGGTGGTGCTGGTCTGTTTGGTGCTGGTCGACAATTTCCACGGTCTCGGCACCCGGCTGTGGCTGACCGTGCTGATCATGACGCTGGTCGCCTTCGTGGTCTGGGGCGTGGCACCGCGGACCCTGGGCCGGCAGAACGCCGAGGGCATCGCCGGCGCCTCGGCGCGGATCTTGTCGGTGCTGTCGGTCATCTTGTGGCCGATCTCACAATTGCTGATCTGGGTGGGCAACGCCATCACTCCCGGCCACGGCTACGCGGACGGCCCGTTCATCGCCGAGGCCGAGAAGATCGCGGGCGCCAGCGAGGGCGAGCGCGAGATGATCAGGTCGGTCTTCGAGCTGGGTGACACGATCGTCCGCGAAGTCATGGTGCCACGCACCGATGTGGTCTATCTGAACCGCGACAAGACGCTGCGGCAAGGGCTTTCACTGGCGCTGCGGTCCGGTTTCAGCCGGATCCCGGTGATCGGGGAAGACCTGGACGACGTCGTCGGCGTCTTGTACGTCAAGGACTTGATGCGCCGCGTCTACGACAATCCGGACGCGGACAAGCGGGAAACGGTCGGCTCGCTGATGCGTCCGGCCTCGTTCACACCCGACTCCAAGCCGATCGACGATCTGATGCGGGAGATGCAGACCAGCCGTCATCACATGGTGATCGTCATCGACGAATTCGGCGGCACCGCGGGGGTGGCCACCATCGAGGACATCGTCGAGGAGATCGTGGGCGAGATCACCGACGAGTACGACGCCGAACCCGACATGGCCGAGGAGGTCGAGCCGGGCGTCTGGCGGATCTCGGCGCGCATGCCGGTCGACGACATGGGGGACCTGTTCGGTCTCCAGCTTGAGGACGAGGACGTCGAAACGGTCGGCGGACTGCTCGCCAAGGAGCTCAACATGGTGCCCATCTTCGGTTCGCAGATCATCTGGAACGGACTCGAGATCACGGCAGAGAAATCCACCGGCCGCCGCCATCAGATCGACACCGTGCTGGTGCGCCGGGCAGCAGTCGAAGACGACGACGAATCAGGGGACAACGACGATGACTGAGCAGGTAGCAACTCCGGAAGGCTTCAAGTCGGGCTTCGTCTGTTTCGTCGGGCGTCCCAATGCCGGCAAGTCGACCCTGACCAACGCGCTGGTGGGCAGCAAGGTCGCCATCACCAGCAGCAAACCACAGACCACCAGGCATGCTGTGCGAGGCATCATTTCGCGACCGGACGCCCAGCTGGTGATCATCGACACCCCCGGGCTCAGCAAGCCGCGCTCGCTGCTTCAGGAGCGGTTGAACGATCTGGTCTACGCCACCTGGAGCGAGGTGGATGTGATCGCGATCATCTTCCCGGCCAACCAGCACGTCGGGCCCGGAGATGAGTATCTGGTGCGCGAGGTCGCATCCCTGCCGCATCCGCCACGGCTGGCCGCGATCTGCTCGAAGACCGACCTGGTCAGTCCCGAGCGCGTCGCCAAGCAGCTGCTGGAGATCGCCGCGCTGCAGGAGAAGGCGGGGGTCACGTTCGACGAGATCGTGCCCTGCTCGGCGTTATCGGGCGGCCAGGTGGATGAGGTCGCCGACGTGCTGATCTCGATGCTGGACGAAGGCCCGGCCTACTATCCCGACGGCGAGGTGACCGACGAGCCCACCGAAACGCTGGTCGGCGAGCTCATCCGCGAGGCCGCGCTCGAGGGCGTGCGCGACGAACTGCCCCACTCGATAGCCGTCGAGATCGACGAGATGGGATTACGAGCCGGACGCCCGGATGATCGTCCACTGCTGGACATCTACGCATCGCTGGTAGTCGAACGCGATTCGCAGAAGCCGATCATGATCGGACGCGGCGGTGAACACATCAAACAGGTGGGCACCGATGCGCGCCGCCAGATCAGCGCCCTGCTGGGTACCCCAGTGCATCTGGACCTCAAGGTGAAGGTGCTCAAGGAGTGGCAGCGCGATCCCAGACACCTCAACCGGTTGGGTTTCTGAGCGCCGGCAAGTTACTGAGTCGCCAACAAATACTGAGTCGCCAACAGACACCGTCGCTAACAAACACCGAACGCCCGGTCCGGCGCCGCATGATCGCGGCGGCGGCCCGGGCGTCGATTCGTCCGACTCGAGGATTACTCTCCGAGGGCGTTGTTCGCGGCGGCCTCGACACCGTCGGTGACGATGATGTCGAGCAGCTCGGCGACACGATCAGTGAACTCGGCGTGCTCACCGAGTTCGGTCGGGAAGAACCCGCCGGTCATGATCTTCTCGACATGCTCGTGGGTGTTCTTGGCGCCCGCGGTGGCCTTGGCGAGGTTCTCGCGCTGCGGCTCTTCCATCTCCGCGGCGATCTCACCGGGATCGAAGCCGGCCGGCGGAGCGACGCAGGCGATCCAGGACGCGGCCGTCAGCGCCATCTCGTTCGGCATCTGGCCCATGTTCAGCAGCCGCAGCGCGGGCTCGGGGATACGCTGCAGCAGCTTGGCCGAGCCGTCCGACCCGACCCGGGCGGTCTTGTCGCCCAGCGCATGGTTCTGCCAGCGGTGGAACAGCTGAGCCACGTAGGCGTCCGCATCGAAACCGTGCGGCAGCTCAATGCTGGGCAGGAACTCGTTGTAGATCGCGGCATGCACCGACTTGGCGACGAACTCCTTGTCGCGCGCCGATGGGATGGTCGGGGAGTTGCTCAGCCCACCCAGGTAGCTGATCAGCGAGTGTGAGCCGTTGAGCAGCCGCAGCTTGACCAGCTCGTACTGCTCGACCTCGTCGGAGAAGGTGACACCGGGTGCCGCCTGCCACGCCGGCCGGCCGGCCTTGAAGTGGTCCTCGAGCACCCACATGGTGAACGCCTCGGCAGGCACCGGTGCCTCATCGCGCAGACCGAGGATCTGCTCGACCTGGGCCTTGGTCTGCTCCGTGGTGCCCGGCACGATCCGGTCGACCATCGCGTTCGGGAAGGAGACGTTCTCGGCGATCCACGACATCGTGTTGTCGTCGACCCCGGCGGCCTGGAGGAATTCGGTGACCATCGCCTTGGTGGTGTTGCCGGCCGACTGCATGTTGTCGCAGGACAGCACGGTCACGGGCGCCTTGGACTCCTGGGAGCGCTTGACGAGTCCCCAGGCCAGCTGAGCCAGCGGAGCCTTGGCGCCGTCCGGTCCGGCCAGCCCGGGGGCGATCTCGGCCGAATCGGTCATCAGATGGCCGGTGACGCCGTCCTTGTTGTAGCCCTTCTCGGTGATGGTCAGCGTGACGATCTTGTGGTTGGGGTCGGCGATCGCGGCCAGCACCTCGGCCGGCTGCTCCGCGGCCACGAACAGGCGGCGGTGCACATCCACCAGCTGCACGTCGGTGCCCTCGGGGCTGAGCTGCAGAATCGAGTAGATGAAGTCCTGATTGAGCATCGGGTCGATGATGCGGCGGGAGCGATTGGCGACGCCGACGATACCCCAGTCGCCACCGGCTTCGGCCATCGCGAGCGCCGTGTTCACAGCTGCGTGCGCGCGGTGGAACTGTCCAATTCCCAGGTGCACAATGCCGGTGGCATCGGGAGCCGACGCCCCGATTCGGCGTTCAACCGGGAAATTGGAGCGATTCAGGTTTGCCATGTACATCACCAATCTGGTCGCGGATGGTTTCGAGGCATCGCAGCTGCCGCTCCGATCACGGTGGATGGCCTGCTGCGGTCTCGTCTGTGCCTATTGTCGCAGCAACAGCCGAAGCCTGGCGAGAATCTGTCCGTTGTTGCCATCACCGTCGCATGTTCGGCATTTGGTTCAGTCGGCCATCTGGTTTATCGTGGATACGTGGTTCAGACCCTGCGCGCCATGTTGGCGCTGCTCCTTGGTCGCCGCAGCGAGACTAGCTAAAGCCAGTCCCTCTCGCTGCGGAGTTTTTGGCGCGTCCGACTGACATCAACCCTCATCCGCAGCCAAGGAGACCACCATGACCACCGAAATCCGCAGTACCCCCAAGCCCCGCACCAAGCCGCAGCCGCGTCCGGTTCAGCAGCCGAGCCCGATGCCGTTCCAGCGCTACCAGCCGTTCCAGCCGATCGTCCTCAGCGACCGCACCTGGCCGGCGAAGTCGGTGACCAAGGCGCCGCGCTGGCTGTCCACCGATCTGCGCGACGGCAACCAGGCGCTGATCGATCCGATGACCCCGGGCCGCAAGCGCAAGCTGTTCGATCTGCTGGTGCAGATGGGCTACAAGGAGATCGAGGTCGGATTCCCGTCGGCCTCGCAGACCGACTTCGACTTCGTCCGTTCGCTGATCGAATCGGACGCCATACCCGACGACGTGACGATCTCAGTGCTGACCCAGGCGCGTCCCGACCTGATCGATCGCACCGCCCAGTCGCTGATCGGAGCCAAGCGCGGCACGATCCATCTGTACAACGCGGTCGCCGAACTGTTCCGCAGGGTCGTCTTCCACATGGACGAGCAGGAGTGCAAGCAGCTGGCCAAGAACGGCACCCGCTGGGTGATCGATGCCGCCGAGAAGTACCTGCGGGATGTCGAGTTCGGCTACGAGTATTCACCGGAGATCTTCACCCAGACCCCGACCGAGTTCGCAGTCGAGGTCTGCAACGGCGTGATCGATGTGTGGCAGCCGGACGCCGACCGTGAGATCATCCTGAACCTGCCGGCAACGGTCGAGATGAGCACTCCGAACACCTACGCCGACCAGATCGAATACTTCTGCCGCAACATCGACTCGCGAGACAGCGTCTGTGTCTCGCTGCACACCCACAACGATCGCGGCACCGCCGTCGCGGCCACGGAGTTCGGTCTGATGGCGGGCGCCGACCGTGTCGAGGGCTGCCTGTTCGGACATGGCGAGCGCACCGGAAACGTCGATCTGGTCACCCTGGGCATGAACCTGTACACCCAGGGCATCGATCCGAAGATCGATTTCAGCCGACTGGACGAAGTACGGCGCACCGTCGAATACTGCACCGGCATGCCGGTACCGGCCCGCCAGCCGTATTCGGGGGATCTGGTCTACACCGCTTTCTCCGGCTCCCATCAAGACGCCATCAAGAAGGGCCTGGAGGATCTGGAGACCAAGGCCGAGCGTGAGCGCGTCGGCATCCATGAGGTTGCGTGGCAGGCGCCGTATCTGCCGGTGGATCCGCACGATGTGGGCCGCACCTATGAGGCCGTGATCCGCGTCAACAGCCAGTCCGGCAAGGGCGGCATGGCCTACCTGATGAAGGCCGACCATTCGCTGGTGCTGCCGCGCCGGCTGCAGATGGAGTTCAGCAGGGTCGTCCAGCAGCATTCGGACTCCGAGGGCGGCGAGGTCACCAGCGAGCAGCTGTGGCAGATCTTCTCCGACGAGTACCTGAACCGCACCGAGCCGCTCAAGGGCAAGGGATTCACCTTGGAGACCACCGAGGACGGCCGGGCCACCATCAAGGCCCGGATCTCGTCGCACGGTGTCGAGAAGGTCATCACCGGTGAAGGTAATGGGCCGGTGTCGGCGTTCGTGGACGCACTGGGCAACGTGGGTGTGCGGCTGCGCGTCCTGGACTACAACGAGCATGCGCTGACCGCCGGCGGAGACGCCACGGCGGCCGCCTATGTCGAGTGCGAGATCGAGAACGGCGACATCGAAGTGCACTGGGGCGTCGGTATCGACCCGGACATCACCACGGCATCCTTGAAGGCAGTGATGAGCGCGGTCAACCGGCACAGTGCAGATTCGCTGGCGATCGCCGGCTGAGGGTGCATCCGGTTTCTGCTGATCCGCATCCGATCCGCGGCACCGGCGGTGGCGATAGTGGCAGACTCGAACGTGTGAGTCTTGCCCAACCCGCTCCGCTGGTGCTCCGCGGCCATCGCTTCGACGCAGCTCATCCGGCGGTGATGGGCATCATCAATAGGACACCGGATTCGTTCTACGCGGCGGCGCGTCATGTCGACCTGGACGATGCGCTGGGGCGTGCCGCGGCCATGATCGACGAGGGCGTGGACATCGTCGATGTCGGGGGAGTGCGCGCCGGCCAGCAGGGCGAGTGGGTCACCGAGTCTGCCGAGATCGACCGGGTGCGGCCCTTCCTGGAAGCGCTGCGGGAGCAGTTCCCCGGCCTGATCGTCAGCCTCGATACCTGGCGCGCCGAGGTGGCGTCCGCCTGTGCGGGAATGTTCGACCTTGTCAATGACACCTGGGCGGGTGCTGATCCGGACCTCGTGCTGGTGGCCGCTCGCGAGCGTACCGGCTATGTGGTCTCGCATACCGGGGGATTGCCGCCGCGCACCGACCCGCACGGCGTCGATTACGGGCCGGGCGATGGCGTACTGGACGATGTCCTGCGTGTGCTGTCCGCCGGCGCCGAGCGCGCGGTGGCCTCCGGGGTGGCCCGCGAGGCTGTCCTGCTCGATCCCACGCTCGACTTCGGCAAGACAACGCTGAACTCGTTGCGACTGGTGGGCACCACCGATCGGGTGGTGGCGCTCGGCTACCCGGTGCTGATGGCGATCAGCCGCAAGGATTTCGTGGGGGAGACCCTCGATCTGGGTATCGATGATCGTCTGGAAGGCACCCTCGCGGCCACCGCGATCGCCGCCTGGCAGGGGGCGACCGTCTTCCGGGCGCACGACGTCCGGGCAACCCGCCGGGTGCTGGACATGGTGGCGTCGATCCGAGGTGATCGTCCTCCAGCCCGCTGCGAGCGGGGTCGCTAGCCTTTCTGAGTCTCAGACGTTCGCCGGTAGCTCGCTGCCGATCCCGCGATGCCGGATCGGAACGGCTTGGTCGATAGGCGACGTAGCATTCAGTTCCACGAGGCTGCCGAGTCCTTCAGGGACGAAGCCGGCGTCACGGATCATCGCCAGGTCAGCGGCACCAGCGGCACCCTCGCTGGTCAGGTAGTCACCCAGGAAGATGGAGTTCGCGACCTCCAGGGCGAGCGGCTGCAGGGTGCGGATGTGCATTTCCCGGCCGGCCGAGGCGCGCACTTCGGCGTCCGGGTGGATGAAGCGCACCATCGCCAGGATCCGCAGGCATCGCTGGGGTGTCAGCTGGTCCGAAGCGCCCTCCAGCGGTGTCCCGTCGAAGGGCAGCAGGAAATTGACCGGGACGGAGTCGACATGGTGGGCTCGCAGGTCCGTGATGACGTCGACGAGTTCCTCGTCTGTCTCACCCATTCCGGCGATGATCCCGGAGCAGGGGGACAGGCCGGCACGTCGGAGGGCCTCGAGGGTGTTCATCCGGTCGTCGTACGAATGTGTTGAGCAGATCTCGCCGTAGTGGCTGCGGGCGGTATTGGCATTGTGGTTGTAGGCGTCGGCACCGGCTTGCTTGATCGAGGCGGCCTTCTCGTCATCGACGAAGCCCAAGCAGACGCAGACCTCGACGTCGGGGTGCTGGTCCTTGATCTCGCGGACCATCCGGTTGACGCGATTGACCTCACGATCGCTGGGGCCGTGACCCGAGGCCACCAGGCAGACGCGGCGGGCCCCTCCGCCGATGCCGGCTTCGACTGCTGCGTGTACGGCGCGGGGATCGGCCCAGGAGTACTTCATGATCTCCGCCTGTGAGCCGAGCCGCTGTGAGCAGTAGGAGCAATCCTCCGGGCACATTCCGCTCTTGAGATTGACCAGGTAATTCAAGCGCACGCGATTGCCGAAGAAGTGCCGGCGGATCTTGCCTGCGGCTGCGATCACGGACAGCAGTTCGTCATTGCTGCTGTCCAAGACCTGGAGGGCCTCTTCGCGGGTGGCGGACTGCCCCGCCAGGCCATGGCGGGTCATCTCGGTGAGGTTCACGACTACTCCTGGCTCGACTGGCCTTAACACCGTTAAGGACTGAACGGTGTTAAATCTAGCTTGCCGATGCCGGAGGGTGTCGGTGGGGTCCACCAACGCGAGGGTTCTGGACGACAGCGAACGGATTTAGCTGCCCAACCGGGGGAAGGGATGCAAGGAGAAGACCACCTCCACGCTCACGTCGAAATACTCCGCGATCTGCAGGGCCAGCTGCAGCGAGGGCGAATATTCGCCTCGCTCCAGATACCCGATGGTCTGATAGTGGACGCCCAGTGCATCCGCGAGCTCTCGTCGGGAAATACCCCGTTCGGCGCGCAGCATCGCGATGCGATTGTGAATGGTTTCGCTCATCAGTAGCCTCGGGACAGCACTCTCTCGCGGGCTTCGACGATCTTCGATCCCGAGACGCCCCGGATCATCCGCCGCAGGGCCCGAGGGGCGCCGAGCAGGCCGATCAGTGTCCAGATGCCGAGGACGATGAGCATCTCGACGGTGCGCCACGTGCCTCCGATCTCGAGCATCGCGGCCTCCGCGGGCAACAGGACCTGGCGGAATCCGAGCCCCAGCCAGTACATCGGGAAGATCTGGCCGATCACCTGAAGCCAGCCGGGCAGCGCTGCCAGGGGATAGAAGACGCCTGAGATGGCGGCCAGGCCGTAGGTGCCCAGCGTGGCGATGCTGAGTTGCATCATGTTGCGCATCAGCGCCCCCATCAGCGCCCCCAGGGGCATCATGGCGGCGACCCCGAGTATCAAGATGCCGGTCATCGCCATCCACCCTGCGAAGCTTGCGGGTGCCACTGAGGGGAAGAAGATCGCGGCCGGAATGAGCATCAGGAACAGCACGATCAGATTCAGCAGCAGCTGAGTGAGCGTCTTGCCGAGCAGGAATCCTGGCATGCCGTGAGGAACCGCCTTCATGCGTAACAAGGTGCCGTCCTCGCGTTCCATCATCAGTTCGCTCGCCAGCCCTGTGACGCAGCCGGCGATGACGCTGAGCGCCAGCATTCCTGGCAGGAAGGTCTGTGCCAAGGTGATCTGGCTGTCCATGACGGACACGTTGCGCAGGACCACCATCATGACGATGACCACGACGGGGCCGAGTAGGTAGAACACACCGGTGCCAGTCAGCAGATTGGTTCGCAGGTCGATGCGGGCTTGGCGGGTGGCCGCCCGGAATGTGGTGCGGGGCACCGAGATTGCTGTCGTGGTCATCTGGCCGATACCTCCTTGCTGCGGGCCATCAGGGTGAGATAGACGTCTTCCAACGAGTTGCGACGCACCTCGAGTTGTTCGACGTGCGCGCTGGGGTCGGCGAGCAGTCCGCGCAGGAATTCGACCGGGTCATCGGTCGCGTGGATCACCCGTCGAACGCCGTCGAACCAGCTGACCTCGGCCTTGCCGAATTTGAGGCGTCGCAGTGAGTCGGGTGAGCCGTCGGCGATGATGCCACCATCGGCGAGCACGACGATGCGTGAGGCCACCTTTTCTGCCTCGTCGAGGTCGTGGGTCGTCATGACGATGGTGGTGTCCACATCGGACAGCGATCCGAGCAGATCATGGAAATCGCGGCGGGCCTGCGGGTCGAAGCCGGCCGTCGGCTCGTCCATGAACAGTAGCTTCGGCCGTCCGATGAGTCCGGACGCGACGTCGAGCCGTCGTCGTCGTCCGCCCGAGAGCTCGGAGACCTTGGTATCGGCGTCATCGGACAGTCCGACCGAGGCCAGCAGGTCGTCGATCGGCCACGGTCGCTGAACGTCGCCCGAGTAAGGCGCGTAGAAGTCGCCCAGATAGTCGAGCAATTCCCGTACGCGCCACTTGGCGTGGTCGCGCCACGACTGCAGGACGATGCCGACCTGCGCCCGCCACGCGTCGTCCGCAGTAGCTGGATTGACTCCGAGCACCTCGACCTCGCCGGCCGACGGGGCGCGGAAGCCCTCCAGGATCTCCACGGTAGTGGTCTTGCCCACACCGTTCGGCCCCAGCAGAACGAGTACCTCGCCGCGGGCGATCTCCAAGTCGATGCCGCGCAGCACATGATTGTCGCCGTAACGCATCTGCAGTCCACGGGTGCGGATCGCCGGAGCGCCAGCGTCGAAGGATGCCATTGCTGTGGTGTCCATGTGATGAAATGTAGCAGACCTACTACAAATTGCAATGCTGGACTGACTCTACAGGGGGATTGCGTGGTTCGGCGACGTGGCTACTGCGCCGGTACTGAGGTGACTGTGACTCCGATATCCAGCGGCCGCGCGTTGTAGAGGGCGGTCGTGACGATGCCGTCCACTCCGGATTCGGCGTAGGCGATCAGGTTCTGTTCGGTCACACCGCCGGCGATGAGAAGGATGGCGTGCGGGTAGTCGGCCCGTAGCTCAGCCACGATTGTGGTGAGAAGCGGCGCGGGAAGCTTGTCGAACTGGATGCCGTCGGCGCCTGCGGCCAGCAGCATCGCCGCCTGCGCGACGCTGTCGCATTCGACGAGCAGTTTCTTTTCGCAATGATCGGTCTTGATCTGCGGGATCCGCGCGATGAAGGCGTCCAGGCCACCGGCGAGCGCGATGTGTTGGTCGAAGAAGAGCAGGGTTTCGGAGGCGCCGAGGCGGTGCGGCACGGCGCCACCGATGACGCAGGCCTTGGTGACCAGCTTCCGGGTGCCCGGAAAGCTCTTGCGCGTGGTGAGCACCGGGCAGCTGAGCCCGGCGTCGCGGATCATGGTCGTCCAGCGCCGGGCGGCGGTGGCGATACCGCTCGCGCGGTCAAGAATGTTCTGCCCGACCTTCCAGACGCCGAAGACCGCCTCGACCGGACCTACCCCGGCGATCAGCTCCTGACCCGGCAGCACCGGTTCGCCGGAGCGCAGCGTCGATTCGGTGTCGACACCGACGAGGTCGAACAGCCCGCGCACCTCCTCCGTGCCGCAAACCACTGCATGCTCTCGGGACAGATAGCCGATGCGGGCGGTGCCTTGTGCTCCGATGGCAGCGGTGCTCAGGTCGTGGTAGGGCACGTCCTCGGTCAGGAAACGTTCAAGTTCGGCGCGGGTGAAGTGAAACATGACTGTTCCGATCGGATTCGATGCTGGTCTTGAGGACTACTCGGATGGGATCTGATTGGGCAGAGCACCGCCGAAGCGCCGATCGCGACCGACGTAGCGCTTCACCGCCTGCCAAAGGTCACGCCGATCCCAATCCGGCCAGTACTTCTCGACGAAGACCAGTTCGGCGTAGGCCGATTGCCAAAGCAAGAAGTTGGAGATTCGCTGCTCCCCGGAGCTCCGGACGAACAGGTCGACGTCGGGGATGGACGGCTCATCGAGGTAATGCCGGAAGCTCTTCTCGGAGATCCGGTCGGGGTCCAATCGTCCGGCCGCAGCCTCGCGGGCTATCGCGCGGGCGGCGTCCACGATCTCGGCGCGGCCACCGTAGTTGACACAGAACTGCATGGTCAGCACGTCGTTGTGCTTGGTCTGCTCCTCGGTCTCTTCGAGTTCGCGGATGACGCTGCCCCACAGCTTGGGACGACGTCCTGCCCAGCGCACCCGCACACCCAACGCATCCAGATCGTTGCGGCGCCGGTGGATGACCTCGCGATTGAAACCCATCAGGAAGCGGACCTCGTCAGGGGAGCGCTTCCAGTTCTCGGTCGAGAAAGCGTAGGCCGACAGATACTTGATACCCATCTCGACGGCGCCTTCGATGACTTCGAAGAGCACTGCTTCGCCGGCTTCGTGACCCTTGGTGCGCGGCAGGCCGCGCTGCTTGGCCCAGCGGCCGTTGCCGTCCATCACGATCGCCACATGCTGGGGCAGCAGCTTCGCCGGGATCACGGGCGGTTTCGCACCGCTCGGATGCGGGATGGGGCCGCGGCGGGGAGGATGATCCATAGAGGAGACCTTACTTGTTGCGCGCTCGGATGTGCCGCCCGGAAGCCTCCTCGGTCGTGGCTGCGGATGGTTACCTCGGCGCGTTCGGCGGTGTCATGCCGGGCTCCTTGCCAGGGTGCGAGACAATGGATGTCATGCCGACCTACCGAGACGAAGCTGTGGTGTTGCGCACCCACAAGCTCGGTGAGGCCGATCGCATCATCACCCTGCTGAGCCGTACGCACGGCAAGATCCGGGCAGTGGCCCGCGGCGTGCGGCGCACCTCGTCGAAGTTCGGCGGGAGGCTCGAACCGTTCAGCCACATCGATGTGCAGTTCGCCAACGGACGCAACCTGGACATCGTCACCCAGGTCGAGACGCTGCATGCCTACGACGCACCGCTGCGCGTCGACTATGCCGCTTTCACCGCGGGCGAGGCGATGGTGGAGACCGCCGACCGGCTGGTCACCGAAGAGGGCGAGCCGGCTCTGCAGCAATACCGGCTTCTCGTCGGGGCGTTGCGGACGCTCGGTGAGGGCACCCCGTGCGGGCGGCGTCCGGCAACCATGATCCTCGATTCCTACCTGCTGCGTGCCTTGTCGGTGGCCGGCTATGCGCCGGCCCTGACGAGTTGTGCGCGCTGTGGGCTGGAAGGCCCGCACTCCGGGTTCTCACCCGAAGCCGGCGGCATGGTCTGCCAGGCCTGTCGTCCACCGCGTACCGCGCTGCCCAGTGATGAGGCCTGGCAGCTGATCTCGGCGCTGATCGCCGGCGACTGGCCGGCCACCGCCGAAGTCTCTGAACCTGCCCGCAACGAAGTGAGCGGGCTGATCGCGGCCTTCGCCGCTTGGCATATGGAGCGCGGGCTGCGTTCGCTGCCCCTGGTCGTCCGCTGAACAGACGGCTCACGCACTGCTGGCGTCCGGGGCGCCGAATCGGCTCGGGGTATTGACGGGGGTGAGCGGGAAGAAGTGGCCGGCGGCCTGCTGAACCCAGCGCAGACCACCAGCCACAAATCAGGTGGCTACCGCGCGGCGGCGGTCGTCGTCACGGTCACATCGGCCGACTGACCATTGCGCTGCACGGTCAGGACGATCTGCTGGCCGACCTGGCTTGCCCGCACCAGCGCAACCAGCGACTCGGTCGAGGTCACCGGGCTGCCGTCGACAGCGGTGATCAGATCACCGGCTTGGATGCCGGCCGCCGCCGCCGGAGAACCGGAGGTGACATTGGTGACCTGGGCACCCAGCTGTCCGGTGCCGGTGATGTCCTGCGCACCGATGCCGATCTGCGGATGATCGGCGCTGCCCTTGGCGATCAGCTGATCGACAACGTACTTCACCTGGTTCGCCGGGATCGCGAAGCCGAGCCCGATACTGCCGGACTGGCTCGACGACTGGCTCGAGGTCAGCGATGCGATGGACGACGTGATGCCGACCAGTTCGCCGGAGGAGTTGATCAGTGCGCCACCGGAATTGCCCGGGTTGATTGCCGCGTTGGTCTGAATGGCGGCTGTGACCACGACCTCGGAGCCGCCAGACCGCGACACCGAGGTGTTGTCGGTCACCGCCTCAGTGGTGACCGGACGATTCAGTGCCGAAATGATTCCGGTAGTCACGGTGTCTTCCAGACCGAGGGGGTTGCCGATCGCCATGACCTCGTCGCCCACGACCAGAGATGAGGAATCAGCGAAACTCATCACATGCAGATCCGACGGCGGGTCAACCAGTTGGAGCACCGCGAGATCGGTCGTGGGATCTGTGCCGACGATGGTCGCGTCGTAGGCGACATTGTTGAGCACGACGGTGATCGTGGCCTGTGAGCCAGTGCCCGAAACCACATGATTGTTGGTGGCGATGTGGCCGGCGGCGTCGACGACGACACCCGAGCCGAGGCTCTCGGAGCCGTTCATCGAGGTCACGGTGATCGACGCAACAGCCTTGGAAGCGGCTTCGGCGACCGACGTCCAGTCGGGGTTGGAGCCGTCGGCCTGCACGACCTGGGTCGTGGTTGCAGTCGTGGTCTGGCTGCCCTGCAGGTAGGTTGCGACTCCGTAGGCGGCGCCGCCGCCACCGGCGGCACCGGCGAGCACGGCAAGTGCGATGATGGCCGCCAGGCGCGAACCGGACTTGCCGGATCGAGGACTGGCAGTGGCGACCTGAGCGTTCTGCTCCGGGTATCCGGGCTGGAATTGCCGGGCATAGTCCGACTCGGACTGCTGGGCATAGTCGGGCTGAGGTTGCTGAGTGCTGGCCTGCTGCGCGGATTGCGGCTCGGACTGCTGAGAGTAGCCTTGCTGGGGCTGCTGGGGCTGCTGGGGCTGCTGGGGCTGCTGAGGCTGCTGCGGCTGCTGGGGGTAACGGGGATCAGCGCCCTGCTGCCAAGCCTCACGGCTCCACGGGTTCGGATTCTGAGTGCTCATCGATGGTCTCTCCTCGTCGGGTTCGGGAACCATCACACCAGCGCCTACTGTGTGAATCC
>Ga0334884_1001407_pt1 | contig 35841 bp, 46 predicted proteins | sample GraSluR1_MG_7_FD_207215 | JGI IMG/M metagenome (GOLD analysis project Ga0334884, IMG submission 207215) | Sludge microbial communities from methane-producing bioreactor in Wageningen University, Netherlands - Granular Sludge_12_05 R1 | ecosystem: Engineered > Bioreactor > Anaerobic >... | reverse complement strand
TGGGCAAATTTAGGGTCGTTCTTGAGCATCCCATACCAACTCTTAAATTTCCCTTGAGGTGGTGTAGTCGGAATGCATTTCTTATCTTCGACTTCTTTAGTCTTGAATGTAGGGATAGGAGGAATCTCTATGACCGTAGGTTTCCCACCGTCTTTAGTGGCCTTACCTTTGGTTTGAAGTCCAGTCATGAATTCATCAAACGCCTTGGGTTGAGACACCACAGCAGTATCTTTCTTCTCAGCATCAGAAGCACCAAACACAGACATTCGACCAGTACGACCCACCCAATCTCCGGCATCTACAGTACGTTGATTAGCACTCGCCCCGTCCACAGGGTTTCGGTCAGTCACCACGGCAATTGAAGGACCCTGCCATGCCCAGTAATTTCGACCTCCGATACTCCAAAGCTTGCGCTCCTGAATGTGGAACTGATTCAACAAGGACTGCCAATCAGCGGGGAGAATAAACACGTCAGAGAATCCGGCCTTGCGGTAAATTACCTGTTTCTGAAGTTCTTTCATTACATCGGCAGAGTACCCAGCTTTGGTCATATCTTCCGGCGTAGGCAAATCCTTTACCCCGGCTTCTTCTGCTTCCCCTAATGCGAGATGATACAAAGTACGTTCATCCAATTTAATAACACACTCAGTCAATTTACTTCCATCCCAAGTACGAACAATTTCCAATGAATCAAATTGAGATGCATTTTCTATCAGGCGATTCATAACAACTTCTGCTTCCGCTCGGGTTGCATAGGCAGTTACTTTGTCATTGACTCGAAGGTAAATTGGTTTCTTTCCCTCTTGGAAAGCATTCACGGATTTACATACCTTGTTTAATCGTTCCCTTGATTCCTGAAGTTTCCTATGTTCTTTGTAGTTAACCTCTTCAGAATCTATCAATGAAAACGGTTGAGGAACATGGAAGGTCAAATCCAAGGTCTTGACATATACGTTCTGATTTGACATATAGTATGTCTTACCTATGGCGGTCAAAAAGTCCGACTCTGATACTCGTTTAGATTCTATGAACCATTTCATTGAGAAGCCAACCCCACTTCTTGTTTTCTGAGTTCATCAGCATTACCCAACGCAGTTATCTTTTTACCCATACGTTGCTCGTAATCTGCAAACACCCAATCACTTCTGGCACTTAAGACAGAACTGTCGTTGTGTCTGTTAGGGCCGAAAAGCTTGAGGTTTTCTTTATACGCCTCAGGAGCTTCCAACATTCGGTTATCTATATCAGATATGCAATCAAAGACTGCACCTACGACACCATCCGAAACGTCCTTCGACCCATCTGTTTTGTGGTCAACCTTTTGCTTTACCCTGTCATGAATTAACTCAAAAATTTCACCTTGAAAGTGTTTATGGAAATACTGATTAAATCGCTGTTCATCTAACAAAGACCGAAACATCTTCCACGGTAGGTCATCCTTATCCACTGAGGTTAACCCAGTAACAATGTTCATCTTCTCCAACATCTGAATCTGATAGTTACTCGCAAATTTGTCATACGAAATCTTCCCGTACTTTATCTTGTATTCTCGCCGTAACCAAATGAAGAAATCCAGAACCTTGGCTAAATCTATTCGGTCTGGTCGAACCGTATTGGATATACCCAAAGCAAAATCCAATTCCAATGTAGGGAGACGAAGACCTGAATTAATGTCAGACAGTTCCGCAAAGTGAACCATACCAATACCAGTCAAGTCACCTGACTCCGATTGGTCAATATGAACATATCGCTTTGCATCCGGGTGTCGTCTAAATTTCCGGGTCTCCAAATCAAACAACACCTCGGGGAGGAAATTATCTTCCATCCTATGTGGGGTCTGAATTGTAATTTGTAAAATCTCTCTCGTGAATGGATGTTTAAGTTCCGGTACCTTGGCACATGATAAATTCCACAGCACTCGGGAACTAAAGAACTTCCCACTATCCCCAACGGACATACCCGCCACATTCTGAATCGCCTTCAACAAGTCGGTCTGGAAGTCAACATAGTAATCCATAGGGATGAGAACACAACGTTCTCGATACTCTGAACTCAATGCTTCAAACACATCATCAATCGTTACATCCGGTTTGTTGAGAGCTTGGGATACTCGCTCAGTCTCCTTGTCATCAGAGGAACAAATGTCCAAGAAATCCGCAGGGTTCGAGATAAGCTTGGGGTCGGTGGTGTCGTTTCCACCAAATACAGCGAAATTTATATCCGAGAATGTTTCGACCCCCTCTTTCGCTTCCCACTGTTTCACATCTACTATCTGCTGTTTAAGTTGTTTGTTCTCTTTACCTTCCTTGATTCTCTTGTTGGTGAAAGATGAGTCCACCGTGGCTGAAGAAATCAAAATGGAGAATGAATAATCAATTCCACCATGAACGAAACGTGAACGTCTACGGTGAGTGGTATTGGCATAGTCGTCCTGTGCTTTCTGCACATCTCCAACACTACCGGAACCACCCTTACGATAGAAGTTCAACTCATCCAGAATGATACCAAACAAGTTCATGGAGATAACATCCTGTGCGGAAGAACCACCTACCACTTTGATTTTGTGGGATTGCCACTCCAACACAGTAGAGATTTCCATGTTACGAGGAAACTCATTTCGAAAGTAGGGCATGGCATCAATCGCATCTCGAAGTTCTGCAAACCCGGCCAACTGAGCTTGCTTCTGAGTAGTGGTCAGATAGGCGAACAGGAGAGTAGAATAACTACCCAAGCCGAACAATCTCTGAGGATAACGATAACGGGACAGACAGTATATCTTATAGGCTACCAAGGCATTACTCGCCCAAGTTTTACCACCACCGATACATCCAGTAATAACCAATTCTGTCGCTTGGTTATTACAAAAGGTGGATATTTTCTTCTTCCAATACGGATACAACTCAGATGAGAAGTTGCCCGAATAGTAGGGAGAGGCAATCCACTCATCCCATGTTAAAATGGGGCCAAGTTGTTCCGGGTCTGTATTCTCCCGATTAAGTCGTTCAGCTTTCGCCAGTTCCAGAACGGCCTGATATTTGTTCAGTGGTTTCTCCATGTTGAAGCCCCTCTAATAGTTTGATGATTTCTTCCAACTGGTCGCCTTGGAAGGTAGCCAGTAACTTCTGAATCTGGTCTTCACTATCTTTCCGTTCCTTGGATAACAACAACTCTTGATTACTGTGAGTAAATTTCTGTGCATAGGACATATACTTCTGCATGAAATTCATAGCATTAGTTAATTTATACATTATGGCTGAATCATCATCGTCACCCGATATGATTCTATCCGCATTATACAATTTATTAATTGCTAATCGCATGTACTCACTCATGGCTGATTGCATTTTGAATATGTCCAACAAATGTGCGGCCTGAAGAACGGTGAGGAAATTCATCATTCCCCTATGTGCAGTCTCATCCGTTACTAATTTACCAATATCGGTGTTCTCAATAATCAAATCTATTGCAGATTTATCATTGACTATAAGTTCATCACTCATCTGAAACCTCCGGACTGACTTCAATCAAACTTAGTATTCGTTGTAATTTTTCTTCCGTCAATCGAAATTTCTCCATGGTTCTATCTTTGCCATACTGTTTACAGTGAGCAAAAATCTGAGCATTCTTCTTAACGGAATTCAAGTACTGCCGGGAGGGAACCTTAATGGTTCTCCCTGCAAAAGCTTCAAGAAAATCCAAGAACTGTGAGTCGTCTTCCAAATAGGTCAGGACTGCATACAACGCTCTTCGATTACTGGGAGTCACTAAATTATCACCTCTACGGGTCAGAACCTTTTTGAAAAAATCAAACTCGATGCTGTTCAAACATGTCTTTGATAGGGGGAAGATTGGCATGGGAGTCCTCTCTAACGCTGTTAAAGGCTTTGTGTAACAAAATGGAATCCAATATGTCCATTCGCAAAATCGCTTTGTCGAATGGCACAACTAAATCAATAGCTTCCGGGTGCGACTTAACATATTTCTTGATTTCAACTAAATACAAAAACTCCATCTGATGCAATAAATCCTCAAATATCATTCCACTATTAACCGTATCCTCTACACCACAATTAAACAAATCCGGGTCAATTGCAATTTCCTTATCTCTGAATTTACGGAAGTAGTTATGGATGCTGTGACGCATGTTCGTATAAGTGAAGTGCAACGCATCATACTGCTGGAAATCCACGAAGTCTTTCTTCAAGGCTACCAAAGCCCCGGTGATAGCTTCGCTTCGAGCATCATGACGGTCCTCTTCACTGAGGTTATTGAAATGCCTAACTATTACCAAATTGGCAATAGCTAATAGAGATTTGTAGAAAACATCTTCCTGTTCTTCATTCAAAGCCCCCTCCGCATACAACTTAATGTACTTGGTTGTGATAGCCATAAACAAACCTACTTACTAAATTTAATAAACAAAGACCTCATAAAACAACGAAACAATCGTTCATCTTCAAAAGCCTTGTCACCATATTCAGACACCGAATACCTAAACAAATCAACCCACCCATTCTTCCACAATCTCTTGTTCTCTTCATAACCCTTCTCATGAATCACACTACTCTTACCCACCAGTAAATGTTTCATTCCCTTATCCAGAACACTGTAGAAATGTGCCTTCAATGGAGCCAACGAGTTTCGACACAACTTATTCAGCACCACTTCAAACTTTTCACTCTCTTTGCATTTAATCAGCAACAAGAGACTGAGAAAATGCATTTCATAATCTACATAGCTGGCATCGTAGGCATCATACCCCATCAGTTTTACTAACTCAAGCTCCTTCAATAAATCCCTTATATGCCCACCAGCGCGAATCACCACTTTATCTATATCAATCTTGGACAAGTCCATCTCCTCTTTCTCTGCGACTTTCTTGATAAAGTTTACCGCTTCTTCATCGGAAACTGCCTCAAAAGGTACGTTAACTGCTCTACTACGAACAGTTTCAATCACTCGTTCCAAGTCCGTCGTAACGAAGATTACGAAAGTCCTATGGTCTAAATTATCCAGCACCTTCAACAAAACCCCCTGAGAAGCCCGAGAAGCCATATGAAACTCATCAAACACCGCAACCTGCCACTTATTCATCGCCACACCATAGGATAAATCATCATGGATACTTCGAGTTGCTTCCACATTACCCACAATGCCGCAGTCCCAGTCTTTGTAATACCGAGCCTCATCCATCGAAACAGTACACTTGGGGCATACTCCACAAGGTTTGCCTACTCCCCGAGGATTATCACAATTCAAAGACCGCGCAAACACCTGAGTCGCTGATGTCTTCCCTGTTCCATAATCACCGTAGAACGTAAAAATTCGAGGGGACTTCTTGGGGTCTTTCAATACCCCGGTTAGGATTTGTTGGGCTGTCTTCTGTCCATATAATCCAGTCAGACTCCGAGGATGATATTTATCTAATAGTCTCATTTCAATCCTTTCAACATCTGCTGAAGAATTTCTCCATGGCCTTCTTGCACAATCTGAGCCGGGTCCTTGAATTTACACCCGGAAGGGTATTCAACCACATGTGTTCTAATTTTTTTCTTTGCCAAGGCTCGAAGCGTTTGTTGTGTCCCGGATTTTCCTGCCGCATCATTATCCAATAGTAGGTAAACAGACTGAACATAGAAGGGTAACAACTCCTGCATCAAATTCTTTACTTTGTTACCCATAACGGCCATAACCCACGGGTGGTATGCAGACACCGCCTCGGCATCCGAAACGCCTTCTACCATCAACAAATCCATAGAATGATTACAATTTTCAAGACTCTTCATAGTCCGGGTCGGAGTGTAAGCCAACATGGGATAAAAAGGTTTCACTGTGAACTCTTTTCCTTCAATTGACCGAAACCCAAATCCAAACAAAGTACCGAAGAAAAACATAGGGTACATGAAACTAATGGGAGAAGTGTTAAAGTAAATTCGCAAATCCACCATATCAGAAATATCTTCTTCAATGTCATACAATCGAACCAACCTCACCAAAGGGTCCGGTGGTAGGACTGCCAACCAAGGGTGTTTGATATTCACCTTGGAGAGCGGTATGGCTTTCTGAAGATAAATTTCCTTGAGGGTCATACCCAGATTCCTTGGTTCCTGTTCAACACCAAAGCGGTTCCATGTTTGGAGATAACACACAACCCCATTTCGGAAAATTCGAACGTAACTAAATCATCATCGGAAAACACACCCAACACTCGCACAAGATGTGTTAAGAGAGTGAAGAAGAATATCCGGTCTCCCCCCGTCCCCAAATCTGAAAGGGTTAAAATAGAATCCTTTTTGAATTTATCATTCTTCAATCGAGCCCTGAGATTTTTCTTATCTCCAATCAACTGAACATACCCAGCATCTTCCGAGAATCCCGCTATAACCCTACAAATATTATAGGATTCCACGGTGGTTACTGGATAAGTAGACTGAACATCCCCAATGGTTAAATCTTCAGCCGGGTTCACTTGACGATTAGGAATGAACATAATACGGGTCATGGATGAATTTCCAATCAAAAGAGTCGTAGGGGTAATTTTGATTAGCATGTTTCCCGTTTCGTCTTCAGAAAACATCTTGAACAGACTAATTTCCGAAGCATGGAAACAAGCTGTCATTTCCCCCATGGAATCAATGTCGTACTGCCGCTTAATGGTCAGGTCATTTTCATGAATGGATAGGCCCGTTCTGTTCAAATACACCAAGGATTCTTTTCGTGTAGCCTTACGGAGATGTTTCAAGTGTGTCAAGAACAAAGCTTGATTTATCTTTATCTTTTTAACACCCTGAAAGGAATTCCAAACTGTCGGGGGAGGTAGGAATGTAGCCTCAGATACTTCATAATTTCCCATGAAAATTAGGTTATCATCCATGAAGCAATAGAAACTATCTTCTTTCCACACCAAGGAAAACAGTTCCCCGGTACAGATTCCCAACACCTTTTGAAAGTCTTCCAAATTAAACGTGAAGGACTTCAAGGATGCCCCGGAAGACTTAAACCCTACCTTACCAATAATATACTTGATGTTATCGGTGTGATGTATGTTATAGAAATCCGCAGAAACCTGATTGAAATGAATCAACCGGGAATCGCCATCCTTACTCTTCAGTAAGGGAATGAAGCTTTTCAACTCTTCCACATTGAAATCTATTTGTATCATGATGATTCCTTATGAAACAGAATAATACCGAAATCGGTAGCGTAGGTGTTAATAACTGACAGGACATCCTCGGGAATCTCCAACTGTGTTATGAGTTCAGACATGTTTCCCGAACTTAACTCCTGAGTAGACAAAGCTTTAAGTTCTTGAATGAAGTGCTTCATATCCCGCTGTTCTTCCTTGGTCGCAATGTCCGTGTAGGCAAATACCTGTTCTGATGGTTTGTGAGGCACTACCAACAATTCATGTTTCCACCCGGAAGCAGAACAGGAGATTTCCAACGCCTTGGGTTCTCGGTGTAAATTATGCTCATGGGAAGTTCCTCGGGACAGAGACCCGAACCGAAACACAGTACAACCATTCTCCAATACCTTAGTTGGGTATTCGGTGTGGTCATGCCCAGCTACCACAATGTCGTACCCAGCCTCAATTACTTCCGGGTACAACAGCCATCCCCCAGCGGAACCTTTGAAACCTGCCCGTTTCGGCCCCATATAGGCGTGACAAACGAGTATCCTCGGAAAACCGATAGGAACTACGGGGGCGGGTAATATGGCCGTGTCGGGGCTGTATGAGGCTCCGGTGAGGATTCCCCCAAATTCCCCGTATTGACTTATCAACTTTACCGCCCCAGACTCCAACAGGTTTCCCAGTGGAGTATCCTTGAGGGTATCCAACCGTTCATAGTAAATGTCATGGTTTCCTACAATGACAAACACATCAAAGGGTGCATCTCGAAACAGTGCAATCAAACGATTCTGCTTAGGGAAGGGCATCTGCTTGGTGTTATACACATCCCCTGAGATAACCAATGCATCCCAGTGTCGAGTCGTTCCCATTGAAATTACAGCTTCCAATTTTCCAAAGATGGTCTCCCAGTAATCATCATATCTACCTGATGGAGTAGTAGAGGAGATATGGGGGTCTAAGATGAACCCCAATTTAATAGGTTTCATTTAGTCTCCGCTTCTATGGTCAACTTACCATTCTTCATTACATAAGTCTTGTTAGCAAATTCCCACAGTCGGGGGTCATGGGTTACGCCCAGAATATCTATTCCCTCTTCCAGAATGAGTTCCTTGATGAATGCAAACATGTTATCCATATGGGCTTCATCTACCTGAGACAGAGGCTCATCCCAAATTAGAAACTTCTGACCGCCCTCATACATCAGAAAGAATACCTGCAAAATTAGGGATAAGGCCGTCTGAATACCGAAACCTGTTTCCCGAGCCTCAGTGGATTCCTTAACCTGAGTCTCCGGGTTTATCTCATGTACCATAAATTCCGCAGTCTTATCCTTACCACGGTCATCAATTTCAATCGTAACGGAATAACCGGAATGGAATATGGTCTGCAAACCCCGAGTCAACAACTCTTCCAAAGGTTGAATATCTTTCTTGGTTACCAGAGTCATTATGGTCTTGGTATATTCCATCGCTTTGGCTAACCGTTCAACCGATTCCAACACCTGTTGGTGTTGCTTCTCTATCTGGTCTCGTTCCTGAATCGTCTCTTCTAAAGAATCTTTCAGTCGAGTATGATTAACCCGGACTTGCTCCCATCGGGACAAGATGTTATCAACATAGTCCATAGGTTAATCTCCAAAATCATCGTCACCAAAAACTTCAGCCGAATCTGGATTCTCATAGGACTTCAAAATTTCTTCCGATTTGGTAAGCCTCTCATCGATTTCCGCTTTATTTTTATCTATTTGTTCATTTAATGCCTCGAAGGATGCAGTACCAATTGCCGCCTTTACTTCCTTCTTAACACCCTTCATGTTTTCCATTAACTGACGCTGACGCTCTTCAAATCGCGCTTTTTGGGTACTCAATTCATTGCTACGCTTTTCAATATTCTTAGCCCGAGATTCAAAATCATTCATCATGACCCCTTTCATGGCCTTCCCAAGGACGGTTACAAGTTGGACAATTTGGATAGTCAATATACAACTGCTTCCGGTCTTTGTCAAGAGCTTCTTCTTCAGCTACCAACTGGGCCTTCAACGACTCAACTTCAGTCAGTGCTTCATCAATTTCAACCCACTTGCGTTGTAATTGTTCTAATTTAACCACCTGTTGAATATCGTTCCATACAGGAGAAATGTCTACTGCATCAAAGGACAAGATGTGTTTATCCAGCCTACTAAGTTGAAATTCGATGTCTTGATATTGAGTAGCAAGACCTTCCAGATAATTCAACTGTTGAATTTGTGATTGAATTTCTGTTACATCAATAGGCTCCCACGACAGTATCTTCTTAGGGATAGACCGTAATTCCACATTAATTTGTGTCCACAGGTCGGCCAACTTCTGTAAATTACGATACTCCGCTATTTTATCCCTAAGTTGAGATACATCTTCCAACTGTTCCATGATAGCTGTAATTGATTGAAGTTGTTGACTGCACTCCTGATAGGCATTGAAAGTTGCCACAGTTCGCCGTTGAATATCCAACAGTGTATCCAACACAGCTATGGAAGTTTTAATCTCATTGTACAAAATTAGATGTTCATCAATATCCGAATACAACATCAATGATTCTTCAATCATCTGAGCTTTCTTTTCCATCAACTTAAACTGACCTGATAACTCCACCCCCTGCTTCTGTTGTTCTTTGAAGTCATCTTTCATTTGCTTCAACATAGGGATGAGGTTTCGGTGTTTCAACAAACGGGAAACCATCAGGAAGATATACGATGGCACATCCCTAACCAAGAAGTATGTTCCCTGCGGCCAAAAGTGCAAATTATACTTCGTATCCTTGATGGTCAAAACCTTGAAACCCAACTCCAACAACTCGGGGGGAATCGAGGAGCCAGTTTTAGTTAGTTCCTCTACATCCCTTTCACCAATCTTCAAGTTGTATGTCCCTGAACCTTTAGCAGGTTTGTTCCAAATTACTTTGATGGGGTCCTGTCCCTCTGGGAATAGTTGTAACCCTACCGTAGTGGAGTCTTCCCCATAGGTGATAAAGGAGCTTCCAGTGGTATTTTCCACCATGGTCGGAATTGCCTTCAGAAGACAACTCTTCCCCTGATTGTTGTCACCCTTTATCCAGACCAACCCATCAACATCTAATTTGGCCTTCCGTATCTTACGGAAGTTTTTAACTGCTAATTTGAACATACGGAAACAAGTCCTTTTCTCGTTGAAGAACTTTAACAACATCATCTGAGTTCATGTTAAGCCAACTGTAAAATTCGGCTCGACTGGGGAATTTCTGTTCTTCGACTCCCGGTAACGTCAAGGTGTAAATACCTCCACCTGTGTGAAGCCAAGTGGTTTGTGTGTTAAGGGTCTCATGTAAGTAGCGAGGAACAGAGATGCCATGTCCGAAAAGCAACTGCATCTCATACTTTTTATAGGGAGGACAGAACTTGTTCTTGAAACAGTCAACAGACAAAATGTTCCCCAAAGCCCTTTTACTAATTCCATCACCTTTGGCTGTATCAAATATCTTTTTGACGATGGATATTTTCACTCGAATATCAAGGAAATGGCCGTAGGCTTTTCCACCATAGGGTTTATCTTTGGGGGAATTAGGATTTTTCATATCAATGTTAGCTCGAATTTGATTCAACCAAATGATTGTAATATCATTAGCGGCACAGGGAGAGTTGTACTTTCGAACCAACCGGGTTTGTATCAAAGAATCCTGACCAACGGTTGCATCCTCAATATCGGACGTATCAAGTTTGGAACTCAAAATCGAAGCTACGGAATCTACAATCACCACAGGAGGGTGCATGGATTTCGGAGTCTTAAGAATTCGCTTCTGAAATATATCCTCAAAATCACTGAATGTTGTAGGTTTTAAGATGATAATATTTCGAGTCTTTTCAATGTGTTCCACAGCCCCTACGGACCTACAAAGAGATGGAGTTACAGCTTTCTCGAAATCCAAATAGAACACGGGAATGTTCTGAGAAGCCCACAACACCGCTTGCTGTAAAGCGATTGTGGATTTTCCCGCCCCCTCTTGTCCAACATATTCGATAAATTTTCCACGAGGGATTCCCCCACCCAACATGTCATTCCACCCCGGATGGCCTGTATCCAACCATACTTCCGGTTTACCAAACATTATCTTTTCATCAAAATCCTTATATACATCAGCCATAGACTCAAAATCTTTGGTACTGGTACTACCCTTAGATTTTGTAGTCTTTTCTGTTTTTTCTGCTTTTGGTCGAGCCATATTTACTCCGTTTCGTTTCTTTCTTTCTTTCTTTCTTTCAATCCACTCACCTTTCAAAGGTGAGAACAACGCAAAAAACTGGTGGGGAAGCGACTGCTTCCCCACCGTGACCTGACATTAGTCCATCAAGCCATCCAAGTCGTCTTCGTCTTCTTCTATCCCCGAAGCATTCAACTTATGAAACTCTTCCGGGGTAATTACTCGGGCCATACAGGTTGGGATGTGAGCGACCAGCTTCTTAGCCTCAGCAAGAATCGCCTTCTTATTGAACTGTTCCTTAGTCTTCCAAAGTGCGGGGAAGTGGGTCATGCTAAACTTCTGCATCTTGGAATCACTGCAAGTCACTACAAAATCCAAGTCTGAAGCATTCATACCCTCTTCAATAAGCGGGATGATGTTCTCTTTGTATTTTGCTTCCGGGAGAGCCAAGAACATGATTTCATAATCGGTAGAACCAACCTTGCCCTTTGCATTGGTGTCATACTTAATGATAGGGTACACATAGTAGATGTTACTGATGCCCATGACTGAACAGCACTCCCCACCCCAGCAATAGAAATATCCAAAGCCTTCGAGGTAATGGGTACGAGCAATCAAGTTATCATCGGTAATGATACCAAAGCGGTCTTTAATTCCTTTGGTGGCCTTATATTTAGTGATAGGGAAGCGGGAATCGACCACACCAGACTTTGCTGACTTCATACCTTGAGGTAAAACAACCCCAGCAAAAAAGCCATCTTCCACGGTCTTCTTAGGGGCCGCAACTGTGGGCTCATCGTCGTCATCCTCGTCGATGGGTTCCACAACCTTAGCCTTTTTCTTGGGAGCCACTACAGGTTCATCATCGTCTTCATCCTCCATTATTGGTTCTGGCTCTTCATACTTCTTCTTCGGAGCCTTAGTGGGAGTTGGAGCCGGAGTCTTCTTTGGCTTAACCGGAGCAGGAGTAGGCTCATCATCATCATCATCAAACATGGAATCATCTACACCCTGAGATTCTTCAGTTTCATCCTCAATGTCATCGTCATCACCAAACATATCGTCTACGTTTTGTATCGCCATGATAGCATTCCTTTCTTCGTTACACGTTGTTGATTAACCAAACTCCCTACATCAACGGTTGTAGAGAACCGCCTTTCATCAAGATAGTAAATTACGACTGATTAACTTCAAGTTGTTTACATTTTCTTGTGAATTAGCAAGTCTTTCTTGGAGACAGATTATCATATCCTTGACATCCAAATCCAACTTGGTTATCTTATCTAATTGCGGGGAGATAATGGATTTCTCATCCCGAGACCGTGTAAGCATACTTGCTGTCATGTCTTCCCGGAATAGTCGAAGCTTGGTTCTCCACACTCGGGCATCAGCAATCAAGAAACTCAACTCCTGTGCAAATTGAGCATGAATACAAATTTGATTGCTCACCTCATCGGAGTTAGCTAATTGCTTCCAATCAGGGAAAACTAAAGAACGCTCCAACGCCTTTTCCATATATCGGGTAAGGCGTGTCCGAGTTTTCTGAATTACATCTGCACAATCTTTCATATAGTAACCTCTCTACCCCCCGAATATACTAAACCTCATCCGCATTGTCAAGGGGTAATTCACGCATGGATAACAAAATTCTGGGTACCAAAACTTCGTAGGGTAAATTATTACCCTTCAACAATTTAAGCCCAGAAGAGAAATCAATTCTCTGAATACAGGCCCTACCCAGAGACTCTTTATACCACCACGGAAGTGTACTCTCAATGAATTTGTACTGGTAAATCTTGATGGAAAAGGTTAAGAAGGATGCCCACAAACGAGAAACGGAATAGTGGTCTACCAAATTATACCACGCTCGAAGCAATTCCATCTTACCCATCGCCATTGCTTCAAGTAATTTATACACTCGAATAGTGTTCTTAAAAATCGGAGTATACCATGTTCCATAAGCCTTGGATAGTTTGATGAACTCCTTCTTCTCTTCTTCCAACAGATTCTTAAACTTCTTCTGCACTCGTTCGACCTCAGGGTATCCCAGATAGGTTATCATGAATTGAAGAATACTTTCCGGGGTATCCAAACTGTATTGAGCTACCGTAGGCATATCTATTTCGTAGATACCTTTCATCTCCAACCGTTGCATCTCTTTGAGGTACTGAGATAAATCTTCGTCTTTCTGTTTGATGTACACGGGATAATCCAAAGGCTGAAGTGGTCCGGTATATGTGATGTAATCGGGGAACAGAATGTAACGATAATCCCGGTCTGCTAAAAAGATGGTAGTCATTACTATACCCTATCTGCTAATTCCATTGCCAACATTAAAACACTACGCCGAGCCTTTACCTTTTGAGTCTGTAGATAGAATGGCATGAAGGTCGGGAAACTTTGTTCAATCGTTCTCCGAGCTTTCTCATCGTCAATGTAAGAAAAGTCTGAAAGTAAATTAGACTTCAAGTATTCTGCATCCAAGGAAACATTCGATTCATCCTGTCGCATCTTATGTACTCGGTCAAACCGGGATAGAATAGTAGGGAGAATATTGTCCCGAGAAGCCAATACGATTAAATCTCCGGTAAATTCCTCAATGAATTTCAAAGCATAAGCCATACGGAAATCCAACATGGATAAATCAGAAACGATTAAGGGACAACCCAACCGGACTTTGTACATCGAGGAATAAAAGTCTTTGAACTCATCCACCGTAACAAAGGATTTAACCACCACATGAGGGTGTATCCTCTGCACATTTATCAATGTAGTTGGGATGTGTCCAATATACAATTCTTTCATACTATCAAACTCTCTATGACTTCTTCCGATATATTACAATCGAACTCAGTCATATCCGGTCTCCACCCTTTGAACCGAGCATGAACCAAACGCTTTGACCGGGAAGAAAAACTCTGCCCATCTACATCCATAACTCTCCCCAAGAAATCAGGATTCAAGACTGGGTATCCCAAGGAATCGTACTGAGTCATACGCTGTCTAAGGTCGGCTGAAAATGCTGATACATTTGCAATAGGGCGAATTTCTATGTCCCCGTTTAGCAACTGCACGTTGGAGGAGACTTCTACAGAACCCACCATAGTTTCGTATCCACTCCCCGGTTCCCCCGGCTTATATCCAGTAATGAACCCGGAAAGAGAATCACCCAACACTCCCCCGACTGTACGTTTAATTTTCACCCAGTCATTGATACGGGCATCCGGGGTATAAGGGCTGTCAATTTTCTTGGCGACCAAACCCTCACCACCACGGTTAAGAATATTGTCGAACAGCACATGCTTCTTTTCTTTCGAGAGTCGGTAGGCTTTATGTTCTTTCCCCTGAAATCCGGCCTCATTCAGAAGAGGTATGGATTCCCTTACCCTCAATTTACGCTCCCATAAAGGTTTGTCAATTATGATTTCATCGTTGAACATCAGACAGTCAAATACATAAGGGGTCAAGATTGCCCCTTCCCCCTGCTGGATGTTAATTGCGTCCTCTACATTCATATGCATCAATGCTGATACTGCGGCCAACTGAGTATCCGCAGTCTGACCCCGGTCACTCAACAGGGTACAAAACTCGGGGTTATGACAAATTAGTTCACTATCCAACATCACAGAAGTGATACTACGGTCTAATTTAGCGGGGTCGAATGGAGTAAAGAAGTTGTTGGTGTATTCAATAGGGAGAAGTTCATTTGCATCTATGTGACGGGAGTAACAATGCAACCCTTCATCTCGAAGATAAATGATTCTAAAACGAAGACCATCAAGCTTTTCCTCCACAATGTAGTCTGGGCTATGCCAGACCTCAGCCCAAATTTCCTGTTGCTTCGATGCAGGACGAAGTTGATTCCGAGGGGCCGCTTTCTGAGGAAGATACTGAAGAGCTAAATTCATATGTCGGGGTACATTTTCAATTGCCCCATACCTTTTGATAAGGTGGAATTTTTGAATAGCTTTCACATAATCTTCTTTAGTGGTCTTATCACCACCAGAAGCGTTTTGATGGTACTCGACCCAATCTTGAATACCCAATGTATTCACGACATCTATCAAGTACGGTTTACTCCTCGGAATATCCATGTTGGTTTCCTTACTTCTTTACGGGAGGTTTGAATTGTTTGATGTTATTCATGGCACCAGCCGGAGCCAGAATAATCCCGCTCATATCCGTTACACGCTGATTGTATACACCCTGCGCCACATCAATTAATTCTTCCTGAAATGCCTTGGACATGGTATGCCAAGCCACAATTGAATTCAGGTTAATCGTATGGGGTCCACCTAATTTACCGGGGAGGTCAAACATAGGGGAGAGAATCAACCCGATTTCCTCCGCAGTCGGGTCCAACTGAAGAAGCAATACTACCTCAGCCGTCAGAGTTTGCGGAAGTTCCTTTACATCCACCAAAATTAACCTCTGCCCATGAATCGTTGTGATACATGATACCTTTGTTGTTTTCTTGTCAAACATCTTAGTTCTCCTTTCCGTAGAACTTGCCATCAGGAATTAAAACACCATTTGTAAATTTGAAATCCCACATCTCACCCCAAGAAAATCCGACTGCCAAACCCACTTCCATAGGTACCTTCCATTCTGGTTTGCGTATTGCCATTACATGTTGAATCTGCGGTATCACTTCATAAATTCTTTCTTGTTTGACTGAGTAGTTAATTTCATCGTGGACTGCTGACAAAGTCCGACAATCAATTGAATTGGTTAAATTCAAAGCATTGGCCCGAATCAAAGCCAGTCGTACAATATCCCCACCTGTACCCTGCACTATCGTATTGATGATAGTGCGTTCTCCAAAAGCTCGGACAGCATAATTTGTACTGTTGGCCCAAAAGGAAACCCGCCTCACTCTTCCAAAAGCCGTTCGAACATAACCGTCATTGATGGCCTTCTTAATGGTTAAATCTTTCCAGCGGTTCAACCCGCTGAATAACCCCCACCACTTGTCGATGTAGTCCTGTGCTTTCTCAGGAGAGGTTCGAAGTTTCTCAGCAATAGAATACTTCTGTCCTCCATATAACAGATTGAAGTTCAGAATCTTAGCAATCTTACGGGCATCTCGATTATAGTTGGCTTCGCCAAACAACATGACAGCGGTCTGTTTGTGGGGGTCCTCCCCCGACAAGAACATCTTAACCATCGTCTTATCTTCAGAGAAATTTGCAGGTAGGCGCATCTCTTGAGCCGCATAGTCAAAATGCACATAGTAGTCACCTTCCCGACACACAAATGCCCTACGAATGTTATTCCGAGGGTCAAACCCTTCGGTGATGTACCCATCCCATATGTCGCGCCCTATACGAAAATTCTTCACCCAAGCCTCTTCTTTATTCTCTCCCCGATATTCCACCGGGAAGAAATACCAACCCTCAACATTTCGCTTGAAACACTTGGGGTAAATTTGGGCTTGTTGAAATATGGCAAAGCTGGGAGAGGATTCTTGAATCGCAAAGTAATCCATAGCGGCTGATTTAGTAACACCTTGAATATTCACATGAGTAAAGAAATCATTCTTCTTATCTGTTCCCCCAGACAATCGACCCGTGGCAACCTGAACAGTCTTATAGGCAAAATGAGGATGTTCAGATTCTTGTAAGGGTTTGATGTATGTTCCCAAAGCTTTCTTCAATTTACGATGTTTCAAAATCATTTCCAGTACCGGGTGAGCATTCTTCACCTTGGTTAATGCATCCACCCCACAGGACATACTATCACCTTTTTTGGTGGTACTCCCTGTATCAATCTTATGAGCAATCAAAAACTCTCGAACCTGTTTAGGACTCTCGGGATTCAACTTCTGCTTGGCTTCTCTATTAATTGCTTCTTCCAGTGCTTTCATGTCAGCCATAAATTGCACCTGCAACTTAGTCAATTCCCGTTTATCCATAGGGGTTTCTTGTTCCTCGATGTCATCAGCAATAACACTTGCGGCTTTCTCATCAATCTTCAAGAGTAAATTAGACCGAGGTTTTATATCCGGGATTTTATCATACAGGTATAATAAGAGAACCGCATCGAACCCAGCATATTCCAAAACCTCTCGGGGTCTGTACATGGATAGGTTTGCATCTTTTCCAAATTTTGTTTCAAATGAATCCAGATTCCACCCCAGAATTTCCTTCGCGGATGGTTTCAATGCTGGCATACCCACATTGGTATCCCAGTTATACACCTCAATCATCAAATCTACCTCATGGTCATCGCGTAAATTAGTATGTCCATTGCATCTGCGTATTCTCTTATCAAACTTCTTATTCCAATACAGAACCCGCTCGGATTTATCCAGTAATTTAGTTACTAAAGCAAAATGGTCTATAGAAAGATTAGGGGATTCATCTGTAATTTGATGTCCGAAAGGAAGATAGAAAGAATAGGTTCTATCAAAGGCTATGGAACAACCCACAAGGTCAGCCGTGGTGTGATTCAACCCGGTGGTTTCCGTGTCGAACCCCACAATCTTCGGACTCTGTTTCCATAGTTCGACCATCTTACGAAACTTGGCTGGGGTGTCTACAAGAATCATGGAGATGTTCTTGTATTGCCCATCGTCTCGTTTTTTGGTTCGATACACTGGAACATATTGACTTGTGTGTTGAGGCATAGGATTCCTTTCTAAGCATCTACTATAACGAATCTACTTTGATTTGTCAAGGCTTTTCATCAACGCCTTCAGATAGGACTTCAGAGGTTTGTTAAAATCTCTCACATTGCACTTCCCCCGCATGAAAGCCAGACTCACATCTTCCAAATAATCCTGCGGGGATATGATGTCATCCAGTTCTACATCTTCCGGGATGAACGCCCCCACCTTTTTGAACACGACTTCAGTTAATTCAGCATCCGAAAATCCCTTAAACCGAAGAATGTCATAGGAGGAATAAATACGCTGTTCCGTGAAGCAATATGCTTTGTTGGTGTCCGGGAAGTACTTAGCTGACTTTCGAGTATCCCTACCCGGATGTTCGGGAAACGGACAATGAAAAGTAAGGTTTCCATCACTGACGAAAACCTTATAATACTTAGCCAATAATTTTGGCATGGGGAACAACGAATTAATGACTTCCTGCTTTGACCTATCCATTATTCGAAATGCCCCCAACTCTTAAACTTATTGTCTGTGAATATCTTAGGAGGTTCAAATGTCTTCATTTCATCCTCACTATCTATCACTTCCACGGCAAAGATTTGATTCAGGTAATACTGAACAAATTTATTGTCTGCACTGGGTTTAGTTCCCATCACTATCGGTTCCAGCATCCCCTTCTGACTGTGTGTTAATTTCAAGGTGGTCGGGGTAATGATAACGGTCTCCGATTTCCCCCGCACCTTCTTCAGAAACAACATCGCTGACTTCGACTTCTCAATGGCATAGACTAATTGATTCAACACTTCCGGGTCCCCTAAAAGGGATTCTCTAATTTGTTCCAAGTTCTCAATCATTTGTATCTCCTAAATGGACATAAGGGGAATCACTCATATCCCCTACAATTTCGTCCACATATTCGGTGGTTTCTTCATAGGCTACTTCACCATAAGCATCATCACCAATAACCATCTTGGTGGGATACGCCGGAACATAAATTGCACCCTCGGTTACTTCACCAATACGATGCTTCAAAGACTGCACCGCAATTTCTGAAGTGCGCCACAACTCCGGGGTTGAATAGACCGCCAAAGCATAGTAGGCACTTCGTTCAATCGCATTCACACCCGCCCAGCAGTTGTTGTCATATGGAGGTAGACCCGCCGCAACCCTCTTCACAGCTTCCTTATTCATGGTGCGGTTAATCTGTACCCCGGCCACTGTCAAAATCATGTTGCCATAGAAATCTTTGCTGAGGTTTTCAGCCAAGAAATCCACATAGGTATTCATCCTCTGAAAGGGGTCTATCACTTTCCCGAACGATATGTTCTCTAATTTGTTGATGTGGTCGAAATAGAACACCTTGATGTCGGGACAGCGGTCATACAAGGTAGACTTAAATTGTGGTAAATCAAATGAGGGAAAGTCTTTGTTTACCAGTAGATGAATCTTTCCATACTCGGGGTTGTGATATAAATCATCAGCAATCCGCAACACCAACGCATGTTCACTCGGTTCCAGAGTCTCCGATTTCACCAATCTCTTTCGGGTTAATTTATCCACACCCGGCTCATTGCGCCACTTCGGATGGTCAGCGTGTCGAGCTACAAACCACATGTGAAGTTCATCTCGGGGAACTTCCAAGGAGAGGTATGCTTGTTGCAAGTCGGGCCTCATGATGGCATTTCGATAGGCCATACTACACATAAGGGTGGTCTTCCCGGCACCAGCATAACCACCAATAGCCAACAAATTACCCAGCGAGAACCCGCCCATTTCCAAATCTATTTCTCGAATTCCACTTATGGCAATGCTCTCCCTACGTCTCAATCGCTCCAACACGGCTTCCGTATCCATAGATTCTTCTTCGACCAGTAATTTAGTCAGGCGGGTTGTGTGCTTGTTATTCATCGCAATAACATCAGCCCTCGTAACAATTTCGGGGGATTTATTCAAATTCTTCAAATCCGTTAGGTACTCGGCAACTCGGGCATACTCTATCCAGTTAGGCACATGAGTCGTAACCACATCAGAGTATGTAGGGATGCCCTGCAAACTCTCCGAGTAGATGGTGTAATCAAAGTCAATCAGGTTCTCCGACAACAAAATGTCGTTGGAAATCGTTTCATGGTTCTCATTCAAGGACTGTAAAATTTGTCTGAAAGCCTTATCCTCGGGGTCAGCCTTCAGACACTTCAACAGTACATCTTTCTTCTTCTCAACCTGCTTGGGGGAATTTGGAGCCTGAAGTAAGTAACACAGGATATATGCTTTACTTCTCTGAACATCCTTGGCTTTAACGCGAAAGAAACTCTTATTCATAATCAACCCTTCGGATTTCCTATCGGAACAATCGGCTTAGAGGGACGTAGCGCACATTCATTTTCCAAATCAGAATTACCTTTTGGACTTGAAGTTTGATTCTGCATCGTAATTATAGGTGCCACATTTGATTTGAACTCAACAACCCGGCCTATGGTTCTCACAAATTCATCCAACCCCTCCCAATGATTATCCCTTTTAGTAGATTGAAATAACCACACAGCTTTATTAGATTGATATTTTGTATTGATAAAATCCCTCAAAATGGCATTATAGAGATACCCTTGCTCCTTGGAAAATACCGAGACATCACACAAATTAAAATACATCAAATACGCTCCGAACATGGCATCAAAGTTTTCACTCTTCTGAACAGTAGCCTCTACCAAACTACTCACAACTCCACTCTTAATTTCCGGGGGTCTTCGGTTCTCAGCCCGATAAGGGTCGTAATAGTTAATCCGAATAGCCCGATACAGTAGGTAGTTGATGTGTCGAACATCCAGCAAATCCCCCTTGAACAAAACAATTCGAGGCAGAGATTCCAACACTGGGGGTTTATCCATTTCATCCAAAGGAAAACGAATGAAATTCAACATAGGTCCAAAATATACCGTTCGGTAATAAACCTCTTTGCAAAGACAAGCATAATGCTTTTTAGTCCCGTCCGGTAATTCCTTCGTAATACGCTCCCGACCCCCACACATAGGGCATTCCTTTCGAATCCTGTCCATTTTATCATCACTCAAATCATAACCCATTCGTATTCGAGCTAAATGCTCTCCCATTTCTTTTTCTAATGCGGGGTCAATAAAAACATCCCGCCCAATCTTATCTTTGTTTTCCATATGCAGTAGGTCTCGCTTTCTTATCTGGGGCTCTCCACAACAATTTACGCCTCATGGTTTCTAATTTAGTCCGAGTTATCTTGTGCCATGAGGTAGGCATGGCCGCTTCCCCGGCCATAATCTTGGTGAACTCTCGGGACTTGTATAATAACGACCTGACTTTGTACTCGTCAATACTGTTCTTCACCACGGGCATGTATACATCAAACTGGGTAAATTTAGAATCATTACGAGCAATCCTACCAATGAGTTGCACGAAATCCCCCAATGAAAAGGGTAGGTTGTAGGACCACAAAATATGCGACTGCTGAAGATTTAAGCTCTCTCGACCCGCAGGAGATACCAACAGGATGTCCCCCGGCCCAAACTCTTCTGTAATTCGTGTGCGCTCCCCCGCAGGAGTCTCACCATCTAATCGGTACAATTTACCAAACTCCAACCTCGACGCTTCAATCAAAAACTGTAACCTGTCCAAAACCTTCTTGAACGCCGAGAACACTATTACAGCCTCTTTATCATTTTGAACCTGCTCGATGAGACCTTTGAATAAGACTTTCTCCTTGGAGGATAGCTTTTTAACTCGATTCAATTCCAAATCAGATGTAATAGCGTTATCAGTTATCAGTTGCAATTCAGGTAAACGACCCACGAACTCTTTGTACTCAGCCGTAAGAATACCTCGGGCTGATTGAGTATACATCGCATCTTCCTCTCGGGTAAATTCCACCGGGATAACATGAAACTGTACGTTGTAATCCTTCACCCTCTTCAGAATGTAGGGTGTAATTTTCGCCTTCAACTCTTCTTCGTTCTGATACCCCTTAAATTTGGGGTAGGGATGCTTACGGGCAACTTTCTTACCCTTTACCCAACTATGCTTAATCCATTCGTATTTGCAGTACCGCTTCTTGAATGCCGCCTCTGTCCCCAAGAGACCCGGTACCAATAGGTCAAACAATCCCCAAGCGTCAAGGTAGTGATTATTGATTGGCATAGCGGAACAAGCGATACAAAACTCAGATAAATTGACAAAAGGTCGTACTGCTTCTACTCGCTGACTCTTATCATTCTTACAGTAATGAGCTTCATCTAAAACCAAAATAACAGAGTTTCCCGCCTGATAAATCTTTTGGATATAGTGTTTTAATTTAGCTAATGCTGGATAGGAAATTACGGTTATTGACGGGGCAGGTTCACTTAGAATTCGCACCCTATTCGGTTCTTTTTCAATATTGGAATCCAATACTATAAAATCCAAACCTTGTAGGTGTTTAGGAATATCCGTTGACCACACTGATAGGCTTGATTTATTACAAAAAATTACCAATCGTCTATTTGGGTTTTCTTCATACAGTTTAATGAAGGTAGCTAAAACACTCAAAGTCTTACCCAAGCCCGTAGAATCAGCTAAAATCATTCGGGGTTGATTGGGTAAAACTTGAACCGACTCTTCCTGCTCGGCCCAAAGTTCCGTCTTCAGGTATGGGGACTTAAATTTCACTTGGTTTCTCCTTATAAATATCTCCCACAAAACGGCCCTGCAACCATAAATTGACCACAATCGAGACGGCCAGTGCGTCGTAGCAATGGGCGGGAAAATTCCTCATAATGTAAAGAGGACCGGGTTGGGTCTTCGTCCCCACCGCAGGGGTACTCCCTCCACCCACCAAAGGAAACAACTCCCAAATCGCACGTTTAACTAATAGCTTTGCCCCACAAACATTAGGTAAACCTAAGAGAGCTAACTTCACATCCGGGCTGGTTACCGAATAAATAGGTAAATCATTTCCTCCCAAATGAAAAAAGGATTCTATAAATCGCCCATACCAAGCACATGTTAGAAAGGTTGAATTTCCAACCCCCTCCCGCACAGAGTAGTGTTGCATACGTTCATAACTCACAATGAATTGGGTATCACCCCCCAACCCAATCCGCACACTCTTAACCAATTCACTGTTTTTTCCATACCACACAAATTTAACCTTGTGTTGTTCCGAATCGTAAATTACAGCGGCACTTTCGTAGGTGCCGGGGTCAATCCCTACGATGTTATTCATAATGCACCATCCCAATCTTATGGTGTAATATAATCAATTTCTTCCGGGTTGTCAAGGCCCTCGGAAGAGTGTAGTTTTTTATGACATTTCTTACATAGCGTGAGTCCATTGTCAATGTTCCAGAGAGCTTCACATTGTAGTGCTTCTTCCAAGGTGGTGATGTTATTCTCTTTCATAATATCCGAGAAGAGATTAAGGTGGTGAGCGATTAAATTTTCTACTACTTGATGACAATGTTGACAAGTATAGGAATCTCTTTGAAAGACAGCGGTTCTCCAATTTATATAAAATGAACATGTTCTAATGGCGTGATTAAGAGGGGTTATTCCACCTTTCCAATTATGATGGTTTTCACCTGAGTGGATTTCTGATGCTCGTTTTCTATTATAACAACCACATGATTGAGTATTTTTGCATATTAAATTTCTTGTTATTACATTAACTACATTACCACATTCACACTGGCATTTCCAAATTACTTGTTGTCGTTTAGTCCTTCCTACATCTTCGAGGACAACCAATCGGCCAAATACCTGACCAGTTAAATCAATACATTGTGTCTCAGATACACGTTCTTTATTGTAACAACCACAAGACTGAGTATGACCGTTTCGTAGACTACCAGAAACTACATCTACGAAATTTCCGCACTCACATAAACATCTCCAAATTACTTGTTGTCGTTTAGTCCTACCAACATCTTCCGATACTGTGAGTCTGCCATATACCTGTCCGGTTAAATCAATACGACTCCGCTCTGATGATTGTTCTTTATTGTAGCAACCACAAGATTTAGTATTTCCACTTTGTAGACTGCCTGTGCAAACTTTAACCATATTGCCACAGTCACATTGACATTCCCATATCACCGCCCCTTCCTTACGTCTCCCCACCTTTTCAAGCACTGTGAGCCGACCAAATCTCTGTCCTGTCAAATCTAACTTACTAAAACACCCACAAGACTGAGTATTTCCAGATTTTAAGTTACTCGCTCTCACATTAACTGTATTGCCACACTCGCATAAACATTTCCAGAGTATCTTACCCCGTTGATTTCGTCCAGCTTCTTCAAGTACTGTAAGTCTACCGAAGACCCGCCCAGTTAAATCTATTTTCTTACCCATAGAGATACCTTAATTGAAATTTGATGTTAGCGTTATCACAACCCAATATCAAGGGTCGAACATAATACCATCACTCAGGAATGTCAAGGGCTCTCAGTCGAACGTGTTCTTTCTTGTGACATTTCTTACATAGGGTAATTCCATTCGAGACATCCCAAAGAGCTTCACAGGCTTCCGCTTCTTCCAAGGTGGTGATGTGAAATTCTTTCAGAAGAGTAGAGAAGAATTTGATGTGATGAGCGTGTAATTTCCCACCTATTTTATGACAATGTTGACAAGTATAAAAATCTCGATGGAATACCGAGGTTCTCCAACCAAAATATAAAGTACAATTTCTAATGACATGATTAAGAGGGGTGATTCCACCTTTCCAATTGTGGTGGTTTTCTCCTGCGTGTTGTTCCCTATAATAACAACCACAAGATTGGGTATGACCAGACAATAAACTATCCCCAGTAACATCTACAATGATACCACACTCACATAAACATCTCCAAATTACATATTGTCGTTTGGTTCTACCTACATCCTTAAGCACGGTAAGACGGCCAAACTTCTGTCCAGTTAAATTTTTTTTATTAATTTTAGATGTTCGCTCTTTTTGCAGACAACCGCAGGATTGAGTGTTACCACTTTGCAAACTTGCTGTTATAGCATTTGTAATGTTACCACACTCACATAAACATCTCCAAATTACCTTACTTTGTTTTGTTCGTCCCGCATCTTCTAATACGGTCAACCTGCCAAATACTTGACCCGTTAAATCTTTTTTATTAGTTTCGGTGGTTCGTTCCCTCTTGTAACATCCGCAGGATTGAGTGTTACCACTCTGTAAATTACCTGAAGCCACATCTATGAAATTGCCACACTCACATATACATCTCCAAATTACACCCCGATTTTTACGACCTACATCTTCCAACACTGTTAACCTGCCATATACTCTTCCAGTTAAATCTAATTTACGCATAGAAACCTCCAAATAAAAAATGCCTCGGTAAAGCCGGAAGGTTCTCTACCGAGGCAATGCAGACTCGCCTGTAAAGTTTTAACTTGTCTGCACCTTTAGGTCTGTGAGTCTTTACAACCTTCCGGGTTGTTACTTATCTATATCAAATTACACAACACTACTCATACAATCTGTGTTCCACGTTGGCAAATTTATCCAACGTCTTGTTCACTGCATCCATTGTAGGGATGTATCGAATGAACTTAATCTTAGGGAATCTCTCTACAGTCTGAACAAACTGCTTAATGAAATTGTCAGGAGGGGTAAGTTTGCTCCCCTCTGGTTTGTACAATTCATCTCCGGCATACATGTTGTTGTACTTCCCATCGGGGGTCCAATCCAAATCAAACCCTATCACATGTACTACCTCGGGGTCACATAGGGAACCTGCAAACCACAGAGCCCGACCCCCAGACGACCAACCACACAAATCTAAAGAAACCAATATCATTCTGCCTACCCTAACCCTCCAAACACTCCTATCCCGGTAGATATGCATCCCCGGATAGAAAGGAACATCCTTCATGATTTGCATGGACATTTTCCAATCCGCAGACACAAGAATGTCTGGGATTGTTTCTTTGTACAACTGATTACATCCAATCATCGAACCGCATCGGTACTTCCACGCTAAGAGGTCTTGGTTTTTTCGACTTACTCCATTCCCAACAACCACAACCTCTCTGTTATTAAACATGACCATTCGCTCCATTATAGCTGACCTCACTCCATGTTTCGGGGTGACAAGCAAAAGCGGCAGGGGGAGTCTGCCACACTTCTAAATTCGGAAATAGAGGAGCCACAAACGGGAAATGCTTTTCAAGGATTTCCCGGACTCCGGATGAACATACTTCATAACGTTCACCCAACTGCAACCACTTAAGACCCAAACCAATTCCAAGCAATTGCACATAGTCATACAATTTACCTGAATGACTCATGGCGGTTTCCAACACATCATAAGCTACTTCAGGATTTGTTTTAGCATAAGTATGTATCTTATCGTTGCGATAAATCCTTGCATAAGATGGACACAACATCCAACCTTGCAAGTAACTGATTCTCGCAGTAGGGGAAGCCCACTCAAACACCAATGTGAATTCTTGGTCGGGGGAACATCCTGCGGGTCTAAATTTACCCAACACTATTCGAGTATGATTCATACTCCAAGCATCAGGGAAACCGGGGTACAAATGTTTCTGATGTTCATAAATACTCTTGTGACCCACATATTCTATGAGATTGCTGTATCTCTTGTTGGAGTTTATAACATCCCCGGTACAAAGAGAATTAGCAAAATCTGTAATCAAATTGGGGCGCAAACCTTGACGTGGGTATTCAGGTTCCACTCTCAATTGTGTATCAATTCCTAATGATGAATTCATTTCAACTCCTATTCGCATTGTATCTGTATCATTTTTTACCCAATGATTCATCATAAAAGCCCTCATAATACTGGGCATCTGACCCCATGAATGAATCTCTCAGAAACTTCATATCCAAATCCTTTTGTGCATTGGACAAATATTTTTTCCATGTCTCCAAATCATGCCCAACCGTCAAACCTTTTCGACCCGGCATCCCTTTCATCCCTATGGCAATAGGGGACCCGGTGAAGAGATATTTATTCTGACGAAACTCTCGCCATAATCTTGTATCTACCCCCAATGATTCTTTCCTCAACACTCCATTCAAACAGGGAGTTACCGCAGTGAAATTAAATCCTGTCTGAAACCAAGACGAGTGCATTCGATTACTCATGTTTCGATACATTCTCAACCCAACATGGTAGTAGAAGGTAGGAATCTGACCAACCAAATCATGTTTATCCAACCAAGAACTTACAGTCTTGATATAATTTTTAGAATAATAATCATCATCCTCAATAATGATAACCTTTTCATAGGCTACAAATTTCAATGCCAAAGTCATGTTTCGAGCCAGTGTATGCGGCGGGTCATCCGGTAGTGCTTCTCTTCGGCCATATATCATTGGGATGTCTTTAGCCAACCCCGAAGGAATGGTGGGGGTCTGACCGTCATCAATCACAATCCACTGGTCAGGCTTTAATGTTTGTTGCGACATCCAACGCTCACACAAAGCAAAAGCCTCGGGCCTATCCCCAGTAGGGGTGATGATTGTTATGCCTGTTTTCATGCGGGAAACTCCAATTCTTCATGGTGCTTTTCGTAGTAGGCCAACAAAGCCCAGAGTACGGAATCCAAGTTCTCAGGTTCTATATCCGAGGGGAGCCAGCCCGGAGCCTTTTGCCTCAAGACGAATAGGAGAATCAGGAGGATGCTCCATTCGCTATCCTCGTAGGGATGAGTAATACTTCCACACTCGAAGCGATTCCAAATTGCTTCAAGCCTCTTACAAGTTTCGGGAGTAGGGACGACCCCAAGTATTCGACAGTAGGTTATCAAACGACCCACTTCGGTTCCAACAACCAGTGTTGATTCTTCTTGAACAAAACCAAGATACTCAGCCCATAGGTTTTCGTATCCCTTGAGTAAAGCTACCGGGTTATGCAACTGCTCCCAAGACAGTAGCACCTGCTTGGCTTTTTCTCCTATTTCTTTTCTTAGTTCTATGGATTCAGGGACACAATTCCCAAGAATCTGTTCTTCGAATGAATCTGAAACGAAAGAATCTGTATATAGCAAAGTCCGTTTTGGGACTTTGATACCCCATGAAAGTCCGTTTTGGGACTTTGATACCCCCATCAAAGTCCGTTTTGGGACTTTGTTCTCTATCAAAGTCCGTTTTGGGACTTTGTTCTCTATCAAAGTCTCGTTTTGGACTTTGATATTTTCGGCCTTAAACCTACGAAGGTCTTGTAAGAATTTCCTTGTTATTTTAATCAGTGTGTGTTTTTCCTTAGATGCATTTATACATGTTATTTTCGTCTCTATCCAACCTTTATTTTTCAATGTGTTCATACATTTCATTACTTGTTTTCGGTTTAACCTAAGATGTTCCCACTCGGTATTCTTCCTCGCCAACCAATACGTTCCTTCTCGGCATATTCCAAGTTTCGTTCCTTTGTTTTCTGTATCTTCTTTAGGTGGGAGATGCCAGAAGTAAATGTCATTCAATATCATGGCTGTCGGATAGTCCCCATCAACCATATCCAGAAATTCAGTGCGACACCCTACTATGTTTGGTTGGGTTTTCTTTTCATCGCATACTTGTTCTTTCCATTCGGGGGTAGTGAAGATGTCTTTCAATTTAGACCCCCGGCTCATTACCCTTTGGTTCGGGGGTGTTTAATTTACGGATGAATGCCCGGATAGTTTCTAATTGCTCCGGGGACCAATCATCATCTAATTTAGTTATGATTGCCCAGTCCTTAAAAGACCCGTTCCAGTGGAGAAATAGAACGCTACCTGACACTTGATTTACAACATAGTAAGCTTCGTGACCCCCCACGCGAGAGGCCCGTCTAAATGTAATTTTCTCCATGGCTATCTCGGCCCTATTTTAATTTGAAACACATTCAGGGCTGAGAATTGTTTCGTCATTTCCTTACCGCATTTAGGGCAAATTACAACAGATTCATCTGTATGTTTACGCAAGACCTCAGTCTTATGACCACAGTTGACGCACTTGAACTCATAGTTAGGCATGGTGATTAATCCTTTCTGTTAATCGTTTCCAGCAATCCATTCGATGTTTTTTGTCACAGTTTTGCTCTTGTTCCCCTGTGCAAATACACCAACCTCGTTGTTCAATGATACCATAAATTAATGTCAATCTTTCTTCCAGAAATTGCTTTCGAGAGTATAATTTCCATATGTTAATTGCCCATAGAATTGCTCCAACCAATCCCAATATCCCTACAATGAATAGAAGAGGTTCCCAGAAATGCATGATGTTATCGTACATCCCGGCTTTCCGATTCAACATATGAAATAACTCTGTAGATATTGATGTCATTATCCACCCCACTTCCCGAAATTTGATACAGATTACAAAGGAGTACTTATGTTAGACTATCACCAATCCCCTTTCTACACTGAAGATTCTGTAGACCGATGCTACGTCTTTGACGGACAACGGTGGGTATACCGAGACTATACACAAAGTACTCAGGAAGATGAAAAAGAAATTCCATGTGTCCCCATTCCACCTCGTCCAAATTTTCTTGACCGCATGGCAGTCAACTATTTACTCCATAGGTTTAAGACCCAGCAATCTCTTGTTTAATACCCGCAGTTCTTCCCCGGCGATGTGGGGTGGGTAATCTTCGAGAATCTTTATTTTGCTTTTGGTTCGACCTTGCTTTATCAATTCAACAATTAAATCCTTCATTGCGTTAACTCGGTACTTTACTTTCACTTTGACCCCTCTCTGGTTTAGCTAAAATCTGAATCAAATTCTCAATGTAGTCCAACAAACATAGGGATGATACAGGTACTATATCATCACAGGGGAAACTTGTCATCATAAGTTCGCCATTCTCGGGAGATATATACCACAGGCCAATTTCCTTAGTGGGAGTGGAGAATGAATTTATAACCCCGAAGATAGAAGTCTTACGTTCACTGCTCCCTATCGTATAAATTGCCTTGGTCTTATACACCTGAGTATTAATCGGTTTGTAATTACTAAAGTACAAACCAAACACTTTTACTGACCTCATGAACACATATTGTTTCTTATTTCGCCACATGTACGGGTCAGTCGGAAATTTTATACTAACTTTCGTCACTTCTTCTTACCTCGTCTTTCGTTAGGTGATTCATTAGCCTTCAGATTCACCAAAGGCTTCACTACAATTTGTACCTCTACGGACTCTTCGAGGTACTTCATTACTTCAGCCACAGGCTTAAATGCGTCCGGGGCTTCATCAATGGGAATACAGGAAGAATATACATCTTCCATTTGCCGAGCTACCACATCGGCGTTGATGGTATCCTTAGCCTTCTTACGGGACATGGTTCGACCCGCACCGTGGGGGGCTGAGAAGTTCCAGTCCGGGTTGCTCTTACCTACTCCAATAATGAGGCCATCCCGCATATTCCAAGGAATGATTACTCTCTCCGTTTGATATGCGGAGATGGCCCCTTTGCGTATAATTCCATCTGAGAAATTTACATAGTTGTGAACTGAACAGATAGGAATATCTATGGCTTTGCCGGGAAATACCTTGAGGATGTGTCGAAGAATTTCTTCCCGATTCACTTCCGCATAGGTTTGGGCAAATATCATATCATAGAGATACCCCGTCATTCCATCACCTTCGAGATAGCTCTTGGGTGAAAAAGATTGACGAAGCTGTTCTATCTTCTGACCCAAGGCAACTCCGGTGTAGTCCCGCTTCAATTCACTTACACGCAGGTTGAATTCATCCTTGTGGAAGAACCCCATCTGGTTTACCCAGTAATCACATACCCGCAGTCCGAAATTACGACTACCTGAGTGTATGGTAATCCACCCATACTCGGGGTTGTCTTCTTCATAACCCAACTCGATGAAATGGTTTCCCCCACCCAGCGTTCCAATGGAGTTGTAAAAGGTTTCAGGCTTAATCCCTACTCGCTTGATTATGGCCTTCACCCAAGCATCATCATATGAAGGTGGAGCATAGGTGAGATACTTGGGGTTCCGATAGGCAACCTCAGCTTTGTTAAGGGTTCGACGCTGAATCTCTGATATGATTCGACTGTTCCCGGAAGAGTGAATGTGCATTCCCATAGGAACCACACCTCGAACTCGCTGGTCGAATTCCTTGCGCCAATCAATATGTTTTAATATGTTTTCAGCCAGTGAAACCCGCTGGGATAACATACCACACCCAATATCCACCCCCACCACTTGAGGGTCAATCTTGGTGCCTAAAGGCATGGTAAATCCAATAACGCTTCCCTTGCCTAAATGAACATCCGGCATGATGCGAACCTGTTCAGTGAAAGCGGGGTGATTCATCATATGGGAAATTTGAGTGTAGCATTCAGGTTCAAGTGAATCTGAATATACTAACGCCTTGCCATACTTGCCATAGATTTCTATCACTACATCACCCCCTGTTTGGTTACTTCAACTATACCACATTCTTGGGTTCGTGTCAAGACGGTCTTCATGTAGTCATATTGGGAGTCTAATTTAGTCTGCTTGGCATGAGTAGAAATGTTGATGGTATCAGTGTTCAACCACTTCCTATAGTACTTGATTCGCTTACGGGATGAATCTGAAAGTTCCCGGAACTTCAATTCAAAGTAGGAACCCAAGGACGTATCCAACTCCCCTCGGCGATTGACCGGGGTGTATGTGGTGTGAAACCAAATTTTGTGGAGAACATACTTCAACCACTCAACCCCCATCCAGAAGGCACGAGGTATGGGAGTACGACTTCCGAAATCATACAAATGAATATTATGGCCTAATGCGGTGTTCATCAACAAGTCATCCGAAATGGTGTCAATAATAGAAGCTAAATTTCCCTGCTCACATGCCGTAGACTGAATCCTTATGAAAGAGTAGTTGTTCATCAGCCCATATTCTTCTTCTTCCAGAGTAAGAATGCCATTCGACAGGTTCAAGTAATGTTTTTCTTTCATCCTATTACCTCCTTGTGTTATCTTACAGAGGTAATATAACGGATTGTAATTTAGTTGTCAAGGACTTGGTGCCGAACATAGTGCCAACTTGGTGCCGGGATGGTGGAATCAGACGGGATTGCATTGCATTTTTGATATAGAGAGTAGAACAAGTAAACGATTATTATTTTAAGGAGTGTGTATGGCTAAAACTAAACGTGTTTGTTTACAGTGTGAATCTGAGTTTATGGCTGAAAATAAAGAAATCAATAGAGGATACGGGAAATTTTGTTCTTCTTCTTGTTCTATTAAATTTAATCAACGTAAACCTCGAACCGTAACATTAAATTGCGCTTATTGTGGAGATATTTTTACCAAACCTATTAGTAGAATAAAAAAATCAAAGTCTGGGTTTCATTTTTGCACCAGAAAATGTAAAGATATGGCACAACGACTTGATGGTTTAACAGAAATACAACCTCCTCATTATGGTACTGGGGATGGAAGCTATAAATATAGAGAGACCGCTTTTGAATATTATTCTCATCAATGTAATCGTTGTGGGTATGATAAATTTGAAGCTGTTTTGGTGGTGCATCATAAAGATAGAAATCGTGGTAATAATGAGATAAGTAACTTAGAGATTTTATGTTGTAATTGCCATAAAGAAGAACACCTACGAAAAACTAAGACCGCCAAATTACAAGAGATGCTATAACCATTTCATCTTTTACTACGAGAAAACCGGATGTTCCACTTAAAGGTATAATATCATTGTAGATATATACGACACTTTGTTCTTTTTTAGCAAAATCAAATACAGGGTTAATCAAGTCTCTTAATCGGTCTTCAAGCAATGAACTGAAAACTGAATTAAAAAGTTCAACTGGGAATTCAGCTATGCCATTTACAGGTTGAAATTCCGACAACAAATATGGTTTCTCAAGTATTCGCATCATAACATCATCCTTCTTTCCTTAATTTTCAATCTGGGCGGGGCGGTTGCATCCCTCTTTAACTTACCCCGACTTCTAAGGCCCCCAATGCGTCCATCAGGCTGAGTCGTTACCCAAATTGAAAAATTTGGTAGCGGGGAGGAGACTTGAACTCCTACGTCCTTTCGGACAATGGATTTTAAGTCCATCGCGGCTGCCAATTACACCACCCCGCCACATTGTCATTATTTCTTCATCTCTCTTCGAGCCTGTTTCCGGGCTTCCACAAAAGCAGACCGAACATCTCTCTTGGTTACGGGGGATTCCAATTTAGACATCATGGTTGCGAGGATTTCCTTTCCCCGATTCCAAGCCTTCGTGCGAGTTCCCTTGATACTTCCCTGAATCACTTTGTTGTGCTGTCTCATTTCTTCTTCCTTTCTGTTTTTATTTAAGCCACAGGAAACCACATACAAAACATCCCAGACCAACCAGCGTTGAGGGTACGATAGGGTACTGAGGGTAATGAACTCCATTGAAAATTATCATCCCACCCAGTATTATCAGAAGTCCTCCCAGAATCTTTTCCTGTTTACGTTCAGTCATTTCATTCTCCTCTCAAATTTGGTAGCGGGGATGGGACTTGAACCCATAATGCCTTGCGGCGGTAGATTTTGAGTCTACTGTGTCTGCCATTCCACCACCCCGCCAAAAATTACATTTCAGTCTCAACGGTTCAAATATACTAAACTGGTTTCTCATTGTCAAGTTTGGCAGGGGGGCAAGGACTCGGACCTTGATAATCGGGTTCAAAGCCCGATGCCCTAACCAATTGGGCGACCCCCCTGCGAATTCACAGGTAGTATACTATATCATTTTTGGATTGTCAAGTGTTAATATCGAATGTCATTTGAATTTGGATTGAATCGTTCCGACAGGGGAATTACATCACCATCGTCATCGTAGGTAACTGGGTCGGCCAGTTTAATTTGTTCCGGGGAGAACACAATATACCATGTTCCGTTTCCCCACTCTCCTCCCCCTAATTGTGAATCATGTATCTTGACTCCTGTATAACCCTGTTTACTTAATAAATTCCTAAATCCATAACCCGGCGTTCTCCCCTTAACATAAGGGGCTTCGACATTGACATAAGCACGAAAATCTGATTGTGTATCAAATTCCATAGACTTCGGACTGCGTAGGAAAACCTTAAGTACACGCGAGTGTGGAGATGGTTTACCTCGTGACCCCATCAAATCAGTTTGAGGAGCCGTAAACCAACGCGCTTCCCCTGCGTCATCTGTAAAAAAATATCCAGCCCCTTCGTCCACATTATCTGCATTTGCTACACCCTCCATATCGAAGGTATAAAACGTATCCGATTCAGTTCCATGATAAGCGTAGGGCCAGCTAAAATTATATCCGGCCTTCTTTGCGGCCTCATCTACCAAAGCCTGAGCCCGGAGTTCATTACCCATACTGACCGCAGTCAAGTATTCTTCATCTGAAGATATACTCTCCCTCAGAATTTGAAGGGTGCGGATTACATTGCTCATAGCCTGTTGGATTCTTTCACCTTTACCCAACCAACTAATCCCCCGAGGTCTTTCCAATTTCGAACCACACTCATACTACCCCAGTAGTGAGTAGGAGCATCTACGGAAAGATAGTTGATAATGGAGTCTAATTTACTCAGTTCCTCTTGGGTAATCAATCGTTTCATCTCGGGTAAATTACTCTCCAATATGGCAGACAAACAATTATTTACAATTTCACCATAGAAATAGTAATTTAACATATCTTCTTGAAAATTCTTTGGTAAGGTATGAATATTTTGTAGTGCTTGAAGTGCAGATTGATACCAACGGGAAGTAGTAGGAATTTCCCAATCCTGTGGTTTCAATGAAAGTAAACTATCTATAGGGGTTTCCATTAATACATTCTTTCGTTGTTCTTTAAGTGTTTGTAATGAGTTTATGATGTCTTTCATATTCACTCCTATGTGTAGTGTAAATCCAATACATTGTAGGTTAAACCAAAATCTACAATAACGATTTGATTCTTAGCTGTGACACCATAAGTGCTTAATCGTGTTAAATCTCCTACAGGTATCCTATAGTTTCCAATATAATCTACTATGTTATTAAGAAAATCATTCGAATCAATAAGGTTACTACTGCGTGGACTTATTCGATGACCACTATCTAAGTAGTCATTGAACTCTCGAATAGCATCGTCAAATTCATCAAATGAAATTCCAACAATCCGCTCAAATTTTTTAGGTGTTACTCGGGTGCATAGTTCCATTTCTAACCAATGTGATTCCGGATGGTCCTCAAATACTTCAGCTACAATTCCCAGTTGACGTAAGTAGTAATCATTTCCTTGAGATATTTCCACTTCGTTTTGTGCAATTCCTTTTTGATTCTTGGCGAGTTTTAACACTTTTTCATTATCCACCTTATAGACAATTCGAGCCGTTCCGGAAGCAACTCGCTGTAAACGCTCCTGACAATACTTAATTCGTTTGGCGAAAGATGATATAGTCTTAAACTCCTCTATATCAAAATCATTTGGGTATGCCATCTCAGTAATCTTTTTTACCATTCTGTTGCTCCCTTACTATCCATATAGTAGACATCCCAAATTTCAGGTGTCAAACCAAAATCTATAACAATAAGGTCTCCATTCGAATTAATACCATAAGCGGATATAGCCCCAAAGTCATTGGGGAGTAATTCGAAGTCCAGCATATATTTACATATTTTTTGAATAAACTCATTATTCCAATTTGTGTTATCCAACCAATACTGTTCACTTTCATCCGGACTATTATCATGAATATGTGCTATTAAATCTGGGTCATCTCCAATATAGTGTTTATAATAGCGACTCCAATGTAAAACAACTTTACTTAAAATATCAGGTCGTATACCCACCCTTGTAGCAAATTCCTCTTCAGAAACAGGATGACATTTTTCCATTTCAATCCACATAAAAGAAGGATGATATTCATAAGTCTCAGCTACTATTCCCATGCTTCGAAG
>Ga0334884_1001403_pt1 | contig 35957 bp, 28 predicted proteins | sample GraSluR1_MG_7_FD_207215 | JGI IMG/M metagenome (GOLD analysis project Ga0334884, IMG submission 207215) | Sludge microbial communities from methane-producing bioreactor in Wageningen University, Netherlands - Granular Sludge_12_05 R1 | ecosystem: Engineered > Bioreactor > Anaerobic >... | reverse complement strand
TGCCGAGTCACCTTCGACACCGGCGCCTGGCAGGGGCTCATCGGCCGCCAGGTTCCGCTGACGCTGAAGGCGCCCGTCAGATAGAGAGCGCCGGGAGCGGACCGGCCCACAAGGGGCTGTCGTGGACGCGGGAACGAGAGCAAACAGCGAGGCAAGCGAAGCCTGGAAACAGAACAGTAGAAGATGCCAGTGCGGCTGAACCTCAACATATGGTATCATAGACCTCCGACGCGCGGGCCTTGGCCTGCGCGTCGTTGCACCCAGTGCGTTCCCCACGTGGCGGTGGCCCAAGGCGGGAGCCGTCCGGCCACCGCGCCGCCACGTCTCTCGGGGCGACACAACGAAAAGGAGACATCCCCAGACCCATGCGCAGAGGCTTCACACTCATCGAACTGCTGGTTGTCATCGCGATCATCGCCATTCTTGCCGCTATCTTGTTCCCGGTGTTCGCCAGAGCCCGGGAGAAGGCCCGCCAGACCAGTTGTCTGTCCAACCAGAAGCAGCTCGCCCTGTCGGTTCTGATGTACGCCCAGGACTATGACGACATGCTGCCCTTCGGGCAGACGGACGGGACACCGGTGACCTACGTCCTGGCCAGCATCAGCGCCGGCACCAGCGTCCTCACTCCGTACGTCAAGAACGCGCAGATTGCGCGCTGCCCCTCGGAGCCGACCTATGCCTGCGGCTACGGCTGGAACTACCCCCACATGCCGTATCGCACCACGTACCCCGGGGATGCCTTGAGCCTGGCCAAGGTGAGCTATCCGGCCGAGGTCATGATGTTTTGCGACAGCAACAACTTCACGTGGGTGTACTGTCCGACCCACTATCCGGCCCATGGGGACGGGTTCTGCCGCGTCTCCGATCGGCACAATGATGGCGCCAACTGCGCCTTCGTCGACGGGCACTGCAAGTGGCTCAAGCGGGACACCATCCTGCAGACCGACGCCCAGGGCCAGAGGCTGTGGCGGCACACGAACTAGGCGTCCGGCGGGAAACACCGCCTTCGCCGGGAATTGTCATTCTGAGAGCTTCCGCTCCCGGATAGAGCAGCTCGAGGAATCCCCCGGCATTCAGCGGCATTCCTCGCTATCTCGCCCGTGCTCGGCGGTCTGCAAAGCCCGCCCCACCAACGCCATTTCGCGCCGCCGGGACGCTTCCCCGGCGGCGCAATGCGTTCTCGCTACCTGTCGCCTGGTCCGATCCTCTTCTGACCGTTGGCTCTGTCCCCCGGCCCTAGCTGGTCTCTCCGGTGGGCTGTTCCTCGGTGAGGTAGCCATCGGCGATGCGCAGGATCCGGTCCGCCTGTGCGGCCAGGCGGTCGTCATGGGTGATGAGCAGGAACGCCGCTTTGGTCTCGCGGTTCATCTCCCGCATCAGAGAGAACACCTCGCGGCTGGTACGGGAGTCCAGGTTCCCGGTGGGCTCATCGGCCAGCACGAGGCGCGGGCTATTGGACAGGGCCCGGACAATCGCCGTGCGCTGGCGCTCGCCGCCGGAGAGGCGGCGGGGCAGTTGGCCCAATCGCTCGCCGAGGCCCACGCGGCGGAGCATCTTCGTGACGCGCAGCACGTCCTCGGGCTCCGGCTCTCCGCGGCCGATGGAGATCGGCATCAGGGCGTTCTCCAGGCAGGTGAAGTCCTCCAGCAGGTGATGGAACTGGAAGACGAAGCCGATGCAGCAATTGCGCAGGGCCGCCAGATCGTTGTCGCCCATGGTGGACAGGTCGCGGCCCTCGATGATGACTTGCCCCGCGGTGGGCCTATCCAGGGCTCCGATGAGATTGAGCAGGGTGGACTTGCCCGAGCCGGACTGGCCCACAATGGCCACGAACTCCCCGGCCTCCACGGTGAAGTCCAGACCGTGGAGCACCTCCAGCGGCCGCACGCCGGGATAGGTCTTGCGCAGGCCGATGACCCGGACCACGGGGCCGCCGGAACCGGCGCAGCTTCCGGACGCGCCGGCGCGCTGATTCTGCGGCGCCTCCGGGGCCCGGGGGGGGACGTGGGTCTCGGGGCATCTAGCCACGACGCAGCGCCTCCACGGGATCGAGCCTGGAGGCCTGGCGCGCGGGCAGGACCCCGGCTACGATGGAGATGCACAGCGCCGACGCCATGGCCGTCAACACCAGTCGAGAGCTCACGAAGGCCGGGAAGAGCGGCTCCGGAGCGCGGCCGGGCACCGCGGAGGGCTGGGGGATCTGCTGCAGGGCCGAGACCAGGCCGACACCGATGGCGGCGCCCAGCAGAGCGCCGACGATTCCGATACCCAGCCCCTCCAGGGTGAAGATGCGCAGAATCTGGGCGGGGCGGGCGCCCATGGACATCAGGATACCGATCTCCGCGCTGCGCTTGAGCACACTGACGATCATCACGCTGGCGATGGCGAAGCCCGCCGCCAGGAGGCTGAACACCGAGATCATCAGGCTGCTGCCGGACTGGGCCCTCAGGGCGCTGAGCAGGCTGTCGTTCTGGCGCATCCACGACTCCGCCTTGAGGGCCAGCGAGCCCTCCACCAGATCGGCCACCTTATTGGCCGCGAAGCGATCGTCCAGCGTCGTGGAAAAGGAGGTGACGCCTGTGCCCTTGTCCAGGAGGCTCTGAGCCGCGCGGAGCGTCACCAGTACGGTCTGCTCGTCCAGCACGTCCTGGCCGCTGTGGATGATACCCGCCACCGTGAACGTCTCGTTAGAGCCCTCCGAGGCGATGAGACGGGCTCGATCACCCAGCGCGACCCCCAGCTTCTCCCCGAGCTTGTAGCCGATGACCGCTTCCCGCGCTCCCAGCCCCAGGTACCTGCCCTCCACCAGGTCGCGACTGACGTTCATGATGCGGTCCTGCTTCTCGGGCATCGCCCCGATCAGCCGCACGCTGGCCTCCCGGCCCAGGTGGGTGATGAGGGCCTGGCCCGTAACGCCGGGGGAGACCACCGTGACGTGGGGCAAGGAGGCGATCTCGCCCTCCAGGTAACGCCAGTTGTCCATGACATCTCTGGAGAACGGCCGCTTCCGTTGGTCGGACAGCACCACGGCGTCCTGCAGGGTGCCGGGCAGGACCTGCGGGGGGCGCGCGTCGATCTCCGGCACCGATACCGTCACCAGTGAGATCGAGCCGGTTGTCTGCTCCACCAGGCGTCTTTGCACGCCGTAGATCAGGGAGCTGATGAAGATCACCAGAATCACGGCCACCGCGACCCCGGCGACGACCAGCAGCGTCTGAGAGCCTCCGGAGCGCAGGTGGCGCAGGGCAAGGCGCAGCTCGAAGCTCATGGGCGCCCCCCCTCGCCCGAGGGGCGCTCTCTGGGCCGGACCCTGGCGCCCTCCTGGACCGAGGTGGGGTCGAGCACCACCGCATCTTGCTCCCTGAGGCCTGAGAGCACCACGGTGCCCCGGGCGTCGCCCTGCCCCAGTTCGACGGCACGTTTGGCGATGCGCTCGTCGTCGATCACATACACCGCGGCCCCGGAGCCCTCGCGCAGCACGCTGGCGGTGGGCACCAGAAGCAGGCTTTGCTCCCGGCTGAGGATGAAGGTGGCGTCCACGGTCATGCCCGACCGCAGGTTCAGCGCCGAATCCGTGGGCAGGACGGTGACTTCGACCGTGCCCCGCTGCGGGTCGGCGCGGAACCCCGTCTCGCCGACCAGGGCTTCGATGGTCTTCTCCGGCTCCACGTCGCTGACCAGCAGGACGCGCTGTCCCACGGAGACCTTGGCGAGGTCGCGCTCGTCCATCTCCACTCTCACCTCGGGGGTCTTCATCTCGGACATGAGGAGAATGGGCTGACTGGGGCCGACGATGTCTCCGGGGTAGCGGAGGACCTGCACCACCGTGCCGGCGAAGCGGGCGCGGACTTCGGTCTCAGCGACCATGGCGGCGGCGGCCTCGAAGGCCTTCTGGGCTTCCTCAATGCGCCTGCGGGCGGTCTGGACCCTTTCGGAGACCGGCTCGCTGACGGTGGCCTCGACCCGCGCCTTGCCCGATCGCCTCGCGGCCGTCAGTGAGCGCCCGGCGGCCTCGATCTCGGCGTACTGCTGGCGGCGGATCTCCTCGCGCTGCGGCTCGGCCACCTGGGCCCGGCGGGCCAGGGCGCCCTGCAGTGCCTCCTGAGCGACGGCAAGATCGCTCTGTGCCCGCTCCAGCTCGGTGCGCCGAGTGACTTCCAGGAGCTTGCTCTGGCGCTGGAGCTCGACGGCGGCGTTCTCGCGATCGGCCCGAGCCCGGGCCAGGTCCTGCCTTGCCACCTCGGCCCGTGTCTTGAGTTGGTCCAGGGTGGCCTCGGCGATGGCGGCGTTATCATACAGTGTCTGGTGCCGCCGCACCTCGCGCTCGGCGTCTTCCAGCGCGACCTGCGCCTGCTGCACCCTGGCGTCCGCGGCCGACTGGGCGGCTGAAGCCGACTGCAGGGCCGCACCCGCGGTGGCGTCCGCATCCGCAAGTGACTGGGCCCGGCGCACCTCGCGTTGGGCCTGCTCCACCTGGAGCCGGGCCTGCCGCACCGCGGCCTGAACCTCCTCTTGCTGACTGCGGGTGCCGCCGGCCTCCAGCTCCTCCGCTCTCAGCCTGGCCTTGCGCAGACGACTCTCGGCGTCCGCGATGGTGGCGTCGGATTCGGCCCGGGCCTGTCTGACCTTCGCCGACTGCGCTCCGGCGGCGGCCTGCGCCTCCTGAAGCTGCGCCCGGGCGGTGCGCACCGCCGCCGCGGCCCGCTCTGCCTCGGCGGAGACCACCTCGCCCGAGACCCTGGCCACCACGTCTCCAAGCTGCAGCGTGTCGCCCGCTCGCACCGTCAGGTAAGTCAGAACACCCGGCTGGGCGGGAGCCAGGCTGCTCTCCTGCGACCCGATCACCCGCCCGCTGGCGGTGATCGACTGCACCACCGGGCGCTTCTTAGGACGCACCACATCCACCGGCGCAGGCCGGTTCTTCAGGGCCATAGCCGCCCCGATAGGGATCAGCAGCACAAGGAGCCACAGGGCGCGCAGCCACAGGCGGGGTCGCGTCCTCCTCGGGGGAGCTTCACTCAAGACGGATCACCGATCGGGATACGGCGGCCAAGGTCGCCACCGTACATAAGGTAGCTACGAAAGCGGCCGGTCCGCCGCGCCGCCAACTCATATTATGCAGGTTCCGGGCAGGCGCCGATTCACGTCACCTCACCCCCCCGGCCCCCCTCTCCCTTACGCCCGCAAACACCCGCGGGCGACGGGAGGAGGGGGAGAACGGCAACACTTCGACCGTTCCGGACGCGAAAATGGCGAAACATGGCTCCCGTGCATTCGTGCATAGTGTGAGCGTCAAAACCGCTGGCGTCCCTCGGGCGCGCGGTGCTATGCTGCGGCTGCAGGCGATCCCGGGTACACTCATTCAACCTCACCCCCACAGATTCCTTGAGCACTACGGAGCCCAGATTATGTCACAGATCGGCATAGGGATGATCGGCGCCGGTTCGATCAGCAATGCACACCTGCCGGCCATCGCGGCCAGCGAGAAGGCGGGTCTGCTTTGCATCGCCGACTTGAACCTCGACGCGGCCAAAGAGAAGGCCGAGAAGTTCGGCGCCCGGTGCACCGTCGCCGACTACAGGGACCTGCTGGCCATGGAAGATATCGACGCGGTGGTGATCGGTCTTCCCGCCGGGCTCCACGCCGAAGTGGCCCTGGCCGCCCTGGCGGCCGGCAAGCACGTGATGGTGGAAAAGCCCATGGCCCGTACGCTGCAGGAGTGCGACGCCATGATCGCCGCGGCAAAGGCCGCAGACAGGGTGCTTCAGGTGGCCATGGTCCGGCGCTTCGACGCCGACTGGGGGAAGATGCGCGAGCTGGTACTGGCCGGCAAGATCGGCAGGCCCTGTCAGTGGCGGCGCATCGCCACCGGCAGTCCGCCTCAGCCGCCCTACGGCGCCTGGTACTCCGACTCCCGCTTCAGCGACGGCCCGCTGTCCGAAAGCGGCGCCCACGACTTCGACTTCGTTCGCTATACCTTCGGAGAGGTCAAGTCCGTCACCGCCAGCGTCCGCCACATGGGCCTGCAGGGCGATGTGATGGACAACGGGATCGTCATCCTCGACTTCGCAAGTGGTGACTCGATGCTGTGCCAGTGGTCCTGGAGCCTGCCCCCCGGCGCTCCGGCGGGTCTCTCGGGCCAGGACATCATCGGCCCCGAGGGCGCCATCCACACCTCGCGCCGCTGCGAGGACGGTCTCCACGAGTGCACCGTCTACCGCCCCGGCGGCGAGCAGGAGGTCGTCCGGTTCGAGAACCCGCGGGATGGGGCCTACTGGTTCCATGGCCAGTTCGACAACTTCGTGGAGTCCATCCGCGGCACCCAGACCCCCAGGGCCACCGGTCTCGACGGCCGCAGGGCCCAGGAGATCGTGCTGGCGGCCTTCGAGGCCACGCGGACAGGGAGACGGGTCGACCTGCCGCTCTAGAGGCGCGGCGGCAAACCTGGGCAGCCCGGCTCCTGTCATTCTGGAGCGTCGGCGTCGCAAGCCCGGGCGGCGCAAGCTCAGGCTTGCGCCGCTTGGGCGAAGAGTCTCGCTGAATGCCGGGAGATTCTTCGAGCTGCTCTCGCCGGGAGCGGACGCTCTCAGAATGACATTTCCGGCGAAGGTGGGGTTTGCGGCCGGACTTCCGGAGCACACCACGGCACCGAGCCTTGACGTGGCGCGGGCGTTCTGAGAGTATTGTCCTCCGCTCCATGGCTTCGCGAGCCGGAGGAGGGTCGTCGAGGGCGGTCGAGCACGGCGGGGGGACCGGCCCGCGCACTCGCCTGTCGCCCCACCGACGCCCCGGCCTGGAGTGAGACTAGCGGACGGAAGAAAGCGCCATGCCCCTGCCAATCGTCGCCATCGTCGGTCGCGTCAATGTGGGAAAGTCGACGCTCTTCAACAGGCTCGTCGGCCACCGCGTTGCCGTTGTGGAGGACTTCCCGGGCGTCACCCGAGACCGCCTGTATGCCCGGGGCGAGCTGGTGAACAGGCCGGTGATGTTCATCGACACCGGAGGGATGGTGGGTGCCGAGGGTGATCCGCTGATCTCGGAGGTCAATGACCAGGCCGTGGAGGCACTGCGCGAGGCGGATGTGCTGGTGGTGCTGGTGGACGGGCGCGAGGGCATCACGGCCCACGACCATGAGATCGCCCAGATCGTGCGTCGTAGCGGCAAGCCCCACGTCCTGGCCGCCAACAAGATGGAGCGGCCCTCCAGCGACAGCTACGACTTCTACGCCCTGCGCCTGGGCGAGCCCATCGACATCTCCGCCGAGCAGGGCTTCGGCGTGGTGGATCTGGAGGACGAGATCCTCGACCTGCTCCCTCCTGAGGAGGAAGAGGAGGAGCGCCGGGAGGGCGAGATCGCCATTGCGGTGGTGGGGCGGCCGAATGCGGGCAAGTCGGCCCTGATCAACGCGATTTTGGGCCAGAAGCGTCTGATCGTCAACGAGATGCCGGGCACCACGCGGGACGCGGTGGACACCTGGGCACAGTACGAGGGCCGGCCGATCCGCATCGTGGACACCGCCGGCCTGCGGCGCAAGGGCAAGCGCAGCCAGGGCACCGAGTTCTTCAGCTCCCTGCGTACGCTACGCGCCCTGGAGCGGGCCGACATCGCCCTGGTTGTGGTGGATTCCACCGAGGGGATGACGGCCCAGGACGCCCGGGTGGCCCTGGAGGCCCACGACATGGGCCGCGCGGTGATCGTGGTCTGCAACAAGTGGGACCTGGTCCTGAACACGGCTTTCCCCGACGACGAGGAGGAGCCGCTCACCGAGGCCCAGCGCAAGAGACATCTGAAGCTCATCTGGGACGACTTCCAGCGGTTGGCGCGACACGAGCTGCCATTCTTGGCCTATGCCCCGCTGCTCAAGACCTGCGCCCTGACCGGGGAGGGCGTCGAGCAGATCCTGCCCCTCTGCAGGGAGGTCTTCGACCAGTATGACAGGCGCATCGAGACGGGGCAGCTCAACCGCTGCATCCGCAGGGCCGTGGCCAACCACCAGCCGCCCAGCAAGGCGGGCCGCCCCCTGCGCATCCTGTACGCCACTCAGGTGAGCACGCGGCCGCCGACGATCGTGGTCTTCGTCAGCGATGCCAAGATCATGCACTTCTCGTACGAGCGCTACTTGCTCAACTCGATCCGCGAGGAGTTCGGCTTCGAGGGCACTCCGCTCAAGCTCATCGTTCGCGGCCGGAAAGAGAAGGACGAGTAGGCTCGGGCCCGCGGCGGGGCCGGGAGCGGCGATCGCCCCGCAGTTCTGCAGGTACCAGGAGGGAACCGTCCGTTGACGACCAGTCTGCTGTGGGCCATGGTCATTGGGTATCTGGTGGGCGGCCTGCCGGTGGGTCTGTACATCGCCCGGCTTCAGGGCGTGGACGACATTCGCAAGTACGGCAGCGGGAACATCGGCGCCAGTAACGTGCTGCGGGTGATCGGTGCCAGGGCGGGGATCGCGGTCTGGATCATCGACTGCCTCAAGGGCGTCGTGCCGGTGCTTATCTCCCGGCATGTCTTCGGCCTCGAGGGCTGGCAGCTAGGGGTCGCCTCCGCGGTGCCCGTCCTGGGGCATTGCTTCTCCATCTATCTGCGCTTCTCCGGCGGGCGCGGCGTCTCCACAGCGCTGGGGTCGATGCTGGGGTTGTACTGGCCCGCGGGCGTGGCGGCTTTTGCCCTGTTCATCCTGGTCGTGGCCAAGACGCGGTACATCTCGCTGGGATCGATGCTGGGGGCCTCCAGTTGTCCGCTGTTCATGTGGTTGCTGGGCATGCACGGCGGGTACATGCTGGGTACGGGCACCATCGCGGCGATCGTGGTGGCACGGCACATCCCCAATATCCAGAGGCTGGTCTCGGGTACCGAGCGGAAGCTCGGGCAAAAGGAGCATCCGGACTCGGGCGGCCCGGGTGATGGGCATGAGCAGACCGGTGGATGAGGCGCGGTGTGCGGTGATCGGTGCCGGTGCGTGGGGAACGACTCTGGCCTGGCTCATCTCCGGCCGGGGGCACGCGGTCTGTCTGTGGGCGCGGGATTCGGCGCGCGCGGCGGCCATGCAGTCCGCGCGGGAAAACCGCCTGCGTCTGCCGGGCACGGTGTTTCCTGAGCCGTTGCGTGCTACGGGTGATCTGGCCGAGGCTCTGGCCGGCGCGCGCTTCGCGGTGTTCGCGGTGCCCTCCGAGCACCTGCGAGAGGTGGCGCGCATTGCCGGGCCGCACCTGGCACCCGGGACGCTCCTGATCAGCGCGACCAAGGGGCTCGAGATCGGCTCGGGCAAGTGCATGACCCAGATACTGGTGGAGGAGACGGGTCTGGAGGCGGGACAGGTGATGGCGCTTTCCGGGCCGAACCTGTCGGGGGAGATCGCGGCGGGCGCGCCGGCGGTGAGCGTGGTCGCCGGGACGAGGGAGGACTGCGTCCTGGCCGGCCAGGCCCTTTTGTCCACCCCCCTCTTCCGCGTCTACGCGAATTATGATATACTCGGCGTTCAAGTGTGCGGAGCACTCAAGAACGTCATCGCCATCGCGGCCGGAGTCTGCGACGGGCTGGGCTACGGGGCCAATGCCAAGGCGGCCCTGGTCACAAGGGGGCTGGCGGAGATCGGCCGCCTCGGGACGCGGATGGGGGCACAGCGCGCAACGTTCTGGGGCGTGGCCGGCGTCGGAGACCTCCTCGCCACGTGCAACAGCTCGCTCAGCCGCAACTGGCAAGTCGGCCAGAGCCTCGCGGCGGGGCAAGCGGTGGTCACGCCAGGTTCCCCGGCGGACCCGGTTGCCGAAGGAATCCCCACCACGGTGGCCGCCCGGGAGTTGGCCCGGCGGGTGGGTGTCGAGGTTCCCATCACCCAGGCGCTCTACGAGGTGCTCTTTGAAGGCCGCGGGCCGTCGGATGCGGTGCACGAGCTGATGACCCGCCGCTGGCGTGCAGAGCTGGAAGACTGGCAGTAAGCAAGACCTCATCACGTGCTATGCTCTCGGCTCTGCCCAAGAGCAGCGTGGGCCATTCCCATAGGGAGGGATTTCCGTGTCGATGACTTTGAATAAGCCCGATCTGGTGGAGAAGATCGCCGAAAAGTCCGAGCTCAGCAAGAAGGATGCTACCGCCGCTCTCGAGGCCTTCCTCGAGGTCGTCACCGAGGCGCTCAAGAACGGCGACAAGGTGCAGTTGACCGGCTTTGGCAGCTTCGAATCGCGCATCCGCAAGGAGCGCAAGGCCAAGAATCTGCAGACCGGCGCGCCGATTATCGTCCCCGAGGGCAAAGTTCCGGCATTTAAGGCTGGTAAAGCTCTCAAAGATGCTGTACAATAGGTTGCGTTGACTGACCCGGCGGCGGCCGCCGGGATCGGTCAATGGGTTTGGGTCGGGGCGTGGCGCAGTTTGGCTAGCGCGTTAGACTGGGGGTCTAAAGGTCGCCGGTTCAAGTCCGGCCGCCCCGACCACTTCTCCCCACACAATCGAATCACCGCCGTTTCTACTGAGAACGGGTCGCCGGGGCACCCCCCACTAAGGCGGCCCATTTTCGTGAATCGCTCCCCGCTCTCCTGCAGGCCGCGGGTACCGGCGGGAGCCCACAGGCCGGGAGGCGGAGGCACTTGCCCGCCGCCTCAGAGGACGGGCTCGGCCGACGCGCTCACCATTCACATCCCCAGAGGCGATGACCATGTCCAGCCAGTCAGCCCTGTCGGCTCAGACATACGCTCGCTACGAGAAGTACATCAACCCCGGCATCGCCGCCCTGGTCAAGTTCATGGGGCTGGAGTCTGTGGAGGCGGAGGCGCAGGGGTGCTATGTCACCGACTGCGACGGGGCGCGGTACCTCGACTGCCTGGGCGGCCCCGGCGTGTTCACCATGGGCCACCGCCACCCGCGGATCATCGAGGCGGTGCATGCTCAGATCGATCGCATGCCGCTGAGCAGCCACCTGCTGCTCAACCCCGTCACGGCCGAGCTGGCCGAGCGCATCGCGCAGATCGCCCCGGGGGAGCTGCAGTGCACGTTCTTTTGCAACTCCGGCGCCGAGGCGGTGGAGGGAGCCCTCAAGGCGGCGCGCATGCACACCGGGCGGCCGCACTATGTGGCCGCCGAGGGCGCGTTCCATGGCAAGACGTTTGGCGCCCTCAGCGCCTCCGGGCGCGAGGTGTACCGCAAACCCTTCGAGCCGCTCCTTGACGGCTTCTCGCACGTGCCCTTCGGTGATGCCGAGGCCCTGGCCCGGGCGGTGGATGGGCAGACGGCGGCCGTCATCCTCGAGCCCATCCAGTGCGAAGCGGGCATCCGTGTGCCTCCCGACGGCTATCTCACCGCGGCCAGGGAGATCTGTGACGCGGCGGGCGCGCTGCTGATCCTCGATGAGATCCAGACCGGTCTGGCCCGGACCGGCAAGATGTGGGCCTGCGACTGGGACGGCGTGGTGCCGGACATCATGACCGTCGGCAAGGCCATCGGTGGTGGCGTCGCCCCTCTGGGGGCCTTTGTCGCCCGCCCCGAGGTGTGGAGCATCTTCTCCGAGAACCCCTACGTGCACACCACGACCTTCGGCGGCAACCCCCTGGCCTGCTCGGCGGCCCTGGCCGCGCTGGACGTCATCGCTGAGGAGGACCTGGCCGCCAAGAGTGCCCAAAGGGGCGAGCAGCTCCTGGCAGGTGTCCGGGCGCTGGCCGGTGAATTCCCTCATGTCGTGCGGGATGTGCGAGGCCGCGGCCTGCTGGTGGGGGTCGAGTTCCCCGACAGCGACGTGGGCGGCCTGGTGATCTCAGGCCTCATGCAGCGCAAGATCCTGGCGGCCTATGCTCTGAACAATCCCGAAGTGCTGCGTCTAGAGCCACCCGCCGTGATCGACGAAAGCGAGATCGGGCACGTCATCGACTGTCTCCGGGAGGCGCTCAAGCACACGGTGGAGCTGATGGCGATGTTGCAGCAATAGGCCGGTCCTGCGTGGGGTCGCTTCCCACCGGACCAAGGGCCGTGCCGTCGCGGGCCGCGCCGCCCGCCATCAGCCAGACCACGGGGCCGAGGCTCGGCATTGCCGTCGGCCTCCTCCCCCTATGCCAAATGGACTACGGCTCCGGCATCGAGATCAGGCAAGCCTCGCCCCTATCCAGGCGGCGCCGGCGACGCGCGCAACAGCAGTCCACATGTTGCGGGTGCTTCTTGCTGACTCTCATCCTGGTGGCCTCCGCCGTCGCCGTCTACCCCTACATTCGAGCGGCCCGCGACCGCCGCGATGAGATCCGGCGCGTCCGCGGCACCGAGCGCCACTTCTTCCCCGCTCAGCTCGCCACGGCGAAACGAGAGCACCTGCACTACGAGGTGGTCGAGGTCACGCTCCGGCTGTCGGACCCCCAGGGGCGCGGGGTCCGTCCCACCACCCTGCCGAAGGTCGGGATACGCCACAAGGGCCAGCGGGTGGAGGGGGTCGGGGGCGGCGAGTTCGTCAAGCTACACTACGACGCCTCGAGGCAGGTGTTCCGCGGGACCTGGCCGGTGCCGTGGAATGCCGAACCGGGAACCTATGTGGTGGAGACCAGGTACAAGGTCCCCGAGCCCGCCGATCTGCCGTGGGAGACGCCGGAGGAGGAGCTGCACCGCAAGCGCTCGGCACCGGACGACCGGCCTGCCTCGGTAGCGGGCGACGCCTTCTGTGTGGCGCGGGCCCGCTTCGAGGTGCGCCGGGTCGCTCCGCCGCCGCCGGACCCGGCACTGTGCGTCGCCACCTGGGAGCAGATCCTCCCGGGGCCCGGCACCAGGATTCGGAAGCCCTCGGGCCAGATGGGCGACTGGCGGGCGGTCTTCGACTGGTGCGAGTTCATGGGGGCCGACACCCTCTGGGTGCGCGCGGCAGTCACTCAGGCGGAGCAGCAAAAGCTCACGCTGGAGAAGCCCTTCGTGGAGGCGAACTTCCGCGTCCTGCCCGTCATGGCGGCCGAGGCACACCGCAGGGGCCTGAAGTTCGGGGCCTGGGCCATGGCGTACGCCACCTTGCCCACCACCACCAATTCCGGCAAGCCGGAGTACCGCTTCGCTCAAGACATCAGCCGGAGCACTCGCCAGATCAAGGACACGACCTTCGTCTCCCTGCTGGACCGGCAGCGCCTCGGGCACCTGGCCGATTTCATGTCGGCCATGCAACTGGACCCCAACGTGGACCATGTCGGTCTGGACTACATCCGCACCGAAGCGGCCTACGAATTGGTGGACGGGTTTGTCAGGACGATGCCGGTGGACCTGCCCCGGAACTGGGAGCAGATGTCCAAACAGGACCGCTGGCTGTATGTGGCCCGGCGAGTGGAGCCTCCGGGATGCTATGAGCACCGGGGCTTTTGGGAGATGTGGAACTGGTACCGCGCCCACATGGGCGCCGGGCTGGTGGCGGAGATGCTGCAGCGCTCCCAACTGAAGAAGCCGTTGTGGACCTTCGTCCTCTCCTGGCGCCACGGGCAGGAACACGGCCAGGACCCGCTGATGCTCACCGACGCCGGGGTGAGCATGCTGGCGCCCATGCTGTACCAGACGGATGTGGGCAGGTTCAATGACTTCATCCTCAAGGAGTGGCCCCAGTACGTGCGCTCCGGACAGGTGAACCTGGTCGCCGGCGATCAGATCGACGATGTGTGGCACCAGAAGCTGGGGCCGGCCGAGATGTACCGGCGCATGGTCTCGGCGCACCTGAAGCTACTGGCCGGCGGCCGCACTCAGGGCACCTTCGTTCACGACATCTCTCGCGCCGCGGTGCGGGGCATACTGGGCCCCTATCCCGCCACCGAGTGGGCCCTGGCGGGCGGAGCGGCCTTCAGCGTGGTGCGCCGCTCCTGGCAGGTCTACCCGCTCACGGCGGACTTCACCCTCCCCGCCGCCGCCGCGGTGGGCGCCCCCGTGCCTGTGACTCTGATCCTGCAGGGCGTGGGCGAGCGGGCCGTCTCAGGCATCAAGATCGAGCCGATGCAGACCGAAGGCATCGAGCTTTCGCCCTCCGGCACCCAGTCGGGCAGCGTGGGGCCCGGCCAGAGCCTGACCGTGCCGTTCAAGGCGAAGATCACCGGAGCCAACCAGTTCCGCCAGAACCGGTTCATGGTCGCCTTCCGCGTCACCTGGCCGCCGGGGGATTACGGCGACCGGGTGCGCACCGACCTGCCCCGCGTCATCATCGTGATGAAGTACATCAAGGCCAGTTAGGCAGGATTCGGCATGGATCTGAGGTCGTTTCTGTCGCGCAGGACCGGTCAGACACCGGGAGCCGCGGACGCCACCACCACCCCCGGTCACGGCGAGTTCGAGGCCGTCGCGGACTTCTACGATAGCCTGATGCACGCCGTCCCCTACAGCCAGTGGGTGGATTACCTCGAGGCCATCTTGCGACGCTGCGATCTGAGGCCCGCCCGCACTTTGGACCTGTGCTGCGGCACCGGGAAGGTGGGCTCCTGCCTCAGAGCCCGGGGCTATCCTGCCGTGGGCATTGACCTGTCGGCTCCGATGGTGGCACACTGCAAGAATCAGCGTCCGCCGTTGCCCGCGGCGGTGCAGGACGCCTCCTGCCTCGGCCTGCGCGGCGGCGCCTTCGACCTGGTCGTGTCGCTGTTTGACAGCCTCAACTACATCCTGCAGCCTCAGACTTTGAAGGCCGCCTTCGACGAGGCCTACCGGGTGCTTGGCGACGGCGGGCTGCTGGTTTTCGACCTCAACACCCAGCGGGCGCTGAGTGCCGGCCTGTTCAACCAGAGCAATCTCGACAGCGGGGCGCCGCTTCTGTACTCGTGGAAGGCGGTGTGGGATGCCAAGACCCGGATCTGTCGGGTGGACATGTGGTTCAACTGGCGAGCCGATGGCCGGGACCTGGTCTTCGAGGAGACGCACTATCAGTATGCCTACGACAACGAGCAGATCCTCGGAATGCTGCAGGAGGCCGGCTTCTGCCGGGTGCGGGCCTACCACGCATACACCTTCCGGCCTCCCACCCCGTGGAGCGACCGGGTATTCTATGTTGCGGTCAAGGGGTAATGAGCAGATGCGGCACCGTCCCGCCTTCCGGATCATCACCGCCGTGTGCCTGGGGGTCTTGTGCGCCGCTCTCGTCTGCGGCTGCGGGCCGAAGACCGTCGTGGGCGCCACGGCCCAGGAGACGGCGGATAACTTCGCTGCGGCTCTGGACGCCGGGAGGCTGGAGTTGGCCGCAACGGCCTTTGACTACGTGTCGGAGGCCAGGCGCCTGAACCCCGACTGGGACGACATTCCCGGCGGCCAGCGCGACCTGATCGTGCAGAAGCTCATCCAGGAGCGGGCCGGCAACCTGGGGCAGTACGTGCAGCGCCTAGGCTCCGGCATCAAGGCCGGCCCGGTGGCTCAGGGCGTGTCCTCCCTGACCGGCGACTCCGGCTCCTTGAGCATCGAGCTGCGAGAGAGCGAAGACAAGTGGTACATCTACAACGTGTGGTGAGCAGGCCCGCGGGGGTGGGGGACAACGACCCGGTGATCGCAAGCGGGGGCGGGCTCCACTATCCCCCCGCCGCCGTGCACACCAAGACCCGGTAACCTCCGGTGATGTCCACGGTCTCGACGCCGTCAAAGAGCGGCGCGAGGTCTTTGGCAAGCGTCTTGATGCCCTGCTTGGTGCGGCCCACGATCCACAGCGTCCCGCCGGGCCTAAGCCGCGATGCGGCGTCCTGCAGAAGGGACATCGTCAGCTCCTTGCCCGCGCGGTACGGGGGATTGCACAGCACCACGTCGAAGCGGCGCTCCCCCAGCACCCGGCGGGCATCGCCGGTGAGCACCTCGACATTGCCGAGCTGATAGCGGTCGCAGTTGTGCCGGGCAAGTGCGGTGGCCCGGGGGTTCACGTCCACCATGACCACCCGCGCCGCAGGCCTGTCCATGGCCGCGACGAGTCCGATGAGACCGTAGCCGCAGCCCAGGTCGAGGATGTCGCCCTCAGCGGGGAGCTTGGCCCGGCGCAGGAGCAGGATGCTACCGGGGTCGGCATGCAGCTTCGAGAACACCCCGGCATCGCTGGTCATGGTCAGCGTGCGCTCACCAATGGTGACCGAGATGTCGAAGGGTTCCGAGGCTTTCTCCGGGGCATCGGAGAAGTAGTGGTCGGTGGGAGTCATGGTTCAGTTCCTGTGGGAGCGGGGTAAGGATAGGTGTACGGGACATAGCGGCCCGCCGGCGCCGTGCGGGCGGCGGGGTGTGGCGTGATGGACCGACGGTGGGGTTCTTGGCCGAGTCACCTGACGGGCGAGGTGAAGCCATGATAGTGACGCTCTGGGGGACGCGGGGGTCTGTGCCTTCCCCCGGCCCGGAGACCGTGAGGTACGGCGGCAACACGGCCTGCGTCCAGGTGGCGCTGGCCGACGGCACCCAGCTAGTCCTCGACGCCGGCACCGGCATCCGGCGTCTGGGCCGCCATCTTCTGGATGTCGGCGGACAGCCACCCATCGTCCTGCTCATCACCCACGCCCACTGGGACCACGTACACGGCTTCCCCTTCTTCCGCCCCGCCAACTGCCCCCACTGGCCCATCACCGTGGCCGGCTGGTCGCACTCGATCCAGGCCATCAGGGACCTGATGCACCTGCAGATGAACGGCCAAAACTACCCCCTGGAGTTCGCGAAGCTGCGGGCGGATATCGGCTTCCTGGACCTGGGACTGCGCACCACAAGGATCCGTTCCGCCGAGCTTCGCATCGGCAGTTGCTGCCATCCGGGAGGGTGTGCCGCCTATCGGATCGCCGCCGACGGTGCGGCCGTGCTCCACGTGACCGACAACGAACTGCGCCCCGCCGACGCGGAGTGCGACCGCAGCCGGAACGAATTGCTGGAGCTCGCCCGGGGCGTGGACCTGATGATCCATGACGCCCAGTTCCTGCCCGAGGAACTGTCGGCCCACCGGGGCTGGGGGCACTCCAGCTATGAGGGCGCCATCGACCTGGCCGCCGAGGCCCAGGTTGGCAGGCTGGTCTTGTTCCACCACGACCCGGACCGCGGCGACGATGAGGTGGACGCCATCGAGCTCAGGGCCCGAGAGTACATCACCAAGCGGGGATACCGCCTGGAGTGCGACGCCGGGGCCGAGGGCATGCGCCTGCAGCTCTGACCCGCCCCGCCGTCGTCCGGCCCCGGCGGGATCGGGCCTTGCGGCCCGCTGCCATCGCCGTTCTCCGTCGTCGTCTTTCGTCGTCGTCTTTCGTCGCCGTTCTTCGCCGCGTAGGTCGGGCTTTCCAGCCCGACTCCGTGCCGTTTGCCGTCGTCGTTCTCCGTCGTCGTCTTTCGTCGTCGTTCTCCGTCGTCGTCTTTCGTCCTCGTTCTTCGCCGCGTAGGTCGGGCTTTCCAGCCCGACTCCGTGCCGTTTGGCGTCGCCGTTGTCCGTCGTCGTCTCTCGTCGTCGTTCTTCGCCGCGTAGGTCGGGCTTTCCAGCCCGACTCCGTGCCGTTTGGCGTCGCCGTTGTCCGTCGTCGTCTTTCGTCGTCGTTCTTCGCCGCGTAGGTCGGGCTTTCCAGCCCGACTCCGTGCCGTTTGCCGTCGTCGTTCTCCGTCGTCGTCTTTCGTCGTCGTTCTCCGTCGTCGTCTTTCGTCGTCGTTCTTCGCCGCGTAGGTCGGGCTTTCCAGCCCGATTCCGTGTCGTTCTCCGTCGCCGTTCTCCGTTCAGCCCCGTCAGCGGCGGAACTCACGGAGGCGTGAACCCCTGTTCCCGGGCCATGGCGCGAGCTGGAGCCCCGGAGGGGTGATGCTCTCCGGACCCCAGCCCCACCGCCGTCTCCCCGGCGCTTACGCTTGCGGAGCTAGCCCCACGTTCCCGTTCCTGTCGGACACCGGGGGAACAGCGCATCCATCAGCGCCGTCTCCCTCACTCCCAGCGGCGGATCCTCCAGGCCGTACAACTCCGAGAAGCTGCAAAGCCCAAACAGCAGTCTGACGAACTCTGCCTGGGTCAGTGCGACCTGTACCTCGGCCTGCCCGGCCTCGGTGACGGCCACCGTCCCCTCCTGCAGGCGCAGCACGGCGCTTTGGCCCGGCAGACTCAGTCGGATACTGCTCTCGAAGTCCGCCACGATACTCCTGCTCAGGCGGCGAGTCAACTCCTCGGCCACCTCGCCCAGGGTGGCGGGAAGATCGAGCACCAGGATCATGTTGGCGGCGATGGCCTCATGCATCTCGATGCGGCGGAAGGGGACCTCGGCGGCGGTGAGGGCCCGGCCGAGGGGCTCGTCATACGGCAGCCGGGAGACGACCCGGGCCGGGGCGGAGGGGGCGACACGGGCCATCAGCATCCGCAGTAGCAGGCCCGCGGCCTCAGGGCAGGAGGGGTCATAGGCGAACTGGGTGATGGTATAGCAGCTCTCGCCGGGCCGGGCCTCCAGTGGGTTGTCGTTGGCGAACAGGACGCCCTTCACCTGACCTTCCAGCTCGTAGACGAAGCGCAGGAGAGCGGGGTCGGGAGGCGCCGGGTCCACCGGCGCCCTGACAACACGCGCCGGCAGCGCCGCTCCCGACCGCCCCCGGTCGAAGCGGTCAATCAGGGCCGCCCGCGTCTGCCAGTCGATGGCCTCGTCGAAAGGCCGCACGACCCCGGGGCCGCAGACCGGCTCGGGGTACGCCTCGGTGGCCGACACCATGCCCATCTCGCCGTGCACCTGTGTCACAAGAAACTCGGTGAACCTGCGGGGGAAGGGCTCGTAGCCGAAGCGGCTGTAGAAGTGGGTGAGGCCGCCCAGGCGTGACAGGTGATAGCCGCTCTCGCGCATCCACGCCACGGTGTCGCGCATCAGGGCCGTCCCCAGCCCGCCGCCCTGCTCCGAGGGCAAAACGGCCACGTGCCCCACGTCACCCTTGAGCACCGCGCTTTGCCCCACCTGGATCCATGTATCGCCGACATGCAGGGCGGCCACGATCCGGCCGCCCTCATCCTCCATCACCCGGCACTCATGGGGGGCCGACAGGCACAGCGCCCGCAGCGCGGGGTAGCGCAGGTTGTCCGGCCCGATGTCGAAGGCCTCCATGGTGACCTCGAGGATCGCCTCGGCATCCTCCATAGTGCCCATACGGAACAGGTACGCCATGTGGGGTGCCTCCTGCCCGCGCGGTGTGCGGTTGTCATCCTGGAATGTCGGTCCCGGGCCGCGCTCGGTTGTCATCCTGGAGTGTCGGTCCCGGGCCGCGCTCGGCTGTCATCCTGGAGTGTCGGTCCCGGGCCGCGCTCGGTTGTCATCCTGGAGTGTCGGTCCCGGGCCGCGCAGGGCTGTCATCCTGAGCGTCGATCCCGCGCGGCGGGATAGCGAAGGATCTCTTCCGGCTGCGGGAGCTTCTTCGCGGTGCTCCCTTCGGGAGCGGGCGCTCTCAGAATGACATTGCCGGCCGAGGCGAGATTCTTCGCGCTGCTCCCTTCGGGAGCGGACGCTCTCAGAATCACATCAGAAGTCGAACTCCATGATGTTGTCCTTGGTGAACCGCATCGGCTCTCCCAGGAGCACCTGGTCACCCTTGACCGTGACCTCGCCCAGCCGTCCGGCGCTCAGTGTCTCGCTCCCCGCCTTCAGCGAGCCGTCGCAGAGGGCCTTGGCCGCCTGGATCGTCAGGTACCCCAGGTCGATGGGGTTCCACAGGATCACCGTGGCCACCGTGCCGTTCTCCACCCACGGACGCATGGGCTTGGGAGTGGCAAGCCCGACCACCGCCACCTGGCCCGACTTCCCGGCATCCTTCACCGCCTGCGCGGCGCCGGGGAAGGAGACCGACGAGATGGCGAAGATGCCCTCCAGGTCCGGATAGGCCTTCATCAGGTCCTGCGTCACCTGGAAGGCGATCTGCTGGTCTTCCTGGGAGGGCTTGGGGTCGCAGACCATCTTCATCTGCGGATACTTGCTTTGCATATGGGCTTCCATGGCCGCGATCCACGAGTTCTGATTGGCCGCCGTGAGCGAGCTGGTGACGATGGCCACCTTGGCATCCTCGCCCTTCTGGGCCGCCATCTCGTCGACCATGGCGATCCCGATGGCCTCGGGGGAGGCCTGGTTGATGAAGAACTCGCGGCCGGAGCGCTCGACATTGGCGTCGGCGTCCCAGGTCAGCACATGGATCCCCTTGTCCCTGGCCTTCTTGAGCACCGGTGCGATGGAATCCGGGTCATTGGGCGACACGGCGATGAGGTCCACCTTCTGGGCGATGTAGCCCTCGATGAGCTGGATCTGGGCGTCGGCCTTGTCCTCGGTGGGACCGTCGTAAGTCAGGTCGATACCGCCCAACTCCCCGGCCGCCTCGACGGCTCCCTTCTCGCAGGCATTGAAGTAATCAATGCCCTTGATCTTGGGCACCATCAAGACACTGATGCCGCCCCCTGCCTTGGCGGCGCCACCCGGCGTCTCGCTTGCGGCATCCGAGGCGGCGGGGGCCGGCCCCGGCCCGGGTACATCCGCGGTTTGCGTGGGACTCGTCTTGGTGCAGCCGGCCATCAAGACTATACTGACCATAGCAAGCAATAGGCACAGTCCGAGGTTTCTCACCGGGTTCACGCTCCTTTGGGGGGCGCTAGTTCGCCCGACGCGCGCCGGCACCTCCTGAGCATCTCGCTTCGGACGCGCCGCCGGGCGGGAATGGCGGATGCTGCGGCCAAACGTTGGCACCACCCGCGGTCGGTTGCGGATCCGCCGGGAGGAAGACGCGACATGGGCTTCACCATCGCCGTGATCGTGATCGTGCTTGTCATCGGCTGCATCAAGATCGTCCAGGAGTACGAGCGGGGCGTCAAGTTCACCCTGGGGCGCTACGTGGGAGTGATGGGGCCCGGCGTCAACCTCGTCGTCCCCGTCTTCCAGGCATTCCAGAAGGTGGACATGCGCGTGAAGACGGCGGATGTGCCGGGCCAGGAGTGTGTGACCAAGGACAACATCTCCGTGCATGTGGATGCCGTCATGTACTATCGCATCACCGATGCGGCCAAGGCGATCCTGGAGGTGGAAAGCTACCAGTACGCCACCTCGCGCTTCGCCCTGACCACCATGCGCAACGTGGTGGGCCAGGTGGAGCTGGACCAGCTACTCTCCCAGCGGGAGCAGATCTCGACCCAGATCCGGGAGATCGTGGACCAACACACCGAGCCGTGGGGCATCAAGGTGGAGATGGTGGAGCTCAAGGACATCTCGCTGCCCGAGGAGATGAAGCGGGTCATCGCGCGGCAGGCGGAGGCGGAACGAGAGCGGCGCGCGGTGATCATCCGCTCCGAGGGCGAGCGCATCGCCGCCGACAATCTGGTGATCGCCGCCAAGGCGCTGTCCGGCGCAGGGGGTGCGCTCCACCTGCGGACCTTGACGACGCTCAACGACCTGGCCTCCGATCAGAGCAACACGGTGATCTTCGCCGTTCCGGTGGAGATCCTGCGGGCCTTCTCGCGCTTTGGCGCGGGTGGTGACGGCGCCGACGCGGACGGCGGCGGAGGTCTGACCATGTAGCCCCGGGCCTCCGCCCGCCCGTGTGCCGGGCTGTCATCCTGAGCGTTCATCCCGCGTCGCGCGATAGCGAAGGATCTCTTCTGGCTCGGGGAGATTCTTCGAGCTGCTCCCTGCGGGAGCGGGCGCTCTCAGAATGACACTCTCCGGTGCAGGTGGGCTTCTCGGCCACGCTTCTGTGTCCGTACGGCTCGTCGGCGAAAAGTCCCAGAGAAATGTGGGAAGGCCTGAAGGAGCCCGGCCTGTCCACGGGGAACACACCATTGGTCTAATGGTGTTGGGACACCTTGGACGGCAAACCATGGGAGGTGCACTCTTAATGAGGCGCGGCTTTACACTCATCGAGCTGCTCGTCGTGATCGCGATTATCGCGATCCTGGCGGCGATCCTGTTCCCGGTGTTCGCAAGGGCCCGGGAGAAGGCCCGTCAAGCAAGCTGTCAGTCCAACCTGAAGCAGATCGCCATGTCATTTGTGATGTATGCCCAGGACTTTGACGAGACGATGGTGCCCAACTACACCTTGACGACCAACCAGCGCGTATTCCCGGACGGGTCCACCGCGGCGGCGGGCCCGATGCTGTGGATGCACATGGTCTACCCCTACATCAACAATGACCAGCTCTTCAACTGCCCCACCGCTTCCAGCCGCTACGCAGGTGGCTACTACTGGGACGCGAACGCCAACTACGCCTACAATAGCTGGGTCGGCCGGTACCCCACTCTGAACCAGCGCCCCACGGCGGTGGGTAGCATCAAGCGCCCGGCGGAATGCCCGCTCGTGGCCGACTGCGAATACTACCTGATGGGCCCCGACAGCGGCACCGCCGACAACGACCATCGTCCCTCGCCGCGACACAACGACAATCTGAACATGGCCTATGTCGACGGGCACGTCAAGACCGTCCGCCTGGATGCCTGGATCACCGATGGCGTGCGCAGCACCGCCGACCCGATCTGGGTCAACTGGGACCCGCTACTGCAGTAGCGCCCGGCCACGTGAGGACACGAAGAACTCTGCGGACCCGCAGCAATTGCCGCGGGTCCGTTGGGTTTGCGCGGACGGCACGCCGGCGCGGGGCCGCAATCGCGCCGTTCGTGAGCGCGTAGGTCGGGCTTTCCAGCCCGACTCGGCGAGCCCGCCTTGCGGGATCGGCGTTTGGCCGTGGCACCGATCCGAGGCGAGGTGAACCTCCGTGCCGTACTCGTCGGTTTGAGGCGCAACTTCGCCAGGGAGATGTCCCCGTGCCCCTGCAGTGGCCCGTGCTCTGAGGCGCCGGACCAGAATGGCGGGACGCGTGGAAGCCCTGCGTCGGTTCGCCTCCCGCCGCCTCGTGCCTCAGTACTTGACCTTGGCCCCCAGCAGGATGGCGATGCCCGACAGGTCGGCGATGTAGCCGTCCTCCGACCACTTCAGCGTTGGGAAGTGCAGCTTCGCTCCGGCCTTCCCGACCTGGGCGGTCTCGTATCCCACCTGGAGCCTAACCTCCTTCTTGCCCAGACGCAGCAGCACCACCTCCCCGTCTTGTTCCACGCGAATCCCCGCATCGATGGCATCGCACAGCGCACCGAGGTCGCCCACCAGGGCCCCACTGGGCACCTGGCGGCACTCCAGCTTCTCCCCACCGGCCTTCAGAGTGAAGGTCTTGGCGAGGATGTACTCCAGGGCTCTGTCCACGCGCCAACAGAATCGCTCTGCGAGCTGCTCGGCGAGGCGGGCGGCGCTGCCGTCGGGGCGGCCGGGGGCGCTGACAACAAAGCGCGCGCAAGCGGGCCCCCGCGCGACGCCGATGATCGAGTCGGTCGTCGCCCTCAGGCGGGGAACCCAGACGCCATCGGCGAGCCTCCGGCCGGAAGGGAGCGAACTGGAAGCGACCAAGGGCCTCGACGAGATCCTCCACAACGCCACTCGCAGGTCCCAGTCCGCGTCGGCGAGCGTGGTGCCGGCCTCGATGGTGACGTACACGTTGGGGGCCGGTCCGCGCTTCCCCACCTCCCGGGGAGCAAGTCCCCACATGACAGTGAGGTCATTGTCGGGACCGGCCCAGTCCTGCAGGAGATTGAGGCGCAGCTCGCGCGCCGCGTCGTGCGAGGAGGGCCGCAGAGCGACCACGGGCAGGCGGCGCGCGCCTGCCGCGCTGGCTGTCTGCAGCACGCAGAGCGACAGGACGGCCGCCGCGACTGCCACCGCAGCCACGATGCACCACGCATTCGGCACACGCCGACACTTGCCCGGGAAGCGACGCTTCGATCGCCCAATCACGTCCAGATCGCCTCCTGCCTCCGCGTGGCGCTCATGCAGCCCGCGCCGGTGGAACGCACGGACCGCAGCGCGCAGCCGGCCTTTGTCGGCGGCACGGAGGCGCCGCCCGTTGGCGCGGGTACCTCACCGTCATTGATCTTATGCCGCGATGAAGGTCAATGTCAAGTATTTCACGTCTTGATACTGTATTCGATGCTTATCCCTACTTAAACAGGACCATATCTATATCACTCAGAGAGCATCTGCCCTGCCGTCGGTGTCTACGGCCGAGACGCCCACGCGGCGACGCCGGTGGCGGGCCTCGAACTCACATTATGCATGAACGCACTGGGGCCGCATTTCGCCATTCCCGCGTCCGGAACGGTCGAAGTACTGCCGTTCTCCCCCCTCCTCCCGTCTCGCCGGTCGTATCGGCGAGTACAAGCGGCTCGAAGAGACGCCGAGAGGCGGGGCTGGGGGGGTGAGGTGACGTGAATCGGCGCCTGCCCGGAACCTGCATAATGTGAGCTCGAAGAGCGCGACCCTGTGTGAAGGCGAACGCCCCGCGGCCATGGCAAAGTGCAGGAGGCGCCACCTGCAGCGACGAACAGCAACGGCAGACCACGTGGCAATGCGAAATCCTGTGGGCGTACAGACCTCTGGAGCGCCCACCGTCGGGAGCCGTTGATGAAACCAAACATGCTTTGTCTTTTCGACTGCCTCCTGCTGGGTCTCTGCACCGTCTTTCCCCTCCTTGCCGCGCCCGTCGAGGTCACGGATGATTTCTCCGCGTACGAGGCCGGTGCCGACGGCGGGCCCGCCTGGCTGCCCCAGACCGACACGTGGGTCATGCGGGAGGGCGGCTACGTTCAGACCGACCCTCGGCCCTACGGCACCGTGAGCTACCTTGCCGAGCCGGTAGTGGGCGATTTCGAGCTGTCGGTGCGCTTTCGTATTCCCACCACCGAGGGCGCCGGAGTACAGGCGGCCGGGATCGTGTTCCGCTCCGCCTCGGCGGGCAAGGAGTATTGGGCCCACTTCGACTCCAAAAGCAACCAGCTCCTGCTGCAGCTTGCCAAAGGCGGCGGGCCGGCAGCGAGCGCCCGCAGGCCCGGGTGCCCGTGCAGATCTCGCGGGACGAATGGCACCTGGCTACCGTCGAGTGTCAGGGGCCACGCATCACGGTGAGCCTGGACGGCCGGCAGGTGGTGGAGTTGCAGGATGACACGTACCCGGCGGGGAAGGTGGGCCTACGCGCCGGTCAGGGCTGCGTTCAGTTCCGCGATTTCGCCCTCAAGGGCCAAAGTGCCGCACTGCCTAACGATTGGGAGATGATCCGGTTGACCCGCAAGTATCAGGTGATCTGTGAGGACGCCGGCGCCGGCGGTTACGAGGCCTTCCCCGACCTCGTGCGCCTGCAAAACGGCGAGCTGCTGTGCGTGTTCTATGCCGGCTATGGTCACGTGTCACACCCCACCGAGGCCCTGCCCAACGGGGCCCGGGTCTGCATGGTGCGCTCGGCAGATGACGGCAAGAGCTGGAGCCCGGCCCAGGTCGTCGCCGACACCCCCTGGGACGACCGGGACCCCTCGATCTGCCAACTGAGCGACGGGACGATCATCGTCAACTGGTTCACCTACTATCACGGTGGCCCCTCGGTACGCCCTGGCAACACGGTGGGCTACAAGGAGATCTGGCTCACACGCTCGGAGGACAACGGCCAGACCTGGAGCGAGCCGGAGCTGATCCCTTCCACCGCCAACGGCTACTGGGGCTGTTCCAGCCCGATCCGCGAGCTTGCCGACGGGACCTTGGTCCTGCCCATCTACCACGAGTACCCCGAGCCCTTGCGGAACGTCTCGTACACGATCCTCTCCGCCGATGGGGGCAAGACGTGGGGCGGGCCCAATGTGGTGGACCCGGACAACGACGACAATGACGAGCCCGATATCGTTGTGCTCCCCGACGGCCGCCTGCTGTGTTTGATGCGGGCCAACCGCGACGGGAACAACATGCACAAGTCGGTCTCGGAAGACGGGGGCAAGACATGGAGCAAGGCGCAGGAGGTCGGCTTCCGCGGCCACGCCCCGAACCTGCTGCGCACCGCCCAGGGGATCCTGCTGGTCGGCCACCGCCTGCCCAATACGGCCCTGCACTACAGCCTCGACGACGGGGAGACCTGGAGCGATACGGTGCACGTGGATGACACCATCGGGGCCTATACCAGCATGGCGCAACTGCCGGACGGGAGGGTGCTGATCGTGTATTACGAGGAGGGGGCGGGCTCGTCCATCCGGGCCCAATACCTGCGGGCCACGCCGGAGGGGATTGAGTTCGGGGCGACAGACGACTGACGCTTCACCGCCGCAGGCGCGGGCGTCAAGCTTGCCGGGCTACCTCGACCTTGGGCCTGACGTTGAGATGTCATCCTGAGCGTCCATCTCGCGCAGCGAGATAGCGAAGGATCTCTCTGGATGCCCGGAGATCATTCGAGCTGCTCCCTGCGGGAGCGAACGCTCTCAGAATGACATTCCCGGCGAAGGCGGGGTCTTCGGTTTCCTCGCTAGGCGCTCTTCTTGTCCCGCATCGCCAGAGCCTCGTCGATGGCCGGACGCAGGCGGCCCCAGATGCCGTGGACCTGATCGACCATCTCCATCCCCACCTGATTGGGGCTGTAGGTGGCGAAGACGTAGACGTTGGTCAGGCTCTGTTGGTCCTCGGGCTCGACGCCGATGCGCGAGGGCAGTGTGCGGAGGAACTCAAACTCCGTGAGGTGGCTGGGGCGGGGCACGCCCCGCAGGGAGCAGTAGCCCAGGAAGGCGCGGTAGACATGGCGCACGATCTGGGCCGGGGTCATCCCCGCACCCAGGTCGCGGCGTTCCCACAGGTCGGCGAAGGGGTCGTCGGGCAGATCGGCAAACTCGTCTTCCTCGCGTGGCCCCAGGCCCAGGAGGCGCTTGAGGCGGTCAAAGAACGCCAGCACCGCGGCCCACGCCGCCTGACAGCGGGCCCACACGGCGCGGAAGAAGGCGGCGATCTGCTTGCGGTAGCGGTAGATCAGATAGGCCAGCAGCAGGAGCAGAAGCAGGAGCAGCAAGAGCCACCACCAGGAGAACTTGGGGGCCTGGCCGGAGACCTGGGATTGCGACTTTCCCTCCGAGGCGCCCGTGCTGCCGGCGCCGCCCCCCTGGCCGCTCTCGCCCTGCTCGCCACTGCCGCCGCCTCCGCCGGAGCCCGCCTGGCCGGCCGCCCCGCCGCCTCCGCCCCCGGCCTCGTCTCCGGAGCCCTGTCGGCCGGAGGTACCGGCGCTGCCCTCGGTGCCGTCCTCGGTCGGGAGCCCCTCGCCCTGCGTGTCGGGGTCGCGTCCGGGGGCGGTGGTTCTGTCCGAGGGTGGGTTGCGGGTGCCGCCGGCGGGCCCGCGCTGCCAGCCGCCGCTCCAGTCCTTTTGCCAGGCGGCACGCCGCCAGAACTCAAGCGGCTTGCCTTCGGCCCCGCTGGGGCGCGGGATGAAGGCCGCCGCCGTCACGATCAGCAGCGCCAGGGCCAGAGTGGAGCCGACCCAGGAGGGCGTCAGCCGCCGGGAGAGGCCGATCCGGCGCTTCCGGACGTCCATGCGGATGGCCGACAGATTGGTGGCCGCCAGCAGAAACAGGGCGAAGAACACGTACCCGCCCATGCACCAGAAGGCATTGGTGGCGTAGCGGCCCTGGTCGCCCAGAGCCCGATGCCCCAGACCGAAGGTCAGCACCGCCGCCGCCGTGACGTAAAGGATGATGCGCCCCGGATGACTGGCGGCCTGCCCCTTCTTCCCACGCCTGCCCGTCGTCCCGGACAGGAACCCCTGCCCGGTGGCGAACTGCACGTTTTCCTCCAGCGTGCAGTCTCGAGTGACGCGGTGCGCCGCCCACCACAGCAGCCCTACCAGCGAGTAGTTGAACAGCAAGGAGGCGATGGAACCCCACGAGGTGACGGCTCCGGCGATGGCGCCGGCGGCGAAGGTGAAGTGGCCCACGAAGATGGCGGTCGCCAGAGCCAGAGCGATGATGTACGGGAGCGCCACGGCGGCATTGCCGTACTTGGTGCGGATGCGGGTGATGAGGATCGCGGCCAGCAGGAACCAGAAGCACACCCAGCGCAGGCCGGCCGAGAACTCCCCGCCCAGCGCCGCACGCAGGTCGATGAGGTAGTACAAGAAGCAGCCCAGGAGCCCGAAGATCCCCAGGGGAATGGCGACCTCGGTGAGCCAGTCGAACAGCACCGGGCCGGTGTCGAGCACCTCGTCGGAACGGATCGGCATGACCTCGGGCCGGCGGGGTCTCGTCTCCAGGGGGCGAACGGGAGCCTCGCCCTCCACGGGCTCAGCGTCCGGGGTCTTCGGGGTCTGGTCATCAAACACGGGGCCGGCGACCTCGGCGAAATCCACAGCGCCGGGCCGCGCCGGAGAGTCCGAGGGGCCGAACTCCACGCCGCCGGAGCCCTCCTGCGGCGGGCCGAAGTCGATGGGACCATCGTCCTTGCTCATGCGTGGCACCCGATGAAGAGTTCCTGCCCGCAGTCTGTGTCCGGCGGCGGGGCGGGGGCCGGAAGGGGGTGACCGGCCGCAGCGTCGCGGGGACTACTGACGCAGCAGCAGGGCAATGCCCACGGCCGCGCACAGCAGGCAAAGCCCGACGCGCGCGATATTGCGGATGGTGTCCGGACCCAGCAGGCTGTAGTAATAGCTACGCATTGTCTCGTCCTGATCTCCTCATACGGCGGCCCCGCCATCCCAAAGCAGCGGCAGTCCGATGTGGTGACCCCAGCGCCTGCGAGCAGGCCCCCGGTCGTCGATGGCGCCGGGAGCCGACGCTGCCTCCAGCGCCCCATGTCATCCCCGCGCATCGGCGCCGCCCACGGCCTGTGTCATCCTGGAGCGCCGGTTTCGCAAGCCCGGACTTGCGACACTTACGCGAAGGATCTCGCGATATCCCGGTAGATTCCTCGAGCTGCTCTTACCGGAAGCGAACGCTCTCAGAATGACACTCTCGGCGAAGGCGGGCTTCTCGCCACACCTCTAGACCACGATATTGTGCAGGTCGCTATCGCCGGCCAGATGCAGCACGGGCACATGGATGCTGGCCAGAGCGCTCATCACCGCCGGAGCCTGGTTTCTTTGGTCTATCAGCAGTACTAGAACACTGAACCCGTTGGTTTTGAGCCGCGAAATCTGACGGAACAGCTCGTTTGACATGGCGGGGATGATGAAGACGGCCGTCTGCTCCCGGGGCCACTTGCTGTACTCCTGCGAGACCATGTCCGCCAGCGCCAGCCCGTGGCCGAAGTCCAGACGGGCCAAGGACTCCATGACCAGGGTCAGACTCTCGTTGCCGCGGCGCACCGGCACCTCCACGGGGCGCAGGCGGGAGGTCTCCTTGCGCAGCTCCACCAGCCGCCGGGCCTCGTCGCGGCTGTTGGCCTCCACCGAGATCGGTGCGGTCTGCATGACGTCCGCCGCGTCCACGCCGTTGCTCACCAGGCCCAGGTCCACGCCGCGGGCCGCCAGGTGTGAGGCCAGGGAAGCGGCCACGGTCACGGCGAACTCCGACCGCTCCTCCTTGCGCTCACCCTCCCAGGCCTTGTCGTGGAAATCCAGGAGGATGTTGGCGCCCAGCAGCGAGGACGGGTCGTAGATCTTGGCGTGCAGGCGGCCGGTCCGGGCACTGGCCTTCCAGTGCACCCGGCGCAGCGGATCGCCGTGGCGGTACTCGCGCACTCCGGCGATTCTAGTGGGGTCCTCGAAGATGCGCATCCGTACCGTGGTCTCGCCCAGGGGGCGGTGGGTGGGCACGGAATACTTGTCGATCGGCGCCACCCGCGGGTAGACGGTGATGAACTGTGCATTGGCGTGGCTCATGAAGCGCCGGGTGAGGCCGAAGTAATCGCCGCTCTCAAACAGCACCGGGCCCACACGATGATACCCACGCTTGTCGCAGCGTACACGGTAGCGCAGGGTCGTTGCCCCGTTGCCCCTCATCACCATGGCTCGGGAGCTGGCGCCCTCCAGCACGGGCAGCCCGGGGCTGAGGAGGTCTTCCATCACCACCCACGGCAGGGGTAGTGGCCGGGTGTTGCGCACCCCGACGGTGACGACGGCCTCCTCCCCCAGTTGCGCCTGACGGGTGGTGAGGTGGCGATCGGTCTGCAGGCCGTCCAGGCTCAGGTGGGTCATGGCGTAGGCCACCAGCGCCACCAGAAGCATGGCGTAGAAGGCGTAGGCGAAGAAGCCCACCTTGAAGACCACGGCGACGATGAGGAACACCGCCGCCGCGGCCACCGATAGCTTGCGCCGCAGCTTCATCAGCGCCGACCCTTCTCCACAGGCGCCGGGACCTGCTCGATGAGCGCATCCACGATCTGCGAGGAGTCCCGCCCCTGCAGCCGGGCCTCCGGAGCCATGATCACGCGGTGGCAAAGCACGCTCTTGACCACATACTTCACATCGTCCGGGGCCGCATAGTTGCGGCCCTCCAGCGCGGCAATGGCCTGGGCCGAGCGGTACAGCGCCGCCGAGGCCCGGGGGCTTGCCCCCATCGCCAGCTCGGTGGTGTGCCGCGTGGCGTGGACCAGGCGCACGATGTACTCCCGCACCTTCTCGTGCACGAACACCTCGCGCACCGTGGCCTGTGCCTCGATGAGGTCCTCCACCCCGACCACCTGCTCCAGCTCGTCGATGGGATGCGTCAGCCGCAGGCGCTCGAGCATCGTGTTCTCGTCGGAAAACGAGGGGTAGCCCAGACTCATGCGCATCAGGAAGCGGTCGAGCTGGGCCTCGGGCAGAGGGAAGGTCCCCTCATGCTCGATGGGGTTCTGGGTCGCCAGCACCATGAAGGGCCTGGCGAGCTCGTAGGTTTGTCCGTCCGCGGTGACCTGCCGCTCGGCCATGCACTCCAGCAGGGCCGACTGGGCCCGGGGAGTGGCGCGGTTGATCTCGTCGGCCAGGAGGATCTGGTGGAACACCGGGCCCTGCCGGAACTCGAACTCCAGGGTCTTTTGGTTGAATACGGAAGTGCCCGTCACATCGGAGGGCAGCAGGTCCGGGGTGCACTGCACTCTGGCGAAGGTACAACCGAGGCTCCTGGCCAGCGACCTCGCCAGCATCGTCTTGGCCACCCCGGGCACGTCCTCCAGGAGCACGTGACCCTCGCAAAGCAGGCAGGCCAGTGCAAGCCTGACGCCATCGCGCTTGCCGACGATGACTGTCTCGACATTCTCGATGACCTTGCGGCTGAACGCTGCAACATCCATGTCGCGGACCTCCCGGAGCAAGACGGCAGGCGGAGCTGCGCGCGAGGCGTGCCCCGCGGACTGACGGGTTATTCACCGCTGTGGAGGGCTTCTCCTTCGGTCGGGGGAATGGAGGATGAGAACGACGGAGAACGTCAACGTCTCACCACGGAGACACGGAGAGCACGGAGTTCCACGAAGAACGGCAACGTCTCACCACGGAGACACAGAGGGCACGGAGTTCCACGGAGAACGGCGGACGGCGCAACACAGAGACACAGAGAACGGCGGAGAGCACAGAGAACGGCAGGAACGACGCCCCCGATTGAGGCGGCCACAGGTGAGGGGGAAGGTCGCAGTTGCAGTTCCTGCCGTTGCTGTCCCTGCCGTTGCTGCTCCCTGCCGTTGCTGTCCCTGTCACCTGTCACCTGTCACCTGCCGTTCCCGCCGTTCCTGCCGTTTTGCCACTTGACTTCTCCCCTCGGGCCACGTAGACTGAGTGCAAGCATGGGGGAGAATGGTTGATGACCCAGCTCCAAAGGAACAATCGAACCTGGGCTTGGCGGCGCGACGACTAGCGCACCCTCAGGCCTGCCTCGTTGCTACCGACATCGAACCATGGCCGTGGGCGCGCATAGCAGCCCCACGGCTTATCTGTCAGTGCCCTTCGCGGGCCGTGGGCTTTCCAAGCCACGGCCCGCTTTGCATAACAGGACCGTCGCGGCCCAGACCCTCAGAGCGTATTGACCGGCGAACCAGGCAAAGGGAGGATGCACCGTGAGTGAACGCAGGATAGACCTACCCATCAGCGAGCTGCCCGACAAGTGGTACAATGTCGCCGCCGATCTGCCCCGCCCGTTGGACCCACCATTGCACCCCGCAACCGGCCAGCCCATCGGCCCCGAGGACATGGCTCCCCTTTTCCCCATGTCTCTGCTGGCACAGGAGATGAGCACCGAGCGGTGGCACGAGATACCCGATGAGGTGCGGGAGATCTACAAGCTCTGGCGGCCCAGCCCCATCTACCGGGCGACCAAGCTCGAGCAGGCCCTGGACACCCCGGCCCACATCTACTACAAGAACGAGGGTGTCAGCCCCGCCGGAAGCCACAAGCCGAATACCGCGGTGGCCCAGGCCTTCTACAACAAGGAGGCCGGGATCAAGCGCATCACCACCGAGACCGGCGCCGGACAGTGGGGCTGCGCGCTGTCCATGTCCTGCCAGATGTTCGACATCGAGTGCATCGTGTACATGGTGCGCATCAGCTACCAGCAGAAGCCCTATCGCCGCCTGATGATGAATACCTGGGGCGCCACCTGCTATCCCAGCCCCAGCGACACCACGGAGTTCGGCCGCAAGATCCTCGCCGAATCCCCGGACTCCCCGGGCTCGCTGGGCATGGCGATCAGCGAGGCGGTGGAGGAGGCCGTCAAGCGCGATGATACCCATTACTCGCTGGGCAGCGTGCTCAACCACGTCATGCTGCACCAGACGGTGATCGGTCTCGAGGCCAGAAAGCAGATGGAGCTGGCGGGAGAGTACCCGGACGTCGTCATCGGTTGCCACGGCGGCGGCTCGAACTTCGCGGGCATCAGCTTCCCCTTCGTCCATGACAAGCTCAGGGAGGGCAAGAAGGTGCGGATCATCGCCGCCGAGCCCGCGGCCTCGCCCACGCTCACCCGCGGACCGTACACCTACGACTTCGGCGACACCGCAGGCATGACCCCGCTGCTGCGCATGTACTCCCTGGGGCACGGCTTTGTCCCGGCTCCGATCCACGCCGGCGGCCTGCGCTACCACGGAGCCTCACCGCTGGTCTCGCAGCTCGTCAATGAGGGCGTCATCGAGGCCACGGCGCTGCACCAGCTCGAGTGCTACGAGGCCGCCGTGATGTTCGCGCGAACCGAGGGGTGGATCCCGGCCCCGGAGACCTCTCACGCCATCCGCGCCGCCATCGTCGAGGCGCTGAAGGCCAAGGAGGCCGGGGAGAAGCGAGTCATCCTCCTCAACTGGAGCGGCCACGGCCTGCTGGACCTGGCCGGGTACGACGCCTACTTCGCCGGCAAGCTCACCGACTACGAGCTGCCGCAAGAGGACATCGACAAGAACACGGCCGACCTGCGGAAGATGGACCACTAGAGGTCCGGCCGAAAAGTCCGGCCGGACCGTTTCATGTCATTCTGAGCGTCCATTTCGCGCAGCGAGATAGCGAAGAATCTCGCTTAGTGCCAGGAGATTCCTCGAGTTGCTCTTGCCGGGAGCGGACGCTTTGGCAATGGCATTCCCGGCGAAGGTGGGGTTTCCGGCCGGGCTTCCAGCCGGCACGTCGGACAGCAGACTGCGCGGGCGGGGGACCACTCCCGCCCGCGCGGCGTTCCGGCCGGCCGCGTACAGGAGAGGAGCGCTGCGGATGGCACTTGTGAAGGTCTGTGGCCTCACGCGCCTTGCCGATGTGGCGCTCTGCCTGCGGCTGGGAGTGACATACCTGGGCGCCATCGTGGACATTCCCCGCTCGCCCCGCTGCCTGACGTGGGAGCAGGCGTGCCTGCTTCTGCGCGCCGCGCGGGGGCAGGGCGTAGCGGTCGTGGCGAGTGATGACGTGTCGCGAGTGGCGGCTCTGGCTTCGGAGGCGGGGCCGGCCGCGGTCCAGCTCCACGGCGGGCAGAGCGCGGAACTGGTGGAGCGCCTCGGCTCGAGCCTGCCCGCGTCCACCGAGATCTGGCCCGTTCTGAGCCTCCCGGTGGAGCCGCAGGAGGCGCGGGAGGAACTGCCGGCACTGATCGAGGCGGCCCAACGCCTCGTGGCGGCCGGCGCCGGTAGACTAGTGCTGGATTCGAAGGTCAGGGGCGTCAGCGGAGGCACCGGTGTGCCCATGAACCGGGAGCACGCGGCGGAGATCGTGGCGGCCTGCGGGGTGCCGGTGATGCTGGCCGGGGGCATCAATCCGGCCACGGCGAGCGAGGCCCTGCGAGTCACCGGCGCGGCGGGCGTGGATGTGTCGTCGGGAGTGGAGAGAGCCCCCGGAATCAAGAGCCCCCGGGCCATCGAGCAATTGGTGCGGGCAGTCGCCGGGGCCTAGCCCGCCGCGCACTCTCGCCCGTTCCCTTCCGTTCCCGCCGTTCCCTGTCATCGCCGCCGTTCTCTGTGTTCTCCGCCGTACTCCGTTCTCCGTGGAGCTCCGTGCACTCCGTGTCTCCGTGGTGAGACGTTCCCTTCCGTTCTCGCCGTTCTCCTCCCCTCGCCGCCGTTCTCTGTGTCTCTGTGTTCCGCCGTTCTCCGTACTCCGTTCTCCGTGGAGCTCCGTGCACTCCGTGTCTCCGTGGTGAGACGTTCCCTTCCGTTCTCGTCGTTTCTCGCCGCTTCTCGCCGCTTCTCGCCGCTTCTCGCCGCTTCTCGCCGCTTCTCGCCGCTTCTCGCCGCTTCTCGCCGCTTCTCGCCGCTTCTCGCCGCTTCTCGCCGCTTCTCGCCGCTTCTCGCCGCTTCTCATCTCAGGAACTCGTCCGCGTCTCCCACGAATAGCAGCCTCGTCTCCTCGGCCGGGAGCTGAAGCGTTACCTGCTCCACATCCCTTGCCAGCACCTGGTTCTCGAACACGTCCACCACGTCCGCCTTCTCCTGGAGGCGGATCGTCTTCTCGCCGGCGGTGGCGGTGTGCAGCATGATGAAACGGTCGTTGGCGGCCAGGGTGTCCAGGCTGTCTGAGTAGATGTGGACCCCTGCCGCGCGGGCGACGTTGCGCAGCAGGTCGGACGGGAGCTTGGGGCTGCCGCAGAAGATCGCTCGGCTCTGCCCGACCGTCTTCACGGCCAGCGACGGCAGGTCGGTGTCGCGGTAGACCCCGAGCGTGCGGGCCTCCGGATCGTCGACGGAGAACAACGGGGCGATGGCGAAGGGGAGCCCGAAGCCCGTGGACTGCAGCCTCTCCGTGATCGGGTCCGCGGTGTCGGTGACGTTGGTGTACGGGCAGCTCTCCCCGGCGTTCATGCGCAGATGCAGGCCGGTGAGCGCCTCCATGTTGGCGACATCGGCGGTCTCCTCATGGATGAACCCCGGCGCATAGCACCACAGGATCGTGACATCCTGAGCCTGCAGCCGCCGTACGGCCGCGAGTGTCTCCTGGTCGTACTGGAAGCTGCTGAGCATGATGTAGAGCCTGTAGTCCGCCGGGTGCCTGACGAGGTCGCTTTGCAGGATCACGTCCACCGGAGCTCCGATCCTGGCGAACCTCGCCCGCTGGTACGCCACCAGCTCGCCGGTGAGCGGCATCACGCTCCTGGGCGCATAGCTCACGCTCCCATTCCAGTGGGTGGTCTTGCGCAGCTCGCCGGAGGGCCTGTCCCCCACGTCGTAGCGCAGGTGTTTTGTGCTGTCCTCGTCCAGGACGACGGCGATCTGCGCCCTGCGGCCCACGTTGTGCCGGACGCAGTATTCCCCGGCCCGGCGTATGGCCCAGGTGTCCTTCGCGATCGAGGGCGAGCCCAGCTCGCGGCCGGAGATGAGGGCCAGGTAGCCCTGGGGGCACAGGTTGCAGAGCTGCTTGCCGAAGTTCCGGCGGAGTATCTGCTGAGTCTCCTGTGGATTGACCACCGGCGTGTGCTCGCTGGGGCCGGAGAGGAAGGTGCGGGTGTCGTCGTCGGGCCATACGAGCTTGCCGGCGTTCTGCATGGACCGCCAGGCCCACATCCAGCCCATGTCCTCTCCCGGTGCGCGCACGGCGTAGCTCTGCGGCGCGGAGAAAAAGTCCACATCCGGCGAATCGAGGGCCTTGCGCACCCGGTTGTGCCCGCTCATCTGCAGGCACCAGGACATGTTGGTGTACTCCATGGTGTAGCCGAAGTACACGCCGACGATCTTCCTGCGCCCGGTGGCCTCCTTGGCCGCGTGGCAGCAGGAGAGCATGCCGTCCACCAGGGCCTCGGAGTAGAACTCGTTGAAGTCGACGGACCGTTGGCCCCGGGCGGGATCGCGGAACTGGCCCAGCTCCGACCTCAGGCGCTCCTCGATGGGCGGCACCCCCAGCCAGGCCCATTCATCAG
>Ga0334884_1001402_pt1 | contig 35970 bp, 26 predicted proteins | sample GraSluR1_MG_7_FD_207215 | JGI IMG/M metagenome (GOLD analysis project Ga0334884, IMG submission 207215) | Sludge microbial communities from methane-producing bioreactor in Wageningen University, Netherlands - Granular Sludge_12_05 R1 | ecosystem: Engineered > Bioreactor > Anaerobic >... | reverse complement strand
ATCCGAGTTCTTGCCTGAATCAACCATGGAATCAATATACTTTTCAGGGGAATACTTGCTCAAATTGCGCATTTCGCGCTCTATAGGTCTGATTTCTTTGCTGACTTCTTCTTTTACTTCATCCATGTAGCCTCGTAAATCGCGTATGGTGCGCAAAAAAATCTTCGCAAAGTCAGGAAACTTGTCTGGCCCCATTACAATTAAAGCAATGGCTGCAATAATTAACAATTCTGTAAAATGTATGCCCATACGTGCTGTCAGGACCTCAAAGATTGTATATACACACGTGCTGTCGAATTGACGCCACGTTAATAACTTTATCTAAAATATTAAAAAAAAATGTCAGGTTTATTTAAAGCAGTTCAACAATTCCAATAATACCTACCAATTCATACCGGTGCAAGCTATACAGCATCTGCACTTTTTTTCTTTCGCCATACCACAACATACGACAAAAGGATACTGATTTCATAAAGTAAAACCAACGGCACCAACATGATAATCATAGATATCGGATCTGCTGGTGTAAGGAGCGCAGATATCACTGACATAATAATCAGAGCTACTTTACGGCTGCGTTTCAAAGTCTGGGGGCTTAATATACCTAAATAAACCAAAATCAACACAGCCATGGGAAATTGAAATGCTACGGCAAAGGCGGTAATAACCAATCCGATAATTTTTATGGTTTCATTTAATCGCAGTTGATCAACCGCAACAAAATCAGCAGGTACCAATACGAGCAGGTACGGCATAACTAACGGCAAAACTCCAAGATACGCAACAAGCACACCTGATAATGCCAGAAAAGAACACCCAAAAATAAGAATTTTTGCCGCCTGACGCTCATTTGGATGCAGCCCAGGAAAAATAAAGGCACAGACCTGCCAAAGAATGAATGGAAATGCCAGCAAAACACCGCAGTATACTGCAATCTTGACTTTAACCAATATAAATTCAAGCGGATTAAAAACAGTAAACACTGGGCGTCGGGGAGATGTTGTAGCAATTGGAGTTGGAGCAGGTGTTTGGTCGTCAACACCAGCAGTAGGATCATCGGTGCTGATCTCAGATTCGACAACACTATCCACAACCAAACCATGTTCAACCAATGGCGTAAGCGGATAAGCCAACACCTTGATGACGTAATTGGACACCAAATAGCAAATAAAAATGCTTGCGACCAGTGCAAAAGAAGCGCGAATTAACCGAATCCGCAATTCGCCCAGGTGCTCCGTAAAGCTCATACGAACATCATCAACGGACACAATGGCAACCTCTTAACAAATCAGTTTATTTTGGCCACTTATTCAAAACCATATGTATAGTTTGGTGTGACTCAAAGATATAAAAAACAATCAACACAACATGTATTAGCATACATTTTTTGAGATAAATTCTGCAAGGGAGGGTAGATGTAGCCACATTTATAAAAAAAGAGAAACAACAATACCTTCTAATAACCCTAAAATTTTTGAGCAACCACGTACAAAAATTTTCCAGAAACAAATCATTGAAATGGAAAAGCCATGCAGCAGGCCAAGCACTTACCATCAAGCATAAAAAAATTTAACTGCTCTTGCCTACTCTTATCTACCAGGTTTTGGAGAGGAGTCTGTAGTTTCTACCCTATCTCTAAGTGCTTTACCAGGTTTAAAAATGGGTATGCACTTTCGTGCAACAGACACGGAATCACCTGTTTTAGGATTTCGACCAATGCGGGCATCGCGGACTTTAATATCGAAAACACCAAAATTTCGAACTTCCAGCCGATTACCATCAACCAGTTGTTCAATTATGGTTTCAAATGTAGCCTGAATGACATTCGCAACGTCACTCTGGGTGTATCCACCTAATTTACTGGATACATCCAATATCAACTCGCGTTTCGTCACTCAATAAACTCCTGAAACCTGCAATTTTATACACGCATTTTACAAAATGCATTATAAATTTTACGAAATTCTTTAATGAAAAGTAAATTGTGACTACATACCTAGTGCATCACGCCATGGGTCTGCTATTCCACCCGGATTGATAAGGATGAATGCGATAATCACAGCCATAATCCCAAAAAGAACCAGTAGAACCGTAGCATTTTTGCCGAGTTTAAAACCACCCCCACCCTGCACATTGGAACCCATCATAACTTTTTCACCCGATTCTGCACGGGATTTTTTGTCTTCGAGAACCCCCAGAGTTTCATTGATATTGATGAAGGCACGGTGCCATTCGCCATGCAGCTTCTTTATGGCTACTTCAGACTGCGCATGAATGGACTCCAAGCTGGTAGCACCAGAAATAATATTCATTGTGTTGCCGTCAAGCCCGTAGTCTTCTTGCAGGGTCTCCTTGAGCACTTTATGTTCTCGTGCCAGCTTGCTCTTAATTTTAAGAAACTGGTTTTCCAGTTGGGCTTTGTTGGCATCCGGGCTGCTATAGGCGTTAATTATCTGGTTAAACAGTAGCCAGTCATTCATAAATTCGCGGCAAAGGTTTACGCGCCGCTCGTATGCATCAATCATCTGTAACTGCTTTTTACTCAAGCCCATGGTCTTGCTCCTGTACCCTGTAGATTCACCCCAAACATCATGCTAATTTAGCATACCGCTGTAATAAAGTCAAACCAAATTCTAACTACGGCCAATCTTCCGGGAGATGAAAAAATTTCTAAATAATTAATTTACAACTACTTAGGCTGTTTGGAACCTATTGTAATGAAATTACACAGTAATTGTTTACCAACTTCTGTTAAAATACTTTCGGGATGAAATTGTACGCCAAACACTGGAAATTCACGATGCGCAACAGCCATGATCTCACCTTGGTCTGTTTCCGCTATTATTTCCAATGAATCTGGACAAGTTTCCCGTTTAATAATCAAAGAATGATACCGAGTTGCAGTAAACGGAGAAGGTATCCCTTGAAACAGAGCATGATTGTTGTGATGAATCGCACTGACCTTCCCGTGCATAATACGTTCTGCACGTACAATATCGCCACCGTACGCCTGGCCAATACTTTGGTGTCCAAGACATACGCCAAAAATGGGTATTTTCTCCCCCACTTCCTGAATTAATTCTACCGAGATACCGGCTTCGTTAGGTGTACACGGCCCTGGTGAAATGACTATATGGTCTGGTTTGAGTGCCAACACCTCTTTCACACTGATGGTGTTGTTACGGTGTACAACAATGTCATCCACCATCTCTCCAAAGTATTGTACCAGATTGTAAGTAAAAGAGTCGTAATTATCAATCAATACTATCATGACTCCAACCCCTTTTCCGCAAACTCTACTGCTCTAAACAATGCCTTGGCTTTGTTAACTGTTTCTTCATACTCACGATCCGGATCACTGTCATAAACAATGCCAGCACCTGCTTGCAGGTATGCCATCCCTTCTTTCACCACCATTGTGCGAATGAGAATACAAGTGTCCATCTCTCCGGAAAAACTAATGTATCCACAACCACCGGCATAGGGCCCACGTCGTTCAGGCTCCAACTCGTCGATTATTTCCATAGCACGAATTTTTGGGGCACCACTGACAGTACCCATGGGAAATGTAGCAGCCAATGCGTCAAAAGCATCACAACCATCAAGCAGATCGCCAGCTACTTCACTGACAATATGCATGACATGAGAATAGCGTTCTACGACCATCAGCTTGCCTTCTACGGGAGCGACGGTACCAGCTTTACTGACACGCCCGATGTCGTTACGCCCCAAATCTACCAACATGATATGTTCGGCTCGTTCTTTCTCATCCTGCATCAGGTCCAATTCTAGAGCACGGTCTTCTTCAAGAGTGGTTCCTCTTGGCCGCGTACCGGCGATAGGACGCACCATAACTTTGTTGTTGGAGAGTTGTGTCATAACTTCCGGACTAGAACCTACCAGGGCAAACTCAGGAAATTGCAGCAACAACATATAAGGCGATGGATTGATGCAGCGTAATGCACGATATAAGTTTGTGTTGTTGGAAAATACTGGTCGAGAAAAGCGCTGTGATAATACTACCTGAAAGATATCACCTGCCTTAATGTATTCTTTTGCTTTATCCACCGCAGCGCAAAAGTCAGCCCGTGAAAAATTCGAAGTTATTTCCGAATCATGCTTACCTGAGTGTAAGCGTTCTGTTGAAACGACCAACGGGCCACGAAGTTTCTCTTCCAGTTCCTGAATTTTACGCACGCCTTCGTTATAAGCGGCATCTACATTACTTTTTACATGGACATTGGAAACGATCTTGATTTTGTTATTTACATGATCAAAAATCAGTATTGTATCTGTGATCATGAAATACAGGTCTGGTAAATCCAAATTATCTGGATTATTATCGGGCAATTTCTCAAAAAAGCGTACCTGATCATATGACAGATACCCCACAGCACCACCATGAAATGCCGGAATGCCCTCGACCGATATCGGTTTGTAGACAGCCATTAATTTTCGAAGCTCACCCAACGGATCATCGGCACGAAAGCTCGCCTTACGCCCGTTGCGTATCAGTGTTACTTCATTTCCCCTTGAAGAAAATATCAAAGAGGGGTTGGAGCCAATGAAAGAATATTGTCCAATCGAGTCAGCATGCTCGACACTTTCTAGCAGAAAAGAATACTCCTGACGTGCAGTAACTTTTAAATAGGCTGTTACCGGCGTCTCCAGGTCTGCCAGTATTTCGCGGTATATTGGCACCAAGGCACCTTGCTGTGCAATGGACTTAAAGTCATCAAGGCTAGGTTGAATCATTTTTTAATACTCCCCAGGTAATCATGCGTACTATTCCGTTGCAACACCGTCACCGGCCAATGTTATTGTTTCATCTTCATGTACCTGGCGATAAAAGCAACTCGTTTCATTGGTGTGACAGGTTGGTCCTACCGGATCGCATTGAAGCAAAAGCGCGTCACCATCACAATCAATTCGAATTTCTCGCACATGCAAGACATTTCCAGATGTTTCTCCCTTTAACCATAAGGTCTGGCGAGATCGTGACCAGAAACAAGCTTTCTTTTCTCTGATTGTAATACCCAGTGACTCCCGGTTCATATAGCCAACCATCAGAATCTGTCCGGTTTTATAGTGTTGGATCACGGCACAGATAAGGCCTTTGTCATCGTATTTAAGCAAATCATCGAGTTTCATAGAAAATATCCTGATCGAGTACCTGTTAACCAAGTTCGAATTCTGTTTTCAAGGATTACAGTCAAGGAATGTTAAAGAGGCAGAAAATAGCAGGTGATGATTCACCATCGATGGGTGTAGTGATACCAACAGCTGAACTTGCGGACGCAACTTCGTACTGTTTCCTTGTTTTGACAGGCAGGCAAAGCGCTATGAGACGAACGTAATGACGTCATCGAACCGCCACTCCGTTACTTTTGAGATATTCTCGAGCTTCTTTAATGGTGTACTCCTGAAAATGGAATATAGAGGCTGCCAATGCTGCGGCTGCCCCGCCTTCAACCAAAGCTTCACGCAGATGTTCCAGATTCCCCGCACCACCACTGGCAATAACCGGTACACCGACAGCATCTGATACGGCGCGTGTCAATGGAATATCGTAACCGTCCTTGGTTCCGTCCGCATCCATGCAAGTCAGCAGGATTTCGCCAGCACCGCGTTCTTCAACTTCTTTTGCCCAGGATACCGGGTCCAATGTGGTTTCACGACCACCATCACGACCGCCATGGCTTTTGACTATATAGCTGCCATCTTCCATTTTCTTGGCATCAATGGCGACAACTATACATTGGCTACCAAAACGGGATGATGCTTCATTGATGAAATCAGGATTTTGTATGGCTGGCGTATTAATGGAAACCTTATCAGCACCCGCTTTCAACAGATTCCGGATGTCGTCAATGCTTCGAATGCCACCTCCGACACACAACGGCATAAATACCTGCTCTGCTGTACGTCGTACAATATCCAGCATGGTACCCCGATCATCGGTAGATGCGTGAATATCGAGAAATACCAGTTCATCTGCTTTTTCAGCATCATAGCGTCTGGCAATCTCAACAGGGTCACCGGCATCACGGAGCCCTAAAAATTTTACGCCCTTGACTACCCGTCCTTCAGAGACATCCAGACAAGGAATGATTCTTTTAGCAAGCATATTATATTACTTCAATGTTATCAGACATCTTGACAAATAATACTACTGAATTCCACTGCCTGGAATTATTAATACTCCCTGGGCTTATTTTCATCAGCATCGTCTTTGGTTTCTTCCTCATCCAGAAAAGAAAACCCGGTATCATCCTCTTTACTTTTGGATTCTTCAGAATCCTGCATGTTAGAAGAGGTGTCGCGCCATCCGAAAGAATCCGTGTCGTTTTCATCTTGTTTGAAATCAGCGCTTGATTTATCATCGGATTCTTTTTTTTCATCCATACTTTCATTGGATATGCGCACTTCATCTACCCGAGGACTTTCCGAAACGGGTGCATCATCTTGAAAACTCATGGAATACAACTTATCTTTATCCGCTGTGTCAAACGAACTGCCTGCTACCTCTGTTTCTGCAGCAACGATGGGAGCAACTGTAGCGGGAGTTATTGATACCGCATCCACTTTGTCCTGTACCAAGTTTGTCTTATTCGAATCCACTCTTGAATCTGTAGGAGATGTTTCAGCCATTTTTGTTGATTTTTCATCCAGGTGAATTCCCTCAACATCCAGTTTAACCTTTAGCATATCTTCCAGTCCGAGCACCTCTTTAGCATTTCTGGTGAGGTTGGCTGTGATCGAATTGGCGATTTCACGTGTTGAAACCCCCGGGATTTTTTCTATTTCCACAACTGCATGGAGGGTCGCCGACTTGCCACCTTTCAGTGGCTCTATCGTCAATTTGGCCTTGTGTACCTCCTTCATATCGGTAAGCTGGCGGGCTAAATTCACCTGAACGGAGTCCATATTCAATTTGATATCGCCCTGTTCACCTTTGATGATTAACTGCCGCGCAGATTTGTTGCGTCCAAAAGCAGGAATAAAGCCATAAAAACCGATAACAATCAGTACGACAGCCACAATCATTGTAATAATTTTATCTGATACTGAAATCTCTTCAGAGGTATCAACACCACTGAAATTACTTAGAATTGTACCGGCACGCTCCACATAAGGCACTTCTGTGAACATGAGTACGATTGGCAATATCCCAATCAGCAATACCAACAAACTTGTCAGTTTCAATACAGCCAACTTCATTGAAGAACCTCCCGCGCAATTAGCGCAATAATATCATGCAGTATAGAGATCGGTACTATTCAAGCCATGGATCATGCTGGTACACAATCCGCAACCAATGCAGATTCACATGCCTGGGATAGTATAATATCCTATTCGGAAAAAATGTTTCCTCATGCTTGCGGCAAATAATCATTGATCAGGTCTGGACCCAAATCACCTCGCCGGAAACGATCGCTACGAATAATTCTGGCACAAAGCTTCGCTGTGTTGTAAACACCTTCGGTAACAAATTCATCCAAGGCACCGCCCAGACGTTCAATAGCTTCATTACGGTCTTTACCTCGTGCGATGACTTTTGCCAACAATGAGTCATAATATCTCGGGACAGTATAACCAGAAAAGACATGGGTTTCCACCCGCACTCCCGGACCTCCTGGAATGTGACATGCTTTTATTGTACCTGGTGAGGGCATAAAATTTCGTTCCGGGTCTTCTGCGTAAACTCGCGCTTCTATTGAGGCCCCTTGTGGTTTGACAGAACTGTATCCCAGTGGTTCTCCCGAAGCAATGCGAATCTGCTCGCGCACCAGATCGATACCGGTCACTTCTTCAGTCACGGGATGTTCGACCTGTATACGTGCATTAAACTCAATAAAGTAAAATTGCCCGTCGGGTGCAAGCAGAAACTCAACGGTGCCAGCATTGGTATACTTTACTGCTTTTGCTGCACGCAATGCAGCTTTGGCCATTTTTGAGCGCAATGAACTCGACAAAGCCATGGAGGGTGTTTCTTCGATCAGTTTTTGGTGTCGTCGCTGTATGCTACATTCACGCTCACCCATTGAAACGATGTGGCCATGCTCATCGGCAAGGATTTGGTATTCAACATGCCGAGCGCCTTCAACGAATTTTTCCAAATATACACCGCCATCACCAAAGGCCGATTCCGCTTCATTGGAAGCCATGGAAATAGCATGCTTGAGGCTCGCTTCATTGTGGGCTATGCGCATCCCCTTGCCTCCGCCACCGGCCGCCGCTTTAATCAATAAGGGGAATCCGATATCTCTGGCAAGTTTATGCACTTCATCTGCATCTTTGATGACGCCTTCACTACCGGGCACCACGGGCACACCGGCTGCTTTAACGGCAGCCCGGCAGGACGCTTTATCGCCACTGAGGGTGATAGCCTGAGCCGATGGGCCGATAAATGCTATATGGCATTCACGGCAAATACTTGCAAATTTGGCATTTTCTGACAGGAATCCATACCCTGGGTGGATTGCCTGCGCATCTGTAATTTCTGCGGCAGATATGATGTTTGGTATCTTCAGATAGCTCTGGTTGGGTTCGGGTGGACCGATGCAGATGCTCTCATCAGCCAATCCGGCATGAAGGCAGTCTTTATCTGCTGTAGAATAGACCGCAATGGAGGTAATACCCATCTCGCGACAGGCGCGAATGACACGAACGGCGATTTCGCCACGATTGGCAATTAATATACGTCTGAACATGTAGCTTCCATTTTTGGTGAAGGTGTTGTCCGTAATAATCAGAAAGGGCGTATGGTAAATAGTGGTTGGCCATATTCAACAGGCTCACCATTTTCAACCAGAATCTTAACAATGGTTCCGGGAATTTTAGCTATCACTTCATTCATGATCTTCATTGCCTCGACAATACAAACTGTATCATCGGGGTCAACGGTATCCCCTGGTTGCACAAAAGGCGGTTCTCCCGGTGCGGGAGCTCCATAATACGTACCAACCATCGGCGAATCTATGGTTTCGAGCTGCTCTTCTTCCGGTTTTACTTCCCTCTGAAGTGTATCATGGGAAGTCTGAGGAGCGGTCGGTTCCAGTGCCTGATGTGTATAGGCAATGTCCCCTTGCTGCCCCAGCAACAATGGAAATTGATAGGGAACATTTGCACTGGTATTTTGATTCATTTTGCTGAGACGTATGCGTCGTCCCTCTTCTTCTACTTCAATTTCTGTGAGATTGGACGATTCCAACAATCGAACCAACTCTTTTAATTCATTTATATCCACTATCAAACCCTCCGTAGAATAATTGTAAGTTCTCTCGTTCAGGAATGCATGTTGCGCAGGATTTCATAGAGCCCTCCCTTTAGCTAGTGTGTGTGCTCCATGAAATGAATTAAGCCCGATAAAGCTTAGCTATTGACACGCTCAACATACTCTCCGGTACGTGTGTCCACTTTCAGAGTGTCACCCTCTTCAATAAACAAGGGCACTTGTATAACTGTGCCGGTTTCGAGTGTAGCTGGCTTTGTCGCCCCGGAACTACGGTCACCTTGAACGCCTGGGTCTGACATCGTAACAATCAGCTCTACGTTTACAGGCAATTTAAGAGCGATAACATTACCGTTGTGAGACAACAAGTTCACATTAGAATTATCTTTCATCCACTTGGCATTTTCTCCTACAATATCTTCACCTACTACCATTTGTTCATAAGTAGTATTATCCATGAAGTGATATAAATCACCATCGTGATAAAGATATTGCCAAGTCTGTTCTTCAACCCGAGCTTCTTCAAATCGTTCACCTGAACGAAATGTACGCTCAAGTATCTTCCCGGTCAGCACCGATTTAAATTTTGTTCGTACAAAAGCCGGCCCCTTGCCTGGCTTGACATGTTGAAATTCAACTATTTCCATTAATCCTTTATCGGATTCTATAACAAGTCCATTTCTAAAATCTGCTGTAGAAATCATGTAAGTACCTTTAACGCTTTAGATGAAGGTGTAAGCCGTTCACACCCAGTATCTGTAACAACCACCAAATCTTCAATTCGCACACCGCCTTGACCGGGCAAGTAGATACCCGGTTCGACAGTGATGACCATACCGGTCTGTAATAATGTTTCTGATTGCATGTTTAAACGAGGCGGTTCGTGTATCTCTAACCCAACGCCATGCCCCAGCCCATGCCCGAAATATTGCCCAAACCCTGCATCACGGATTATGTCTCGTGCTACTGCATCTACATCCCGCGCCAGAACATTTGGCTTAATCGCCGATAATGCGGATTCTTGAGCAAGCAACGTAGTTTGATATATATCATCAAACCATTCACCGGGAATACCCTTAAAAACACACGTTCGGGTGATGTCAGAGCAATATCCTTGCAAGATACATCCCATGTCAATCAGGACGACATCCCCATCAACGAGTTGCTTTTCCCCGGGTTTTCCGTGTGGTAATGAACTGCGGGCACCAAAAAGGATTATAGGATCAAAGGATGTTCCGTCAGCACCTTGCCGCAGTAGTTCATACGTTAACAGCGCGGCAAGTTCCTTTTCCTGAATTCCTGGCGTACAAGCTTCCTGAATTTGTGCCATAACAACTTCTGCCAGTGTTGCCGCTTTACGAATCAGTTCTATTTCGTCTGGAGATTTTATCATACGAAGGCAGGCGACTGCATCAGAGAGGTCTTTGAACTCACCATCGAAGTCATGCCGCACCAAATCCAACTGTGAAACGGTCAGCATTCCCGGGTTGTAACCAGCCTTGGCAACCTTCAATTTATTCAGGAATTCAGCGACCCGCTGCTCCATCGAACCAGTGATTTCATGAATTGAACAATACTCAACTTGCTGTCGTGCCTGTTCTGTATACCGAAAATCACAAAGAAATACAGCTTCATCTTGTGTAATGATCACGGCAGATGCTGTACCAAAAAAACTGGCGAGATAAGCATTATCCGCGGGACTTAAACTAAAAAAAGCGTCGCAATCATGGTCTGCCAATACTTTTTGAAGTTGTTTGATTCTGTCTTTCATATTGGTCTCTTGATTTGTTTATGGAGGTAGTCTAAATTCCACTAAAATTATCGGTATCGTAATCTAAACTTGATTTAGAGAGTAAATTCCTGATGAAACAACTTAAATTCATATAATAATAAAATTCAACACGTAAGTCAGACCAAGGCACTTTTCAGGACGTTGATGCTTTACATCAGGCCAACTTCAATACGTGCCCGCGTGATTTGTTTAAATCGTTCACCCATTTTCGAAGCATGATCACGTAGTTTCGTAGCTTCTTCGGTTTCTTCCAATTTATCCAGTTCATCCGCCAAACGCCGCAGCATGCTCGCATAGGTCGCTACGTAATTGTGTGCAGCAGGTGCCAAAGCCGCAGCTTCTTTATATTGCTCAACTGATACCCGCAGATCATCAAGATTCACTCCAGCATCCGCCAATACGCCCCGATGCCAGAGCATTTGTGCGTATAACACCCGCATGTCTTTGTGTCGCGGGCTCAATGCAACAGATTGTGCTGACCAGTATTCGAGCTGTTCCAGAAATCGTATTTGTAATTCGGGTCGCATGGGCAAATTGACGTGATGCACCAAGCGTTCGTAACCATGCGCAATATTATATGCCAAATCAACATTATAGGGAAAACGTCGGAACTGTAGCGCGAGAAATTGCAGATAACGCTCAAACGCTTCAACCGCGTCATAATATGCAGGCCACAAACTGTTGACTAAAACGACAGCATCTGCTGGTACTGGAGAACCTTCCGGTAATCGACGCGCCCCACCTGTTTCGGGTATGCGCTGATATATCGTACCACGCTCCACTATATCTTCCAGGGGAATTCCAAGATACATTGCGTCTGATATGGGCACATGGGGTCTCTGCCCTTCACCTGTGTGCGCGTAAGCGGCAACATTACCCAGGTAATAAGTCGACAAGATTTGGAATTTACGATTATATGCTTCATTCGCTTTACCACTGACACCAATGAATTGCATACGCGCCAATGCAAGCTCCTGTAAATACGGCCGCAAGCTCAATCCAAAAAGCAATGCAACGCAAAACAATACAGGAAACGCGAAGTAGCGGTTACGAACACTACCTGCAATGCTGACGGCAGATGCATGGTCATTTGGCCTATCCGTAACTATTTCATGGCGATATGCGAATGCTAACCATAAACCAGCCCAGGTCATTACCAGCATACTCAGGCCCGGATGAGAAAAATTGATATCAATAAATGCATGGCCTAAAAACGCAAGTAAACCACAGAACCCACCTGCCAACAAAATAAAATGAAGCTTGTCCTGCTCTTTCAAAAGTGCAGAAAGCAAAGAGAGAAGTACAACACCCCAAAAAATCACAAAAAGCATACCACCGACAATGCCGGTCTCACATAATATCTGAAGAAAACTGTTGTGTGCTTCCCGGACATCTCCATCGGTGGTACCTTGATATACTGGATACGCAACACCAAAATTTCCCAGCCCAACACCAGTCAAGGGATTATCAAGAAACATACGCATCCCAACACGCCAATACGAGACACGCAGCCGCATGGATGCAGGGTCTGCCAATTCGGAGATCGTGATGTCCGTTCCCCTGTCTGTCACCACAGACCGGCTGTCAATTCTACTCATGGTGTCTCGGATGCTTGTCTGCGGTTGGGCTTCTGCCACACCCGGTGCCATGCTTTTAAACAGGAGCATTGCAACAAAAAGCAACGGTAACCCGAGTAGTATTACGTTCAGGAGAGGCCGCATAAGCTTCAAGTTAATATTTAAATTAATCATCTTGTTAAATTTAATGATGATTATGACACTGGTAATCAACGCTGCTATGAACAAAGCCAACATACCACCACGCGAATAGGTGACAAACAATGTCCAAACTTGAAATACCAGCACTAAGCTTGCAGCGCAAAGTCCTGAGAACACAAATGCAGGATATACTCCCCGATTCTGTGATTTTTTAAAGATTAAAAATCCAGGAATGGCACCCAGGAGCAATGAAGTCACAAATGGAAATGCACCTTGCAGGTATAACGGTAAAGCTCCAAGTGTATACATAATGGGAAATTGTTGAGAGAAGAAAACAATCAGTAAACAAATCAGCCAAGTAAAAAAACCCAGGCCCAAAGCGCATTGGCGAGAATACTTCGTGAAGATTTCCGGGACATGATTTACCATATGCATAATAGATTTGTAGTGGCTATAAAGGTAACAGGTAACGGCTGCTGTACCTGGTATACCGAGAATCATATAGGCAGCCAAAGCATTAGGAAAGAGCATTGAACCAAAGGCCCGATTTATATTGAAACGTCGCGCGAGTTCTGGCGTAAACTCATCCACTCCAAAATATTGCATACGGAGTTCTGCACTGCTCACCAAGGCATTTCGAAGGTACGGCAGCAAGTAATAATAGTTTAGAATGCTGTACAGCGCTTCGATACCAAGTGAGACGATAAAAGCTCCCAGCAGCACTCCCAGGGCGGCACGGTCACGTAGTGTATTAACCACGGTGTAAAACAAGCATGCCAACGAAAACCAAAGGATTAATCGGATGTAGGAATTGTCCAATTGATAGGATGCAGGTATGACGGCCAATGCTGCAAGGAGAAACAAGAGCAACACGAGCATTGGTTTTTTACCGGCTATCGTTCCACCTTGAAATAAAAGTCGTAGGTTCCACAATGCAGTAATTGCCAAAATGGCCCAAACGAAATACAAGTTATCCATCGGATAGGTATAACCATCTAATAAGGGCCTGATGATAACCATAAGCCCAAGCCCTATTGCCGGATGTATCAACGCAGCACCAATCAACCAGAGCAGGGTTACTACGACCAGAAAGATATCCCAGCTCATGGTATCGAGTATCAACAATTCATACGCGGGCACACCTATAATGAAGCCCAACAAGCGCTTGGCCCATAGCAGGTTGTTACCCATTGCAAGGAGCAGTAATATCAGGCTGATAGTTACCAGGAATCCAAGTAAAATTGCTGTTTTTTTGGGTGATGCAAAGGAAACTGGCCAAAACGAAGCAGACGCAAGCGTGAATGATTCTTCATCATTGCGCATAGAATCGCCGGCCTGCGACTTTATTTTGTCCGATGTATCAGATACTTTTTTTCTGTTACGAGCAGACACTTATCTTTGCTCCCCTCTTTTTACAACATGCATCAAAACGACAATAAGCATAAAAATTCCAATGGTTTGCGATAATATAATCACAGTTCCATGTACATCCATTTTTGGTAAGAGTGCACCACCCAATCCCACCACTGCCGCGACCAGATATATAAACGCTACTGCCTGACCAGGGGTCATACCTAAATCAACCAGTCGATGTGAAAAGTGTCGTTTGTCACCTTTCATAATGGATTCACCATTGCGCATCCTGATATAGACTACGCTGATAATGTCGAACAGTGGCACACTCAAGGCCAATAAAGGCGAGGCAACCGCAATTCTTGATGGAAGACCTTCCACATGAAAAGTACCTATAACCGCTATGGTTGCGAGGAAGAATCCATTAAACATAGAGCCGGCGTCTCCCATAAAGATTCTCGCTGGATTCAGGTTATGATACAAAAAGCCACCAACCGATCCCGCAAAAATCATTAACAGCACCCGTGTCAGTTGATCATCACCACCCTGGAGACACAAAAAAAACGAAAATGCTGCGATAACGGAGATTCCACCACACAGGCCATCCATGTTATCAAGGAAATTCATGGCATTGGTAATGACCAGTATCCACAAAATGGTTACAGCAGCGGACAGAAAATAATTGTGCAGCACAAAAACTTCAATACGATTTCCAAACATTACCAACACTACCGCAGCAGCGATCTGTCCAAACAGCTTTACCCAGGGCGTCAGGCTGACCAAATCGTCGACGAGACCCAAAACAAATATTATCAAGGCACCCAGCAGAATGCCGATGAGTTTGGATTGACTGTGTTCTCCCAGCGTATCCAACAGAAAATCCTGAATCCAGCGGTCACCCAAGTAGCCCAAAAGATACAATGCCAACACGTGAACAGCAATCACAGTGATAAAAACAGCAAAAATAGCAACACCACCCAACAATGGCATGGGCTTGTGGTGCACCTTGCGTTCACCAGGGTGATCGAAAAACCCCCATCGGAGCGACAAACGTTTGACCAGGGCAGTTGCGCCAATGCCCAACATATAGGAGAGGGTCAAAAAGTATAGATATATGGCAAACTCGGTCCAGGGCATTACATTACTTCCAGGTAAATTTCAAACTCTTTTCTGGCAATCACCTCTGCATGAAACGCATCATGCACACGTATTTGCGCCTGTTTTCCCATTTTTTCACGCAATGATTCATCGTTCAGCAATGTATTCAAAGCATTTGCAAGTGCCTGTGAATCCTTTGGCGGCACATTCACCCCGGTTTCACCATCGCGGTTTACTTCCTCAACACCAGTATTCAAGAAGGTAGCAACCACAGGTTTTCCACAAGCATGTGCCTCCAACATGGAAATCCCATAGGCTTCACTGCGCTCACAAGACGGAAAGGCAAAAACGGAACAACCATGAAGGTGGTTGACCAATTCCTGGTGCGTTAATGTTCCCGGAAAGAACACCTCAACCCCCAACTGCCTGGCCAGTTCCGTACACACCTTACGCTCAGGTCCATCACCCGCAATCACCACCTTTGCCTTGATATGGGAAGCCGCTTCAACCAGGTACCACAATCCTTTGTAATACCGATGCCTACCGGAAAACAACACAAATGGGTGTCCGTACTTTTCTCTCAACTCCTGTACCGCATCATGGTTGGGATGAGCAAATTCTTCAGGCAAGATACCCAGTGGAACCACCCTGCAACGCGTCTTAAAATCTTGAAGCAAAGGCGATGTATCCAGATATTTCTTGCTGGAAGGTAAAATTGTAGCAGCCTGGGCCAAAAAATGCATTTGGAACGGTTTGTACAATTTCATCGCAGTTGCCTGACGAACCACATCACTTTGGTAACGAACTATCAATTTGGCTTTTGGACGTGCTATCAACCAACCCAGTTCGGCTGTAGGATTTGGCACATGCACCACGACAAGATCGGCTTTAATTTTGCGCATGTACCAGGGAAACAAAATTGAAAATGGCGCACTTTGAAAACGACCCCATTCACCAACTTCTGTGATCTTTACGCCCTCATGCTCTCTATAACGTGTCCATACGCCACGACTGCACACCAGTGCCTCTACATCTGCCCATTGACGCTGGAATCGGCATGTGTTGGCCAGATGCCGTTCCATACCGCCATGCACGGGGGGATCATAATCTTTATAAACGTGGAGTATCTTCATTGGCAGGTCCAAATTCAAAACTCGAATTGTATCACATGGTAGAGGGTTGACTCATCGTTTAAGCAACCTGGCAACCTTGGAGTCAGGCTTGCGACGACAAAAAAATCCCATACCTGAGATTGGTATGGGACAAGTTAGTTAAAAAATAGTAAATTGCCAGAAAATCCAGCCTGGCGCTAAATATCTGCTCTTAACAAGGCAAAATTAATCCCGGGCATGGGTGCGCCTCCGTTATGATAGGTCACCCCCTCATAATATCTGCCATCAACCGGTACATGGGTATGGCCAAAGTATACTGAACGCACACCATGATCGCGAGTATGTCCGATATCGTAAAGGTAAGAAGAAACACGCTTTATGGTGCGTTTGGGCGGAAAAGCCAGTCGTGAAATTGCCAGATGGGCACCTGCGCGAAACGCAGCATCCCATAGTTTATTTTTGAAAGCTCCCTGTTTTTTGTGGTGACACCATGAAGCACGGTAACGTTGTAATTGCCTGTGGCTCATTTTGCGATTGGCGACATCACCATGAAGAAACAGGGTACTACCCACACGCAAATAATAAGGATGCCAGGAAAAGTTGGAGGTATGTTTCGCCAAGTCTTCCAGCGCGTGAATAAATCCTGCAATGAAGTCATGGTTGCCCAAGTTCACATGAAACTGACAATTGGGATATCTTTTACAAATATCATCAAAAAAAGTAATTGCCTGCTCTATGGTTTCAGGAATGCTGGCAAGTGAGGTCCACTTAAAATCGACTGAATCACCATTAAAGACAAATAAATCGGCTTTTTCTGCTGCGTCATAAATTTTAAGAACATGCTGTTCCCATTGCGAACGTTTACAGAACATATGTAAATCTGAAACAACATAGGCTGATTTCATAGGCGCTCCATTTTAGTGAAATGTGTAAAGAAAGCTGCATTGCAGCGCGTCTAGACTTTGCTCATTATAACATAAAAAGCATCTAATTTGCATTGAAACATCAACTTTGACTGCGTGAATTCCAAATTCAGTTTCCAAGATCATGGTGGTATGCCATCAAGTTAGACAATTGCTGACTATTTCGGTGGCAGCTATTTATCCAGCCATAGGTTTATGAGCAAGATATCTGACAATAATTATGCTTTTTAGTATTGCCTGACCTGTTATCTGATGATGCAACACAGGCGAAGGAAGAAAATAGTAATGATAATGTGTTTTGTGTCGCCATTAGCGCTAGGATGCTGTATAATTATCCTGGTTGCTATCCAGCACCTCCCGCAGCTTAACGGCCAGGTCTTTTATTGAAAACGGTTTCTGGATGAAGTGCTCATTTTCGTCCAGTACACCCTGATGCCCGATGAAGTCAGCCGTGTATCCCGACATATATAAGTGCGTGATGCCAGTATAGGTAGACAACAGGTATTTGGCCAGGTCTCTCCCATTCATTTCCGGCATTACTAAATCGGTCATCAGCAGATTGAATTGTCCAGAATGTTCTTTAGCCAAGAGGATCGCCTCACCCGGGGAGGGGGCAGGTAGTACGGTATACCCCAGTTTTTTCAGCAACATTGTAGTAACATTGAGTATTTGCGGTTCATCTTCAACCAACAATATGGTTTCACTACCGCCCAACATTGCCTCAGCCAGTTTATGCTCCGATTTTGGTACATTTTCAGCAATGTATCGTGGCAGGTAAATTCTTAACGTGGTTCCCTGCTTCAGCTCGCTGTATACATTGATGAATCCTTTATTTTGCTTTACCGTACCATAGACAGTGGATAGCCCCAGGCCGGTCCCTTTGCCCAGTTCTTTGGTGGTAAAAAAGGGCTCGAAGAGCCGGGAATGCGTTTCTGCGTCCATACCACAACCGTTGTCACTTACCGCCAACTGAACAAAATCACCGGGAATAAAGCCCGCGTGAGCGGTACAATATTCTTCATCAAAAGTAATATTTTCTGATTCAATGGTTATTTTACCTACACCAGCAATGGCATCTCGGGCATTAACACAGAGGTTGGCCAGGATTTGATCAATCTGTGATGGGTCCATTTTCACGAGCCACAAACCTTGACGAGATTTCCAGGATATTTCAATATTTTCGCCGATTAACTGGCGCAGCATTTTGAGTATTCCTGCTACAGTTTCATTGAGGTCTATAACTTTAGGAACCACGGTTTGCTTACGGGCAAACGCGAGTAGTTGACGGGTCAAGTCAGCAGAATGTTTGGTGGCCTTTTGGATATCCTCCAAAATAGCATGCATGGTATCACCGGGCTGCACCAGGTCCAAACCAATCTCTGTCTGTCCCAAGATGACACCCAACATGTTGTTGAAGTCATGGGCTACACCGCCAGCCAAACGGCCCACCGATTCCATTTTCTGCGCTTGGGTTAATTGCGATTGAAGATACTCCTTTTCTTCTTCAGCACGCTTACGGTTGGTTATGTCCCGAATCAATATAAGTACTCTCTCTTCATTCAAGGGAACAACACGCGCTTCAAAAAAGAGGTTCCCTGCAGGAACTGTCAATTCATATTCAACTGAATGGAGTTTCTTTGTCTTGAATACATCATGGATACTTTTCATAATGACATTAGACACGTTTTCAGGAATAACATCTGGAATCTTTTTACCCAGTATGTCCTCTCTGGGGTAAATCAATTGATCTTCTGAAGTAGCACGGATGTCGAGGTACTCCCCTTCAGCGTTGACTTGGATAATGATATCGGGGATAACTTCAAGCATTGTACGATTGTAGGCTTCACTTTCACGCAATGCTTCCTCATATTGCTTGCGTTCAGTAATGTTAATGTGCGTGCCTACTGTCAAATCAGAGAGACTGCCATCTGAATTATGTAATGTCTGACCACGGCTCCATATCCAAACCCAGCTACCATCTGCATGATGCATTCGGAAGAAATTCTCAAACATCCCACTGGAGCCGGAATCAATATAAGCAATAAAATGGCTTACTGCCTGAGCCTTGTCATCGGGATGTATTAAATTAATCAAGACCTCATCCAGGTTTGATGAGCCATCCATTATATAGTTGTCGGAGTCTAGTCCAAGCATCCCAAAATATTCTGGACTGCACCACAGGTATTTTGTCTTTTGATGGAACTCCCAGGCTCCAGTATTCGACACGGCAATGATAGATCGGAATCTTGCTTCGCTCTTCTGTAATTCCGCCCGTCTCTGATATTCACTAGTAACATCTCGAAACACGAGTACGGCACCGATTACGGTACCAGATGTATCACGGATAGGCGCGCAACTGTCTGCAATCTGATGTTCTTTATGGTCTCGGGCTATTAACGTAGTGTGGTTGGCCAAGCTTACATTGACACCTTCCTTAAGAGTGTGCCTCACTGGATTCATGGTTGTCTCTCGGGTCTGCGCATTGATTATGTGAAATACCTCTTCCACGGGACACCCTATTGCGTCAGCAGAGGTCCAGCCAGTCAAGGCTTCCGCAGCATGGTTGATGCTTACAACATTCCCTTCATGGTTGCAGACTATCACTCCGTCGCCAATAGAGCGCAGCGTAGCTGCGAGATGCTCTTCACTCTTAAGCAGAGCGGCTGTACGTTCCAGCACCAGTTTTTCGAGTGCCTGGCGGTTGCGCAACAGCACCGAGACAACAATGGTCAGCGCGGCTGTGAGCAGCAGCCCTGACAAAGCTACACTTAACCCGGCTCTCGCAGGGTGTATACGTAAAAACTCCGGCCAGGCATGTGCTTTTATGATGAATGTCTTACCAAAAGCCAGAATAGGTCGCATAATGACAAGACTTTCTACAGGTAGATTGTCTTCCAACCAAGAGGCAGCAAGCGTTTCTAATGGCTTGTGACCATCGACAAACAGTAGTTCTTTGGCCAAAACATCACTGGGAATAGTACCAGCCAGTACATCCCCCAAGCGCAGCACAACCAAGGCCAAACCCTTTGGCTGCTTCCGTTGCAGGTCAGCGTAGACAGGACGGAAAATCAGTATCCCTTTCTGACTACCGGTCTCATGCTCCAGTGTTACCGGTTCAGTCGCGGTTATCAATCCGGTATGTAACGCTTCTTCAATCGCAGCAAGCCATACCGGAACCGAACCAAGGTCAAATCCAATTTCTACAGTATTCGCTTCTTCTGGTATCACACGGAACATCGGGTAATACACATCACGGGCTGTTGCTGGCACTCGCTCGCCAGAGGTGTCTTTTTGCCATATCTCGAATTCATCTATCCCAAGGGTATGGGTTTCTTGTTCGAAGTCCTCCTTGTTCTCTTCCGGAACGAGCGCTACCAACGCCCATGCATCTGCACTTGGATTACGGGTCAAGTATTCTGCATAGTGTTGAAATTCCTCAAGAGTGACATAGTCGCTGTTCTCGTAAAACCGCGCCAGCCCTTCAAGCTCAAAATCTTGTATGTCTTGAAAAGCATCCGATACCGCTGCTGTCCGGCCTACCGCCAGATTCCGAAACGCATCAGCCTGATTCCTGACGGAAGCATCTTGAACCAGCCAGGCTGTAAACAAGGTCAGGATAAGGCCGACTACAATAACCAGGACTGGTTCCAACCACCCCATCCAGCGTATATGGCCTTCGAGTTGGGCACGACGTTGTAACAAGTATGAACCAACAAAAAGTATGGTTATAAACGCGAGCATTGTCAATCCTACAGGCAGAACAGACTCAGCAGCCAGGCTCCAATACCATTCCCGTACGTCGATATCTATGCCCAACATGGCAATGAATTCATTGGTCTTCGGATCGGACAACGGTACCATTGCGGTAATCCATGTGCCCCAACGGTCAGTCTGTGGCCCCAAGGTCAGTGCGGACTGTGTTTCGAAAACGTGTAAATCTTCCAATGTGACTTCATCATAAATTTGGCCAGCCGGTGATTCATCTTCTGAACCTGCCGGTTCGCTATCTACATGAAAATACACTGTCCCATCTGGCTTGCACCCCATAAGGTAGGCAAAACGATACTTTGGCGTAACAGCACAGACCGCACTGAAGTATTTCTTGAGTCTCTGGTATTCCGGTAAGTTCAGGTCATCTTCTGTACCTGAGAGTGCCTGAACATATTCAAGATTCACGGACCTGGCCACCAGGTGTGCTTGCTGGAGAAGCTCATCGCGTAAGCTGTGATCAACCTGAATGAACAACCAGTAGGTACAAAGCGTACCAGCGACCAGAATTACTGCCAACAACATCAGTAGCCACCGGTGACTCCAGATGTATCCTTCAGGCGATTTATATTGTGTCATAAGGACAGAACTCCATTGAGAAAAGTATACCAAAGTCATTATACACAATAATCCTCATATTATGAATATGCGAATTATATTTTTAGCAAGAATATACAGCTCAAAATAATTAAAGTCGTGATAAAACTAACAAAAGTTGAACAAAAAACTTGAACTGTTTACCATGACAGTAAGCAGGTAAGATATATTGAACAGGTACTATCTGCTGGAAAAAAATTCAATCGGGAGGAAGAAAAAATGAGTCCATTTCGTAATGCAGTGCAATTTATTGCAGCCTTCTTGCTCATCATCGCGTTAAGCGGTTGCGCTACCCATTCATTATCTGCCATATCTATGGAGGGGTATGATCTGGACTACCGCGAGCGAGAAGTCATCAATGAGTCACTGTTCACCGCGGACCAGGCTCTGATGAGCAACGAGGATATCAACCGCATCCTGGAAGGTCGCATAACTTTACCGAACAACAGCCGCCTGGCCATTCTACCGTTTGGGCAATCCCGTTACGGTTCAAGCTGGCAGTATTCCGTCTATGAAACGGTGGACCAGGAAAGTGTAGATACTGTATTGTCCCAGCTGATTGCTCATGATCGGGTAGCCTATGTGTCATTTCTGCCATCGTTGATGATTCCGGACACCTTGTCCATAGCGCACCTACGTGAGTCTGCCGCCCGTTATCAAGCCAATTTACTGCTGGTCTATCGCGTAAGCACGCGGTCTTATAGCAGCTACCGACGTTTTCGAAGCGATGAAGCACATACCTATGTCTACGTTGAAGCCATGCTTTTGGATGTCCGAACAGGTGTCGTACCTTTTGCTACGTCCAGTACGGTAGACATCGCTGTGCAGGAAACTGGAGAAACACTCACATTTGCAGAAACGCGCCAGCAGGCAGAACGAGCAGCAGCCGGACGTGCTTTGTTGAAAATTGTTGACGATTTGCAACAGTTTCTAAGCACCGCACCGTAGGCAACAGCACATTTCTGTCCTGTGCCATAAAAGCATGAAAAAAAGACAGAGCGGTTACTACCGGCTCTGCCTGGACAAATATTTATTGATGTTATTTCTTAACGCGCAGCAACATGCCTTGACCGGCGGCCAGCCACTTGTGTTCGCCTCGGAAGGCTGTGGGGTTGCCGGTATACGGTGAGATCAATTCCACTGCGCCTTCTTCACGAAAGGTAATGTCGAAGGCGACATCATCGTGAAGACTCTTGTTTACCACCATGACATACGGGACGCCGTCTTCATCCTGGAATTCACCTACGACCGCGCCGATTTGTTCGGGATGCGTCTGAATATGAGGCGTCCAGGTGAGTTCTTTGACCAATTGTGCAGCGCTTTCGTCATTGGAACCCTCTGGAACATTGCCCTGATGGAAGACATTGATGCTTTTCAGGCCGCAGTATATTGGTGCGAGATTGTGCAGGGCGAGATTGACTTCGCGCAACATGTACCAGGTAGGCGTCTTGTTGCCGAATTGGTCTATGGGTGCCAGCCTGTAATTACCGATTTCCGGGGAAAAGTAGGTAAAGTAGCTGATTCCCCGGGCGCCATAAGCCAATGAGGTATAAGCCTGAAAGCGGAACCCGGCTGGTGTCGGCTCCGCGTAGTAGAAATGCGCGTTGGACAGCACGATATTCCAAAAAGGTGTGCCATAGTCAAGCGACACTCGGCGTAATGATTCAAGGTTTTCGAAATACCTCCCACGCAAGGAACCGTCAGCTATCAATGCGTAGTGGTCATAACTCAGATAATCGGAGGGAAGTGCCTCGGCAAATGCCTTTAGATAGGCATCATAACTTTCTGCTTCCAGTTGCGTTGCTGCATCGGCATAATTTGGCAGCAGATTGACGTAGGGAATTGAGCCGGGGTGCGCTTCTTGAATGGCATGGGCCAGAATGCCCAGGTTTGGTGCAAAGCGGGCGCTCGGTTCATCGACAATATAATACCCATACACGGCGGGGTTGTCGTGCCAACGTTCTGTAACTTCTTTTGCAATAGTCAGGGCTTCTTCATAGGTAAGGTCGACATTACGCGCTTGGCCGCTTAGACGGTTTTCAGCAACAAAGGCCTGAAGACCCGCTTCACGTACCGCGTCCATGTCTTTAGGATAGACAAAGCCAGCCAGATTAAAACCGCAAGCCTTTATATCTTCAAGTGTTTCTGGAGATGTATCATTTAACCAACCCCAAGGTAGAATAGCGAAATCATGTGGTTTTACCATCTCGGCAGCGATGCTCGCCTCAAACATCAGAATCAATGAACTAATAGCCAATATACGCATGGCGATTTCCTTTCATTTTATGGCAGATAAATTTCTTGCCATTACAAAAACTACATAATGGAAAATTGATTACGCTTAACAAGTCATAATTTATATTTGTGCATCAAAACGACGCATAGTTCAACTGCCCTACTCTGTGGCTGACCATAAATCCGCGGTTCTCGCCTCCAAATCAGGCATTTCTGGTAAGGGGGCACTCGGCACCGGTTCATACCAGAACGTCGCTGCTGACCAATCATCATGCGTTTCGGCGAGTCCTCCACGCCAGGCGATTTGCTGGATGGTCACGCGGCAGGAGTCTTGCCAGAAAATAGGGTCCGGCATATGCCAGCGATAAAATGAGTTCCATCTACCCTCAGCCAGATTTGCTCCGTGATACCAATAGGGCGTTTGTTGCAACCCATAGGAGAGACACACCCAATCTTCTGTACCTGTGCCGCAGATGGTCGGGAACTCCTCATCGCCATCCATAAAAAACTTGATTTCACCTTCACCCCACCAGTCGTCGGTTAGTGCCCGTACCCCCACGACACTGCCCAGATAACGCCCTTTCTGTTCACGCAATGGCAGCAGATCAAAATCTTCTTTCTCAACCGTTGGATTCTGACGGGCAAACAGAACATGCAGTCGCCCGACATCATCGGGGTGCGTATCATTAATGGTGTAGTCTATCTGGTAGTATACCGACACACCAACCGCAGCCTCATTGGTCAACGTTACACGTGCCCGGTCGGTAAAAGGCATCGGAAACCAGATGTTCATCGCCGCGTTTTCTCCCAAGGAATGCGCCACCGATTGGTATGGGGCTACTTTACCATGCGCGAAACCGAAAAAATCTCCCAGTGGACTTTCAACACTGGGATGGGACTGGTCTTCCCACCACATTCGGATGACCATACTCCGAAACGTACTCGGTTCTCTGTTACCCAGCGTCATCCAGATGTGTCGAATGGTGCCTGGCCCTTCGATATTTGCCAATTCAACGGTTTCACCCGGTTCGATGCGACGCCATGCAGCTCCCTTTCGCCCTGGACCGAGATTACTCGCCTCCTGGCCTCCCATACCTGGCTCACCTGTTGGATTTTCAAACGATATGGAACGCGATTGCACACCACTATTGAGTAAATAAGGTGAACTGACAAAATCCACCTGCGAGAACGCGTCAGCGGAGCAAACAACAAAAGAAATTAATAATAAGACACACCATTGCCTGTTTTTCATATGCATTTGACTGCCCTCAACTGAGTTAAGATAAATAGATTCACCCCTACACATACCAAAGAAACACACAGTCGTACCAGAATTTTTCTCAAAAGCAACACGCTCTGATGGTATCATGCGATTCACAGCAAATCAAAGCAGCAGCGATGTACTCAGGTTCCTAAACGTTGAAACAATTCTTGAACAAGATTTAACTGGGCAATCGGAACCTTTCCTTTACAGAATAGATTATATTTGTATCAAGTTTTTCCATTATCAGAATTACAACAAAGTAGAATAATAAATAGGGGGAAACAAAGTGAGAATTTTTACCTGCACATTGATCATCAACCTTTGTTTTATGCCATGCATTGTGTCTATAGCGGAAAACACTCCAGAAGCCAATGAAGTATCAACTACCTCCATGTTTACACCTGCTTCTTTTGAAGAATTACCGAAGCCAATCGTGGATTTTTTGGAAGAGCACCGGTATCTTATTCCAGATACCTTCAGAAGCAAAACATATCCAGATAGTGTTTTCTCCAACAATGTGTTGAAAGGAGAATTTGAGAAGAAAGGGCAAACAGACTGGGCCATCTTATGTGCCAGAGATGGCTACTCAAGGATATTGATATTCCTTGATGAAAAGACCGAACGCGTGCTCACATTAAATTTAGCACATGAATTTTATTTTAGAAACCCAAATGATATCAAATATTACGGGTATAGCATATTTATCTTGAAGACAGATAAAATTAAATTGGAGCAGGCATTACATGAATTAATTCTCTCTGAAGAGGGCTTTACCAGGTTTAAAGTAAGTTATCTTGACAAAGACGAAACGGATGAAAGTATTTGGAACACATTATCGAATCTGCAAGAGTATGAAAAGATTAGCCTACCTGATCACATTGTAGCTTCTGATTTTATCCATGCAGGCATTGAATATTATTATGTTGAAAAGGCATCTTCCATTTATTATCTGCACAAAGGTTATTGGTATATATTTCCCGGGGCAGATTAGTCGACTTTATGACGCTATCATGCCTATAAAAATAGAGCTGCATTTGGATGCAGCATAATAATATTTATCGTTTCATAACATATTTAGGTTTAATGTGAGGGTTCTTTGGTGGCAGTAATCAAGCATTTCGTAATGGTCGGTAAGTTTCTTGTGGTTTTACTTCTGGGACTGCAATGCAGGGTCAATGGAGAAGAAACGTATTCGGAGTTGTCAGTAGCTGTGCTTCGTTGTGAGTACCTGGAGTATCCCCTGGGGATTGACACAGCCAAGCCGCGGCTGAGTTGGCAGATTTTAGGTGATCGGACAGGTGCATCACAAAGCGCGTACCAAGTGCGGGCAGCGAGTTCGCCCGATGGCTTTGACGGAGATGCTGTATTTTGGGATACCGGAAAAATTACTTCGGCACAATCCATTCATATTCCTTATGCCGGTAATCCACTCCAGTCGCGTGAAAGGGTATATTGGCGCGTGCGTATCTGGGATGAAAACGGTCAACCGACTTCCTGGAGCACGCCAACCTGGTTCGAAATGGGTCTGCTTTCTGCGGATGACTGGTCGGCAAATTGGATAGAAGCCCCTGAAATCGACGAAAGGCCCAATGCTGCTCCCATATTTCGCAAGGATTTTTCTGTCAAGGGTGAAATAGCTAAAGCACGCGCCTATGTTTGTGGACTGGGGTATCATGAGTTCTATTTAAATGGCTCAAAAGTTGGTGATAACGTGTTGGAGCCAGCCCAGACCGATTATCGTAAACAGGCACTGTATGTTGTACATGACATCACTGACCTGCTGAATGCAGGAGAAAACACTGTGGGCCTGTGGGTCGGTGATGGTTGGTTCAACCAAACCAAGGTATACGGTCACACCAGCTACGGCATGCCATGTGCCATCGCCCAATTGGAAATCTATTTTCAAGACGGGACTGTGTCGCATGTACTCACCGATGAAAGCTGGCAATCAGGGTATGGGCCTGTACTGGAAAATAACGTGCACTTGGGCGAAACCTACGATGCACGTCTTGAACTTCCCGACTGGTCTTCACCCGGCTTCGAAAATGCAATGTGGAAACCTGCCGTGGTGCGCTCTTCTCCCACAGCATCCTTGCAGTCCCAGATGATGCCTGGCATACAGCGTATAGAAGAAATTCGCCCGGTTTCGATTACAGAACCTGAACCTGGGGTGTATATCGTGGACATGGGCCAGAATTTTGCGGGTTGGGTCCGATTGCAGATACAAGGCCAAGCGGGACAACGTATACATATGCGCTTTGCTGAAGTACTAACCCCAGAAGGTTTTCTGGATCCTCAAACTACTGGAATTCCTCAGGCCGACACCTATATCTGCCGCGGTGATGGATTGGAAATATGGGAGCCCCGCTTTACATATCACGGGTTTCAATACGTTGAGTTGACTGGGTGTCTGGAACCGCCGAATCTCGACACCCTTACCGGTGTGGTTGTACATAGCGCTGTGAATACCGCGGGGCAATTCACCAGCAGTGATCCGATGATAAATCGTATCCATGAAACGGCATTATGGACGCAACGCAGCAACCTGCACGGGGTACCCACCGATAATCCGCACAGAGAACGTTGTGGTTGGCTGGGGGATGCCCATGTAGCCGCAGAAATGACGATATTCAATTATGATATGGCACTCTTCTGGACTAAATACATACGCGATATAAAAACTTCCCTTATTGGCGGTGTCGCACCTACCTATGTTGCGCCTGGCCAGGGCAATCCCGGGCCAGCTTCGGCAGACTGGGCCAACGCGCTTATCCAGTTACCCTGGTATGTTTACTTGTATTATGGAGACAAGGCGGTGCTGGAAGAACACTACGATAGCTGCGCTCGTTGGCTTGAAGAAGTGCGCACAAAGTGGTTGGACGAAAATCTTCTTCATAATCAAGTTGGCTGGAACAGAGGCATCGGCGACTGGATTCCTCCCGGTGGTGTCGAGAAGATCGACACCCCAGTGCCACTGACTTCCACCGCTTATGTATATTTCGGTCACAAGTTGATGGAAAAGATGTCTCATGCCCTGGGCAAATCGGAAAGGGCACTTTTTTACGAGGACTTCGCAGCCAAGCAGCGGGAAAGTTTTAATACAGCATTTTATGACAGTGAGAAACATACCTATGGCTCGCAGACGGGCAACGCGCTGGCGCTTTACCTTGGGCTGGTGCCGGATGGCGATGAAGCAAAGGTTGCACAGCGACTGGCCTATTATGTGCGTGAAGTAGCAGGAGGTCACCACACTACCGGTATCCTTGGCACACGCTATCTTTTCGGCGAATTAAGCCGTTTCGGATATGGTGATGAAGCCATTGGCATTCTCAAAAAAGAAGTATACCCAAGCATTGGTTGGCTGTTTAAAATGGGTGCAACAACATTGTGGGAAAATTGGGGTGAGGGAAAATCCGGTGAGAATATACCAGAAGATGGTCGGAACCAGGCAATGCGGGGCAGTTTTGATACGTGGTTCTATGATGGCCTGTGCGGTATACAGCCTGACCCGGAGAAGCCTGGCTTTAAGCACTTCTATGTGCGGCCTTCTCATGCTGGTGAATTGAATTCTGCTTCTGCTACGTATGAGTCACCCTATGGAACCATCCTTGTAACCTGGAGCAAGGGAGAATACGAAGGCTCTCTGGAAGTTCGCGTGCCACCGAACAGCACCGCTACAATTCAGCCACCATCTGCTGCGTTCGATACACTTTCTATCAATGGCATGCCCGTCAATGAGGCCGAAGGCGTATTAGAAACATTACCAGACAGTCAGCAAGTGCTGGTTAACTCCGGAACCTATAACATGGCCTATGAGCTGAGATAGCTGGAGCAATGAATTTAATTCGATAGCAAATGGGAGTTATCGAAACCATAAATATGTCTATAATTCATTTACTTCAAGCTATTCCGTATGGATGTTGTGCATAGAATATAAAACTTACTCAGCTTCCGGTCTTATCAGCACGCCCTGTCCGGCGACAACCCAGAGGCCATGGTCATAATTGATTGGCAGGGGGCGGCCATCATGTGGTGAAAAGTAGACTCCTTCTACCGCTTCCCCATCACGCATGGGAATCAACTTCGCCGACTTTTCCAGGCTCAGATTGACAATCATGGCATAAGCAGAACCGTCTTCATGTTTGAATTCTCCGACCATCAGTGGAACATCGGATTCGACCGTTTCAATAATGATACCTGGACCTTCCGGCAGGTTGGGAGCAATGGCCGGGCTAGTAAAATAGAGACCCGTCGAGTCCAGTTTGTTCATGATAGGTCCCAATGCTTTAACCTCATGATTCACCGCTTGAAGATATGTCCAGGTTATGTTTTTCTCTCCATCGGTACCGATAGGTGCGTAACCATATCCACGCGCGTAGTAGGTAAACCATGTCAGCCCCCGGTATCCCGCTGCCAAGGTCGTGTATGCTTGAAAGCGCAGGTTGGCGGGTGACGGGATGGTGGTGAAGGGGCGTATCTGGTTCGACGAGACAATATTCCAGAAGGGAAGTCCATGTTTCATGGCAACACGACGAACTTCGATAAGGTCATTAAAGTACACCGGGATGCGTTCTTTTATCACAAGATCATTGGAGTACTGCACCATATAGTTGTCATAACTTATAAACTGTGGCTTTACATCTTCTACAAAGCGTTCGAGATATTCCGTGAAGCTTTCGGTCTCAAGTTGCGACTGATCAGGCGCGCCAATGGTGGCATAACCAGGAAACAGGTTGATGTAGGCCAGTTTTCCGGGAGCATATTTTCGTACCGCATTCACGGCCTTTCCCAATGCTGGAAAACAGGTAGCACCCGGTTCATCGGTAAGAAAGTAACCAGCGACTGCTGGACTGTCTCCCGCGGAATCCACCATGGTTTTTACGCGTGCGTCAATCTCCTCATCGGACAGATGCTTCCATTCTCGCATCCACACCAGGATGTCCGGTACATCCGGCGCCATAATGACTTTAAGACCCAGTTCCTCACACTCAGGCAAATCTCGGGGCAACACGAATCCCCCCAGATTAAAATTGCAGTCCTGGATTGAAGCCAGCCCATTTTTTCGTTGATCGATTTCCTGACGCCAACCATGTTGTGGGTCCCAGGCAAGTATGGGATAAAAGTCATTTGTAAAAATAGCAGAGTCCAGTATGTTCGAATTCATGCCTGTGTCCTCACCAACAGCAAACAGGTTGAAGCTGACTGCACTCATCAATACTACCCAAATGAGAAGCCAAATTTGGTTTTCATAATATGCTGATTTTGTCAAATTCTTTTTCATGTCAAGTTCTCCCAGGTTAATACGTCAAATGCGATTTTAATAAACATATTAACAGAATTACAGATTGCGATATGGATATTTCAGAAGGCGCCAGCACTTGTGCCACACTTCCAGAAAGAATTTGTCTGTGTCAATGCGTAAAATCAATTTCCTCCAGGGCATTACGCAATTTACCCTGTGCTTTGCGTAGATACTCCTTTGCAGTAGCTGCATCAACTTGATGCTGAGCCATAACAATTGCCTGTGCTATATTGTACTCCGTTTGTTCGAGCAGGTCTTGTGCATGCTCTGTTGAGCACGCGCCCAGGTCAGCGACGATTTGTCTGGCGCGACGCCGCAGTTTTTTATTCACTGCCCGCATTCCTATCATGCGCCCCTGGTACACCAATCCGTGTAGTGTTAATACACAGGTCGAGATCATGTTCAGTGCCAGTTTTGTTGCCGTACCGGCCTTGAGCCGTGTAGAGCCAGCCAGTACTTCGGCGCCTGAATTCATGCCAATTATGTGATCGATGTATTCAAAGCCCTGCGCTGTGCTGATACCTGGATTACAACAGACCAATGCGGTTAACGCGTCCCGAGACTTTGCTTCTTTTAAGGCGGCATGAACATAAGGAGTTCTCCCTGAAGCTGCCAACCCGATGACACAGTCTTTATGGTCGACGTCATGAATTATTATATCGGTTTGTCCTGCATCGGTATCGTCTTCAGCCCCTTCTATACTATGCCTGAGTGCTGCTTCCCCTCCTGCAATAATGCCTTGAACGCGTTCCGGTGCCACACCGAATGTGGGTGGGCATTCGGAAGCATCCAGCACGCCGAGGCGTCCGCTGGTACCCGCTCCGACATAGAGGATTCTACCTCCTGAATCAAAACGCACTGCCACAGCCGACACCAGTGCCGCAATTTCTGTCAGGCATGCACCTACCGCGGCAACAGCACGCTGATCGGCCTGGTGCATCTGCTGTACCATTTCATACGGACTCAGGGTGTCCAGCGGCGGAGCCGATGTTATGCTCTCTGTGGGTGATTCTGATAAATCGGGTGGTGATGCACTACCAGATTCTCGATGCAAAACGGTCAACCAGGAAGTATTCTCCGCAACATTGAGCAAAGAAAGCATACTCTCCGGGCCTCCAATAGTAATCTGGCCCAGCTTTACTTTGTCATCATTACGCACCGATTGCAGAAAGTGTTGTTGAAAAAGATGATCATTGCACAACATCCCCCCTTGGAGAAAAACAGAAACAGTATCTGTTAACTTCAATTTGCCTTGCATAGTTTCCATTATCTTGAACAGGGCCCGGGCTTGAGATTTAACAATGAGTCCCGCAACATAGTCTTCTTCCTCAGCGGCTGAGATAACGGTACGAGCTAATTCCGCCAGACTGGCCTTGGGCAGTTGCCCTGCCACAACGACTGCCTGTTCCCAGGTGTCCACTCCCAATGGCTTGAGCAATTTGGTTGTCAAGGAAGTTTCAACGCCAATACCATCCAGGTCCATTGCAGCCGAGCGTAAGGCATCGACTGCCAACTGGTACGCGCTGCCCGCATCGCCGAACAACATCCCCCGTCCACCAAGTCGGTGAAACACCCCCTGTGCGTCTACCCCCAAAACGGCGGAACCGGTTCCGGCCACGACCAGAATGCCCGGCTGCCCTTTGGAGTTGGCTAATAGCAGCGGGTGCAGGTCGGTGGTGATTCGCACACATTCTACAGGTAATGCATTTAACAGAGCCGCGCCCAGAGCTTGCCGCGTACCCACTTCGCCCCCTCCGGCTGTACCCAGTAGCAAGGTTGGAGATGCAACCTTGTGGAGTTTTAGCATTGGATTCAGCAATTCAGAAAGATTCTGGACACAAGTTTCTACGCCATACGCAACTGGATTAGAAGGTTTTCCCTCAGCTTCTGCCAATAATTGAAACTTTTCATCATACAATTTGGCACGACTGTAGGTCCCGCCTCCTTCTACTGCCATATAAATCACATGTTCCATATCGTTCCTCATAAGTCTTTTTTACTGCTCATTGATACTACCTGGTCTACCAGAGTGTACTCCTGTATTTTCTGGTTTACGTACCTATTTTCCCCAAGAACCTCTCAGCAATGTACCTGTTTCTGCTATTTCCTTCTGCAAGTACGCACTGGTATTCGGCGTACGTGCTTGCGTCATAACGTCCAGATGTATCAGACCATACCGCTCCTGATATCCCCTGTGCCACTCAAAGCTGTCCAGAAAGCTGTGGTGGAAAAAACCGTTCAATGCGACACCCTGGTCACGGTATAACCCAATCAGCCTCCATAGTTGCACAAGATACGCGGCACGCTCTTCATCCTTTGTAGTAGGCAAGCCACTCATGAGATATATCGGCACCCCGGTAGATGCCAGGAATGGTAACAGGGCACCCACCGATTCCGGATGTGGCACGACGCAATCAGTCGGAATGCGTTTACCGGTTATGGCACAACAAACCGCAGTATTCGGGAATGAAAAAGGATCAAAGCGTACCTGTTGCTGCCCATAAAATGCGGCCAATATAAAATCAAAGCACTTTGATGTTTTTGCTTCAGAAATCTCAGGCAAGGAATGTATATATGGTTTTATCATGCTGTATTGATAACGCTGGCAAGCACGGAAATCCCAGGGACTATACGGGTCATGGGCTTCACATGCATTCAGACGAACAGATGCGCCAACAAGCGCCTCTGCTTGTATCTGTTTGATTCGTTCGTATGCCAAACGGGCACATTCTGCCTGGTTGCGGGCCGCACGTATGTGTTGCCGGTATCTCAGTAAACGATTGCCCCGAGCGCCAGGCCATAATTGCTCCTGATACACCATTCTGGACATGAACGCTGGATTTAACAACGGTATCCAGTGCTGACATGATGTTTGCAATTGTTCAACTACAAATGCGATATAATTGATGTAGATTTCAGGCAGTTTCGGGCATGCCCAACCACCCAATCTAGCCAACCAGGCAGGCAATGCATATTCAACCGGGATTACCCAGGGACAAATACCTGTTGCATGCATTTTTTGGAGGCGATGCAGGTATTGCTGAATTGCTTCACGGTTGAATTGGCCAGGCTCCGGCTCTATCCTTGCCCACGATAAGCCCATACACACTGTTCTTACCCCAAACTGGGCCGCAAGCCCATAATCTTGTGAAAAACGTTTCGTATGTTCCGCTGCGGGGTGAGAAAGATTCCCATCTGAAATACGACCTGGGCGCTGTTCCCAATGCCACCAATCCGTGCAATAATCAGCACCTTCCAGTCCATGCGCGGACATACAGGCTCCCCAAGTAAAGCTTGAATCAAACTCGGGGTACACGTCTTGAAATTTCTGTGACATATGGCAAGAATCTTCTACTTTTAAATCGTATGGTTGATGCTTATTACTACAGCAACTTCATGCAGGGCAAGTAGCTATGATACAATGTAGTATACAGGTTAATTGATTCCAGAGGCATAATGTTTGGGAAAGTATACGGGGGGAATAAATAATGTCTGCCTTCATGTTCGACATTATATAATTCCAAACAGTATTCCAGCATCATAAATGAATTGGATTTTAACAAGCTAATTATAGTTGTGAAGACAATTTGTATGAATTCGAAAAAGCTGCCGAATGCTTTCGGAAAAAACCCTTCCACTTCTAGTCATTATGGGAAGAATCTCGTAACCTGCTTTGTTCTCATTAGTATGCATAAAAGATGTATTTGAAATACATCTTTAGTATACATCGCAAATTGCGAATATCATATTTACTATTTATGTGAATTTTAGGAGTCCCAATCATGTCCAATTCCTCCGACAAACTGGAAACCGCCGAATATACAGGCAGTCGTGTGGAACGCAGCAATCGGGAAGCTGCAGAATTTGCCCAAAAAAAGTATAAATACGGCTGGGAATCCGATATAGAATCGGACACTATTCCAATAGGTCTGAATGAAGACGTAGTCCGTCTGATCTCCGAGAAAAAAGCTGAGCCAGAATGGATGCTTGAATGGCGATTGAAGGCGTATCAGCACTTTATAAATTTTAAAGAAGAACCGGACTGGGCGCATATCCATTATACCAAGCCGGATTTTCAGGCCATCAGTTATTATTCAGCCCCCAAGAAGAAACCACAACTTAACAGTCTGGATGAAGTGGACCCGTCACTGTTGGAGACTTTCGCGAAGCTGGGCATTCCATTGGAAGAACAAAAGCGACTTTCCAATGTGGCTGTGGATGCCGTATTCGACAGTGTTTCTGTGGCAACCACGCACCGGGACATTCTTGGCAAACGGGGAATCATATTTTGTTCCTTTTCCGAAGCATTACGCGACCATCCAGAGCTGGTACGGGAATATATCGGCTCAGTCGTACCGCAGAATGACAACTTTTACGCCGCGTTAAATTCAGCGGTATTCAGTGATGGTTCTTTCGTGTATATACCTAAAAATACCAAATGCCCGATGGATTTATCGACCTATTTCCGGATTAATGCCCGCGACACCGGCCAGTTTGAACGTACCTTGATCATCGCTGAGGAAGGTGCTGAGGTCAGTTATCTTGAGGGATGCACAGCGCCGATGCGCGACGAGAATCAGTTGCATGCGGCTGTGGTGGAGATCATCGCGCACAAGAACGCGACTGTTCGCTACTCCACGGTACAGAACTGGTATGCCGGTGATGAAGATGGCAAAGGTGGCATTTATAATTTTGTCACCAAGCGGGGCAAATGCCTGGGCGACCATTCACGCATTTCCTGGACCCAAGTGGAAACTGGATCTGCGGTTACGTGGAAATACCCCAGTTGCATATTGCTGGGAGATCATTCTGTAGGTGAGTTTTATTCTGTGGCCCTGACCAACAACATGCAACAGGCCGACACAGGAACCAAGATGCTACACATCGGGAAAAACACCAGCAGCACCATCATTTCCAAGACCATATCGGCTGGTCGCAGCAACAACAGCTACCGTGGCCTGGTACGCGTCATGCCCAAGGCCAGTAACAGCCGTAACTATACACAATGCGATTCACTATTGATTGGGAGCAACTGCGGAGCGCACACATTTCCGTATATTGATGTACGGAACTCTACATCCTCAGCAGAACACGAAGCTTCCACATCAAAAATCAGTGAAGACCAATTGTTTTATTGTCAGTCCCGCGGTATCGGCACCGAAGATGCCATATCCATGGTAATCAATGGCTTTTGCAAAGAAGTCTTTGAGCATTTGCCCATGGAGTTTGCCGTGGAAGCAACCAAATTACTGGATTTGAGTCTCGAAGGGAGCGTTGGATAATGTTGGAAATCAAGAACCTCCATGCATCAGTGGATGGCAACAAGATATTAAACGGTATTGATCTTAAAGTTAATGATGGCGAAGTGCATGCAATCATGGGCCCGAACGGCTCGGGCAAAAGCACCCTGGCCCAGGTATTGGCAGGTCATGAGGCCTATGAAGTAGATGAATGCAGTGAAGTACGATTCCTGAATCAAGATTTGTTGGACATGCCGGCAGAAGAACGTGCACGTTTGGGTATGTTTCTGGCATTTCAATATCCGGTGGAAATCCCCGGGATAAGTAATACCT
>Ga0334884_1001401_pt1 | contig 35996 bp, 30 predicted proteins | sample GraSluR1_MG_7_FD_207215 | JGI IMG/M metagenome (GOLD analysis project Ga0334884, IMG submission 207215) | Sludge microbial communities from methane-producing bioreactor in Wageningen University, Netherlands - Granular Sludge_12_05 R1 | ecosystem: Engineered > Bioreactor > Anaerobic >... | reverse complement strand
CCCTCCTCCCGTCGCCCGCGGTGTTTGCGGGCGTAAGGGAGAGGGGGGCAGGGGGGGTGAGGCGGCCGTTTGTCGTTCCGCCGTAGATGCCGTTACGCGCCACTCGCCCCGGCCGTTGCCGCCGTTCACCCCCCTCCTCCCGTCGCCCGCGGTGTTTGCGGGCGTAAGGGAGAGGGGGGCAGGGGGGTGAGGTGGCCGTTCGCCGTTGCCGTTCCCGCCGTTCACCCCCCTCCTCCCGTCTCCGCAGCCGTATCGCGGAGTAAGGGAGAGGGGGCAGGGGGGTGAGGTGGCCATTCGCCGTTTGCCGTTCCGGAGGTCCTCGCCTCTCGCCCAGCGAACGGTCCTTCCGTCACATCCTCACGGGAGGCCAATGCCATGCGATTGCCCACGCTTCTCGCCACCCTCGTCATCTCCACGACCCTCGCCATCGCCGCACCCATCTCCCTGCAGATGAGCGACAGTGGCATCGTCAGGCTCTCGGACGACGCTTTGCTGGCCGAGGCCGTGCTGGCCATGCACGGCCCCGGCTGGAGCCCCGCCGCCATCGGCCCCGCGACCGAGGCCCGGCGGCAGGACGACACGGTGGAGGGCACCTTGCCGCTGCCCGCCAATTGCCGGGGCGATCTGCAATACACCGCCGCCGCGCGGGTCCAGGGCGATGCCGCCGTGCTGGACTACACCGTGCAGTTCACCCAGGCCACCGATATCCAGGGCGCCCAGGTCTCGTTCCTGCTGCCCTGCTCGCGGTTCGAGGGCAAGAGCGCGTCCTTGCTGCCCAGAGGCGCGACCCAGACGCTCCCCGCGCAGGGAGGTAGCGTCGGCCTTGGCGGCAGCGCCGCCGCCCTGGCGATAGACCTCGGCGACGGCACCCGCCTGGTCATCGCCTCCCATGCGTTGGGTGCGGTCATGGTGCAGGATAACCGTCAGTACGGGGCGGATCAGTACGAGGCCCGGTTCACCATCTTCAGCCAGGGCCCCGTCGGCCCCGGCATGGTCGCCGCGCGCCGCTTCTCCATCGCCATCGTGCCACAGGAGGAGGTCTCGGCATTCGTGGAGGCTCTGGTACCCAGGGTTCAGCTCGACGCCACCAAGCCCTATGCGATCCTGCACGACAAAGGCGACCTGTACATTGGTACGGCGGAGCGCGAGCTGCTCTCGGTCAAGCTGGCCGTCCACGGTCCCGGCTGGAGCTACGCCGATCAGCCCCAGGCCACTGCGGCGGCCTCCGGGGACAGCGTCCGGCGGTTCGTGAACGGCACACTCAAGGTCCCCGGCACCGACGGCGTCCTGCAGTTCACCCAGACGGCCTCGGCCGAGGCCGATGGCGCCCTGGGCCTGGCCTATCGCCTCCACTTCCCGCAGGAAGTGACGCTCAACGGCTATCAGGTCTCCTTCACCATGGGCCTGGACGCCTGCAAGGGCGCCCGCATCGAGCTGGACACTCCCGATGGGCCCAAGACCCTCACCGTCCCCGACGAGCTCGGGGAGAGCTTCCTTCACTCCGGTCCGGTCACGGGGCTCACAGTCTCCCCCGAGGATCCCATGGGCTTTTCCCTCACCGCCGATCGGCAGAGCAGTCTGCTGATCCAGGACAACCGCGGCTGGGGCGGTGACAGCATCGAACTGCGGTTCAACTTCCGGCGCCAGGAGAGCGGCGAGCTTGTCCCGGCCGGTGAGACCACCGATCGCCGGTTCACCTTCAGGCTCAACTCGCCACTGCAAATCGTCCTGCAGGAGGCCGGTGCCACATCGGAGACCGACACATCCGACTGGATCGCCTACCCGCTCCCGTGGGACAGCGCCCCGGTGGATGTTTCCTTCCTCAACCACCGGCCCGCCGGGAAGTTCGGCTTCGTGCAGGTGAGGGACGGCAAGTTCGTCTTCGCCGAGAGCGGCGAGGAGGTGCGCTTCTGGGGCACCTGCTTCTCGGCCGGCGCCAACTTCCCCACTCACGAGCAGGCCGAGAAGATCGCCCGGCGCCTGGCGAGGTTCGGTATCAACATGGTCCGCACGCACCACGCCGACGCCCCCTGGGCCGAGAGGCACTTCTTCAAGAAGGATGCCGACAACACCCGCGAGTTTGACCCCGAAAGCCTCGACCGCTTCGACTATCTGCTCTACTGCCTCAAGCAGGAGGGCATCTACATCTACCTCGACCAGCTCGTGAACCGCTACTTCAAGGCCGGTGACGGCGTGGATGCGGTGGAAGAGCTCGAGGCCTGCGCCAAGCCCTACTCCAACTTCGACCCCCGGCTCATCGAGCTGCAAAAGGAGTTCTCCAATAACCTGTGGTCACACGTGAACCCCTACACCGGCCTGGCCTACAAGGACGATCCGGCTATCGCCATGATGGAGTTCGCCAACGAGAACGACCTCTTCACCCAGCAGGTCACCCTCGAGCCGTATCGCTCGCGTCTCGAGGCGAGGTTCCGGCGGTGGGCCGCGGAGCGCGGGGTGCAGGTGCCCGAGGGCGCTGTGGACTTCACCCGCAAGACCGATGACATCATGCGCTTCTTGGTGGACGTCCAGCGCGACTACTATCTTGAGATGCAGGGGTATCTGCGGGACGAGGTGGGCGTCCGCGTGCCGATGACGGGGAGCAACTGGAGTCGCAATGCCGCGCTCCTGGCGGCCCTGCGTGACATGGACTTCACCGATTCGCACACCTACTGGAACCACCCCACCTCGGAGGGCGCCTTCGGCAACAGCCCGATGATCGCCGCCCGCAGCACGTTCTTCGGCGGTCTGGCTTTCCAGCGCCTCGAGGGCAAGCCGTTCTTCATCAGCGAGTGGGACGAGCCGTGGCCCAATGAGTGGCGCGCCGAGCAGCCCTGCTGGGTAGCGGCGATCTCCGCCCTGCAGGGCTGGAACGGTCTGACGGTCTACACCTACCGCCACACCTCCTCCGTCCCGGTGGACAGCCTCACCGGGGCTTTCGAGACCTTCAACGACCCCGCCCGCTTCGGCCTCTTCGCCCACGCCGCCCTGATGTACCGCAGGGCCGACGTGGCCTCCGACGAGACCAGCGTCGCCGTGGAGATCCCCGAGGATCTGGCGCTGTCGGCCCGGAGCCCCTCGGCCTGGAGCATCGCCGCCTACCGCGACCTCTCGGAGGTTCGGCGTATCGAGACGGCGCTCTTTGGTGCCCGAGGCCGGCACGAGCGGGTACTGGGCCTGGATGACGAGGTGGATGCTCCGGAGGGGGAGAGGGTCTCGGTGACAGGGGAGATAACCCGCGATGTAAAGAGGCGCGTGGGGCTCATCGACACCGCCAGGAGCCAGGCGGTCTACGGGTTCCTTGCGGACGCCGGACCGCTGCAGACCCGGGACATGACCGTGCTCTGCTCCAGCCTGTTCGCCACGGTGGCCCTCAGCTCGCTTTCGGACGCTCCGATCCGCGATTCCGAGCGCCTCCTGCTGGCGGCGGTCGGCCGTGCCGAGAACACGGGCTTCGAGTACAACTTCACCCGCAAGAAGCGGCTCAGCAGCGGTAGCGGCCCGATCTTGATCGATCCGATTCGGGCGACGGTGAGCATCGCCACCGCTCGCCCGGACCTCCGGGTGCACGCGCTCTCCCCGGACGGTTCTCGCTCCTCCGAGGTTCCGGCGAGCTACACCGACGGCAGGCTGACCTTCGAGATCGGTCCCGAGGCGAAGACGATGTACTACGAAATCGGCCGCTAGCACGATCGGCGGAGAAGGGCCGGGGCGACCGGCGGGGTGCGCCTAGGCCGTGCGCCGTCCACCTCTCCCGGCGGCTCGCAGGGCCGCTTGCCGGGAGAGGTCTCCGTGACGGCCCGAAGGGCCGGAGCGGAGGGTGAGGGGGGAATCCACCCGACCGACGACAGAGACGGGCCGTTGGCCGTTGCCCTCTCCTGAGCGGTGTTTGCGAAGGGGAGGGAACGCGGGTCCCGCCGTTTGGGACCCGCAGGGAGGGGCGCCGTTGGCCGTTGGCCGTCCACCCTTGCCGTTCCGCCGTTCACCCCCCTCCTCCCGTCGCCCGCGCTGTTTGCGGGCGTAAGGGAGAGGGGGGCAGGGGGGTGAGGCGGCCGTTGGCCGTTCCGCGCCCCGCGCCGTCCCCGCCGTTCACCCGCCAGCTCAGGACGGCACGCGCGACGGGGCCTCCTGCAGCCAGGGCCTGGGACTGTAGCGCGCCGCCTTGAGCGCCACCTCGGCGATCCCCGCCAGTGGCTTGACCACATCGACGCCGCCCTTCTTGATCGCTACCTGCGGCATGCCGAACACCACGCAGGTGCGCTCGTCCTGCGCGATGGTGTATGCGCCGCTCTGCTTGAGCTCCAGCATTCCCGTTGCCCCGTCGTCGCCCATGCCGGTGAGGATCACGCCCACCGAGTTGGGGCCGGCGCAGACGGCTCCGGAGCGGAACAGCACATCCACCGAGGGGCGGTGTCTGGAGACCAGCGGGCCGTCCCGCAGCTCCACGTGATAGCGGGCGCCGATGCGTCGCAAGACGGCGTGGCGATTGCCGGGCGCCAGCAGGGCCAGGCCCGGTCTCACCACATCATTGTGCGCGGCCTCCTTCACCTGCATCGGCGCGGTCTGGTCCAGACGCTGGGCGAAGGCCGCGGTGAACTTCTCCGGCATGTGCTGGACCATGACGATGCCCGGGGTGTCCGCCGGCATGCGCGCCAGCAGGTCGCGGATCGCCTCGGTGCCTCCGGTGGAGGCGCCGACGAGGATGATGCGCTCTGTGGGGGCAAAGGCCGCCCGGGGCAGGGGTGGGGGGAGGATGACGTCGGCGGTGTACTTTTCCAGGCTCTCCCGGGGCCAGTCGGCCGCGGCGGCGGGGCGATTGCCCGGCGCCCGCGGCCCGATCCGGGCCTTCGCCGCGGACTTGACCGCCTCGCAGATCCGCAGCCTTGCCTCCTGCAACAGCAGCTTGGCCGCGGTCCGCGGCCGCTCGATCATCTCGATCGCCCCCGCGTCCATGCCCTCCATCGCCCGCGCGCTGCCGCGCGAGGTGAGGTCGGAGCACATCACCACCGGAATCGGGGTGGTCGCCAGGAGCTCCTTGAGGAAGGCGTTTGCATCCAAGCTCGGGGGCTGAACACCGAAGGCGATCACGTCGGGGCGCCGGCTACGCAGGCGGTTGGCGGCGGCGAAGGGGTCCCGCGCGGAGGCGATGACCTCGATCTCCGGGTCACTCTCCAGTACCTCCTGCATGGCCTGCCGCACCAGCGCGGAGTCATCGATGATCAGGACCCGGACGGCTTGCTCAGGCACGTGGCCACCTCATGGGCTGCGATGTCCTTCTGCGGTACGCTTGCGCCACGCACGCGCTGTTAGCCGGTGCATAGACCCCGGGACGGCGACCGTCCCGGAGGTACGGCCCAAAAGCCGGGCTTGCCGTGAGGCCGTCATTCTCAGCGCCGGTCTCGCGCAGCGAGATGGCCAAGGGTCTCGTCATGTCCCGGGCTCAAGACGGCACTCCGAAGCCAATGTCGGCCTTGGGGCCGCGCCGCCAAGCAGGCCTCAGACGGGAGGCCTGCGGTACACCGTGGGCGCCACCCGCTCGAAGTCGTCACTGACGCCGGTCAGACTCTCCGAGTGGCCGATGAACAGGTACCCGCCCGGTGCCGTGTGTCTGTAGATGCGCGCGAACAGCTCACGCTGTGTGTCGCGATCGAAGTAGATGATGACGTTGCGACAGAACACCACATGCATCTGGGTGTTGAACCCGTAATCCCCTCCCACCAGGTTCAGCCGCCGGAAGGTCACCAGATTCCGTAGCTCCGGGACGATTCGGCACTCCCCCTGCCGCGCACCGCGCCCGCGCATCAGGTACCTGAGCCGGTACTCCGCCGGAATCGGGGCCACCAGATGCTCCGGATACACCGCCTGGGTCCCGTACACCAGCACCTCGCGGTTGATGTCCGTCGCCAGGATCGAGGCCCGCCAGGAGCGCCGGGTCTGCAGGAACTCCGAGACCACCATCGCCATCGTGTACGGCTCTTCCCCGGTGGAGCACGCCGCGCTCCACAGTTGCAGATGCCCGCCCCCCGTGCCGCCGATGAGGCTCATTACATTGGGCAGCGCCGTCCGGGTGAGAAACTCGAAGTGCGAGGGCTCCCGGAAGAAGTCGGTCTTGTTCGTCGTGACCGCATCGATCATGTGTCCCAGCTCGGCCTCCCGGCCCGCCTCGCTGGTCACATACTCGTAGTAATGGGCGTACGACGCCAGGCCCAGCAGCCGCAGCCGCTTGGACAGCCGGCTGGTGAGCATGGTCGTCTTCTCTTGAGTCAGCTTGATCCCACAGGTCTCGCGCACCAGTTGGGCGAGGTCCTCGAACTCGCGTCGGGACATCCGTGGGCCGGTGGCGGGCAGGGCTGCGATGCTGGATGCCAACTTGTCAACACTCCGTGGTCGCGACAGTCACCGGCCGACACCCAGGGCGCCGGACTCTGCGCGTTCTGCGTTGGACGGGCCATCCGGTGAGCGTCCCTCATCTGTCTGCCGCGCGGGGGCGGTCGGGTGCCCCCGCCCCATCGCCACACCTTCTCACCGTCATCTCCATTCTTGGCGACCGGCGCCCTCCGGTTGAGCGGGCCGGGGCCTCGAAGCAGGAAACGCCGTGCAACTATTCGGAGCGCTCACCGCAGCCGCGAGCCCCGCTCCTGCAATGCCGCCGCAGGCGCGGTGCTCTGCACCGTCACCTCCCCCGTCGCGGTGCAAAACCGAATCCGACGGCCCTCGCTGCCCCCTACGAGCTCCCGCACCACCGGCACCCGGGCCGCGGCCAGAATGCGCCGGGCGGCGGTGATATTCGCCGCTCCCACCGTCTCCCACACCTGCCCCCCGCCGTTGTGCAGCCGCATCGCCGCCCCGCCGATCACACGCGCCGTCAGCCTCCGCGCCCGCTCGCCCGGTATCCGCACCTCATCGAGGATGTGCCGGAGCGTCTCGTCAACATAGGCGCCCATCACATCCGACTGTCGCGTCGGCACCCGCGTGGGTAGGACGCAGTGACACATGGCCGCGATCGGAGGGTCATCACGCCACAGACACACCGCCACACAGGACCCCAGGACGGTACCCACGATCATCTCGGCGTCGGTCACCACAAACTCCCGCGGCAAAAGCCAGCGTATCGGGAGCGACGACCCGTTGTGTCTCATCGCATCCTCATCTGCTAGATCGCTCGGCCGCGCTGTCGTAGAAGTCCGGCCGGAAACCCCACCTTCGCCGGGAATGTCATTGCCAGAGCGTTCGCTCCCGGTAAAAGAGCAGCTCGAGGAATCTCCCGGCATTCAGCGAGACTCTTCGCCCAAGCGTCGCAGGCTCGAGCGTGCGACGCCGACGCTCCAGAATGACATGAAACGGACCGGCCGGACTTCTCGGCCGCGCCCTCAGGCCACTCTCCGGTACTCACAGGCACGCAGCACGGCTCCGGCGATGTCACCCAGTGCCAGCACCTCATCCACGCCGCCCTTCTTGATCGCCGCCTGCGGCATCCCGAACACCACGCAGCTCCGCTCATCCTGGGCGATGGTGTGGGCGCCGGCCTGCTTCATCTCCAGCATCCCCGCCGCACCGTCGTCGCCCATCCCGGTCAGGATCACACCCACCACATTCGGCCCGCCGTAGCGGGCGGCGGAGCGGAACAAGACATCCACGGAGGGCCGGTGCCTGGAGACCAGGGGGCCGTCGCGGACATCCACATAGTACCTGGCCCCGCTGCGCTGCAGCAGCGTGTGCTTGTTGCCCGGAGCGATCAGCACCCGCCCGGTCACCACCCCGTCGTTCTTGGCCGCCTCTCTGACCTCCACGCGACAGGTGTTGTTCAGACGCTCGGCAAAGGCCGCCGTGAACTTCTCCGGCATGTGCTGCACGATGACCATGCCCGGCGCGTCGGGAGGCAGCGCCTCCAGCAGGTCGCGCAGCGCCTCGGTTCCCCCCGTCGAGGCCCCCACGGCCACCACCCGCTCGGTGGTCCTGGCCATGGCCTTGCTGGCCGGCTTGGGGGCGGACATGATCACATCCGCCGTGTACTTCGTCTGCGCCTGCTGCCGCTCCTGGGTCCGCGCATCCGGGGCCTTCTTGTGGTGCACCCGGGCGAGTGCCGCGGCCTTGACCACATCACAGATCCTGATCCGGGACTCCTCGATGAACTGCTTGGCCCCCATCCGCGGCTTCTGGATGATCTCCACCGCCCCGTACTCCAGGGCGCGCAGGGTGGTCTCGGCCCCCTCCTCCACCAGGCTGGAGCACATGACCACGGGAATCGGCCGCTGCGACATGAGCTTCTTAAGGAACGTGAGGCCGTCCATGCGGGGCATTTCAACGTCCAGGGTGATCACGTCCGGGACTTCCTTACGCAGCCGCTCGGCGGCGATGAACGGGTCCCCGGCGGTGCCCATGACCTCGATCTCGGGGTCGGTTTCCAGGATCTCCACCATCGCCTGCCGCACCACCGCCGAATCGTCGATGACCAGCACTCTGATCTTGCCGTTCTGCATGATGAGCACTCCAGGTGTGTTCGCAGCCCCCGAGGGAGGCTTGGGCCGGCGAGAATGCCTCTGACGAGCCGTTCCGGCCGCCCACCTACGCCGCAGACGGCGCCTGGTAGACGGCCGGGCCCACTCGCTGGAAATCGTCGTTGATCCCCGTCAGGCTCTCGGTATGACCGATGAACAGATACCCGCCGGGACGCATGACGCCCAGTATGCGCCGAAAGAGCTCTACCTGCGTCTCGCGGTCGAAGTAGATGATGACGTTGCGGCAAAACACGATGTGCATGCTCCGGCCCAGGTGGTACTCCTGGTCCATCAGGTTCAGGCGCCGGAAGGTCACCATCCTGCGAATCTCCGGGGCGATGCGCACATACCCGGCCTGCGACCCCTTGCCCTCCATGACGAACTTGCGTCTCAGGGGGTTGGGGATCGGCCGGGCCAACTCCGCCGGGTAGATGGCCTGCACGGCCTTGCCCAGCACGGTCTCGTTGATGTCCGAGGCCAGGATGCTCGGACGCAGGCCCCGGCGGCCCTCGCGCAGCTCGGCCAGCACCATCGCGATGGTGTAGGGCTCCTCCCCGGTGGAGCATGCGGCGCTCCAGACGGCGAGCTCACCGGACCCGCCGAGCCGCAGCACCGCGGGAACGGCGGTCTTCGTCAGGAAGTCGAAGTGGGCGGGTTCGCGGAAGAAGTCGGTCTTGTTGGTGGTGACCTCGTCGATCATCCTGGCCAGTTCGACCCGCCGGCCCTCCGGACTGGAGACATAGGCGTGATAGTCGCCGAAACAGTCCATCCCCAGGGCCCGGAGACGCCTGGTGAGACGGCTGGCCAGCATGCTCTGCTTGCCCGGCGACAGCTTGACGCCGCACTCCTGGTAGATGAAGGCGGCCAGGCCGTCGAACTCGGCCCGGGTCATCACCAAGCCCGGGCGGGCCACGGGCAGTTGCTCTTGGGCTCCCAACGCACTCACCCACCTTCTGGCCCGGTGCGGGGCGGACCGGTGTTCGTCCGGGGAGCGCGGTCGGAAAGTCTCGCTGCGGGGCGTGACGCGCGGAAGCGAACCCACTGTCCGTCTCTTGAGGGCAAGGGTCGGGCGCCGCGAGACCGTCCCGCGGCGCCCGAGTATCGGCTCTAGGCCACCTGCTCGGAGGGCGCGTCCTCGGCGTCCTCCAGTGCCGGTCCGGCAACCCCGGCGGCATCCACCTGCGCCGCCGTGGCCACCGCGGCCAGCTCGCCCGCCGACAGCACGCGGTCGATGTCCAGGATCATCAGGAACCGCTCGTCCATCTGACCCATGCCGCGCAGGAAGTCCGCGCGGATCCTGGTGCCCATCTGTGGCGGCGGCCCGATCTGGGCGTCCGTCAGCTCGAACACTTCCTTCACCGAGTCCGCGAGACAGCCCACCGTCACCGTCTCGCCCTCCATCTCGGCATCGACGATGACCACGCAGGTGTCCACCGTGCGCTGAATCGCCGGCATCCCCAGCTTCTGGCACATGTCGATCAGGGGTACCACATCGCCGCGGATGTTGGTCACGCCGCACATGTACTCCGGCATCCGGGGCACCTTGGTGATCGGCGGATAATCCAGCACCTCACGGACCTTGGCGATCTCGACGGCGAAGTCCTCTTCGCCCAGCGTGAACGACAGGTAGGTTCCGGCCAGGGACGTCTCTGTTGCTGCCATTATCGTTGCTCTCCTCTAGGTCAGACGGCGATCCGCTCGAAATCGTCGTCATCGGTAGGACGGTCGAAGTCCCGTGAGATACCCCGGTCATCCGGTGAGACCACCGCGCCCGGAGGCCTCAGCGTCGGGGCCTGCGTCCGCGGCGCCGAGTGCGCTCTGCCCGCCGACCGGCCGCCGATTCTGAAGAAGGCCACGGCCTGCTCCAGGTCCCGGGCCTGTGACGCCAACTGGACGCTGGTGGAAGCCATCTGCTCCGCGGCGCCGGCGTTCTGCTGGATGACATTGTCAAGCTGCCTGACGGCCTCGGAGATCTGCTGCACGCCCCGGGACTGCTCGCCGCTGGCGGCATTGATCTCCTCCACCAACTCCGCCGTCCTCTGCACATCCGGCAGAATCTGCTGCAGCAGCACTCCGGCGCTCTCGGCCACCTTCACGCTGCTTTCGGAGAGCGCACTGATCTCCTGAGCCGCGTTGCCGCTGCGCTCCGCCAGTTTCCGCACCTCCGCCGCCACCACCGCGAAGCCCTTGCCGTGCTCTCCGGCCCGGGCCGCCTCGATGGCCGCATTCAGCGCCAGCATGTTCGTCTGCCTGGCGATCTCCTCGATGATGCCGATCTTGCCGGCGATGTCGCGCATCGCCGCCACCGTCTCGGACACCGCCTGACCGCCCTTGTCCGCATCCGCGGCCGCCTTGACGGCGATCGCGCTGGTCTGCTGGGCGTTGTCGGCATTCTGATTGACTGAGGAGCTCATCTCCTCCATCGAGCTGGAGACTTCCTCCACGTTGGAGGCCTGCTCCGTGGAGCCCTGGGCCAACTGGCCGGCGGCCGAGCTCACGCTGTCCGCGGCACCTCCCACCTGCTCGGTGGACTCGCTCACTTTCACCGCGACCTCGACGAGGTTATCAACCAGCTTCCGGAAGGCCTCGGCAAGCACGCCGATCTCATCGCAGGAGCGGTGGCTGATCTGCTGGTCCATGTCACCGCGCGAAAGCGCCGCCGCCGCCGTGGCCATCTGCGCGATGGGAACCGTGATCCCGCGGGCGAAGAAGAACCCCGCGGCGATGGCGGCAAGCAGTCCGAGGATGATGACGCCCACCATCAGCGAGGTGCTCCGCTTGGCCTGCAGCGCCGCGGCCGCCACCGACTTTTCGGCGCTCCCGGTGTTCATCACCACCAGCTCCTTGAGCACCTCATCCACCGGGTCGAAAGCGTCGAAAGATACCAGCGTGGCATCATAGGCCTTCTGGTCGAGCGCAACGATCGCCTCGTCCTTGGGGTCGGCACCGGCGGCCATCAGCTTGTCCTTCTCCGCCGAGGCCGCGCGCACGGCCATGTGTGCATCCCGCCACGCATCGATCTTCGGAGCCAGATCGTCCCACAGCTCCTTCTCCTTTGCCGTCTTGGGCAGAGACTCGTAGCGCTTGCGCGCCTCGTCGATACGAGCCATGTACGCGGTGGAATCGTCCCACTGTCTCTGGCGCATCTCGCCAAGCAGCCGGCGGTTGGTGAACCCGCGCTCTGCCACGCGTGTCCCCAGAATGCTGGCCTCCATGTCAAGGAGCGTCTGCACTCCGGGCATGCGGACCGCCCCGATATCCTCAACCTGACCGTTGGTACGTCCGAGGCTCACGACGCCGACGGCACCCACCGCCACCGCGGCCAGGGCGACCAGGCAGAAGCCACCGATAAGCCTGGTCCCCAGTTTCACTCTCCTGAGCATCTTTGCGTCTCCTGGTTCGGCGCAGGCCACAGGAGGCCCGCTGTGATGTTCACGTCCGGCACATGTCGGTTCGGCACGCGCTCCGCAAACCAGGAGGCCCGACCGTTGTCTCGGTCATTCACGCGCCGATGCGCAGCACCGTCTCTTCCATGAAGGCGTCCTCCTCCGACCTGGCACAGCGCACCACGTGGGGGATGTCGAGGATCAGCGCCACGGCGCCGTCGCCGAGAATCGTGGCCCCGGCCACCCCCTCGGTCTCCCCGAAGTTCTTGGGCAGCGGCTTGATCACCGTCTGCAGATCCCCGATGACCTCATCCACCACGATGCCCACACGCTTGTCGGAGGACTCCACGATCACGACCTGCTCGATATCGGCCGCCGAGTCTTCCATGCGGAAGACCTCGCGCAGCCTGACGTAGGGGATGATCTCGTCGCGGACCGAGATGATGTGACGGCCCCCCGCGTTGCCGATGTCCCTCTTGGTGAGCTCGACGACCTCCTGAACCTCGGTGAGCTGGATCACGTACCGGTAGCCGCCGGCCTCGGTGAGCAGCCCGTCGATGATGGCCATCGTCAGCGGGAGCTTGAGGGTGACGGTCGTCCCCTCTCCCAGCCTCGAGTGCAGGCTCACCGACCCCCGCAGCTTCTCGATCTCACGCTTGACCACGTCCATGCCCACTCCGCGGCCGGAGACCTCGGTGACCTCGCCGGCCGTGGAGAAGCCGGGGGCGAAGATCAGGTTCAGGGCCTCCTCGTCGCTGAGGCCCTCAGTCGAAGAGATGATGCCCTTCTCCACGGCCTTCTCGGCGATCCTGCGCGGGTCCAGACCCTTGCCGTCGTCGGTGACCGAGACCAGCACCTCGCTCCCCGCCCGGCAGGCCTCCAGCGTCACCGTGCCGCGCCGACTCTTCCCCGCCGCCAGCCGGACGTCCGGCTCCTCGATGCCGTGGTCGATGCAGTTGCGGATCAGATGCACCATCGGGTCGCCCAGGCGCTCGATGACGGTCTTGTCCACCTCCGTCTCGCCGCCGATGGTGACCAGGTCGATCTCCTTGTCCAGCTCCGTGGACAGGTCGCGGACCAGCCTCTGGAACCGGCTGAAGGTGGTGCCGATGGCCAGCATGCGCACATTGAGCACCAGGTCCCGCAACTCGCCGGTCAGACGCTGGACGTTCTCCACCGGGGTGGCCAGATCGGGGTCGTCGGAGCGGGCCGAGGCCTGAGTGAGCTGGGCCTGAGTGATGACCAGCTCGCCCACCAGATTCACCAGCATGTCCAGCTTGTCCGCGGCCACGCGGATACTGGCCGCCTGCGCCTTCTCCTTTTGCTTGCGCACGAACTGCTGCTCGGCCAAGGCGGCCCGTACCTTGTCCTCATCGGCGGCTCCCGACTCCACCAGCAGCTCGCCCAGGCGCTTCTGCTGCCCCAGGGCCTCGTGCACGCTGTCCCGGCTGGTGTCGCCGCGCGCCGCCAGAATCTCGCCCAAAGGCCGGACAACGTCGATATTGGCGTCGCCCTCATCAACCAGCTCCACGTTGATCTCGCTGCCGTCCTCCACGAAGATGAACACATCCCGCAGCGCGTCCTCGCTGTGCTCCGTGGCGATGGTCACATCCCACCACAGGTAGCACAGCTCCGGGTCGATCTCTTCCAGAGCGGGCACATCGCCACAGTGGCCGATGACCACGGCCTCGCCGAGCCCCACCAGTTCGTCGAGAATGGCCAGAGGGTCCATGCCCGTCTGCATGACGCCCTGCTGCAGATGCACGCGGAGATGATAGGAGCGCATGGCGCCGTCGTCGGTGGCCGCCGGCCGATCGGCGGCGGCCTCCTGCTCCGGCTCGCCGGAACCGGGCTTGAGGGCCGCCAGATGGTCGATGATCCACTGCCCCGCCGCCACATCGGGCTCCGCCCCGGTGCGTGCCGCCGCGAGCAATTCGACGATATGGTCCCTGGAGGCCAGGACCAGATCGATGAGCTCCTTGGAGATGCCCAGGTTGCCCTCCCTCACCTGGTCCAGCGCGGTCTCCACGTGATGGGTGAAGTCCGCCACCGTGTCGAAGCCGAACATCGCCCCCGAGCCCTTGATCGTGTGCATCGTGCGGAACACACGGTCGACCAGCTCGGAGCTGTCGGGGTTGGCTTCCAGCTCGAGGACGGCGTCCTCGATCTCTCCCAGCAGCTCGTCGGCTTCCTCAAGGAACGTCTGGATGTGTTGGTCCATACTGGACATGAGGCCATCTCCCCGGAGCGCTTAGCGCAGGACTTTCTGTATGACGGCCAGCAACTGGTCGGGCTTGAAGGGCTTCACGATCCATCCGGTGGCCCCCGCGTCCTTGCCGGCCTGCTTCTTTTGGTCGGCCGACTCGGTGGTGAGCATGATGATGGGCGTGAACTTGTGCGCCCCGTCGGTGCGGATGGCCTTGATCAGCTCGATCCCGTCCATGTTCGGCATGTTAAGGTCGGTGATGACCATGTTCACGCCGGCACCGCTCATCTGCGTCAGTGCGTCCTTGCCGTCCACGGCCTCGATCACCTCATAGCCGGCCTGGCTCAGGGTGAAGGAGACCATCTGGCGGATGCTGGCCGAGTCGTCCACGGTCATGATCGTCTTGCTCATGATCTCACCTCTTCTCCGCCTGAGGCAAACAGCGCCCCTTCGCCGAGGCCCAGGAGCCCCACGGAATGCATGACGCCCTCTGAGATCCGGCGCAGGGAGAAGGTCTTCTTGCGCTTGCGCGCGGTGTGCTCGGCGGAGCACAGAAGCTGGATGGCGGCGGTATCCATGTCCTGGGCCCCGGCGAGATCGACGGTCACCTGCCCGGCACGGTCGAACGCTCCCACCAGCTCCTCGCGCAGCCGGACGGCGTCGGCGATGCCGATCTCTCCCTCCAGGCTCAGCACCAACTCGTCGCCCACTTGCTCGGTACGGGTTTGCACGTTATGGCTCCTCTCGCGTGGGCTAGAAAAGCTCCACGTTGTCTCCCAGATCGTCGCCGGCATCCGCGGGGTCTTGCGAAGTGTCACCAGGCATGTCCCACAACTGCACATCGTCGTCCTCACCCACGGCCGCGGTCTCCGCGGCAAGCGAGGGGCCTTCAGGCCCGGCGCCGTCGCCCTCCCCCAGTACGTCACGGTGGATCCGGAGTTCCTCCTCCATCGTGTAGCGAGAGGCGATGTCCTCCAGGTCCACCAGGCCCGCATCCGTCTGCGCCGCGGACTGCAGGAGCTCGCACATCTCGGCCAGCTCGCCCGTGACGCTCTCGATCTGAGACACCATCTGACGGTCGAAGCGGATCTCGTCCAGCGTGCCGTTGATCGACCGCGACAGCTCTCTGGCCTTGTACCCCACCTCGTCCCGGGCCTCAGTCACGGTCCGATGCACCTGGGCCAGCTCCGTCAGCGAGCGTTGCAGCCCCTCGTCCAGGGCGGCGTGCTTCTCCGTGCGCACCTGCAGGGCCGCATTGGTCTCGTCGCGCAGGCCGGAGGCCTGCCGGCCGATGCGCTCCAGCCGCCGGATGGCGTCGGAGATGGTCTCCGTCGCCGTTGCCGCCAGCGAGCAGATCTCGTCCGCGCACACCGTGAGCGTGCGGCCCTGGTGCCCCAGACGTGCCGTGATGACCACGGAGTTGAACCCCAGCATCAGGATCTCGCGGCTCACGGCGCCGATCTGCGCCGCCCAGGTCCCCATCTTCTCGGCCGCCGCCACCGCCGCCGCCACGGACTGCACAATCCGCTCCCCCAGTTCCCGCCCCTGCTCCAGCCGCCGCGACAGACCGGACAGGTCGTCCCCCAGATCCCTGAAGATATCGGTGCCGGCCCCCGAGCCCATGGCGCCCACGGCCGCCGCCTGGCTGCTGCAGTTCTCGGCGATGGCCATCAGGCCCCGCACCAACTGCTCGGCGGCCTCCCGGCTTCCCTCACCCACGGCCCGCAACTGCGCCTCCTGCACCCGCAGCGCGTGGCGCCCCCGCGCCATGGCCAGATTCGCCGCCTCCGCGTCCCGGCACCCGGCCAATTCCGACAGGCCTGCGGCGGCCTCCACCACGGCCTCCTGAACGTGCTCGATGCGCTGCCGCGCGATGTCGTGGAACTGCAACGAGGCCACGACCTCGCCCACGTCGTGCGAGATGGCCGCGGCCGCGTCGGCCATCTGCCGGGTCCCGTCATCGGAGCGGGCCAGGATGATGGCGAGGTTGTCCACCGAGTCGTCCACCGAGCGTCGGCACTCCTCGACCCTGACGGAGAACCCCCGCATGCCCTTGGCGATCTCCGCGTGGGCCGAGGTGGCCGCCAGTGCCGCCACGTCGGCCAGCCCCACCAGCTCGTCGCTCTGGTCGCGGACCCGCTCCCCCAGTCGCATGACCTCCATGTGGAAGCTATTGAGCCGTGTGCCGCCCTCGGCGATGCTGGCCGCCTCGATGGCCGTATACAGACCCACCATCCGCAGGTGGCGGGCGATCTTGTGCAGGTCGCGTCCCACCTGCGTGAGCTTGCGCAGCTCAGGCCTTAGCTCGCCCAGCCGCTTGTGACTGGCGGCGATATCGCGCTGCCATTCCAGCAGGTCCGAGAAGGCCTCGCGCGCCACCTGGGTGAGCCCCGACAGGTCGCCCTTGCCCTCCGCCCCGGAGGCCGCGGCGGCGGCGCCACCGGCCAGGGAAGACAGCTCCTGGGCCGCGGCGGCGAAGCCGTACAGACGCCGGCCGACGGCGAGAAACTCCTGCTCGGTCTCGCTGCTCAACTGGCCGAGCTGCTCGGCCACGACGCGAAGCCGCGCGCACTTCTCCTGCACTTGCTCGCAGGAGCTGACATCCGCGGTCGCCGATGCTGCAACTTGTGTCGCGATGGCGGTGGGCACCGGAGTTTGCTTGCCTTTCGGTGGGGTGGCGGAATGCCTCGGGGCAACGCCGGACCGGCGGACACCCTTTGTCCGGGGCGGTCCACGGGCCGCGCATGCGCTGGGCCGGTGTAATCATCGGGAGGTGGTGGGAGAACCTTAACAGTTCTGTTGCGCCCCAACGTCGCCCACGACCCGCGCCGGCTACGGCTCCCCGCAGGTCACCGCCAACCGGGTGTTCGATGGGTTATCGTCAATTTCCGTGCCATTCCCGGCCAATGCGATGGGTCATTTCCCGGCGCACGTGTCTGCGGGCCGTCACCAAGCGCCCCAGGGGCCCGTGCATCGAGATTCAGGCGAGCTCTGCGGGGCAAAGGTGGGGTCCGGTTGCACAGGAACGGGATCATCACAGGGCGCGAGACTGCGCGCTCTGGCGTTCAGTCTGTTGGGCAGGATGGAGGTTGGGCAGGAGGACAGAGATCTGGCAGGGGGATAGAGGTTTGACAGGAGGCGTCGCTGTCGGCATGAACCGCCGCGGCCGGCGGAGAGGCGAGGGGGGATTGGGTGAGGCTACATCGGTGGGGCGGATGAAGGGTGGTCGGCCGTTTGTCGTTGGCCGTTTGTCGTTGGCCGTCCACCTCTCCCAGGCCCGCAGGGCCGACCGGGAGAGTCTGGTGACCCCTGGGGGCGCTTGCGGGTGAGGGGAGAACCCACCCAACCGACGACGGAGACAGGGCGTTGGCCGTTGTAGGGCGGCGACCTGTGCGCCGCCGCCGTCCGTCGTCCGTGCCGGGTGCCCCCCTCGGCGCGGTACAGGCCCGCGCCCTACAGAGCGGCGGCGCCGAGCCGTTGGTCGTAGCCCTCTGCTGAGCGGTGTTTGCGAAAAAGAGGGAAAGCGGGTCCCGCTCGCGGGACCCGCAGGGAGCGGCGCCGTTGGCCGTTGTAGGGCGGCGACCAGTGCGCCGTCTGCCGTTTCGCGCCACGAACCACGCGCCACGGCCGTTCCCCGTCCGGCTACTGTAGCGCTCCCTCGATCCCGTCGGCTATCCGCTGGAAGGCCAGCCGGACGGCCTCCGGAGCGTCGGGGCCCAGCAACGGCCGGCCGCTATCGCCCATGGCCACGACCTCCGGGACAAGAGGGATCCGGCCCAGGAACGGCACTTCCATCTCCTGAGCCATGCGCTCTCCGCCGCCGTTTCCGAAGATCGCGGTCTCTTCCCCACAGTGGGGGCAGACGAAGCCGCCCATGTTCTCGATCACCCCGAGCACCGGGGTCTTGACGGTGCGCAGGAAGTTCACGGCCTTGCGGCAGTCCGACAGGCTGGCCTCCTGCGGGGTGGTCACGACCACGGCCCCGGCGGCGGTGGGGAAGGCCTGGGCGACGGTAAGGGCCTCATCGCCCGTACCCGGGGGCAGGTCCACGACGAGATAGTCCAGGGCGCCCCACTCCACATCGGCCACGAACTGGCGGATGACGCCGGAGCGTGCCGGTCCGCGCCAGATGATGGGAGTATCCGGGGTCTCCAGCAGGAATCCGATGGACATGACCTTGAGGCTCTCGATGACCGGGATCGGGTTCAGCCCGCCCAGGCCGTCGGGGGTCTGTCCCTGCAGGCCCATCATCAGCGGGATGGTGGGGCCGTGCAGATCGGCGTCCAGGAGCCCCGTGCGCTTGTCGCGCAGGGCCAGGGCCCAGGCCAGGCTGGCGGCCACGGTGCTCTTGCCCACACCGCCCTTGCCGCTGAGCACCAGTATCTCATGGTCGATGAAGGCGGCCCGCTCCTGTAGCTTGCGTTCCTGCATCTCATACTGCTGCTGCGGGGACATGGGCTGGGCCGACGGGCAGCCGTCTTCCGGGGGAGCGCCCTGGCTCTCACATTCACCCTGCTTGTCGCACTGCTTGCACTCCGGGCGACGCCCGTAGCCTTCGCGCCAGTCGTCTGACATCGTCTCACCTTCTCATTATCAATGCCCGGCGGCGCCTGCTTCCGGCCTCCGCCGGCGGCGGTCTTTCGCCGGTCAGGCCACCAGGTCCATCAGTCGCGACCACGCCTCGCGCACGGCCGCGGCCACAGGACGATCAGTATACTCCACAAGCGGCACCTGTTGCGCGTTGGACTGCACAACAATATCGTCAAAAGGCAGTTTCGCCAGTACCGGGATGCCTCTTTCCGCGCAGAAGGCCTCGATGATGCCCGTGTTCTCCGGGTTGATGTCCGCCTTGTTGATGACCACGGCCACCGGGACGTTGAAATGCCCGGCCAGCTCCACCACGCGCTCCATGTCGTGCATCCCCGAGAGCGACGGCTCGGTGACCATCACACTGACATCCACATCCACCAGCGTCGCCGTCACCGTGCAGCCGATGCCCGGAGGTCCGTCGATGAGGATCAGTCGCTTGCCCTGCTGCAGGGCTACGTCCTCGGCCACCTGCCGCACCCGGCTCACCAGGCGCCCGCTGTTCTCGGCCGCCGGCTTCAGCTTCGCGTGCACCATGGGGCCGTAGTCCGTCCCGGACACCTCGAAGACGCCGTTGATGATGGACTCCAGGGTCAGCGCCTGATTGGGGCAGGCCAGGACACAAAGACCGCAGCCCTCGCAATTGGCCTCGCGGATGGCGTCCACCGTGATGGCCCCAAACCGGCAACGCCGCTCGCACTCCCCGCAACGGCGGCACTTGTCCGCAGCGCGAACGGCGATCTTGGCGCCCCAGAAGTCCTCCCTGCGCTCTGCCTCGGGGTGCAGGAGCAGGTAGAGGTTGGCGGCGTCCACATCGCAGTCCACCAGGACCTTGTCCCGGGCCAAAGCGGCGAAAGAGGCCAGCACGGTGGTCTTCCCCGTGCCCCCCTTGCCACTGAGGACCGCGATCTGAGTGTATTGCTGAGCCATTGAGCTGCGCTCCCGTCAGACGTGATTGAGCCGCCGCCTTCCACCGACGCCTCGAGGCGCTTCGTGTTCGGCGGCGGCCTGTCTGCTTACCTCTCGAGCTTCAGACTACCACATGCGTCCGCGACCCATCCCCATGCCACGGCCCATGCCGAAGCCCATCCCCATGCCTCGGCCCATGCCGAAGCCCATCCCCATGCCACGGCCCATGCCCATTCCGAAGCCCATCCCGCGACCGTAGGGCATCATGCCCGCGGCGGGATAGCCGTATCCGGGCCACATCGGTGCCCCGTACGGCATGGCGTAGGGGGTCGGCAGGCCGTAGCCGTAGGCGCCATAGGCGCCGTAGCGGGCGGGGTAGCCCGCTCCCATCGGCAGGGCGCAAAGACCGCGCCCTCCGCCGGTCATCGGGCCCATTCCTCGCGGGCCTGTTCCGTCAAGTCCCGGCATCTTTCTCACCTCTTCTATGCTATGGGCGCCTGAAAAAAGGACGCCCGCATTGGTGCGCGACTTACGCGCGGGTCATGGTCTGACCACACTTGGGGCACTTGACCTGGTTGCACGGCACGGCGCGCTGGTGCGGTTGCCGCTCGCCACAGGCCGGGCACACGCAGAACCCGCCCAGCCCGGCGGCGCTACCACCCATCCGACCGCCACCCCGGCCACCACCGGCTCCGGCGCCACCACCGGCGCCGCGACCCGCGCCGCGACCGGTGCCCGGCCCCTGGCCGCTCGGCCCTGTTCCATCTCCTCTGGGCATGCTTTCCACCTCCTCTACTCGGTGCTCACGCGGTCACACGACGGTACAAGTCCACCAGAACATCCTGCCACTTGCCCTGCGCCGCAAGCAGCGGCTCGCCCCGCGAATAGGCCTCCGCGATGGCGCGGTCCTGAGGGATACTGAGCAAGAGCGGCACGCCTTCCTTCTCGCAATAGGCCTCCACCCCGGCAAAGCCGCTGCCGGCGCGGTTGATCACCACACCGCAGGGCACTTCGATGCTGCGACAGGTGTCCACCGCCGCACCCAGGTCGCTGAGACCGAAGGGGGTGGGCTCGGTGATCAAGATGCAGTAGTCGCTCCCGTCTACGGCCTCCTGCATCGGGCAGGCCGTGCCCGGCGGCGCATCGATGATCGTGATGCGATCGGCGCTGGTCTGATCCTTCACCGCACCCGTCACCGGCGTGGCCTTCTGGTCACCGACATTGACTCGTCCGCCCACGAACCTGAGGCCCTCCGTCCGGCCCAAGACCAGATGCCCCACCGTACGCGGGGTCTCCTCGATGGCCCCGACGGGGCAGACGTACGAGCAGCAGCCGCAGCCCGAGCACAGCTCCGGGAAGGTCAGGACCGCCTGCCGGATCACGGCGATGGCGGCGTTCTGGCAGACCGCGGCACACTTGCCACAGCGGATGCAGGTGTCAAGGTCCACCCTGGGCACGGGCACATGAACCGGCTGCTCGGCGTCGACTTCGGGCCGGAGCAGGATGTGGGCATTGGGCTCCTCCACATCGCAGTCCAGCAGCTCGACGGGGCCCAGGCCGCCGCGATGTATGGCCAGAGCCAGGCTGGTGGCCAGCAGGGTCTTTCCGGTACCGCCCTTGCCGGCGGCCACGGCGATGGTGGGCAGCGTGGCTGTCTCTATCTGCATGGCGGCGCAACTCCAATCACTGCGAACTACTGCTCTTCTCCCAGATCGGCAAGCCGGCGGCGCAGCTCGTCAAGCTTTGCCTGCATCTCCTCGGCCTGAGCCTTGAGCTGCTCCTTGTCCTCTCCGCCCGCGGCCGCGGCGGCACCGCCGCCCGCACCGGCTCCGCCACCCATGCCGCGTCCGCCGCCACCGCCCATACCCATTCCGCCGCCCATCCCGCGCCCGCCGCCCATGCCGCCACCACCGCCACCGGTCCCGAAGTGTGACGGGACATTGGCCCCACCGATGGGCTGCAGACTGCCGGATTTCACGGCCTCCACGGCCTCACGCACCGTGCCGCCGGTGTGCTGGTAGAGCTTGAGCCCACCGGCGGACAGAGCCTGGAAGGCGTTGGGGCCGAGGTTCCCGGCGATGACGGCATCCGCTCCGCTGTCGGCCACGAGCTGGGCCGCCGCGATGCCCGCCCCGGACCCCTGGACGGCGGCGGTGTTCTGCACGGGCTCCACCTGCATCGTTTCGCTGTCCACAACGACGAAGTACGAACAGCGCCCGAAGCGCGGGTCGCACTGAGAATCCAGATTGTCTCCTGAAGCGGCCACTGCTATCTTCATGTGCCTTGCCCTCCTGATTTGTGTCCTCCGCGACAGACCGGCGCCGCCTACAGCTCGTCGATCTGAGCCGCGAGCATCTCGATCTGCTGCTGCAGCATGTCGATCTGGGCCTGGATCATCTGGGCCATCTGGGCCCGGTCCGGCTGAGCGAATCCGCCGGCCATCCACGGGTTCGGCGCCATCGGCATCTGAGCGCCGGCGCCCTCCATCGCCTGAGCCATCATGGGATTGGGCCACCGGCCGGTCATCATGGTCTCCGCGCACGGCCCCAGACCACTGGCGCTACGACCGACCCATCCGGGGCTATAGCCAAAGCGCATCCAGCCCGGAATACCCGTCATGTTGTACATGTTCCTTCTCCGCATCTGTGCGTCACCCCGACTTTCCTCTATATACTGTAGGGCTCTGCTGTCCGGCGCCGATTCCCGGCGCCGTCGCGGTCGCCCCGCACAGGGGGCCGCCGCTTGCCGATGCTACCGACCCTCACTCAGTGCTCGCAGGCACTGTCGCCCGTGACCAGCGTGCCGGCGGCAAACTCCGCCAAGACCTGAACTGCCTCACCCTCCACACCCCAGATCAGGTCGATCCCCGCCGCGCTCAGAAGCTGCTGGGCCCGGGGTCCCGCCCCTCCCGCGATCACCACGTTCACCTGCTCCCGCGCCATCAGGGCAGGTATCGCGCCCGGCTCGTGGCCGGGGTTGGCCAGCCACTTTACCAGCCGCGGATCGCCGTCATCCACAACAGCTACCAGATACCGCTCGCAGCGGCCGAAATGGGCGGACACCTGATCCCCGTCACAGGCAATGGCTACTCTCATGGCGACTGGATCCAGCTCCTCGCTATATGTAGTTGGCATATAATCGGCCGAAAGAGAGCGCCCATGAAGGGGCGCCTTAGGCCTTCGGTTGCTATATGCGCCTTACATATAGCACATGCCAGGGCCCTTGTCAACCACGATTGGCAAGTTTTCTGTCCGGGGGCGGATCCACGACACGTTACCTGGCGCCCTTGTTCGCCGGCCGCTTCGCCGGGGTGTCTCGGACCTGCTTGCTCCCGGGGGGAGCTTCCTTGCTAGAAGCCATGGCCCCGTCTATACTGGGTTGGTGCCGCGGTTGACACAATCTACGGATGGTGACACGTCTTGGATATCTATGTAGGCCTGGAACGCGAGCCGGGGATGGAGCGTGAGCGGGCGGTCCTGGTGGGGATCGAGCCGCTGCGCGAGGAAGCGCGGCGCAGCATGCAGGAGCTCATCGGGCTGGCCCGCACCGCCGGGGCGGCGCCGATGGACGTCCTTGTTCAGCGCCGCCGGCAGCCGGACGGGAAGACCTTCATCGGCAAGGGCCGGCTGGTCGACCTCAAAGCGATGGTGGCCTCCCACGGCGCCGAGATCGTGCTGTTCGACGGGGAGCTTTCGCCGGCCCAGGTGCGCAATCTCGTGGATGAGTTCGACTGCAAGATTCTCGACCGCACCGAGCTGATCCTGGACATCTTCACCCAGCACGCCAAGACCCGCACCGGCAAACTGCAAGTGGAGCTGGCCTTGTACTCCTACATCCTGCCCCGCCTGCATGGGCGCGGGAAGATGATGGACCGCGTCACCGCCCGTGGCAGCTCGGGCGGGGTGGGCGTGCGCGGCCCCGGTGAGACCAAGCTCGAGACCGATCGCCGCCGGCTGCGGCAGCACATCGTGCGCATCCGCCGGGAGCTGGAGCAGATGAAGGAGCGCCGCGGCGTGGAGCGCGAGCAGCGTCAGGAGAGCCACCTGGCGCAGGTCAGCCTCGTGGGCTACACCAATGCGGGCAAGTCATCGCTGCTCAACGCCCTCTGCGGCTCCGAGGAGGTCATCGCCCGCAACCGGCTGTTCGAGACCTTGGATACCACCATCCGCCGCGTGGACCTGGGCGAGAACAGCCAGGCTCTGGTGGCCGACACCGTCGGGTTCATCAACAATCTCCCCCGCAAGCTCATGGAGGCCTTCCGCGCCACCCTCGAGGAGGCCCTCGAGGCCGATGTGCTGGTGCAGGTCGTGGATGCTGCAGACCCCTGGGCCGAGACTCAGAACCGGGCCACCCGGGAGATCCTCGCCGAACTGGGCGCCGCCGACATGCCCCTGGTGACCGCTCTGAACAAGTGGGACAGCCTCACCGACCCGGCCCGGCAGGCCGAGCTCGCCGGAAACCTCCCCGATGCCGTTCCCATCTCGGCCGTCACCGGCCAGGGCCTCGACGAGCTGAAGGCCCGCATCCGCCAATTGCTCCCCACAGCCCTGGTCCCCGTCACCCTCCAATTCCCCTATGACAAGATGCAGCTTCTCGAGCTGACGCGCCGCGCCGGCCGGCTGCTGGACACCAGCTATGAGGCCGACTACGTCCTGGCCCACGCCGAGGTCGACGAGCCCACCCTCGCCCGAGTCAGGGAGTACGTGGTGGCGGAGGAGTAGAAGCCAACGGCCGTGGCGCGTTACGGCTAACGGCGCCGCTCCCTGCGGGTCCCGCGAGCGGGACCCGCTTTCCCTCTCCTTCGCGATACGGCCGCTCTGGAGAGGGCGACGACGAACGTCCCATCTCCCCCACGTCCCGCCACCACAGAAGAGGAAACCCACCTAACCGTCGACGAAGAGTGGACGTTAGCCGTTCCAGCTCTCACCCGCCCCGGCCCAAGGACGAGCCTGACGGCAACACCCACAACAACGACTGGCGGGCCTGCAGCCCCGTCGGCACGGTGGCTCTCACCACTATATACCCACGACCTGGAAGGTGCTCGGCCAACGACAACGGTCAACGGCAACGACTGGCGGGCCTGGAGCCCCGCCCGCACGGCGGCTCTCACCACTGTGTGCCCACGACCTGGAAGGTGCTCGGCGAGCGACGCCGTGAGTCGTTCGCCGTCACGCGCCACGGCCGTTCCCGCCGTTACGCGCTGCACGTCCGCGCGGCGATCGCCCGGCCGCAGGCGATCCCCGAGGCCGTGGCCTGGATCAGGCCCCGGGTGATTCCCGCCCCATCACCGCAGGCGTAAAGGCCGCCGATGTCTGTTTCCAGCTCCTCGCTCACCGAGACCCGCGCCGAGTATAGCTTCACCTCGATGCCGTAAAGCAGCGTGCCCGGTCCCGCCACCCCCGGGGCCAGGCGGTCGATGGCCTGAAGCATCTCGATGATCGCCTTCAGGTGCCGGTAGGGCAGGACGTAGCTGAGGTCTCCCGGTGCCGCGGAGGGTAGCGTCGGTGTGGTGATGCAGTGCTCCAGGCGGCGGGGGGTGGTGCGCCGTCCGGCTACGAGGTCGGTGTACCTTTGCACCAGCACCCCGTCGCCCAGCAAATTGGCTAGGCGCGCGATGTACTGGCCGTAGGCCACCGGGTCGTTGAAGGGCCTTGTGAACCGGCTGGAGACCAGCAGTGCGAAGTTGCTGTTCTGGGTCCTGCGGCGGGCATAGCTGTGGCCGTTGACGGTGACCACATCTCCCAGGCGCTCGGTAACGACCTCGCCGTAGGGGCAGACGCAGAAGGTGCGCACGAGGTTGTCGAAAGTCGGGGACCAGTACAGGAGCTTGAACTCGTAGAGGGCGTCTGTAAGCTCCTGCAGGACGGCGGCGGGGGTCTCCACCCGCACGCCGAGGTCCACCGGGCTGGGGTCGCTTTGCAGGCCCAGGGTCTTGGCCTGCTCCTGGACCCAGGGCTGCCCGCTGCGTCCGGGCGCGAGGATCACGAAGTCCGCGGGCAGGCGGGTGCCGTCGGCCAGCACCACGCCCACGACCCTCCCGTCCTGTGTGAGCACCTGCGCCGCCGCCGTCCCGAACCGCACCTCACAGCCGGCCAGGAGCGCGGAGCGCATCCGCGCCAGCACCTCGGGGCAGCGGTCCGTGCCCACATGTCGGAGCGGAACCGTGGCCAGCTTCATGCCGGCCATGATGGCCCTGCGGCCGAGGTCGTCGGTGGTGGCGTCCGGGGCGCCGTGGACTTCGGTGGGGGCACCGTAGGCGAGCCAGAGCGCATCGGCGGCCTCCACGAGCTGCCGGGCCGCGGCGGCACCGACGATCTCGCCCAGATGGCCGCCGACCTCCACCGTCAGCGTCAGCTTCCCGTCGGAGAAGGCTCCGGCTCCGCCGAAACCCTCGAGACGGGCCGAAGCCCTGCCCTCCCCCCCGTCCTCGATGACCCGGGCACGCTGCGGCAGGTCCAGGCCCCGTTCCACGATGGTAACGTGGCAGCTCCGAGCCGGCAGGAGCTCCAGGGCCGCGGCGATCCCGGCCGGGCCCGCTCCGATGACCACAACTTCCGCATTTCCCGTGCTCATATGGCGCAACTCCGTGGCCACAGGATTGTCCAACGGTATTGTTGAGGTGGGTCTACCTTTCGGCCATACAGACTGTGGCACCTCCCCCGCGGCCGTGGCGGGAGGACGGAAGGTCCGTGGGTCCGTGGGGACGAAGGACTCGATCCGCGGCCGGCTTCCGCAGGGACAAAGAGCGCCCCAAGACCACGGAACGCCGCGCACCCCGTGAGGGCTCGCGGCATTCTTGACGCTGTCTCCGGAGGCCGTGTATACTCCCCACGGAAAGGCTGCCGGCGCTGGTCAGGCCCGGACGGCGCCCACTCAAAGGAGTTGAGATGCATGCGTTTGATGCTGCTGGGAATGACGCTCGCGTGCCTGGGTCTGGCGGTGTCGGCGGGAGCTCAAGGCTTCGATCTGAACATGTTCGGAGAGCCCGTGGCCCCGCTGCAGCCCACGCCCTCGTGGTACGGGTCTACCGGTATGGTGCGGACACCCTCCGCCGAGATCGGCGCGCCCTTGAAGCTCTCCGGCGGTATCCACCGCGTGGACCTCGATGACAACCAGCAGGACCTGTACTGCGCCAATGTGGCCGTCCTGGCCGACCTCGAGGTGGGCGGCGCGGTGATCAACGACATCATCCCGCCCGGAGCCGCGGCCTATGTGAGCGAGACCATTCTCAATGCCAAGTACCGCCTCCCCCTGGAGAGCGCCTTCGGCCTTGGCAATCTGCCCCAGGTTGCCATCGGCATCTGGGACGCCTCGGACCGCATCAACCGCACCTACTATATCGTGGCCAGCAAGACACTCTCGTTGGCCAAGGACCGGCCGGCCATGGGGCTGAAGCTCCACGCCGGTCTCGGGAGCGGCGAGATCGGTGAGGGCCCGCTGCACGGCCTGTTCGGTGGCGTCGAGTTCGCCCCCTTCACCGGGGCGCTGGTGCAGGCCGAATACGATGCCGAGAACGTCAACCTGGCCTTCAGGTACTCGCCCTTCAGTTGGCTCAGCGCCGATGTGGCCAGCATCGATGGCGACTTCGGCTGGGGCGTCAGTGTTCAGTCCACATTCTAGAAGCGCGGCCGGAAACCCCACCTTCGCCGGGGATGTCATTCTGAGAGCGTCCGCTCCCGGAGGGAGCAGCTCGAAGAAGCTCCCGGCGTTCAGCGAGATTCTTCGCTATCTCGCTGCGCGAGATGGACGCTCAGAATGACAGCAAACGGACCAGCCGGGCTTTTCGGCCGGACCTCGAGAAGTCCGGCCGGCCCTACAGGCTACAACCGTCGGTAGTAGCCCGCCGGGCATCGCCCGGTCGGGATTGCCGTCATCGTTGCATCCCGTGTACAAAGACCACAGCAAAGCCAAACCACCAGGGAGGATAGGAAATGCGCGCACTCACAGCAGTCGTCGGAGTCGTCTTGCTCCTCACCCCGTGCCTGGCCTTCGCGCAGTTCGGCTGGTACGAGGGCGGCAAGGCCGAGGACACCTGGGGAGTCAAGGTCGGCTGGGCCGATCTGGGCGATCTGGGCAGCGGCCTCACCGCAGGCGTTGACTACAAGATCAGCGCCTGGAATCAGAACTGGCTCCTCGGCCTGGACTGGGCACAGGGCGACAATGATGCCACCGTCTGGGACCTGAACTTCAACTGGGTGCAGGACGTCAAGTCGGACGCCTACAAGTGGTACTACGGCGGTGGCATCGGCCTGTACTATGGCGATGTCCAGGGCGAGAACAAGACCAGCTTCGGCGCTCAGCTCCTGGCCGGCATGGACTTCGCCCAGTCCTGGTTCGCCGAGATTCGCTATGTGCTGGCCACCGGCGACCTCGATGGCTTCACACCGGGCGACCAGAATGTGGACGGCATCCGCCTCACCGTCGGCAAGCGCTTCTAGACCCACCTCAGCAGGGACGCAACAGAAAAGGCCGCCGGAGACGACTTCCGGCGGCCTTCTTGATTCGGCTCACATCGTCCGGCCCAGATTGCCGTTCCGAGGGCCCCGGCGCCCGCACGGCGCGGTCGGGAAGGCCGCCGGGCATGCAATGAGATCCTTCGCTATCTCGCTGCGCGAGATTGCCGCTCAGGATGACATCCTGACGGTAGAACCGGCTTCTCGGCAGGACCTGCAGAGGTCCGGCCGGAGACCCCACCTTCGCCGGGAATGTCATTGCCAGAGCGTCCGCTCCCGGAGGGAGCAGCTCGAAGAATCTCCTGGCATATGGCGAGATCCTTCGCTGTCTCGCTGCGCGAGATTGCCGCTCAGGATGACATCCTGACGGCAGAACCGGCTTTCCGGCCGCGCTTCTAGCCCAGCGCCCGCAGGATGGTCTCGCAGGCCCGGTCCACCTCGTCCTCCGTCACGTTCAAAGGCGGGGCCAGCCGCAGCCTGTCGTCACCAATCGCATTGACGCTCAGTCCCAGCTCGCGGCACTTGTCCTGCACCTCCCGGGCCGCCACCGTCTCGTCGAACCTCACCGCCCGCAGCAGACCCCGGCCCCGCACCTCCACGATGGCATTGTCCGCCGCCGGCGCCAGCCGCGCCGCCAATCTCTCACCCATCGCCGCCGCGTTCTGAACCAGCCCCTCCGCCTCGATCACCTGCAGCACCGTGAGTCCCACCGCACAGGCCAGGTGGCTGCCGCCGAACGTGGAGGCGTGGTTCCCCGGCTCGAATACCTCCGCCGCCGCCCCGCCGGCCAGGCACGCTCCGATCGGGAAGCCGTTCCCCAGCGCCTTGGCCACCGTCATCACATCCGGCGTGACGTCCTCGTGCATGTAGCCGAACCACTTGCCCGTCCGCCCGATCCCCGTCTGCACCTCATCCAGCACCAGCAGGCATCGGTGGCTATCGCAAAGCTCCCGGACCTGCCGGAGAAACCCGGGCGGCGGCACGTTCATCCCGCCCTCGCCCTGGATCGGCTCCAGCATGATCGCGATCACATCCGGCGACATCTTGCTTCGCAGGTCGGCGATGTCGCCGAACCCAAAGTAGCCAAACCCCGCATCCAGCGGCTCGAAGCCCTTCTGGTACTTCTCCTGCCCCGTAGCGGTGACCGTGGTCACGGTGCGGCCGTGGAAGGACCTGGCCGCCGTGAGGATCGTGCGCCGGGAGGGCTCCACCTCCGGCCGCGCCAGGCTCGCCCACTTCCTCACCAGCTTGATCGCCGCCTCATTGGCCTCGGCGCCGCTGTTGCAAAAGAACGCCTTGCCCCCGAAGGACAGCTCCGAGAGTTTCTTCGCCAGCAGCCCCTGGGGAGCGATGTGGTACAGGTTCGAGGTGTGCATCAGCTTCCCGGCCTGCTCGCAGATGCTCTGCGTCACCGCCGGGTGGCAGTGTCCCAGAGCCAGTACCGAGATGCCGGCCACGAAGTCCAGGTACTCATTGCCCTCGGAATCCCACAGCCTGGCCCCCTCGCCCCTGACGAACGCAATCGGCAGCCGGCCGTAGGTGGGCAGGATGTACTGCTCCGTCAGCTCCATGATCTGTGGGGTGTTCATCGGGCACCTCTTGGTGTGGTCGCGCGGTGCGGCCGTGATGTGATAAGGCCCCTTGCTACGTCCAGGGCAGGGCCGGACCCTCGAGCATCGTACCGATCCCCTCGTCCGTGAACAGCTCCGTCAAGATCGCGTGGCGCAGGCGGCCGTCGATCATGTGGGCGCGGTGCACGCCCTTCTCCAGGGCGATGATGCAGCTCTCCAGCTTGGGGATCATGCCCTTGCTGATCACATCCGTCGCCATCAGCTCTCGGGCCTCATCCAAAGTCAGCCTGCTGATCAGGCTTGTCTCGTCCTTGACATCACCGAAGATCCCCCGCACGTCGCTGAGGGTCACCAGCTTCTCGGCATTCAGCGCTCCGGCCAGCTCGCCGGCCACGGTGTCGGCGTTCACATTGTAGCTCTCGCCCTCATCCCCTACGCCGATGGAGGACAGGACCACGATGAAGCCCGCGTCCGTCAGGGTGTGAATCACCGAGCTGTCGATGGCCACGACCCTGCCCACATGCCCCAGGTCCCCCTCGGGATGGGTGAGCTTCTCGCAGCGGATCAGGTTGGCATCCTTCCCCGACAGCCCGATGGCCTTGCTGCCGGAGAGGTTGATCAGCGACACCAGCTCCTGGTTGATCTGCCCCACCAGCACCATCTGGGCAATTCGCATGGTCTCGGCGTCGGTGACCCGCAGGCCGCCCACGAACTGTGATTCCAGGCCGAGGCGGTCCATCATCTGGTTGATCATCGGACCGCCACCGTGCACCGCGACCACCTTGATCCCCACATGCTGCAGAAGCACGAGGTCCTCGGCCACACTGCGCTTCAGCGTCTCGTCGGTCATGGCGTTCCCGCCGTACTTGACCACGATGGTCTTGCCCGACCACCGACGGATGTACGGCAACGCCTCGATCAGGGTATGAGCTGCCGGGTTCACGTGGTTCTCCATGGTTCTCTCCGGTGTGGCTGGGTGACAGGAAACAGGTGACAGGGCACGGCGACGGCAGGGAACGGCGACGTTTCACCTCTCCCACCGGGAGAGATCGCTCGTCAGGCCCCGTTGTACGGGGCCTGACGAGCGGGTGAGGGGGACCGGCCCCCAGCCCACATCGGAGCCTGCCGTCCGCTCGTTACACACCCAAGGCGTCGAGGCGCCAAAACGGTCTGCGCCACGGCCGAGGCAGGCTCCCGATGCCGGTTGGGTGGAATCCCCCCTCACCCACGTCCCGCAAGGCAGGACCGGCGCGTCCTCTCCCGAGGGGAGAGGCGAAGGACAACGGCGCTTGCGCCCGGACCCCTCCCCCGGCCTACACGTTCAGCTCGATGTACGTCGGGGTCAGGTCGCAGGTCCAGACGGTGGCCTCTGCCTCTCCCTGGCCCAGATCGACTTCCACCAGGATCTCGCCGGACTTGAGCGCCTCGGCGCCCGCGTCCTTATCGTAGGTGGCGATCCGGCCCCGGTCCCAGGTGAGGACTCCCTGCAGCTTGATGCTCACGGTCCGCGGGTCGATGTCCAGCAGGCCGGCGCCCATCGCCGCCGCGATGCGACCCCAGTTGAAGGACTGGCCGTAGAGCATGGTGCGGAACTCATTGTACCGCGCGATGGCTCGGCCCACCTCCCGCGCCTGCACGTAGTCCTTGCCCCCGGTGACCTGGATCGTCACGTCCTTGGTCGAGCCCTCACCGTCGAAGGCGATCTGCCGGGCCAGGTCCTGTGTCACGTGCAGCAGCGCGGCCACGAAAGCGTCGTACGCCCCGCGGTCCTCCCCGGAGATCACCGGGTTTTCGGCCGCGCCGTTGGCCAGGATCGCCACGGTGTCATTGGTGCTCATGTCCCCATCCACCGAGACGCAGTTGAAGCTGCGCGCCACACACCAGCTCAGAGCCTCGCGCAGGGCCGGCGCCTCGATGGCCACATCGGAGCAGATGAAGCACAGCATCGTCGCCATGTTGGGGCAGATCATCCCGGCACCCTTGCAGATCGCCCCGATGCGGCAGGTCGTGCCGCCCACCTCGAACTGCACCGCACAGGCCTTGGGGTGCGTGTCGGTGGTCATGATGCCCCGGGCCGCCAGGTCGGCATTGTCGGGGCCCAGCATCTGCGCCAGTTTGGGGATGCCCGCCTCGATCTTGTCCATGGGCAGAGGGACGCCGATCTTGCCCGTGGAGCAGACGATCACCTCATCGGCGGCGACCCCGGTGGCCTCGGCGGCGATCTGCCCCATCCGGCGCGCGTCCGCCAGGCCCTGCTCGCCGGTGGCGCAGTTGGCATTGCCGGAGTTCACGACGATGCTCTGCACGAAGCCCTCCGCCACGGCCTCCCCGGTGACGAAAGTCGGGGCCGCCCGGAAGCGATTCTGCGTGAGCGTCGCGGCGGCCACCGCCGGGCGCTTGCTGTGGATCAGCACCAGGTCCAGGGCCTCCGGCTTGATCCCGCAGTTCATGGCCGCCGCCACATAGTCTCTGGCGGCCAGCACTCCACCCTCAATGACCTTGAAAGAAGACATCTCAGACCTCCGGGTTCGCGCGGAACGGCGGTTGCAGGTCGCAAGCTGCGAGTCGCGAGTCACGGTCAACGGCGGGACGGCACGGATGTCGCCTCACCCCCGACCCCTTTCGCGATACGGCTGCTCAGGCGAGGGGAGCACGGCGACGGCAGACGGCGGGACGGCACGAATGTCGCCTCACCCCCGACCCCTCTCCTTCGCGATACGGCTGCTCAGGCGAGGGGAGCACGGCGACGGCAGACGGCGGGACGGCGACGGCGGGACGGCACGGATGTCGCCTCCCCCCCGACCCCTCTCCTTCGCGATACGGCTGCTCAGGCGAGGGGAGCACGGCGACGGCCAACGGCGGGACGGCGACGGCGGCGGGCCGGAAACTCAGATCATGCAGGTTCTGGGCGGGCGCCGACTCACGTCACATCACCCCCCCAACCCCCCTCTCCCTTACTCGCCGATACGACCGGCGAGACGGGAGGAGGGGGGAGAACGGCATTATGGCGAGCGATAGAGGCTTTGCTGCGGCGGGATGTGGCATCAATGCGTTCATGCATAATCTGAGCGGAAAGCCCGCCCCACGGGCGGGGCGTCGCCCCCTACAGGTCCGGCCGAGAAGCCGGCCTTCGCCGTCCCTGTCATTCTGAGGGCGTCGGCTCCCGTACGGAGCAGCCCGAGGAGTCTCCAGGGGTCAGGAAGAGATCCTTCGCTATCTCGCTGCGCGGGATGGAGGCTCAGGATGAGATCTTGGCGGCGGCAGCGGCTTGTCGGCCGCCGCCTACGGCCACAGGCCCGGGAACTCCAGCCCCATCGTCTCCGGGAAACCGCACATCAGATTCAGACACTGCACCGCGGCGCCCGCAAGGCCCTTGGTCAGATTGTCGATGGCGCCGACGGCTACCAGCCGCTGATTGCGCCGGTCGATAGCCACGCCCACATGGCAGCGGTTGGTCCCCGTGGTGTGCTTCGTCCGCGGCAATTGCCCCTCGGGCATCACCCGCATGAACGGCTCGCCCGCGTACATCTCCTCATAGACGGCCAGCACGTCGGCCACCGACATGTCCTGCTTCAGCGTGGCGTAGCAGGTGCTCAGAATGCCGCGGTTCATGGGGATCAGGTGGGGGCTGAAGGTAACGGTCACTTCTTCGCCCAGGTCCGACAGCTCCTGCTCGATCTCCGGCGTGTGGCGGTGCTTCGCCACGGCATAGGCGTGCACCGACTCGTTGATCTCGGCGAAGTGGGTGTCCAAGGTGAGCTTGCTGCGGCCGGCGCCGGAGACCCCGGACTTACTGTCCACCACGATACCCCGGGTCTCGATGAGCCCGGCCCTGGCCGCCGGGGCCAGCGCCAGGATCGCGCTGGTGGGGTAGCAGCCGGGAACCGCCGTGAGCCGCGAGGCCCGGATCTGCTCCCGGTGCAGCTCCGGCAGGCCGTAGGCCGCCTCCTGCAGCAGCTCGGGGCACGGGTGTTTCTGGTAGTACGCCTCGTAGTCGGCCACGCTCTTGAGTCGGTAATCCGCGGAGAAGTCGATGACCTTCTTCCCCAGCCCCAGAGCCTTGCTCACCATCTCCGTCGCCGTCGCATGGGGCAGAGCGAAGCAGATCACATCGGCCCTCTCGGCGGCGACATCCACCGAGGTCTGTTCGATGGGCAGATCGCAGGTACCCGTGAGGAAGGGGTACATCTCCGAGATCCTCTGACCGACGGTGGTGTGCCCCGCCAGATAGGTGATCTGGGCCTCCGGGTGGTTCAGAAGCAGGCGGATGAGGTCCACGCCGCCATACCCCGCCGCTCCGATGATGCCGATGCGCATAGCGATTGCTCCCTTCGCCCCGAGGGCGAGTCTGACAATGCCCGGATACGAAAAATGCCACCCTGATATCGGGCGGCACCGGAACCAACATGCCTTGCAGAAGACCGCGCGAGTTGTACTACCTGCGCCTAACGCGGGTCTTGTCGTCGAAGGCATTCATCTTCATGATGCGGCGAGTATAGCACGGTGACAGGGCGAGGTCAATGCCCTGCGCGCAGCGAGTGCGCAGCGAGTAACGGCCGTGGCGGGCAACGGCGAACGGCCGTGGCGGGTGGTTCGTGGCGCGGGAAAGGCAACGGCGAACGGCTGTTGGGTCGGCACGACCCAGGTACAGTTGCGCGGCTAGCGCGCCCACAGCCTCCCCAGCAACTCCTGAAGCGGCTCCTGAGGCACGTACCGACCGTCCTTTTGCACCCACACCCCCATGCTCCCCGGACCGGTGGTCTCCTTCCAGTTCCAGTACGTCCAGGGCACGGCCTGCTCCTCCAGCAGCCCGGCCACATCCTCCACCCAGCGCAGGCCGCTTTGCTCCGGCACGCTCTGGCTGCAACCGAACTCGCCGCAGTAGATGGCCACGCGGTTGCGTCTGGAGAACTCTATCGCCGGCCTCATCTGCCTCGCCAGCCACTCCCTGTCGATGTGGGTGTCCTCGGCCGAGAACCACGCCACCGCCGGGTACGTATGGCCTGTGGCATCTCGGCACTTGACCCGGCAGCGCAGGGTGTACCGCGCCCCGGGCCTGGCCAAGAAGGCCTCCCTCAGGCGCCAGGAGTTGTACGAATCGGTGCCGGCGATGCTCAGGCTCCCCGGTCCGCCACGGCCCTCGGCGCCATCCCAGGTGAAATCCCCCGCACCTGGGCGCTCCACCTGCCAGCCCGTGCTCCCGCGCTCGGCCGCGAAGTCCGTGTTCGGCCCCAGGTCCACCGGCTCGCCCTCGCACTCAAGCTCCACGCCATCGAACCACGCCTGCCCGGCATTGTGGCTGGAGCGCAGCATCACCTGCCCCCGCACGGCGCCGTCGGGAGCGACGAAGGTCTTCTGCAGCGGCGTCCAGTCGCACGTGCCCGTGGCCCCCCAGTCCTCGGGCGAGTTCCCGAGCCAGCGCACCGAGGTGGGAACGGTGCCGGGGTAGCGCAGATCGCCGCCCTGATAGTGGGTGATGTCGCCGGGGGAGTAGAAGTGGAAGGTATAGATGAGATTCGGCCGATCCAGAAGCATCTCATCGGTCAGTCCGCCGGGAGAGCTCCAGGCCGGGCCGGAGACGACGATGGCGTGCTCCGGGTCGACGGCACGAATCTCGTCGATCGCCCGGAGGCACAAAGCGCGGTACTCCTCCACGGGCAGGTCCGCCGGGGGAACCGGCTCGTTGTACAGCTCGTAGGCCAAGAGCCGGTCGTTATCCCTGTAGCGCCCGGCCAATTGCCGCCACATGGACAGAAACAGGCTTTGGCTGTGTGCCTCGCGCCACAGCCCGTTGTGGCCCCCGGCGCACCAGGCGGCGGTATTGCACCCTCCGGGCGGCTCGTGGCAGTCCAGGACGATCCACAGCCCCGCCTCCTGAGCCCAGCGGACCATGGAATCCAGGTACTGCAGCCCCTCGCCCCCGACCTGCTCCGGATCATCGGGGGCGACGATCTTGGACCAAAAGAACGCGATGCGCACCGCGTTGGCGCCGGCCTGAGCCATCAGACCGGCGTCCTGCGGCTCCACACACCGCCACCAGCCCCAGTTGGCGCCACGCAGGCTCAGAGGCCGGCCGTCGGGGTCCAGGATCGCCGTCCCGCTCACATGGGGAGCGGGTGCGGCGGCCGCGAGGACGCTGATGAACAGAAGTGCTGCCGGCATGGGCCACCGCCTCCCGGGCGTTTTGGAGCGTCAGGCAACGCGGGTCGGCCGCCCCCCGCTTCCGCCGTCGCCGTTCCCCGCCGTTGCCGTTCCCGCCGTTGCCGTCCCCGCCGTCACCCCCGCCGTCGCCGTCCCCGCCGTCGCCGTCCCCGCCGTCGCCGTCCCCGCCGTCGCCGTCCCCGCCGTCGCCGTCCCCGCCGTCGCCGTCCCCGCCGTTGCCCCCGCCG
>Ga0334884_1001395_pt1 | contig 36088 bp, 22 predicted proteins | sample GraSluR1_MG_7_FD_207215 | JGI IMG/M metagenome (GOLD analysis project Ga0334884, IMG submission 207215) | Sludge microbial communities from methane-producing bioreactor in Wageningen University, Netherlands - Granular Sludge_12_05 R1 | ecosystem: Engineered > Bioreactor > Anaerobic >... | reverse complement strand
CGCCACCCGCCGGCGGATGCGTCCGACTATGTCGCTACCGAACCACTGGCCATGGATTTGCATGGCCCCCACCGTAGCCTACAATGGCCGCGGTGTCAAGTGTGTGCCCGTGCCAGCCCGGTGGGAGAGGTGGACGGCGCCGACCTCGTCGCTATTCCGGCACCGCCGCCAGCGCTTCGCGCAGGGCCTCTGCCTGTTCGGGCGCCACGCCGTGGATGAAGCTGATTTGGCCCTCGAGGTGGCGGCGGAAGTCCCGGTGGCCCTGGTGGTTCTGGGCCTGCAGGCCGGTGGTCTTGGCATTGTGGATGATGGCGCGCAGGCGGCGGCGCAGCTCGCGTGGGGTGCTGACCTGGTCGTTGACCACCAGGCCCGTGACGCGCTGGGCCGTGGACCGCCCGTAAAGGTGGGTCTTGTCGCGGTTCACGGTGAAGCCTTCATCGGTGATGATGTACCCGGCGGCGGTCATGATGCGCAGGGCCGTCTCAGGATCATCGCCGGAGAAGGTGAGATCATCGGCGTAGCGGGTGTAGGCGAAACCGTGAGAGGCGGCGAGGCCCTGCAGGCGTCTGTCCAATCTGAAGGCGACCATGTTGGCGAGAGCCGGGCTTGTCGGGGCGCCCTGGATCAGGCAGCGCGGGCCGACGCTAACATACACGCGCTCTTGGCGCTTGTCGAAGGGCTCGCGCTCGCATTCGGTGCAGAGCAGCGCCAGCGTCGAGGCCACGGCGAATGGATAGCCCAGGGCCATGTACATGCCCCGCACCCGAGCGTACGTCACGGTGGGGAAGAAGTCCTTCAGGTCGAGGTTGAGCACGACCTGCTTGCCCACGTGTGGGGCGGCGTTGGTGGCGATGGACCTTTGCTGCGCAAAGCCGTGGCAGCAGTCGCAGTTGGGGATCCTGGAGAGAAGGTCGCGGAGGACCTTGCGCTGCAGGCGCTTGAGGTCGCGCTTGGGGGCGAGGATGACGCGACGTCCGCCGGAGCGTTTGGGAATGGTGTAGCGCACGTAGTGGCTGGTGCCATCGACGGGTCTGTGGAAGGTGAACCAGCGCAATCGGGGCAGGGAGACCCCCAGCCAATCGGCGACTTCGCGCTCGGTGCGCAGGACCGGCAGGCCGAGGCGGGTCAGCTTGTCCTCGTCGATGGGGGTCTGCCTGCGGTCGGTGTCGGCGCCGGGCAGCTCCCGGCAGTGGAACCGGCGGTCGCCGAGCCGGCGCGCCTCGCGGCGGCGCTCCTTCTCGATCCGGCGCTCCTCGCGCTCGCGCTCCCAGTTCTCCTGCCACTGTCGCATGGCGTCCTGGGTGATTGGCATGCCGGCCCGCGCCAGCACGGCGTCGATGCCGCCACGGCGACGGGCGCGGAGGAAGATGATGGCCAGGATCACGACCGTGAGCCCCAGCGCGATCAGCGCCTTCGTCCAGCCGCCTGCCTCGCCCCTGATGGCGGGGAGGAACATGCGGATCAGGACGATGGTCGCTACCAGCAGGACAGCGCAGTTGGAGCAGGACCTCGGCATGCCGGGTTTCTCCGGTAGCGCGGGGAGGGATGGAGCCGATCGGGTGAAGAAGAGGGCCGGGGCAGTCAGCTACTTCCACGCTGTGGAGGCGGATCCCACTTGTTCGAAAGGTGGGATCCGACGAAGTAGTGATGACCTCAGCGGTCCACCGCGGCGTAACGCCGCAGCATGGTGGCTAACTGAGACTGCCCCGGCCTGATGTTGGCGATGGTCGGTGTCAAGCGCCGAGTCGGGTGCCAAAGCCGGACCCCGTCGAGCGGGACCTGGCCCGAACGGCCGAGTCGGGCTGGAAACTCAGATCATGCAGGTTACTGACAGGCGCCGATTCACGTCGCCTCACCCCCCCAGCCCCCCTCTCGGCGTCTCTTCGAGCCGCTTGTACTCCGCCAAACGGCCGGCGGAGACGGGATGAGGGGGGAGAACGGCAGTACTTCGACCGTTCCGGACACGGGAATGGCGAAATGTGGCCCCAGTGCGTTCATGCATAATGTGAGTGGAAAGCCCGACCTACGCGGGCACCGTGCGGCTCCCGGCTCGACGCTAGGCCTCTTCTTCGCCGGTTGTATCCACCTGTCCTTCCTCACGCAATGTGTTTTCCAGGGCCATGCGCGCCGCCTGGATGTGCTCGCAGGGCCCGCGGGACATGATGTTGTCCTTGAAGAACGGACACTCGCAGCGGCCGAAACGCAGGCGCCCCTCCTGGTCGATGGCGATGTAGACCTCCAACTCGCCGCCGTCATCGCTGACCGTCGCGGTGGCCTGGTACTCATGGCGCCAGTTGTCCGGCGCATCGGGGTCGGTGAGGCTGCCGATCTCTACGCCGCCCTCGGCCACGATGGCTTCGGCGCGCTCGGTGCGGGTGTCCGGAGGGAACAGGGCCTCGAGGTCCAGCGGCTCGTCGAATAGCTCTCGCAGGCGGTAGAGGCCGGCGCCGGGGTCGAACATGACCCGCCCCGCCCGGCACAGCTCGAACAGGGCCTGGGTCACATCGGCCTGCGGCAGGCTGAGGCGCTCGCCGATCTGGTCCGGCAGGCAGCAGTGCTCCTGTGAGAGAAGGCCGTGCACGGCCGCCACCGCCTCGGCGTCGGCCTGACCGCGGGGGGCCATGAGATCCAGCGCGGCGCCTTTGGACCAGTCATTGCCCGTCCAGCCCGAGAGCGCCAGGACGAAGCGGTACCGGCCGCAGTCGCAGATGTAGAAGTGCGGCAGCCCGCGGCCGAGCAGCCCGACGCTCACCTTCTGGGCGTAGGGAAGCACGTGCTGCAGCAGCGCCAGCCTGCGCCGGCCCCAGACTCTCACGGTGCGGTCGTAGCCCTCGTAGCCGGTGTCGCGGAGGACGAACGCCTCGTTCCAGGGCTCGAGAACCGCCTTGATCGGCTCTCCCTTGCGGAACTCGTAGCGCAGGCCGTGGGGCGGCGTGAGGGCCTTGTTGTCCTCGAGGAATGCGATGACGGCCAGGAGGTCTATCGGGCGCACATCGAAGACGAAGGGGTGCATGGTGAAGGCCGACTGCACCTGGAGGAAGCCCTTGAGCCAGCCGTCGGGGACGTCCACCTTGCGCTCGAAGTGCGAGCCCCGCGGCGCGGCCGCGGTCTCCACGCCGAAGCCCTCGGCCCCCACCTGGAAGGTGGTGACCTGCGAGCTGCGCATGTCCTGGAGCGCATCGCGCAGGCCAGCGGTGAAGTCGACATTGGTGGTGCCGAAGAAAGGCTCGGTGTCGGTCTCGAAGGCCGATAGCGGTGCCGAGAGGCGGGCATAGGCCGACTCGTCGTTGCTGAAGGCCTCGAAGAAGACCTGGTCGGGATGAACGGTGATGACGGGATCCAGCACCAGCGCCCATTCGGCCTCGTCGACCCAGGCGGAGGTGCTGACGATCACCTCATTGAGGGCGAACATCAACTGCCGCAGTAGATGCGGCTCCTTGACCCGGCCCTTGAAGGACACGGGTGCCCGAGACGTATTGGCGGCGAAATCCAGGGACGCCTCGCCGATGGAGGTGGCGATGGTGGTGTGGTGGTTGTATGACAGTGACGTCTCCACTGCCGGCACCTCCTGGGGTTGTTGTCGTTGGTGGGGCGGGCCTTCTGGCCCGCCGAAGTCGTTGGTGGGGCGGGCTTTCCAGCCCGCCGAAGTCGTTGGTGGGGCGGGCTTTCCAGCCCGCCAAAGTCGTTGGTGTTGCGGGCCTTCTGGCCCGCCGAAGTCGTTGGTGGGGCGGGCTTTCCAGCCCGCCGAAGTCGTTGGTGGGGCGGGCCTTCCGGCCCGCCGGCGCCGTTGGTGGGGCGGGCCTTCTGGCCCGCCGAAGTCGTTGGTGGGGCGGGCTTTCCAGCCCGCCGAAGTCGTTGGTGGGGCGGGCTTTCCAGCCCGCCGGCCGTGTGTGCCACTCACCAGTCACACCACGCCCGACCCCGTTCCCCACCAAGGCCAGTCGGTTGCACACTCCACCAACCCCTGGCGCCGGGGGTTGTCCAGGATGTAGGATGCCTTCCGCTCATAGTCAGACGTATCTCGGATGATGTGGTCGTATGCCTCATCCTGCCAGAGAGGGCCCTTGCGCGCGGCACGCAGGTTGATCTGCCTCGCCAGCCAACCCTTCAGGCTCTGCATGATGGCGGAGAGGGCCTCGCACCGACCATCGCGGACCACGGGCTTCATGATTGCGTGCACGTGGTCGGGCATCACAACGAAGTCGAACAGCACATAGCGCGTGCCATCGAAGTGGCTCAGTGCTGCGCAGACGAGCCATGCGTACTGCGGCTCACTCAGGTCCACGGCGGGCGGTCGACGCAGACAGAAAGTGACGAAGTAAGTCTCACCGGGTGCCTCCCAGTGTGGTAGGCGCCGCTCCCGTTGCTGCAGGTTGGCCACGTACCTCCGCTGGTCATCGCACATGCTCCGACCACCTCACGGTCCTTGATGGCCCGCCCTTGCTTGGTCAGTGGGGCAGTCTTTCCAGCCTGCCAAAGTCGTTGGTGTGGCAGTCTTTCCAGCCCGCCGAAGTCGTTGGTGGGGCGGGCTTTCCAGCCCGCCGAAGTCGTTGGTGGGGCGGGCTTTGTATCCTGCCCGCGGGCTGGAAAGCCCGCGCCACTGACACCTCGCATGCCACTGACACCTCGCATGCCACTGACACCTCGCATGCCACTGACACCTCGCATGCCACTGACACCTCGCGCGGCACCGGCGGCAAGGCCTCACCCCGCCGCCTTCTCCCGCAGCGCCTTCTTGGTCCTCACCACCGCCGCGATGATCTCCTCGTCGATGGCGCGCCGGCCCTCCAGATGCAGGGCCTCCTCCAGCGTCGGCAGGATCACCTCGGCGTACTGCGGGCCCTCCTGCGCCGCCTCCTGCAGGCACTTGAGCGCCTTGCGCTTGGTAGACCTGCGGGCGCGGCCCAATAGCAGCGCGTACAGCAGCGGCACGCTCTCGGCCACGCGCTGGGCGGCCAGCTTTCCGCCGGCGCCGAGGAAGTCGAGTCCCGCGATCTGGACGTGGATGCAGGTGGACTCCAGAAGGTCCCGTACGGCGCCGGGCGCGGCCAGCCAGGCCTCGGCATGGTTGCTGAGCAGATAGTGCAGGACGGGGTTCTTCTCCGCCAGCTCTGTCACCGACCAGATGGCGAAGGCATGATAGTGCCGCAGGATGCTGCCCGCATGCAGCACATACCGCTCCGGGTCATCGCGGTGCATCGCATCGAACCGCTCGGTGAACCACGCCACCACCTGGCCGAACTCCTCCTTCGCCTTCGGGTCCGGCTTGGGCGCCCAGGGGCCGGCCTGCGGGAAGGCTCGGTAGTGGAGATTGGGCAGGACGCCGAGGTACTTGAAGCAGAGCATGTCCAGGAAGTCGTCGTCCGAGTTCCTGTGGGCCTCGCGGACCAGCTCCATGGTGGGCTGCGACAGGTATCCGTCAATCAGGGGGCGGTAGAGGGTGCGGTCACGCTTGTACAGCTCCATCGCGACATCGGCCTGAAGCTGCCATCGCCACCGCGTGTGCGGGCCCGTGGGGGTGCGAAGCTGAACGGCCCAGTGCAGCTCGGAGGGGCTCAGTCCCGCCCGCAGTATCTTCCATAGCGAGCTGTTCCAGGCATCCGGCCTGCCCGCCAGGAAGAAGATGCGCCAGTAGAGCCCCTCGTCGCCGAGCTTCTCCAGGGCGGTCAGCAGCCTCCCGGCACTGCGCCGGGAGATCCAGCCCAGGTGGCGCTCGATGTACGGCAGCGCATCCAGACCGTACTTGTCCAGCGCCGTCACGACGACATCGGTATCCGCCTGCCACAGCGTCTCGGGATGGCGCTTCTCCAGCTCGGCGGAGATGGTGCCTGCCGGCACGTTGGCCGACAGCAGCGACTGGAGTTCGGTCTTCCACTCGCCCTCAGTGGCATACTGACGGAACAGGTACCAGTACAGGGCGTCGTCCCGCGCTTGCGCCGCCTTGCGGAGCTTGACATACCGCTCCTGCCGCAGGCCCCAACCGGGGTGCATGTGGGCCTGCAGATACGGTCCGATGGCCTCCGGAGCCCGCTCGTAGAGGGCCAGAGCGGTGGGTTCCGACAGCCGGTACCACATGGGGCTGACGTCGCGCCGCAGGACGGCGGCCACCACCTGCTCAGCGGGAGCGGAGGACCCGGCCAGGGCGGCGAGGTCTTCCTCCCATTGGGCCTGGACGATCACGAGCCGGTACAGGCCGGTGAACAGCTCGTCGGCGCCCGCCTGCTCGACGCGAGGCAGTAGGTCGCGGATCAGCTTGGCGTGGCGGATTCCATCGAGATGGCGCAGGAGGAACGTGCGGAAGAACCTGGGGTCGCGGTCGACGAGGGCCGGGGCCCAGACGTCGGCGAGGTCGCCGAAGCCCTTGTCCTGGGCCAGATAGGCCAGGGTGTGGAGCATCTCACCGCGGTTGACATCCGACTCCAGCAAGGACTGAAGCCTGTCGGGCAGATCGGAGATCGCGCCGGCCAAGGTCATCACCCCCGGTGGCCACAATATAGGCGCGCCCCGTATGCCTGTCAACATCTGTTGTGTTCCTGATGAGCAAGCCCGGCCGACCAAGAGCTCTCCTGAGCCGCCAGTGCCCGGTTCCTGTGCCGCACCCAGGCATACAAGGGCAGGCCCGCCAGCACGATGGCGGCACCCAGCAAGGCGCCCAGTCCGGCGTAGGCCAGGCTGCTATGGAGCATGTAGCCGCACATGGCCCCCAGCACGATGGAGGAGGCCGCAAGGCCCTTTCTGCGGGCCTTTCGGGCCTGCTTGAGCCCGGCGAGGGCCACAAGCAGCATGAACGCCCAGAACGCCGGGGCCGTATAGGCCACCGCCACATCGAACCCCGGGGTGCCGTTCCCGGCCAGACCGGCCAGCAGGATCAGGGCCAGCGTCACGGCGCCCTGAAGGAGGTAGGCATTGGCCGGCACGCCGCCTTTGCCCCGGGTGCTGCCCAGGGCGCACAGACAGGGGTGGTCGGAGCCCAGGGCGTGGATCGAACGGGAGCCGGTGACGATGGTCGCGTTCGCGCTGCCCAGGGCGGCGATCGCGGCCAGGGCGACGACGAACAGGACGCCCACCTCGCCGGTGAGCGCCCGCATCATGTCCGCCGCGGGCGCATCGGAACCACTGAGACCCTCCAGGCCCAGCGCCCGCGCGTAGGCGATGTTCGCCGCCAGGTAGATCAGGCCCACCAGCAGCGTACTGAGGCCCAGGACCCAGCCGACGTTCCGGCGCCGCAGGTCCCCGGCGATGTAGGCCGCTTCATTCCAGCCTCCGAAAGTGTACAGGACGAACACCATTGCCAGGCCGAAGGGCCCCGCGGGCCCGGGCACTACGCTCTCGGGCGGCTCCGGTGCCGATCGGCCTACGAGCAGCAGGCCGACGGCCACGATGAGCCCGATGCCCCCGACCTTCGCGAATGTCAGCACGTTCTGGGTCCACCTGGCCGGGTCCAGTCCCCGCAGGTTCACCAGTGTCAGCAGGCCCACGGCCGCCAGGGCGTAGACCATCGCCGAATGCGCCCCGATGTGCCGAAGCTGGGAGGCATAGTCGCCGAAGACAAAGGCCGTCGCCGCCAGGGACCCCGTCTGCAGCACCGCCACCCGCGACCAGCAGAACAGGAACGACACCAGGCGCCCGAAGCCTGCGTTGAGGTAGCTGTACTCGCCCCCATTGCCCGGGTGCGCCCGGGCCAGGTTGGCGTAGCAGTGGGCGCCGCAGCCCACGATGAGCGCCCCGATCACCCACGCACCCAGCAGGCCCCATATGCCCTCCGTGTGCTGCGCCACCAGAGCGGGGGTGCGGAAGATGCCGACCCCCACCACCAGACCTACCGTCATACAGATGCCGTCGAGCAGTGACAGCGATGGGCGGTTGGCTTCCTGCATGGCCATGGCGTACTCCGTGTCGGTACCCGTGTGAGGGACGGTGGCCGGGACGGCTTTTCCCGGCCACCGTGGAACGTGGGTGCTCGCAGCCCGCGCGGCAAGGTCTACGGACATCCGAGGCAGGCTTCGGCCACGCGCCGGCGGGAGCGCACCTGGGTCGCGCCGCGCGCTCCGGGGCGGGCCCGCTAGTCCTCCTTCCTGGGCGAGGCGCAGTCGGTCCGCAGGCCGTCCGGATCGAGCCTGGCCGCCTCGCGATCGGCCTCGTTGGCGTTCTTGAGCAGCTTCTCCAGGTCCTTGCCTGTGAGCAGATAGTCACAGCGGGCCTGACCGTGGCCGATGAAGTTGCCCACGAAGATGATGTTCAGGTACGGGAGGGCCTTGTAGTCCACCTCGTCCATGAACCTGCCCACCGTGCTCCTGACCACCTGCTCGCGCCCGGGGACGCCGGCGTAGCAGACCACCGCGACAGGGGTGTCGGGGTCGTAGTTCTCGTTGAGCTGCTTGAAGAACAGCGGGAAGCTCAAGCCACAGGTGTAGGCCACCATCGCCGTCTGGAGCTTGGCCAGCTTGTCATTGGAATCCGCGCGGCCCTCGAAGTCGCCCATTGTCAGGATGACGGCGTTGTTACTGCCGCCGAAGGTCGGGCTCCACTTGATCGCGGCGCTACCGGCCTCGAAGGCGCCCAGACCCGGGACGATCTCCGTGGGAACCTCCTCCGGGAGCATCTCCAGGTAGAAGGTGGTGCCGTAGACCATGCAGTCGCCCCACTGCAGGGAGGACACGACCTTGCCCTCCATCACGGCGTCCGCGATCTGCTTGACGGTGTCCTTGCGGAACTTGTCATTGCGTCTGGCCACCGCTCGGGCCAGGGGGTCCTCGATGGTCTCGGGGTCCAGACCGTACAGCACACGGCTCTCGTGGGGGCAGAAGATCACCGGGCGCTGTCCGATCAGGTCGCCCCAGGCGTCGAGGTCGGTCCGCTCCTCCAGCACGAACAGGTCGGTGTCCTCGATGACCCTCAGCCCGCGCAGGGTCACCAGGTCAGGGTAAGTCCCCATGCCGACGAGGTAGAACCTGCCGGGCTTCGCGGCCCCATCGACCCCGCCACCATTGTCCGTGGCGGCGGGGGCCGCCGTCAGCGCCGGGCCGACCCAATTGCCCTCATGGGCGAAGGCTCCCCAGGCAGATACCAGCAGTGCGATCACCAAAGGCACAGTAAGTCTCATCTATCCCGTCCCTCCCGTCAGTTTCTGGCTCGTCACCGGATCGGACAGGCCTGTCCGGCCCGGGTCAGGTCCGTTGGTCCGTCGGGCAGCCCCCGGCGGGGTCTACCGAGCCTGTCGGTAAAGTCCCTTCGCGCCCTCGGGTAGGAGCGGGCGGGTGACGTCCCGCGGGTAAACGCGTCCTCAATGCGGCGAGAACACGTCTGCAAGATCATGACGACACTCTTCCTACGCGTTCCGAGCTATGGCAACGAGGCACGTAGGCGGCCCAATTGACTTAGCCGACAGGCTCTACCACCACCAGCCCGCTACGATCGCCCCGTTCTTGACTCCGTGCTTCTGCCACTTAGCGTGTCCGTCACAGCAGCCGTAGTTGCCGCCGCCGTTGTGGGTGCCGGCCGCCTCGTACATGTCCTCCCAGAACAGAATCTGGGCCGGGATCTCGATCTGCGTCTCGCTGATGGGGCCGTAGCCCACCGGCCACTTGCTCGGGTTCATGGCATACCAGTAGGCGGGGAACACGATGTACGAGTTGAGCTGGTAGTTGGTGACGGCCTTGCCGTCGGGCCCGATCTTGGCGTGAGCCGCGGGGTTCTTGTCTGCCGTGGGACAGAAGAAGAGCTGCGGGTTCTTGACATACGGGGTGAAGAGGGCGACCAGAGCGGAGGCGTCCCACATATTCGGCGAACCATCAACCGCGCCCACCGGGTAGCCGGAGCCGCTGTCCCAGATCACCGGGTAGCAGCCATCGTAGTCCTGGGTGTACATCAGCATCGCCATGGTGAGCTGCTTGACGTTCGACAGGCAAGACGTCTGCCTGGCCTTCTCCCTGGCACGAGCGAAGACGGGAAACAGAATCGCCGCCAGAATGGCGATGATCGCGATCACGACGAGAAGCTCAATCAGCGTAAACCCGCGTGCGTATCGTCTCGGCATTGGGGGCCTCCGGTGTCGATCATTCCTGCTACCTGAGCCAGTCTAGGCCCAGATGTGCTCGCCGGAGGTGGGAATGAAGGAAGAGCGCAGCAAGCTTCGGCGGGACCGAGCCGGGGTATTACATCGGCCTTGCGGTGTTCTTCCATCATCGTCGCGGAAGCCGTCGGTGAGGTGTGCCTGCCTCACCAACGAACCGGTCCGCGCCACCGCCCGGCGACGCCCGCCGCCGTCACCGGCGAGACTACCACGGGCTGCCGATGATGCCCTTCTGCCCCTGTCTTTGCCACTTGGCGTGGCCGTCGCAGCACGCGAAGTTCGTGCCCTTGTTGTGGATGGCGCCCTCGGAGTAGGCCTGTCCCCAGTCTTCCCAGATGAAGGTCGCAACCGGGTCCCTCACCGAGCCCAGGCTCGTCGGGCCGGGCGGCACGGAGGCCCACTTGCCCCCATAGGACCGCCACAGGTCCGGCATCACCACCATCGAGTTGATGCTGTAGTTGGTGGGCGCCTTCCCGGTGACGGGGTCGTCCCAGTGGTCTGCCGGGTCCTTGTTCACCTGGGCGCAGTACCAGATCTGCGAGTTCTTCACATACGGGTGCAGGACGCTCACGTACGGCCCGCCGTCATAGGTGTTGGGCCCGCTGAGGGGTGCCACCAGGTTCCCGTAAGGCCAGGCCCAACCGTCGATGTAGCAGATGTAGGGGTAGAGCTCGTCGTAGTCCTGGGCGTACATCATGGTCGCCAACCCGATCTGCTTGAGGTTGGACAGGCACGAGGCCTGACGCGCCTTGCCGCGGGCCTGGGCGAAGACGGGAAACAGAATCGCCGCCAGGATGGCGATGATCGCGATCACGACGAGGAGCTCGATCAGTGTGAAGCCGTACGCCTTTGTCTCTCGCATGCATATCCCTCCGGTGTCGCCTGGTCTTCCCACAATGCCCATTCTGGGCCCCGAAGATGGCCCTGAAGGCGCGGATGGAGGAAGAGCGCCGCAAGCTTCTGCGCGCGCGAGCCGGGGGACTGCCTCGGGCTTGCGGGCTTCTTCCATCTTGGGGCGAAACCGGTCGGGAAGGGCGAGACAGGAGGATGTCGCGGGCGCCTGCTAATCCGCGGGCATACGCCCGTCGGCAGGCGGACGGGATGGCTATGGACGGCAGTAGGGGCGGAGGCACAGCGAGGGGATGCTCTCAGGGCACGATGACGCAGCGAAAGCCGATGTAGCTCACGGTCTGGGTGGGCAGGTCGCTGGAGCGTGTGGCGCAGCGGCAGTGGTAGTCGTCGCTGGTCCAGGCGCCGCCGCGCACGGCGCGCCTCTCGCCCTCCGCCGGACCCGAAGGATCGTCGGTAGGGGAGAGGCGGTAGTAGGCGGGGGCGTAGAAGTCGGCGCACCATTCATACACATTGCCGGCCATGTCCAGCGCTCCGCACCAGCTTGCTCCGGCGGGGAAGCTGCCCACCGGCTGCGACCAGCCGCCGCGGCCGCGGGAGCCGTAGTGGCAGCACACGGATGCGTCCCACTTCTCACCCCAGGGGTAGCGGCGGGACTCGGGGCCCCGGGCCGCGTACTCCCACTGGGCCTCGGTGGGCAGGGCCATGCCGTAATGGCCGCAGTAGGCCACGGCGTCCTCCCAGCTCACGAACACCACCGGGTGATTGTGGGCCTGGGTGCTGCCCGCCGGGCGCGTCCCGCCGGCGAGCCCGCAGAAGGTGGCGTACTGCGCATTGGTCACCTCGCAGGCGGCCAGCCAGAAGCCCCGGGTGATGCGGACGGCGTGAGCGGGCTTGTGCTCGGAGCCGAAGCCTGTATCCGCCCCCATCGTGAACTGCCCCGCCGGCACCCAGACGTAGCGGCCTCCGTCGGGGCCGATGATCGCCTCCCCCGCAGTCTCCCCGGCCTGTTTCCAGGCCGGCGGTTCGTCGGCGACGGCGGCTGTGAGCGCGATGAGAAGCCAGAGGGCACCGGGGCAAGCAAGGTATGGGGGCATGATGCAGGAGTCTCCGCGGAGCGAGGCCGTCGGCCCGGCCGTGACACCGGGCCGGGCGCAGAGTGAACGGACAGGTGTTTCCCCGGGCACATGGGGCGCCCCTCCCCGGCTGCCCCGCGGTCTGCTACCACGAACCGGATGCCCCTCGCCTTTGCGCGTCATCGTCGGCGAGGTGCAAGGCGTGAAGGAAGGGAACCTACAGCGACCTTCCGGGAGCGTCCGAATACACACGAAACGAGGGCCACAGCGCATGTCTGATGCCGGCCATCCCGAGTACGTCCGGACCGTACACTGCGACCATCCACGCTTCTGGGCCGGAGACCTGGAGAGCATCTACGCAGAGGTGGAGGCCGCTGGTGTTGGCGATGTGACCCGCATCGCACAGTCCCCCGGTGGCCGACCGGTCTACGCCGTGGCCTATGGTGACAGGGAGCCCTTCGTGAGCCGCGCGAACTTCAGCTCCGCGGCGGGCGCCCACGACCTCACCGCCTATGCGGACAAGTCCTCCCGCACCAGGCCCGTGGCCATCATCCTCGGACAGGTGCATGGCAACGAGACCAACGCCAGTACGGGGTGCGTGAACCTGATGCACCTTCTGGAGACCGGTGAGGATCTGGCCGGACGGAAGTGGCCGGACCTGCTACAGGCCGCGGCCGCCTGCCGCGTCATCGTCGTCCCGGTGGCAAACCCGGACGGAGTGGCGCGCTTCTCCCGTGGTTGCCATGTGGGCAATAGCAGGGCCGAGGTAGAGTACTGGGCCCAGGGAACCCACAGGGACGGCTCCCTGTGGGGTTGGCCGGGGTTCAAAGGCAACCACCCCATGCATGGAGACGTGGGCTTCGTGGGCTGCAATCTCAACGACGCCGGCGTCAACCCGATGCACGACGAGTTCTTCTCTCCCTACAGCCAGGAGGCGCCGGCGATCCTCCGGCTGGCCCGGGAGGAGGCGCCGGAGCTGATCTGCGGCCTGCACGCACATCCCACAGCGGTAGCGGTCCTGCAGCCGGCGTACGTTCCCATCTACATCAAGCGCGAGGCGGCCGATCTGGCCGAGCGGCTCAAGCAGGCGTACATCGAGGCCGGCATTCCGTACTCGGAGCCCTTTGTTCCGGCCGCCGACGGCGAGCAGCCGCCCGCACCGGCCTTCAACCTCACCAGCGCCCTGTTCCACAGCTCCGGCGCACTGTCATTCACGCTGGAATGCCCCTGCGGCATGGTGGCCGACAATGCCCTGGCCTGCAGCCATGAGGAGATGCTGGACATGCAACTGGTGCTGTATCGTGAGTGCTTCCGGTACGCCCGGCTGCGGCTGGAGGCCTGGCCGGGGGCGGTGTGCTGAGGGCACTACGAGCCGCGTGTGGCTATCCGGTTGGCGTTGGGGGGAGGGTGCCGCTTCATCCGTGGCCCGAGATGCGGCGGGACATGCAGGCTGGGCAGTGGCAGGTCTGGTGCTGGAGGCAGTAGTGAACGAGGCCGTGAATACAGCCGGTCTCGTCTGCATGGAACTTGTGGATGATCTGGTCCAGGTAGGTCGTGTCGCAGCGTTCGTACCGGCGCGACACCGCGTAGGCGGTGAAGTCGGCCAACTGCAGTAGCCGAGTGGCCGTGGAGTCTGTGAACAGCGGCACTTCAGCGATGTGGCGCAGGCGCCCGAAGGGCGTGCCCGCCGCGCGCCAGGAACGGACCAACGGCTGCAGGCGCTCCTCTTCGTGGGTGCGATCCATCACGATAAGCCCTCTCTGCTCGCCCCAGTCGGGCGCCATGTTGGCCAGGAAGAGGTCGAACCGCTGACACACGTGCTGGAAGGCCAGCTCGACCGGGTCCTCGTTGGCGCGGGCCGCCTTGGTCTTGCTGATGGCTGCCGCGAAGAGCGTCAGCCCAGGTGTACGCGTGCTGGCTATGAGTTCGTACACATCCTCCAGGATGCTCTGTCGCGTCGCCTTGGGCACGTTCTTCCACGGGCGCTCTCGGTGCTGGAGGATGGGGCCAGCATGGAACTCGATGCTCTCCGACGAGTCCGGAAAGTAGCGTGATGCTATGGCGTCGAGGTCATTGCTGAGGAAGTACGGCTGCCGCTCAAACACAGCACAGCCCCCGATGACGAAGTACTCCTCACCGGGGTTCTTGACGGTCCCAGACTCGTCGAGGTAGAGGATGAACATGAAGTAAGACGCAGCCAGGCTGGGCGTTCGCCCGAGACGGACCGCGTTCCCGCAGCCCTCCTGACCGCACTGCAATTATACCCATCGCCGGATCATTGTCAAACGGATTGCGGACGGGCGGACGGCTTCATGCGCAGACGGGTTGGCGCATCGTGACTTGGGGGCGAGGCGGCTGCTTCGACACCGGTGGGGACAGTCTTGACGCATCGTCGGTACACGCACCCTCGGGAGGTCTGAGATGTGGTACCCCTTGGCGCATTGGTGGGCCGGTGGCCGTTCAGGCCGCCTGACCTTGGCCGCTCAACTCAGTGGTTGCTCCGCAGGAGGACGGGGGGCGATGTGCCGCCTTGCACCATCGTCCGGCGTGTCCATCGTGCTGATAGCGGCCATCGCTCTTGTCCTCGCACTACTGCGGGCCTGCCCCGCCCTGGCCCACGACGTCCTGCGCTGGGAGCAGCGTTCCGAGAACTTGCTCTCCAATGGGGGCTTCGAGACGAATGGGACCGAAGGACAACTCGCCGCCGACTGGGTAGGGTTCCGGGAGCTGAAGGGGGACAGCGCCGCCTCGGTGGAGAGAGTGGTTGACGCCCACTCGGGGCAGTATGCCGTGCGTCTGCGGGCCGAGGGGGAGAGTATCGCGGGCCTCAACCGAGCCTATGCTGCCGGCGAGGGCCGCGGCGCCATGCTCCCCCAGACCAGGGGCTGGGTGGAGTTCTGGTACAAGGCGATCCATAGCCAGACCGGCGAGAACCTGCGGGTCTGCGTCATTGGCATGCCGGAGGATGGCTCCGCCGAGGTCGGGGGGCGCCAGACCTACGCCGTTCCTCCGGAGCACATCGGCGATGGGCAGTGGCACCGGGGCACCATCCATTTTGACTACGGTGCCTCCGAGGAGACCCGCGCGATTCAGATCGCCCCGCGGATCAACGAGGGGGGCAGGCCGGGAGACGGCGAGCTATGGATCGATGACATCGCCGTCTACCGTGCAGGACCGGACTGCGCCGTGGACGAGGGGGGCTTTTCCGCCTCGGTCGCCGGGGTCGGAGAGACGGTGAGCCTGCGCGGGCGCGTGCGGAACATCAGCTCGGGCGATGCGATGGCGATCTCGGCCCGGGCACAGCTCACCGGCCCGGCCCAGATCGTCGGCGCTTCCGAGACGGACGTGGCGGACGTCGCCCCGGGGCAAGAAGATGGCTTGGAGTGGGACGTGCGCGTCACGGGGATAGGTCCGATCACGGCCCGCGTCATCGTTGGCGGGGGCAAATACGCCGAGACGAGCTGGCCTGCAGTGATGCTGGGCGTGGCACAGAGCGGTGAGGGCGAGGCGGTGTTCCAGACGGCCGCGATGCGGCTGCGCTACATCGCCGTCACCGACCGCTGGGGCACGCTGGCCGTCGATGCCCGGCCGGACGAGGCGGCGCCGTGGCGGCCCGCGGCGGCCATTCCCTTCCTGGGCTGGGGTGTCGTGGGTCCCGAGCGCAGCATCGTCGTGTTCCCCGCCTATCGGTACTCCGTGCTGCCGGCTACCTGGGGCGGGGAGGTGGTGGATGCGCAGGGACGTGTGTGGGGCATGCGGCTCAGCTTCTCGGAGGGTCCCGGAGGGTCTTTGCGTCTGCACTCCTCGGTGTGGGGCCCGAAGGGCCCGATCCACACACTCATGGGTCCCTGGGTGCTGGTGGGGCAGGGGCAGGCCAAGACCGAGGCCTGCCTGCCCGGTCTGGAGTACCTGACCGCCGAGGAGGCCTCGGGCAACGAGCTGGACGGCGTGTATCCTCTCAATCTGCGCTGGGCACCACACCCCAACAAGGTCACGATCCCGGCCATGTCGGTGAGCTACGAGTGGGGGACGGTCGGGCTGACCTGGGACCCGCTGCAGAAGTGGGACGGGAGGCAGGACCGCCCCCAGCCGGTGTTCTCGACCCCGAACCATCTGGGCGATCAGCCCAACACGCTGTTTTCCCTGGCGCTGCCCGGAGGCATGCAGGGCCGGGGGGAGAACCACCTGGAGGCGGAGGTACCCTACACCGGTCCGGATGTGTGGCTGCAGACCTCGGCGGAGCTGTTCTGCGCCCCGGGCAGCAACACCGACGCGGCGATGAAGTGGTACCTGGACAACCATGGCCCGGCGCCCGAGCCCGAACTGCCGCGCGGCCTGGACGAAAGTCTCCGGCTCTGCCTGGACAGCACCGAGAGCCGCTTCGACCCGGAGAGCCAGGGCTGGTACGGCACGAGTTGGTGGAGCCGCGGCACGGGCAGATCGCCGGTGGTGGCACGGATGCTGTGGCTCGACAGCTTCCGCACCGATGACCAGGCGCGGCGGGACCTGTGGCGCTCGCGGGCGCGGATGGTGGCGGACACCGCCGGCGGCAGCCTGGGGCTCGACAGCGGCCTGTACCTGGGCGACCTGTGGTCGGCGGTGCAGACCGGCCATGGCTCGGCTCGGGCCGCCGTCGGCGGACAGCAGGAGGCGGGGGGCTGGGGCTACGGCGGTAATGCGAACTGGGAACTGGGGGAGCAGGGCAAGGCCGTCTCCGGTACCACAGCCGCGCGGGCCCTCGAGCTGCTGGAGGTGGCGGCCGTCACCGGCGATCCTCAGGTGTTGCAGGCCGGTCTCAGGGCCCTTCACTTCTGCAATGTCCATGACCCCATCCCCCGGGGCGGCCAGACCTGGGAGGTGCCCCTCCACACTCCCGATGTGATCGTGGCCGGCTATCTGCTGATGGGCCATATCCGGGCCTACGAGCTCACCGGCGACCCGGTCTGGCTTGCCGGGGGCCGCCACTGGGCCTACAGCGGCCTGCCCTTCGTGTACCAGTGGCATGCCCCGGAGCGGCCGATCATGCCGTACTCGACCATCCCCGTCCTTGGTTGCAGCGGCTTCACGAACCCCTGGTACGGCCGGCCGGTGCAGTGGTGTGGCATCGCCCTGATTCACCCGTATCAGCGTTTCGCCGAGTACGACCGGGAGCAGGACTGGGCGGCCATCGCCCGAGGTCTTGTGATCGCCTCCACCCAGCAGCAGGTGGATTCCGACCTGCGGGTGTACCCCGATACCGCACAGACGCAGGAGGCCGACCTGTACTGGGCCTATCCGCCCCGTGAGGACCTGCAAAGGTACGTGGGTATGTACCCCGATAACTTCAGGTTGTTTGCCGACAGGGATTTCTGCTGGGGCTACATGCTCTCTCCCAACAGCCACATCCCTCTGTCCGAGTGTGTCGCCTGGGAGCTGGGGCTCCAGACGCAGGCGCGCACGTGGACGGTGGCTGCCGGTGCCGGGCGCATCCACGTGACGGCACCCGTGCCGGTGCGGGACCTCACCCTCGAGGATGGCGTGCTGTCCTTCGGTCTGGACAGACCGTTGCCCATGCCCGTGCGGGCGATTGTCGCCTGCGTTGGCGAGCCGGCACAGATAGCGGTGGACGGCCAGGCGCTGCCGCGTGGCGATACTCTGTCCGAGGGTGCCGAGGCCTGGGAGTACCACGGCCTGCAGAAGATGGCGATCCTGCAGACCGCGGGAACGCGCGTGCGCGTGAGCGGCATCGGCTTTTCGGCCCTCGAGGAGGAGGACCGCAGCGGGCTCACGCGCTGGGATTTCGAGCAGCCCGGTGACAGCCAGGGCTTCGCCCCCGATCACGACATCGTCGGTTTTTCCGTGAGTGGCGGCAGGCTCCACATCGTGACCTCGGGAGATGATCCGTACTTCAGCGTGAGCGGGCTGGCCGTGGATGCCGAGCGCTACAAGACCGTGCGGGTGAGGCTGGCGGTGAGTCTCCGGAATGCCGCCGACCGGGGCAGGTCGTCCGAGCTGCAGCTCTTCTTCGCCGCACCGGGCCAGGGCCCGGAGGCCGGCCGCGTGGTGTCGGCTCCGGTTCGCTGTGACGGGCAGATGCACGAGGTGGCGCTGCTGGTGTCGGCGCACGAGCAATGGCGGGGCACCATCGGTCTTCTGCGCCTCGACCCGACCCACGGCCTGGGCCCGGTGGAGGTGGAGATCGAGGAGATCTGGCTGCAATAGCAGGCCGCAACAGCAGGCTGCAAGATGAACAGACGATGGGGAGGCAATCTCATGATCTGCGCTCTTCTGGCCCTTGTGACGGTGGCCACCGCGGAGCCGGTGACCCTTACCCGTGGCCCTCTGCAGGTTGGCCTGGACCGTTCAAGCGGAGAAGTGGTGAGCCTGTCTCTGTCCGGGCGAGACATCGCGGGCGGCAAGACCGGCGGGTTCCGGGTGCGTGACCATGCGGCGGCGGAGCAGCTCGCTGTCTTCCCCGTGGCTCTGGAGCCGGCGGCCGACGCCGTGGCCTTCTCCGGTGAGGTGCAGGGCCTGCAGCTTTCCGGTACGCTGGCGGTGGAGGCCGGACGCATCGACGTGCGCGGCGAGATAGCCGAGCAGGGCGGCCGGGATCGCTGCGTAAGCCTGCGCTTCGCGCTGCCCGTGGCCCCCGAGGGCCTGCGCTGGAGCCGCGACCTGTGCCGGCGCGTGCCCGTGGCCGGGGACTCTCCGGTGACCAACGCCGGCAACGTGGGCCTGGGCAGTGGCAAGCTGGACCTGTGGCCGCTGTCGGCGGTGGACTGCGAGGCCGGGACACTGGCGCTGGCCACGCGCATCGACGAGCCGGCGATCTTCCACTGCTTCGCCGACGGGCAAAGCGGGCAGTTCTGCATCCAGTTCGACTTCGCCCTCACGGAACTGACGGCAAAGCTACCCCGGCGGGCGCCGTTTCACTTCGCCATTCTGGCCACGGACACGCCCCTGGGTCTGCGCTCGGCTCTGGATGAGTACTACGCCACCTGGCCGGACCTGTTCTCCCGGCGTACCGACCGCCTGGGCGGCTGGTTCGCCTGGGGCGATGTGCTCCATCTGGCCCCGCCGATCAGCGACTTCGGCCTGATGTTCCACGAGGGTCCGGACGCCCGGGGACACGCCAGCGGTGCGGTGCTGGACATCCCGCGTTACCCCTACATCGAGCCCGGCATGTACCAACTGCATTTCGGCGACCTGGACCACCGTCCCTCACGTGAGGAGATCATGGCGCGGCTCAACCAGTACGCCGCCGAAGCCGAGGACGCCCACAGATTGGCGGGCCTGGACGAACGGGCGGTGTGGGACCGCAAGATGTGCCGGGCGATCCTCAGGTCCGGGATTCGCGATGCCGAGCAAGACCTGGTCATCGCTCAGGTCGGGCAGTACCCGTGGGTGGCGGGCAGCCGCTGGGCCGCTCAGTTTGCTCTTCTCCTCGACCCGGACATCGAGCACGGCGCGGCGGCCACCTACCTGGAGCAGATGAGGCGCAATCTGGAGAACCCCGACTGGGGTGAGGGGCGATACCTGGACTCGTACTCGGCCCACATCCGCTCCGTGGACTACTCGCCGCAGGCCCTGGCTGTGGCCGACTTCCCCGCCTGCTTCGATCGTGAGCTGCGTCCCTGCCAGCTCATGGCGATCCCGATGTTCGAGTACGTCGAGGCACTGGGCAAGCTGCTGGACGAGACGGGGCGCACGATTCTCGTCAACGCCTACGACCATTCGGCGCCCTTCCCGTTTCATCGCTTCGACATCCTGGGCAAGGAGCACTGGGCCAGCCCGGTGGGAAGGCTGTTTGAGAGGTACCGCTGCATGGCGGGCGGGAAAGTGGTGACCGATCTTCCGTCGGACACGCCGGTGGGCGACGATTTCCTGCGGTCCTGCCTGCTGTACTGCGTCTTCCCGGGCGGCTACGGCCGGGGTGACTGGGGGCAGGAACAGATGCGCGCGGAGTACCGCCGCGTAGTACCGCTGCTGCGTCTGGAGAGCCGGCTGGGCTGGCGCCCGCTGACCTTCGCCTCCGCCTCGGCCCCGGAGGTCCTCGTGGAGCGCTACGGCGCTCCCCCGGGGCCGGTGCTGTATGCGGTGCACAACCGCTTCCTGGCCAAGGCGGTGACGCTGGAGCTGGGCCGTCGAGGCTGCGGGCCCGGAGAGCTGCAGTGCCTCGAGCTGGTGGATGGCAGGCCGCTGCAGTGGGAGTGCGAGGCCGATGTCGTCCGTGTCCGACTGGGGATGGGCTCGGGCGATACCTGTCTGCTGGCGGTGGGGAACCTGGACAGCTTCGGCAGGCTATATGGTATGATAGGCCGAGACAAGAGAGATGATGTGGCCCTGTGTCTGAGGGAATGGACGGCGCGCAGAGGTGAGCCGCACCCGCAGGAGGCGCAGGTCCGCGCTGCGGCGGCGGACCTACCCGCTCTTGAGCCCGCCGCCGACCCGCTGAACGTGCGGATAGCACAGTTGCTCGCGGAGGCGCGGGATGCCGAGGCCTACGGCGCCGCCCCGCCGACTTTGCGGTCTGCCGCAACGATCGCGGTCCCGCACGAGCAGACCCTGGGCGCGGCGCTGCCCTGGAGGGAGACCTTCGACGGTCTTGACCCGGAGCGCTGGCGTTTCGACGAGTCTCACCCGGGTACCGAGACCCGCGAGGGGAGGCTGGCGATGTTCTTGCCTCCGGGCAAGAACGCCGTGAGCGTTACCTCTCAGGAGGCCTTCGACTTCGGGTCCGGCCCGGTTGAGATCAGCTACAGCTTCGAGTTCAACCATGGCGGGCACCAGTGGTACCTGATGCAGAGTCTCAATCTCCGGCCGTCCGCCTCCGGGGCCGCCGACGATTTCCTCCACGTGCGCTGCGACCCGGGGATCAGGATCAGGCTCGAGAATGGCGAGACGCCCGCCAGCGGGTATGAGAAGTCGCTCACACCGTACCAGAGCTATGAGACCAACGTGCCCCACCAGGTTAGCCTTACGCTGGATGGGAGGCGCTTCCGGCTCCTGATCGACGGCCGGTTGCACGGCGAGGGCGAGCACGAGCTGCAGTTCGGCCTGGGGTACATCACCCTCGGGCTGTACAGCGGCCACGGTGGGCATGATGACGTCTGCTACTTCGACGATCTGCAGGTCACTCAGGCGCAGGCCGCTCCCTGACGCTCCGGGGAGCGGGCCGCGAGAGCCAACACGACGGGGCCGTGGCCCCGGGGAGGCAAAGGTCCGGATGAAGGTTCATTCAGTACTTCTCGCAGTGCTGTTCGTCGCGCTACTTGGCGGTCTGGCCCAGGCTCAGACTCTGCAGGAGCGTATCGACATCCTGTGGCAGCGGGCGGAGCGGCAGGCCGAGTTGGGGAAGCTCGATGACGCGCTGGAGAGCGCCAACCGGGCGGTGGAGCTCGCCCCCGAGAGCCCGGATGCCTGGTGGCTCATGGGCTGGACCCGCGCCGTGCGAGATGAGTTCTCGCAGGCCGAGGATGCCTACAAGCGGGCCCTGTCTCTGGCGTCGCAGAGCGCCGATCTGCACAACAATCTCGGCTGGGTCTACTACGCGCAGGGCAAGCTGGACGAGGCCCTCGGCTCCTACACCGAGGCCCTGCGCCAGGATCCGGACTTCAGCCTTGCCTACATCAACGTGGGGCTGGTGCTGACGGACAAGTCGGAGCTTGAGGCCGCCGCCGAAGTGCTGCAGCGGGCCATCGACGGGGCCGAGACCTCGAGCCGGAAGGCGCAGGCGAGCAATGCGCTGGCCTATTGCCGGGCCCATCAGGGCGATCTGAAGGAAGCCCTCCGCCTGGCGCGCCTGGCCCTTGGCCTGGAGCAGACCAACGCCGTTTATCACGACACCCTGGGCGTCATGGCCATTCTGTCTGAGCAGGCGAAGCAGGCCGAGGGGCCGTTGCGCAAGGCCATCTCCCTGGGCAACATGCCCTGCTCCCACGCAGCGTTGGCCTACGCCCTGGCCAAGGCCGGTGACGGCGCGGGTGCGCGCAAGGAGCTGGCCGCCATCGAGCCGGCGCTGGCGGCCCGGCGCGCCTGTCGCGACCTGGACCTGTGCTTCTGGGCCGGCAAGGCCTATCAGGAGCTGGCCATGCCCGAGCAGGCCGAACGCGTGTTCGCCATGGCCCTGGAGTGCTGGCCGACCCACCCGTGGGCCGCTGAGATGAGGTAGCCACAGCGAGTGCGGGCTGTGCCCCGGACGCCGTTGACCCGGGGCCCCGCAGTGGGGGACCGGCGGCGCCCGGCGCTCCCCGTGGTGCGCGGCCCCGTCCTGACCTCTTGCCGGCGCTCCCCAGGGCGCCGCGACGGGGCGGCAAGAGTGTGGATCGCAGGCGCCCCTATGGGTGGGTGCCTGCAGAAAAAGCAAGGAGGTCGATCCGTTTGCGACCATGCGGAGCCGCGAGCACAGTGCGTCCGGCCCGGCGCGCGGCGGTCGGGCGGTGCCGGCTATCGCGCCTGGCGCTGGCCGTTGCCGCCGCACTCATGGCGTCGGGGGCAGCGCTTGCCCAGACCGATCGGGCGAACGTGGACGCCCTGTGGAAGAAGGCCGAAGGGCAGTTGCGGCAGGGCGATCGCGAGGGGGCCCTCGCTACCGGGAAGGCGGCGGCCGAGGCGGCGCCGGAGGAGCCGGACGCCTGGTGGCTGCTAAGCTTCGTCCACGGTCAGCGCGGCGAGTATTCGCAGGCCGAGGCCGCCTGCCGCGAGGGCCTGCGTCTGGCGCCCGAGCATGCCGGTCTCTACAACGACCTGGGCCTGGCCCTGGTCTACCAGGGGCGGCTGGAGGACGCCGTCGAGGCCTTCCGGCGCTCGGTGAAGTACTCCGAGGAGGGCCCGGCTCTCGCGCTGGCCCACAGCAATCTCGGCTGGGCACTGCTCAGGAGCGGTCTTCTCGACGAGGCGATTGCCGAGCTCAACGAGGCCATCCGCCTGCAACCGGAGCACGCCCTGTCTCATCAGCGTCTTGCCCAGGTCCTGTGGGCCCAGGGCTCGCACGAGGAGGCCGTGGCGGAGTACCGCCGGGCCGTCAGGCTGAACCCGGGCTCGGCGGCCGCGCGCACCGGACTGGGCCGAGCCCTGCATCATCTGGGGCACCTGAAGGAGGCCATCGAGGAGTTCAGGGCCGCTGTGGGCCTCAACCCGCGTCTGGCCGACGCCCACTATGAGCTGGGACTGGCTCTGCGCGCCGACGGCCAGACGGATGGGGCGATGGATGAGTTCAAGGCGGCCCTCACGCTGAATGCAGAGCACGCCGAGGCCCACAGCGGCCTGGCCTCCCTCCTGGCTGCCCGGGGCGCGCTGGATGAGGCCGTCTCGCACTATCAGGATGCCGTTCGTCTCAACCCCGAACTAATCGCCGCCTACGATGGCCTGGGACAGGCCCTGGCCGCTCAGGGCAAGCTGGAGCAGGCCGCCGCCGTGCTGGAGAGGGCCGTCGCGATGGGCACAGACCCCAGGACGATCGCCTATGCCCGGAACAACCTGGGACGTGTGTACCTGCAGATGGGCAGGCCCCAGGAAGCCATGGCCGCGTTTCAGGCGGCCCTGGACGACCCCGCCTATGACACCCCGGAATTGGCTTTGGCCAACATCGCCGAGGTTTTGGTCGGTCTGGGGCGCCACGATGAGGCCGTGGCCAAGTACGACGAGGCGCTGCAGCACAATCCCGACAACGGCGTCATCCACTACCAGTTCGGGAACGCCCTGTGGGCCAAGGGTGATACGGAGCGCGCCGCCGCTGAGTTCCGCGCGGCCATCGGTCTGGACACCGATCCAGTGTTCACGGCCTACGCCCACAACAACCTGGGCCTGATCCTCCTGGGCCAGGGTAGGCCGGGCGAAGCAATCCGGGAGTTCCGGCAGGCGCTGGACAGCCCGGCCTATGACACTCCGGAGCTGGCTTTGGCCAACATCGCCGATGCCCAGGAGCGCCAGGGCGATCTGCAGGCCGCTCTTGACAGTCGGCGTGAGCTGGTCAAGCTCCGCCCGCAGGACGCCCGGACGCACTGCCTCCTGGCCGGCATCCTGCTGCGGCTGGGCAATGCCGACGAAGCGGAGGCCGAGTACCGACGCACGATCCTGCTCGCCTCCGACCCCTGGGCCACGGCCACCGCCCACTATGGCCTGGGAATGGCGCTCCAGCGACAGGGCAGGCCCGCCGAGGCCGTGATTGAGCACAAGGCCGCCCTGGCCAGCCCCGATTTCACCACCCCCGCCCTGGCACATCTGGGGATGGGTCGGGCCCTGGAGGACCAGGGACTGCTGACGGAGGCGATAGCCGAGTACCGCGAGGCCGTGCGCCTCGACCCCGACCGTGCGGCGGCGCGCAACAACCTGGGCGCCGCCCTCAAGCGGCGGGGCCTACTGGACGAGGCCGTCGTGCAGCTTCAGGCCGCGATTGCACTGGACAACGATCCCATCTCCTGCTCCTATGCCCGGTACAACCTGGGTGGTGCCTACTATCTCATGGGCAGGCTGCAGGAGGCGGTCTCCGCGTACCGCGAGGCGATGGACGGCTCTGCCTTCGACGTTCCCGAACTGGCGCGCGCGGGTACCGCTGAGGCGCTGGTGGCCGCCGGGCGCGTGGAGGAGGGCATCGCCGAGTACCGGGAGGCCGTGCGGCTGGCCCCCGAGATGGTGGACCTCCAGCTTGGGCTCGCTCGCGCCTACGCCTACGCCGGTTCGCTGCAGGAGGCCAGGGCCGGGCTGCAGGTCGCCGCAACCGCCGCGCCGGACAACCCCGACGTACTCTTCGCCCAGGCGGCCATGGCGATCATCCTCGGCGAATCGCCCCAGGCGGAGGTGCCCCTGTCCCGGGCGATGCGCCTGCCGCAGCCGCAGGCCAGAACCAGGGCCGCTTTGGCCTACTTTCTGGCCTCCAGGGGCAACCCAGATGGGGCCCGTACGCAGCTTGACACTCTGGCGGAAGCCCTGCGGGCGCCCGAAGCAGACGGCGATGCCGACCTGCTGTACTTCACCGCCCTGGCGCAACGCCAGATCGGCGACACCGCCGCAGCGGGCAAGACGGCGGCCCGAATCACCGACCGCTGGCCCCGGCACCCTCTGGCCCCGGCGCTCGCCGGCGGCTAGACGGCGGGTGCCGTCGCGATGGTCGGGCCAAAGCTCGAACCGAAGCTGTCTGCCGGGGTGAACGTGCTCCCATTGGTCCAACCGGGAGGGGCCACCGCTTACCATGACACGCCTGTCTATCCTCACAGGGGGGCTGCTCCTGGCCATGTCACTCCAGGCCCATGCCCAGAGCCGCGTCGTCACCCTCGCTGGCCTCTGCCTGCATGATAGTGACGACTGCCGTAACCTCGACTACGTCCTGCGCCAGTCCGAACAGGCCCTGGCCCGCGGCGGTGTGGACCTGCTGGTCATCCCCTACACACCGTTTCTGTCCTTCGCGCAGGAGGCCGCAGCGGAGGACCTGAAGCCCTTCTCAGACCTGGCGCGCGCCCACAGCGCGTATCTCTGCATCGCTTTGCACGAGGGCGCCGGCGAGCAGACCTACGCCACTTCCGTGCTGCTGGACCGCAGCGGCGACATAGGCTTCACGTGGCGCAAGACCCACGCTCTTGCGGATGACGACCACCTGGCCCTGGGCGACTCGCTGGAGGTCTACCATGCCGACTTCGGCACCATCGCCGCCACGATCGGCACCGACTTCTACTTCCCCGAGGCGTATGAGACGCTGCGGATGAAGGGGGCCGAGGTGATCCTCTGGCAGCACTATCCCGAGCGTTTCCGGGAGCACAGCACATGGGAGCCGTTGCTTGCGGCCCGTGCCTTCGATAGCCACTGCCACCTGGTCGCCGCCATGTACGCCGACCCGCGGGCCTATATCACCAATCGCTACTCCATGGGCATGCAGGGCGCGGCCTTCGGTCGCAGCATGGTCATCAACCGCGTGGGTGTGCCCATCGCCGATACCGGCTACGCCGAGGGCGTGGCGCTGGCCACGGTGGACCTGGATCGCCGCAAGCAGGACCCGTACGACCCCTGGGTGCAAAGCGAGAACGTCTTCTTCGTCAACTGCGTGGGTGACCGTACGGCCCTGGCGCCGGTAGCCGAGCCGTGGACGCCAGCGGTGCCCGGGCCGTACTCCAAGCGCACCGCGCGGCTGGCGGTGGTCTATCTCAATCCCGAGAACTCGTGGCGCAATGGCGAGGTTCCGCGGCGGCTGCTGGAGCTTCTCGCGCAGGCCGCCGACCTGCGCCCGGACATCATCCTGGCCTCCGAGATGTCCGCCAACGAGCAGGACGAGACCACGCAGGAGGTTCTCGGACAGATCGCGGAGAAGGCCCGGGAGCTGAACGCCTACATCTGCATCGGCGGGCTGGGCGACGCGGAGCACAGCAGCATCGCCCGCGTCTGGGACCGTCAGGGCAATCAGATCTACGGCCAGCCCCTGTACTGGGTCAAGGGCTTCCCGGAGATCGAGGTCTTCGACACCGACTTCGCCCGCGTCGGCTGCCACTCCTGTGGCGATCTGTACACCCCGATGTTCGACCGCGTCCTGGCTCTCAAGGGCGCCGAGCTGATCTTGGACCCCAGTCAGATGTGGGGCGGCTCAGGGCGCATCAATGAGACGCTCCTGCGCGCCCGAGCCATCGACAACGGCGTCTGGCTGGCCTGCGCCCACTGGAACTCCTCCGATCCCGGCCTGCGCAGCGTTGCCATCGACCCCTACGGCCAGGTGATGGCGGCCTCGCGGTTCCAGCAGGAGGGCATCTTCTCCGTGGACATCGATTTCGATGACAAGAGGGTCTACTACGCCGGCGAGGCCCCCGACCAACCGGTTCCGGGCACGGAGGGCATCGGTACCTACATCAGCGGCGATTTGCCCAAGCAGCTTCCGGGTTGGCGGGAGATGATCTTCGGGCGCCGCCATCCGGAGCTGTACACCATCATCCCCACCGTCAACGAGGTGACCATGCAGTACCGGCCGCACGAGGGACAGTAGGGGAGGAGCACCGCTCATCTCTCCCCGTGGGAGAGACAGGGCCCCCCCACCACCGCCTTTCCGTCGCCACCCACCCAAGGAGGCGCTCCCGGCATGAACGAGACCGCGCGGTATGTGAGCGATGTGGTCCACGACACTCCGGCCATCGACGTCCACAGCCATCAGGGGACCCGGGGCATCTGGCAGGCCCGGAACCTGTGGGACATCCTCTCCTATCACTGGCTGGCCGCCGACCTGCGCTGCGCCGGCTGCCCCGCCGAGGTGTTCACCAGCCGCGAGATGGACCCCAGGGAGCGGGTCCGGCGCACCGTGCCCTATTCGGCCTCCTGCCGCAATACCGTGAACCACTGGTGCTTCATCAACATCTGCCGCGATCTGTACGGCTTCCAGGGGCGCTATCTGGATGCCGGCAACTGGGAGGAGCTCTACGAGGCCGTGGCGGAGAAGGCGGCTGATCCCGAATGGGAGCGGCAGGTCCTCTCGCGGGCCGGGGTGAAGAGGGTCTCGGCCGCCCAGAGCGAGGACCCGCCCCGCTTCCCCGAACACTACTTCATGTACGATTCGGCCGAGTATCTCTTCTGTCCGGGATTCCAGGGCGATACCCAGGCCTGCCTGCGGCGGATGGGTGGAGCCATCAGCGACGCCGGGTCTCTGCGCGAGAGCATCCACCGGAACGTGCGCGGCCTCCTGGCAGATCGCAGCGTGCGGGCCCTGCACGTCTGGGCGCCCCTCACCTGGACCTACTCCGCCGCCGATCCCGGACAGGCCACCCTGTTGCTGCACAAGGCCCAGGCCTCGGCCCGCATGACTCAGCAGGAGCTCGACGAGCTGGCCTCCTACACCGCCGACTGCACCGCGGAGGTCTGCGGCGAGCTGGGGATCGTCATCCAGCTCTTCTTCGGCTCGGTACAGATGGAAGAGGGCGGGCCCTATGTGAGCATGTGCCGACCGGAGTGGCTGCGGGCGCTGGTCCCCTTCTTGTCCCGGCATCCGCAGACGAGTATCGATCTGTTCATGGCGACCAGGCCCGTCAGCCACGAGGCGGCGGTACTGGCCCGCAACTACCCCAACCTGTGGCTCTCCGGAGCCTGGTGGCAGGGCTTCACCCCCACGACGCTCTCCACGTTCTTCCGCGACCGGCTGGAGATGCTCCCGATGAACAAGTGGAACGCCTTCTTCTCCGACGCCTACTGTGTGGAGTGGGTCCACGGCAAGGTGACACTGACCCGCAACCGTCTGGCCGCGGCCCTGAGCGGTGTCCTGGAAGAGGGCCTCCTGGACAGAGACTCCGTGCCGGACGTGGTCCGCGCCGTGATGCACGACAATGCCGTGAGGCTATACGGGTTGGGCTGAGAGGCGGTGGCGACGGCGCTGGGAACGGCGGGCCCGCCGCTACTGCGCGAACTCCTCGGCGACCTCCTGAGCCAACTGCGCCCACTCCCACAGCCGCCGCGGCTCGCGGGCCACCGTGCTGATGTCCTTGAGGATGATCTCCGTCGGACAGGGACTGAGGTCACGCAGCTCCCGGCGCAGCTCTCGGCGCGCCAGCTCCGCGTCCCACCGAGTCATGGCCACGATCGCCGGATTGGGCTTGAGCGAGGCCACGTACCGCCCCTCCAGCTCCTGCGCCATCCTGGCCTTGTCGCACTTGGGGCTCACCGAGACCTTCCTGAGATTGGGGATGCGGCGGAGTATCTCCATCTTCGTATGCAGGGGCTCGCAGCAGCCGTAGTACGTCAGTCCCCAGCGCTCCAGCCACCTCATCTCATGGCGCAGGGCGAACTCCCAGTGCATCTGCGGTGAGATCTCCGAGAAGATCTGGGGCGTCGCGCAGCCCCACAGGTCCCTGGTTGTCACGCGCCGGGGATCACAGCCCGGCTGCGGCAGCTCGTCGGTGGCCGACAGCCCGCCGGAGCCGGCGTGGTCATTGGGGGACGGTAAGGTCAGGAGGTTGAGCCGCTCCCACCGGTCCAGACGATGCAGGTAGGCGTCTACCAGGCGCTCCATGGCGGCGTTCACCAGCTCCGGGTTCAGAGCCATGTCCAGCATCGCCCGCTCCACGCCGTACCAGGTGATGAGCAGGTCCCACGGGGCGAACCAGTACGTGCTCACTCCCCGCTTCACCACCGGGCAGATGCCGTCGAACAGCTCACTGAGCGCCTCGAAGCGCCGCTCGGTCTCCGCCTCATCATGGCTGATCTCCGGGAACCTGATCTTCTCGACGTCCTCGAGAGACCGTATCTGGTGGTGGAAGCTGCGGCTGGCCAGACCGCTTTCCATGTTCACCTCCGATTGCTCCTGGATTCCAAACCCTGTATCGGTGATGGCGTAGGGGCAGTAGATCACGCCGTCGATGACCTGATCGTCGCGGACGTGACGCCACTTGTACAGCGTCTCGCGCATCCCCCACTCCAGCCCCCTGGCCCACGGGTCCTGGCTGCGCACAGTCAGCTCGTCGTCCACATTCATCTCTTCCCAGGGGATCTGGAAGATACTCACCAGCGGCCGGGTCCTTAGCAGCTTGTTGAGCTTCGTCCACATCGCGTGCTTCTCCCGGTGCACGGGAAGAGCGGCGATATCGGCGATTTGCCTGGCCAGATCGCGCAGGATACGGGTGTCTTGCGGGGCGAATACCATGGTTTTGCTCGCCTGTCTGGTGGAGCGGAGATGGTCGTGGCGCGACATTTCGCCACCCGCCAACCGGGCCCCTGCCCGGTCGCGTGGAGCTGTGCAGGTCTCGCCACTCGCGGGGCGAACTCCCCCGGTGTCCGGTGCTCCGGCGGCACCCCGAGATGATCGCACTGGAGGCAGATCCCATGGCCGCTATCAACTTGCGCTCCCTGACTATCCTGGAGGTCCTGGTTACCATGGCCATACCCCTGTCCGGTCATGCCGCCGGTGTCACCCCTTCTGAGATGCTGGAGAGAGACCGCTGGGTGAGCGGGACTCTGGGGCAGATCGGCGAGGCGCCGCCCCCGGCCGGGCGGCTGGAGGTCGTGACCAACAACGACACCGTGCAGCAGAACGCCCGGCTTTGCCGACCGCTCAGAATGGCCGGTCGGCTCTACCGCAGAGGGTTATTCTGCCACGCCCCGAGTCAGGTGCGGGTCCATCTTTCCGGGCCCGGTGCGCGTTTCGAGGCCCTGGTGGGTGTGGACAGCAATGAGCAGACCTCCGGCGGGCGGGGCAGCGTGGTGTTCGTTGTCACGGCCGACGGTGCCGAGCTGTTCCGCTCCCCGCTGCTGAGGGAGGACTCCCAGCCCGTGCCGGTGAGCCTCGACCTTCGGGGCGCCACCGAGATCTCCCTGCTGGTGGAGGACGGCGGCGACGGGATTGCGTGCGATCAGGCCAACTGGGCCGAGGCGAAGGTGACGCTTGCAGACGGCGGCGTGCTGTGGCTGGGCGACATGCCCCTTCAAGACCCCCATGCCCCGGCTCACGCCGCCGGGCTGCCCTTCTCCTTCATCTACGGGGGCCGGCCGTCGTCGGAGTTGCTGCCCGCCTGGAAGCAGGAGACCTCCAAGACAAGCCTCGAGGGCGGCCGCACCGAGCTGACGCGTACCTACACAGACCCCGATACGGGCCTGGAGCTGCGCCTCGTTGCCGTGAAGTACTCGGACTTCCCGGTGGTGGAGTGGACGCTGCATTTCCGCAATGGGGGCGAGCGCGAGACACCGATCCTCCAGGACGTCCGGGCCCTGGACAGCGGGTTTTCGCGGTACGAATGGCCGCCCATGGAAGGGGTGGAGTTCCGGCTCCACCATTTCACCGGGAGCCCGTGCCGGCCCGATGACTATCGCCCACATGTGACGGAATTGCGACCCGGGCAGGCGATGCACGTGGGAGCTGCCGGGGGCAGGCCCACCAACAGCGACCTGTGCTTCTTCAACCTCGAGTGGCCCAGCGAAGGCGTCATCATCGCTGTCGGCTGGCCGGGCCAGTGGGCCTCGAGCTTCGCCCGCGATGCCCAGACCTCGCTGGGAGTTGAGATCGGCCAGGAGCTTCTGCACACCACGCTGCACCCGGGCGAGACGATCCGCAGTCCGCTGATTGCGCTGCTGTTTTGGAAGGGTGACTGGATCGGGGGTCAGAATCTGTGGCGGCGCTGGATGCTGCAGCACAACCTGCCCAGGCCCGGGGGCAAGCTCCCGCCGGCGCCGCAGTTCGCCGCCGCCAGCTCCTACCAGTTCGGCGAGATGGTCGAGGCCGATGAGCAGTCCCAGGTGTTCTTCGTTGACAGGTACCTGGAGCGCGGTCTGAAGCTGGACTACTGGTGGATGGATGCGGGGTGGTATGTCAACGAGAGCGGCTGGCCCAATACCGGCACCTGGGAGGTGGACAGGGGCCGGTTCCCCAACGGTCTGCGGGCGATCACCGATCACGCCCGCAAGCGGGGCGTGCGAAGCATCCTGTGGTTCGAGCCCGAGCGCGTCACTCCGGGCACATGGCTGTACGACACCCACCCCGAGTGGTTGTTGGGACAAGATGGCGAGCAGAAGCTGCTGAACCTGGGCGATCCCGCAGCCGTGGACTGGTGGGTGGAGCATGCCTCGAAGGTGATCTCGGAGCAGGGGATCGACCTGTACCGCACCGACTTCAACATCGACCCCCTGCCGTACTGGCGCGGGAATGATGCCGAGGACCGTCAAGGCATCACCGAGAACCACTACGTCACGGGGTTTCTGGCGTACCTGGATGCTCTGAGCCGGCGTTTTCCCAGCATGTTGATGGACACCTGCGCCAGCGGCGGCCGCCGCAATGACCTGGAAACCCTGCGGCGGATGGTGCCTTTGCACCGCAGCGACCACATCCTGGAGCCCACCAGCGGCCAATGCCAGACCTACGGCATCGCCCACTTCATCCCCTTCTTCGGCGCCGGCCAACTGGCTACGGACACCTACTCCATCCGTAGCGTCATGGGGCCCCACTTCACCGCCTGCTGGGACATGCGCCGGGATGATCTGGACGACGAGCACCTGGCGAAGGTCGTCGAGCAGTGGAAGAGCATCGCGCCCAACTTCCTGGGCGACTACTATCCTCTGACCCCCTACAGCCTGGAGCCCGATGTATGGTTGGCCTGGCAGTTCGACCGGCCTGAGGTGGGGGAGGGGGTGGTGGCCGTCTACCGCCGGCCGGAGAGCATCTACGAGGCCGCCCGCCTACCTCTGCGCGGCCTGGAGGAGACGGCGACCTACGAGGTGCACAACATCGACGAGGAGGCTGTGGCCGAGTTCAGCGGCGCCGAGCTGATCCACGACGGCATCCCTGTGCGGGTGAGCGGGCGGCCGCAGGCGCTGTACATCGTGTACCAGACGAAAGCGCGGTAGTCGGTGGGCGGACGCGTCTGGTGCGCAGGGCGGGGTGTCGGCAGAGAACCTATTGACCCGTGACACGTTACATAGATAGGCTAGACGTCTATCGCCCGTGGCCGTCGGTCGCGGCAGGCCCGAGCGCATTGGCCCTGCCGCGAGGCGGTGGCCACGACCAATGGGAGGATCTTGCCATGCGAAACAGCCTGATGTACGCCGCAACCGCGGTCCTGCTCGCGGTGGTTCTGGCGCTGGCCGGCTGCCCCAGGCCGGCTCCCGACACCACGGCTTCAGACCCGGCGGCGCTGGTGGCCAGTGAGCCGCCCGCCGAGGTGACGGACGATGGTGGCGCAGCGGGCGCCGAGCCGGCCGACGAGGCGACCGCGGAGGGTGGCGCAGCGGGCGCCGACACCGCCTCGGGGGGGGCTGCAGCGAAGCCCATCGAGTGGCTCGGCTATGACGAAGGCATGAAGCTGGCCGCCGCTGAGGGCCGGCCGGTGATGATCGACCTGTACGCCGACTGGTGTCCGCCGTGCAAGATGCTGGATGAGCAGACCTGGCCGGACCCCGAGGTGCAGAAGCTCGCCGGAGAGTTCGTCTGCATCAAGGTCAACGTGGACGAGAACGGCGAGGTAGGTGCCAAGTACGAGGCCAGCAGCATCCCCCTCATCGTGTTCCTCAAGTCGGATGGAGCCAAGATCGACAGCCTCGTGGGCTTCAGAGAAGCGGCTGCGATGGCCGAGGCAATGCAGGCGGCGCTGGACAAGAAGTAGCGGCCCCCTGTCCCCGACGCACGGCCGGGTCGGGTTGCGGCGACGCAGGAGTTGCATCGCCCGACAACTGGGCCCGGCCGCGCGACATCCGCCTTCTGGAGGCCCGGCCGAAACCTCCGGCCGGCCGGGGCTCATGTCATTCTGAGCGTCAATCTCGCGCAGTGAGATAGCAGAAAGCCTCACTGAGCGCCAGGAGATTGCTCGGGCCGCTCTTGCCGGGAGCGGACGCTCTCGGAACGATATCCGCGGCGAAGGCGGGGTCTTCGGCAGCACCTCTATCCCTCCGTGTTCACCTCATCCCACAGCCTCTCTACCACCGGCTTGATGGCCGCCGTCCAGTCCGCATAGACCTCGGGCCTGATATGCAGATTGTCCGGCAGGAAGAACTCCTGCCGCGGGACACCGTATTCGTCCAGCAGCGTGTAGGTGGTGTCGATGTACGTGAGCTTCGGGTCGGCCTCGCAGTAGATGCGCAGGGCCTTGTTGGCCAGGAGGTACTTGTCCCACAGGTGCCAGCGTGAGACGCTGGGCTTGCTGGAGACGAAGGCGATGCGCGTCTCCGGCAGTCTGGCCCACACCTTCTGGACCAGCAGATCGACGTACTTCATGTAGACCTCGACAGTCACGGCCTCGGCGGGCATGTCGTTGTCCCCGATGTAGACCACGAGCACCCTGGGTTCGCGGGGCAGGACGGCCTGCTCGGCGTAGTACCAGAGTTGCGCGCTATTGGAGCCACCGAAGGCCCGGTTGGTCACGGGCAGCGGGGCCATATCCTCCTTGAGGGTCTTCCAGCCCACGAAGGTCGAGCTGCCCGTGAACACGATCTGGCCCTTGCCCGGATCGGCCTCATCGTCCCTGGCGAAGCTCTCCATGTTCCTGTCGAAGGGGAGCGAGAAGCGGCGCCCCTCGTGGGTGGCGATGCGCACGCCATCGGCGTTGGTCTCGTACGTGATGGCAGGTCCGGTGTCGGCCAGGGCGGCCGTCACGGCGACGAGCAACAGGGCGGCGAGCTTGACGAGCACAGGCATCTCTTCCTCGCTGTCGGGGGATGAATGTCACGCCGGCCGCCTGGCTCCGCGGCCGACTGAAGAACCGTACACCACCTGCACCAAGAAGGGCAAGGGCCGGGAGAGGAGGACGGCCGCGCACTGAAGGCGAACCGACAAGCAGCGCCCAGTTCCGGGCTCTCACCGGCGCCAGGCCCGGCACTTTGCGCCTCGGCCGGCGGTGGCGGGCTGTTTGGGCGCTGCAAAGGAGGCCGCCGATGCGGAAGCCGGCAGTCGTCGGAATCGTCGTGGCCCTGCTCTGGGTGGCGGCCGGGGTGTGGGCCCAGGCCGGAGCTCCGGAGAAGAAGCTCATCGCGGTGGGCTGGGACATGCCCAATGCCGAGCGGTTCCGCGTCAATCTGGAGGTCATGGAGACCACCCCCTTTCAGGGCTGCTCCGTGCGTTTCGCCGGGCCGGCGAATGCACCGGCGATGTGGTTCTCCTTCTCCCGCGAGCCCTATGACCAGCAGGTCGTCGCCGAGTTCCTCGAGGACCTCAAAGCCGTACAGCCTCAGCGCCTTCGCCACCGCTTCCTGCTGCTGAACGCCAACCCCGGCGATGTGGACTGGTTCGACGACGCCGGCTGGGCGGCGATCGTGGAGCACTGGAGGACGGCGGCGCGCGTCGTTCGTGAAGCCGGGCTGGCCGGAATCATGTTCGACCCCGAGGCCTACCGCGATCCCCACCGGGCCTTCGACTGGTCGGCGCAGGCTCAGGCCGAGGCGCACGGCTTCACACAGTATTGCGAGATGGCGCGCCGCAGGGGCCGCGAGGTGATGGCCGCTGTTGCCGAGGAGTGTCCGCAGACCACGATACTGGCGCTGTTTTTGCTCTCCATCCACGTTCAGGCCGTGCAGTTCCACGCGCCGCAGGAGCTCCTGTCGGGCCATGCCTACGGCCTTCTGCCTGCCTTCGTGGACGGCTGGCTGGATGCGGCGCCACCGACGGTAACGTTGGTGGATGGCTGCGAGAACGCGTATCGGTACAACAGCCGGCTTGAGTACCTGAACGCCGCCAATCTCATCCGCCAGAAGTGTCAGCGCCTTGTCTCAGCGGAGAACCGCACCAAGTACCGGGCGCAGGTGCAGGTGGGGTTTGGGGTCTATCTGGACGCCTACGTCAATCCTCCGGACAATAGCTGGTACATCAACCCCGGCACTCAGACGCCGGTGCGGCGGCTGGCCGAGAACGTCGCCGACGCCCTGGACATCGCCGATGAGTATGTATGGATCTACGGGGAGCAGGCCAGTTGGTGGCCGGTGCCTCATCCCACCGCCGACAAGATCCGCTGGCCTGAGAAGCTGCCGGGGATCGAGACCGCGCTGCGTCTGGCCTCCGACCCTGTGGGCTTTGTCCTCGACCGCCTCGCCCGTCCCGAGGAGCTGCAGAACCTCATCTCCAATGGCGAGTTCTCCTCCGCAACCGCGGAGCCTGTGGCCGGTGGGCCTGTGCCGGAGGACTGGAAGCAGGGCGCCGCGCCACCGGGCTGGAGCTTCTGGCAAAGCGGAGTGTCCACGGGGCGGCCAGACTGGGACCGCGAGGTGGGCCGGACCGCGCCCGGCTCCGCGGCGTTGACCGGCGTCAAGAACGGCTGTCTCATCAGCCGTCTCGATGTAGCTCCCGGCGAGCGCTACGGCATCGCCGCCTGGTGCCGCACGCAGGGCAAGGGCGCTCCGTCCGCCACCATGCGCTGGCAGACCTCGGAAGGCAAGTGGCACGCCGAGGCGATGGACCGCTCGTTCTGCGCGGTCGCCACCGAGGGCGAGTGGAGGCTGCTGGCGGGTGCCGCCGTGGTGCCCGAAGGTGCGGGCAGGCTGGTGCTGCTCCTGTCCGCCGGCGGCCAGCAGTCGGATGAGGACACCGTCTGGTTCGACGATGTGATGGCCTTCAGGATTGACTAGATGCCTGTATGCACCGACTTTTGCACAGATGAACCAAGTTCTGGGGTCGCGATCGCGCCGTTCGTGAACGCGTAGGTCGGGCTTTCCAGCCCGACTCGGCGAGCCGGAAGGCTCGCCGCCG